>Ga0193723_1000259_pt1 | contig 19965 bp, 18 predicted proteins | sample H2m2metaG_FD_143042 | JGI IMG/M metagenome (GOLD analysis project Ga0193723, IMG submission 143042) | Soil microbial communities from a riparian zone of the East river system, Colorado, United States - H2m2 | ecosystem: Environmental > Terrestrial > Soil > Riparian zone | place: USA: East River...
GCGCCGCCGGCCGCGGCACCCGGTTGTCCCGCACCCGCAGCTCCCCCGGCAGCTGCCCCGCCAGCCTGGTTCGGCTGTTGCCCGTAGTTCTGTCCTTGCGGCGCCCCGCCGGCAGCTCCCCCGGCAACTCCGGCAGCCGCTGGTCCTGCACCTGCCGCCTGATTGGTCGGTTGCCCGTAATCCTGCCCCTGTGGGGCGCCGCCGGCAGCACCCGCAGCTCCTACAGCTCCTGCAGCGCCTCCAGCTGATGCCACCGCGGGTCCTGCACCTGCGGCCTGATTGGGGGCGCCGCCAGCCTGCTGTGAGGCGCCGGCTGCTCCGGCCGCCTGGTTTGGCGGCACAGGACCCTGCCCTTGCGGCGGACTGCTCGGAGCTTGAGCTGGGACGTAGGGCTGGCTGGGGACGGAGGCGGCAGCAGCCAGTTGACTACCCTGCAGTATCACCTCGAGCGTTTCCTGCGCATTGATGCCGGGCACCACCTCGGCTGCGGTGAGATGGCGGGCCGGATAGTAGGCGACCACCAGAACACTGGTCGCCGTGGGGGCTCGGGAACACAGGAACCTAGGGTGAGCCGGGTCCGACCAGGCAAACGCGTCGGCGGTCGGTGAGGCGAAACTCAGGTCGAAGTCCTGCCAGTCGACCTGCCTTCGATCAGGCCTCACCGGTGCAGCGCCGGTGGCGTCCGTGACCGTGACCTCGATAGCGGTACACTGGCCAAGGGGGAGCGGATTCTGCATGGCCCGCATCTTCACGGTCCAGCGAGCTTGGGCTTGCCCCTCCGCGGTCGAGCAGAGCAACCCAAAAGACAACCCGAGAATGGCGGTCGCCGCCGGCAAGCTCGGAATTCGTGAGTGGCGCATGGAACCTCCTGATGGCACTTCGGGCGACTCGCTGTCTCCTGTACCGATCACTTCCCTGATTTGCTCTCGGATATCACCACTCGGGCATCCTTGTCCGCGGCACCATCGCCGATCACGAGCCGACTCTCCGACAAGCCCTGCGCCACCAGGAACGACACCACGACCGCGGCGCGCTTCTGAGCCAACAGCTGGCTCTGTTCCTTGGAGCCCTGGTCTTCGACCTTGACCTCGATCTTGTATTGACGGGTACCAGGCTGCAGCTGGGTTGCCAGGCTCTGGATGCCGCCCGCAAAAGTCGCTTCGGCACCGGGCTGTATGGCTTCGCTGCGGGGTAGCCAGGGAAGCCGGCGAAGCTCGAGGCGATTCTTCTCTTTCTTGAGCGTGGGGGCCGGGACCGCTTCAGCCGACGGAGTTACCGCAGCCGAGGGAGCTGCGACCACCGATCCGGCTGCGGCAGCGGGGTTCATACCCGCCATCATCTGCTGCATCGCTTTGATCTGGGCCGGATCCATCCCCATCTTCTGATACTGCTCCGCCATCTGCTTCATCTGCTCGGGCGAGAGGCTTGCCCCTTGCATCGCCGGAGCAGGCGTGCCCGCCGCGGCCACCAGCATCTGTTGCTGCATCGCTTGGATCTGGGCCGGATTCATCCCCATCTTCTGATACTGCTCCGCCATCTGCTTCATCTGGTCCGCCGACCCGCCCACTCCAGGCATGCCGGTCGTAGGCATCCCCGGAATTCCGACCCCGGCCACTCCCTTGGCCAACCCGGCACTCCCGAGACCCCCCATCAACCCCGGTCCGCAGGTGCTCTTGCCAGTGGCGGCGCCCAGGGCTGCACCTGCCACGGCGTCTTTGGCCGCGTTCGTGGCAGCGTTCTTGGCGGCCTTCTTGGCTGACGCGTTATCGATTGCTCCGGCCACCAGCTGTCCCCCCGGCACCATGTTGCACGCCGCGGTCTTCGCTACCTGCTGCACCACCTTGTTCTTGGCCAGTCCTTTCACCTTGCCGAACAGGCCGCCCTTCTTCTTGGGGGCAGGTTGGGTGGTGTCCTGGGCGGCGCCCGACTGGGCTGCGCTGGGCAGGGGGAAGCTGAGGGCAAACGCGAGCATCACCAGGTGCATTGAGCGCATAAACTCCTCCTAGATGCCATCGTCGAGCGATGGACCAGTGGTGTGACCTTCACCGGCATTGCGGTCGTCATTTGTGGGCTGCATGTTCAGTTCGACTGCGAACCCGCCACCGACCAGCCGGACCAGCTGCTCGCCAGTGTCGAACCTCCGCTTGTGGCCGGAGCCCAAGCGCTCGATCAGCCCCGCCACACGGTCAGGGTCACGCGGGGATCGAGTCAGCCGGACCATGAAGTACTCGAACCGTTCAGGTACCCCGCCCTCGTCCTCCGGCTCATGCGTCATCGCAGCAGCCTCATCTCTCGATCCAACGCAGTGTCGCCCGACCTCAGTCGGGGCGACTTTCGATTAGTGTGCCCCCACTCTAGCACCGGCCTCGCAACTCGCCGTCAAGGTGGGCGTCAAGTTGTTGTCCCCCGGTTAATTGGGTGGTGAGCATGTTAGTCCTTCACACCCTCGGTGACCTGCGACTCGATGGCAGCTCTGTGGCCAGGCTCTCCAGCCGGCGCAAGGAGCTGACCCTGCTGACCTATCTGGCCCGGCGGGCGCCAAAGGCGATGGGGCGAGGTGAGCTGGCCGAACTGCTTTGGGGCGAGCGAGATGTGGCCAAGGCGCGGCAGTCGCTGCGTCAGGCACTGCTCGAGCTGAAGCGCGTGGTGGGTGAGGGGCTCGACACCGAGACCGATAAGGTCTGTCTCGCGGCGGGCACCGTCAGTGTGGATGCGGCTTCATTCGAGAGTGACCTGGCGGCCGGGCACTGGAGAGAGGCCGTAGCCCGCTGGCGCGGTGAGTTTCTGGTCGGCCTCGAGGACATGGGTGGGGATGACTTTCGGATCTGGCTGGAGGCGGAGCGGGAGGGCCTGCGGCGAGGCTTGCGGCTGGCGCTTCTGCGGCTGATCGAGGAAGCACGACGGAACGGAGCCTGGAGCCAGGGCATTGCCTGGGCCGAACGATGGGTAGAGATGCTGCCGCTCGACCAAGAAGGCCACCGGCATCTCATCGAACTGATCCGCCTCGACGGTCGTCCGGCGGAGGCCCTGGCGCGGCATGCCGCCTTCCGCTCTCAACTGCGAGCCCTGGAAACGGAGCCATCGCCCGCATTCGTCCAGCTGGGCAAGATGCTCGAGCGGGATGTCGCTGGGGTACGGGGCCAGCATACTCCCGGCTCCGCTGCCTTATTCACGCCCGATCTGGTCGGACGTGGCCCCGCCCTGGCAGAACTGTTCCTCGCCTGGGAACGGGTACGCGGGGGCAGAGCCGCCTCGGTCCTGGTAGAGGGTGAGGCAGGAATTGGGAAGACCCGGCTGTGCGAGGAGTTTGTGGGCCAGGTCGCAAGTGGGCGGCCGGAGCCGATAGTGGTGCGGGGCCGTGGTCACGAGCCACTCGAGACCATCCCGCTGGCCCTCATCGGCGAGATCATGGCGACTCTGGCCTCGGCTCCCGGCCTTGCGGGAGCTTCGCCCAGGACGCTGACTGAGTTGAGCCAGGTCGCTCCGGTTCTGCGCGACCGATTCCCCCAATTGCCCGAGGCGAGCGGCGGTCAGTACGCCCTCGAGGAGGCTCTGTTCGAAGCCTTCACGGTCGTAAGCGAGGAGCGACCCCTCATCCTCTACCTCGATGATCTACCCCGGACCGATGCTGCCAGCCAACGGCTTCTGCGTTCGGTGGCGGCTCGGCTGTCCACCGCGGTCCTGTTTCTGATGACCGCCCGGACCGGCGAGGAAGAGCCGTCCTCCTCCTACATCGAGCTCGCTTCCGAGTCCCGCCTCCGCCGATTGAAGCTCCAGCTGCTCGGCCTGCGGGAAGTCGAGACCCTGCTCGGCTCGATGCTCGAGCTCCCCCCCACGGAGCGACAACGGCTCGCTCGACGGCTGCACGCCCAGGGTGGGGGAAACCCCTTCTACACCATCGAGCTGACCGCGGCGATGGTGGATGAAGAGCTGCTCGCGCCTACCGAATCGGGATCCTGGCGACTGGTGGCGACCAACGAAGGGCAGCCGATCCCCCTGCCGGCAACGATTCGGGAAGTTGTAAGCCGGCGACTCGGCCGACTCGCACCCGAGGTCCGGCGAGCGGTGGAGGCAGCTGCCGTGCTCGGCCGGAGATTCGGCGCGGACCTGGTGCCGGAGGTTTCGGGTCTTGGTCCCACCGCGAGTGCGGTCGCCCTGGAGGAGCTGGTCGCCAGACGAATGATACGCGCGGCTGCCGAATCACCAGGGCTGTACGAGTTTACCCACGAGATCATCTGCCGAGTCGCCTACGACCTGCTCTCACCGGAACGGCGGGAGGCGTTGCACCGATCGGCTGCCAGGGCCTGGCAGTCTCGAGCGCGGCGAAGTCCAGCGGCCAAGGCGGCCCAGCACTACCACGGCGCCCGGGCGGGCAGGAGCCCAGGGATCGCGCGTTGGAGCAGGCGGGCTCTGGCCGGCGCCGCGGCCGTGATATTCGCGGCAGCCATCGCCCTGATGCTGATGCCGCAGGGGCGCCGTGCCGGCCTCATCACCCTCCTGACGCGGCGTACTCCTTTACTCGTCCCCAACCGGATCATCGTTGCTCCCCTCACCAACCACACCGGCGACAGCGCGCTCGTCGGGCTGGGCGCGCTGGCGGCCGACTGGATAGCGCAAGGCCTCATGCGTACGACCCAGTTTGAAGTGGTGGATCCCCGTACCAGCTTGCTGGCCGGTCGGATCGTGAGTGGGATTCCCGCGCTGCTGCGAGATCGCAACCCTGCGATCGCCCTGGCCGAGGAGACCGGCGCGGGGACATTGGTCTCGGGTGACCTGTTCCAGGAAGGGGACAGTCTCAGGGTGCTGGCGCGGGTGATCGATGTCGCTACCGGAAAAATCGTCCGCGCAGTGGAGCCGGTCAGCGGCACTACCGCCGCTCCCTCCAAACTGGTCGCGACTCTGGGCGAGCACGTCCTCGCCGCAGTGGCATCAGCAGTAGATACGACGAGCCGAGGGTTCTCAGCAGCCCTCGGCCAGCCTCCCTCGTACCAGGCCTACATCGAAGTGAGCAAAGCCTGGGAAAGCTTCTTCCGCGATGATGTCGCTGACGTCTTCCGCCGGCTCCAACGCGCGACCGTTCTGGACAGCGAGTACATGACCCCGTTGCTGATGCGGGCGTACGTGGAAACGCGACTCGGAGCCTGGCCATCGGTAGATACGTTGGTCCGCCGCCTGGAGGCGCACGCGACCACACTCACGCCAGCCGAGCGCGCGGTCCTGGCCGGCCTCGAAGCCGACCTCCGGGGCGACCTCTGGGGCCGGCTTCAGGCAGCGCGGGAGTTGATGAGCTTGACACCCGCGTCGGTCGAGGGATACACCCTGGCAGCCAGCAGTGCACTGTTCGTGAACCGGCCCCGGGAAGCCCTTACCATCCTCTCCCGGGTGGACCCCGACCGCGGGCTTCTCCTGGTAGCCCCGTTCTACTGGATCGATCAAGCGCCGGCCCTGCACCGGCTGGGCGACCACCGCGCGGAATTGGAAAGTGCACGACAGGGCCTGCGACGCTTTCCGGATCGCTCCTCGACCCATCTGAATCTCCTCATTGCCCTGGCGGCTCTGGGCGACCTCGATGGCTTGCGCCGCGAGTTTCCCCGGGCAACCCGGGACGATCCGGATCCCGGGCTGGCGGCGCGTCAGAAGTCGCTCTGGATCTGGCGAGAGCTTCGCGTGCACGGCCACTCCACGGCCGCTGACCGATGGCTCGCGGAGGTGCTGGCTCAGCCGCCACCGAATGGAGCAGACAGCAGCGTGGCTGGAGTTTTGGTCGAGGGTGACCTGCTCTCCTCCGCCGGTCGCTGGGCTGACGCTCGCCGAGTCTACTCCACGGCACTTCCCCGCTATCGCGGAACGCCGGCGCTGCTCGGCCGTCTGGGTACGACCGCCGCCCACCTGGGGGATCGGGCAGAAGCTCTACGGCTGGATAGTGACCTGGCCCATCTCTCCCGCCCCTACCTCTTCGGGAGCCAGACCTACGCCCGCGCGCGCATAGCCGCGGCACTCGGCGATGGGGTAACTGCGGTGAATTTGCTCCGCTCGGCCTGGGCTCAGGGACGGCCGATCGCTTTCGATGACCGGGACAACGAGGACGTCCATGCGGACCCGGAGTTCGATTCGCTGCGCGAGTTTTTTGCCTTTCAGATGCTGATGCGGACTGATTGAGTCGCTTCCTCGCATTGCCAGACCGCATGATCGGTCGCATAGCCCGTCCGCGGAAGTAGCTCCGCCGCAGCCAACACAATCCCGTAGAAGATGATGAAGAGTGACACGATGTGCGCGAGGCTGGCGCGATACTTCCAGGCCGCGCTCGCGCCCCATGCTCCCGAGAGGATGATGGTACCCACGGCACCGAGATAGCCGGCCAGTGGCATTCCGCAGGTCCGGGAGTAGGGCCACCCTGCCCCTATGGTTACGCCGACGGCCAGGCCGAGAAGCACCCGTGCCCATACTCCCATCAGCTGGCTTTGTGAGGCAGAATCACTGCGAGCCAGGGAGACGGGGGTGGTCCACTGCCCTGCTGGCCGGGATCGCGCAGCGGACAAGTGCGGTTCGCTAGGGAGACCTGGCAGCTGGGCGAGCAGACGGTCCACCACACCCGCCATCGGATCGGGCTTGGGGCCGGGTAAGGGCTTTGGCATGCCGCTCCACTCGGTTGAGGGGTGGTGCTGCGAGGCATTCAACCAGGCCGGGCATTTGTCGTACCAGGGCTCGACCTGGCTTAAGTGGTTGGACCGCCGTTGGCGTGCGACCTACTGCAGCCCGCGATCCACCCGAGGCCTTGAAATACGCGAGGGGCCAGCCAGAGGTCGACACAAGAAACGCCCCGGGAAACTCCCGGGGCGTTCTTGCAGTCGCTGATTCGATCCTACGTCGCTGCCGCTCCTCAGGATACAAGGTCCTAGTACATGCCGCCCATGCCGCCACCCGGAGGCGCGGCCGGCGCCGGCTTGTCTTCCTTCTTCTCCACCACCACGCATTCGGTGGTGAGCAGCAGCCCGGCGATGGAGGCGGCATTCTGCAGCGCCGTCCGAGTCACCTTGGTTGGATCGATGACCCCGGCCCGAACCAGGTCCTCGTAAGTATCCGTGGCGGCGTTGTAGCCGAAGTTCTTCTCCTTCGACTCCTTGACCTTGGCTACCACGATCGAGCCCTCGGCGCCCGCGTTCTGGGCGATCATCCGGATGGGCTCCTCGAGCGCCCGGCGCACGATCTCGACGCCGATCTTCTCGTCCTCGGTACCCTTGATCTTGTCCAGCGCCGACTGCGCCCGGATCAGGGCCACACCACCGCCGGGCACGATGCCCTCTTCGACAGCCGCACGGGTGGCGTGCAGCGCGTCCTCGACCCGAGCCTTCTTCTCCTTCAGCTCGGTCTCGGTGGCGGCGCCGACGTTGATGACGGCCACGCCGCCCGACAGCTTGGCCAGCCGCTCCTGCAGCTTCTCCCGGTCATAGTCGCTGGTGCTCTTCTCGATGGCCGAGCGAATCTCGGCGATGCGACCCTTGATGTCGTCGGGCTTGCCGCGACCGTCCACGAGCGTCGTGTTGTCCTTGTCGACGACGACCCGCTTGGCCCGGCCCATATCGGCCAGGGTCGCGTTCTCCAACTTGAAGCCGAGCTCCTCGGAGATGAGCTGCCCACCGGTGAGCACCCCGATGTCGCGCAGCATTTCCTTCCGGCGGTCACCAAATCCGGGCGCCTTGACGGCGGCGACCTTGAGCGTGCCGCGGAGCTTGTTCACCACCAGCGTAGCGAGCGCCTCACCCTCGACGTCCTCCGCGATGATGAGCAGCGGCTTCCCACTCTGGGCCACCTTCTCCAACAGGGGGAGCAACTCCTTCATCGCCGAGATCTTCTTGTCGTGAATCAGGATGTAGGGGTCGTCCAGCACCACCTCCATCTTCTCGGGATCGGTGACGAAATAGGGGGAGAGGTAGCCACGGTCGAACTGCATGCCCTCGACCGTCTCCAGCGTGGTCTCCAGACCCTTGGCCTCTTCGACCGTGATGACGCCGTCCTTGCCCACCTTCTCCATGGCCTCGGCGATCAGGTTTCCAATCTCCTTGTCGTTATTCGCGGAGATCGTACCGACCTGGGCAATCTCCTTCTTGCCGGCCGAGGGCACCGAGATGCTTCGGAGCTGCTCGACCACGGCTTCGACGGCGCGCTCGATCCCACGCTTCAGCTCCATGGGATTGGCGCCGGCGGTGACGTTCTTCAGGCCCTCGCGGAAGATTGCCTGAGCCAGGACGGTTGCCGTGGTGGTGCCGTCTCCAGCGAGATCGGAGGTCTTGGTGGCGACTTCCTTCACCATCTGCGCCCCCATGTTCTCGATCGGGTCGCTCAGCTCGATTTCCTTGGCGACGGTGACGCCGTCCTTGGTGACCGTCGGCGAGCCGAATTTCTTGTCGATGACGACGTTTCTGCCCTTGGGACCGAGGGTGACTTTTACCGCCTCAGCGAGGTGGTCTACACCCTTCTTGAGCCGGGTCCGCGCCTCGGTGTTGAAGAGAAGCTCTTTTGCTGCCATGTGCGAATCTCCTGATGGGATGCGGGTTGGGTCGGCTGAGCCGACGCCTCCCAGTTGTTTTAGCTGATCTTGGCCAGGACGTCGGAGGCCTTGATGATGATCACTTCGTCGCCGCCGAGCTGAAACGGGGTGCCGCTGTACTTCCCGTAGATCACGACATCGCCGACCTTGAGGTCCATCGGGACGCGACTGCCCTTCTCCACCCGACCCGGTCCGACCGCGATCACCTCACCCTGGGTCGGCTTTTCCTTGGCTGTGTCCGGGATGTACAGCCCTCCGCGCATTGACTCCGTCTCATCACTCGGCATGATGACGACTCGATCTTCGAGCGGATGGATCTTGAGGCTGGGCTTGGCCTTGGTAGCAGTTGCCATCGGTACGACCTCCACCACTAGATAGGTTAGACTGTCCTAAATCATTGCGTCACAGCGAATTGGCACTCTGGCTATGGGAGTGCTAAGAGCGGTAAGATAAAAGCACCGCCGCGCCTGTCAAGCGTGACTTTGGCAGCGCAACCGGAGCAAGGGAGGTGCCCGGGAACTACGTCAGGATGGCAGAACAGGTGGACGGCCGGACAGGCGGATGGCGGACGCACAGACAGGGTGACAGGTGGGCAGCACGAGAGTGGCCACTTACAGATCGAAGCGCAGCTCCATGCCGATGTATTGACTATCGTGCCGAAAGAACTGCCGCTGGGTGGAGAGCCCGTCGTGGGCGATGAAGCTGACGCTGATATCGTGAGTATTCCCGGTGGCGAAAGCCACTCCCAGCTTGGCCGAAGAGCTCACCCTCCAACTGGTGGCCGCGTCGGCCTGGATGAAGAGACCGGCAATCGGGCGCACCGAGCCCGCCAGGGCACCGCGGGGCCGGCCGTGGAAATCCACCCCGAACGACCCGCCGGGAGCGGGGAGACGAAGCTGGTCGTCCAGGACGTAGCTCGCCCCGGCAGTAAATCGCCATACGCCCGTGGCATAACTCGCCCAGCCGGCCAGAACCTCCCGGGTCCAGTCCAGCCGATCCGATGGAAACCGATCGCCGTATTCGTCGCCCAGGTGGCTGCTCTCATGGTAGACCTCCAGGGTCAGCGCCCACGCGTCGATCGCCGCAGTGGTGTTGATCCCCACTACCCAGTCGGTACTGATGAGCGAACTCTTCGGATCGGTGAGGCTGAACCGGCCGTAGACCTGGGAGCCGAACCCCAGCACGATGGGCCGGCGCCCCCCCTTGAGCGACACCAGGGGGAAGTTCTCGCCCAGCACAGCCTCGCCCTCCTGCTCCCGGCCGAACCGGCTGTCGCCGCGACGGGCCGAGATCAGGCGACCTACGAAGCCGTGTACGCGCGGGGAGGCCTCAGGCAGTTCGAAGCTGCGTACCGAGGGGAACAGGCGCTGCTGTGCTGCGGCGCCCGCGTGGCAGAGCAGCAGGGCCAAGCCGACGATGGTGGGAACTCGGATGCTTGACAATGGGTTTCCGTCCCGGGATTTTCAGCGGGCCCCAACGTATGCGGTCCGCAAGCGATAAAATTGCGAGCCGAGTTCCGGGGGCGCAATGGCCGTTTGTGACCACACCAACTTCGGGAGTACGCATGATGCTGTGGAGCTGCATTCTCGGAGCGGCGCTCGCCACCGGCTCGGATGGGCCTCCCCCGCCACCAGTGCGCGTCTCCGTTGATTCGGCACATCACGAGCTGACCATTACCAGCGGGCCGTTCGATCTGCCCAATATGCCGCCCATGGACTCCCATGCCATGATGGATCTGGGCATGTCGCATGACACGCCGATCCAGAACTTCGTGTGGCCGGTGGATGGCTGGTTCCGGGGCTACCGGGTCACCCTCACCGACGCACGCGGCCAACCGGTGCCCCGGCACGTGATGCATCATCTCATCATGGTGAATTTCAGCCGGCGCCAGCTGCTCTACTCGGCGGCCGAGCGGTTGATGGGCGCGGGGACGGAAACCGACGAAGAAGTGAGCGTACCGAAGACGATCGGTGTGCCGATGAAGCCGGGCATGAAGCTCGGCATGTACGTGGCCTGGCATAACGATACCGGCAAGGACCTGGATGATGTGTACCTCAACATCACCATGCTGTGGACACCCAAGAACCAGAATCCGCAGCCGGTCAACGCGCTCCCGATCTACATGGATGTGAATCTCACCGTTGGAGGCAGCAACACCTTCGATGTCCCACCGGGCCGCTCCATCAAGGCCTACGAGTTCACCCTTCCAGTTGGCGGACGGCTGCTCGGTGTCGGCGGGCACATGCACGACTACGGTACCCGCGTCCGGCTCGAGGATGCCGCTACCGGCAAAGTGCTCACCCAGATCGTGGCGGAGCGCGCGCCGGACGGCAAGCTGGTGAAGATGAGCCGGAAGCTGTTCGGAGTGAGCGGCGATGGGCTCAGGCTCAAGGCCGGGCACCGGTATCGTGTGGTGGGGCAGTACGACAACCCGACGGGCGAGCTCCGGGTCAAGGGCGCGATGGCCCACATGGTCGGGCTCTTCGTCCCCGACGACATGAAGCGCTGGCCTGCGATCAATCCCCAGGATGCCACCTACCAGCGGGATCTCGCGTCACTGCAGGTTCGCGGGGCGGGCTCGATGTCCGGGATGCACCACGAGCACGGGGCGGAATCCGGCACCCACAACGACCCGCAACAGAGCCAACATACCCATTAGCGATGGCTCGGGGTGCGCGTGTGTCCTTACTGGACGATGCGACGCACCCCGACCCAGCGCTTGTACCACCACCTGCCGTAGGGATCCTGGGCGCTTAACGTGCTGATCTGCACGCCCCGGGTCGCGCTGTGGATGAAGCGACCGCCGCCGATATAGAGCCCCACGTGGGTTACCGGGCCGCCTCGGTTGGTGAAGGTCAGCAGGTCGGCCGGCCTGAGGCGGTCCAGTTTTCGATCCACTTTTCTCCCCTCCTTCGCTTGATCGACGCTTCGACGCGCCAGAACGATCCCGTGCTGCTTGTAGGCGTACTGAATGAGCCCGGAGCAATCGAACCCTCCCCCTCCGGCTCCGGTCCCGCCGAACTCGTAGGGGCGTCCCATCGCCGCTGCCGCCGTCGCGACGATCGAGTCGGCCAGGCTGGCGGGCCCAGCTTGACTCGCGACAGGTGGGGCGGGAGGCAAGGTCTCGCCTCCTCCGGCCGAAAAGGGGACCGGACCAGGTACCGAGCGCGGCCTTGCCGGCGGAGAACTGCTGCCGAGATGAAGGGTCAGCCCGACCCCGAGCTCGAACCCGTTACGCCTGCCGAGCGACAGCTCACGCCACCGACCCTCGACACCGACCGACAAGAATGACGCGGGGAAGACATCGTAGCCCACGCCAGCGGACCAGGAGCCCCAGCCGTTGGAGAGGTCATTCGATGTTTGCGAGCCGAGGCCGCCGCTCAAACCCGCTACGAGGTAGGGACCCTCAACTCCCTTACGAAACGCCGTCAGGTCGGTCCCCACCCCGGCCATGCCACCACTAGCGCCAACCGCCCTCAACAGGTCACCGTGAAACTGCACGCCGAGAATCCCGATGAGTGGCCGGCGCAGACCGATCCGGTATGTTGTCCACCCGCCTGAGTCAAAGAAGCGGCCGACACGAGCCTCGACGGTCTGCGCACCGGCAGCTGGAACCGGAACGTAGAGCATGACTCCCCACAGCATGAGACGGAGGAGCCGGTGCGATCGGCTCACGCAGTGCCCCCCGCGTGTTCGCGCACGGGCCGGCCGCTCCGCAAATCAACCAGGTAGGTCCCGACCGGTCGGCAGTGATTCCAGAGTTCGGCGCGCATTGTCGATTGGTCGAGTAGGACTGGGGCGGCTCCCGTGTACAACAGCGGCACTTGGATGCGAGTATCGCCGCGCCGGATCTCGAGTCCTCGCTCGACGCATGAGGTGCCATCCGGAGCCAGGCCGACTCTCGTGAGCGTAAACCACACCTCCATGCCATCCTTGCCGGTTGCCACCAGGGAGTCGGGCACAGATGGGGTTGCGGCGGTGTCCTGGGAGCGCGGCCGTTCCTCGGCTCCGCAGGCACCCACGAGGGCAACCAGCAGGATGAGCGCGGAGCAGCTTTGCTGTCGGTGAGCCCAGCAGGCTGCCATCAGGTCGTTCGAGAGGGTTCGGGTACGGACACGTCGGGTCCGGGCACTTCGGGCTCGATGGCGAGCTCAATGGTATCCGGCGTGCCGTCTTCCGTGACCGCGAGGACCTCGCGGATCTCTGGCGAGCGTCGCAGGTAGTGCAGCCAGGCGATGAGGGCAGCAAACCCGGCAATCCCACCACAGATAGCGGTGACCGCCAATCCGCGCACGGGATCGTCCAGCTTCATGGCCAGCAGAGCGCCGGCCACTGCCCCAAAGAAGGAGGCTGCCCACGCGAGAAAAGGCGTGAGCAGCCATCCGAAGATGCGAAAGAACAGGCGGAGCCAGCGCATGGGCTCAGGCCTGTCGTGCCCCTATGGCGGAAACAATAGTGGCGAGGAGTAGCCCCGGCAGGAATGCCACGGCGAAGGTACCCAGCGTCCAGCGGGCTCCCGGAAATCCGAGCTGGACAGCCAACACCGCCATTACCGCACTCAGCCCCACCGCGATCCCGAATCCAGTGACGGCCGATGGGGTGCCGCGCCTTGCGGTCTGGTTGGCGAGGATCCAAGCGCCCATCCACGGCAGGAAGGTTCCCACCATCCACCACACGGGATGGTACCACCAATTGCTGCCCCCGCCCACGTTGTACCAACGCGCGGTGTAGGTACCAATGTTCTGGAGCAGGATCACGTCAATCAGCAGGAAGGCACCCGCGGCGCCCAGGCCAATCCCGGCCGCGCCCGCGATGCCTTCGATCGTGCGGGCACGGACCCACAGGCCCGGGAGCATGGTGACCGCCGCGAGCCCGATCAGCAGGATGATCGCGCACACGATGGTCTCGAGAACGCCGCCCAGAAACCGCGATGCCAGCGAGAAGAGCAACACGAGGACGGATTCGATCAGGCCAAGCTTGATCGAGCCCAGCACGATGGCGGGGACTGCCGTTGCGTCGTACTCGCCCTTCGCTTCCGCCGTCGAGGTCATGCCGTCTCCGAGAAGGGGTTGGGAGTCGAAGTATACCGGGACGCTGCGGGGGCGGCCAAGGGCTCTCAGCTGCCCCAGGTGACAACCACAACAACGTCGGTGATCGCCCACGCGAGCAGGGCGCGATACATCCCTCGCTGGTGCTCCCGGATACCCATCACCGCATAGCGCTTGATCCAGGGGAGCAGCACCAGGACCCACGCGAGGGCCGCCAGACCGAGCCCGAGCCACCGCCACCCATCCGCTGATCCCCAGCCGGCAATAACGGCGGCCCCTCCAAACAAGGCGAAAGCAAGGCCGGCACTGCCGGCTGCGACGATGAGGCTTCGCCGGAGCCCGAGTGCGCTGGCGAGGGTGCGATCGCCGCGGCGGGCATCTTCCTCAAATTGGTAGATCTGAGTCAGGGGGTAGAGCGCGGCAAAGAGCGGACAGAACCCGAGGAGAATCAGCAGCCCTGCGGTATCCACCGGCAATCCCGTGGCGGCCCAGCCGGCGTAGGGGGTCAGCGTGCCGAAACCCAGCATGTTGATCGCCCAATCGGCGCCTGGCACCGCCTTGAGCCGAAGGGGGGGGACCGAATAGAGCACCGACAGCACCAGACAGGCTGCATAGGCCAGGCGGTATGCGATCGGCAGAAGAAGGGAGGCCGCCAGGCCGGCCGACATGAGCGCGAGACCGAAACCCGCCAGATGAGCCGGAGGCGGCGGCGGCTGATGAAGGTACGCGATGTCCCCCTCATCTCGATCGACGGCGCTGTTGAGCGCCAGGGTTCCCCCATTCAGGCACACAACCCACAGCAAGACTCCGAGGAGCGCGGGACCGAGGTGTTCCCTGCTCAGGGCGCCACGAAGACCGACCGCGAGCAGGTAGCCCACCGTGGTGTGCGCCGCCACGATGGGCCACTCCGCAGGCCTGGTATGGAGCAGGTAGTCGAGGCGCCGGCCGAGCCGCCGGTACCCAGTCTCCCGAGCCCGACTCACCACTCCAGGCCGAGGTGGCGGGCAGCGATTCGCAAACCGCGCAACGTCAGATCGGGGTCGGTCAGTTCGATGGTAGTGGTCAGCGGTGCCACGATAGCGGCGAGCCCTCCGGTCGCCACCACCCTCGGCTTCTTGCCTCCCGGCCATTCGGCGGTGATACGTCGCACGATGCCGTCCACGGCGTCGGCGGTTCCGAACAGCACGCCGGCCTGAATGCACTCCTCGGTTCTCCGTCCGATGACCCGATCCGGCGCGCGCAGTTCGGTGGCTGGCAGTTTGGCGGCCCGGCGGGTGAGCTGATCGGCTGAGGTGCGAAGCCCAGGCATGATGGCGCCACCGAGGAAGCGCGCGTCTCCAGTCACGCAGTCAAAGGTGGTTGCCGTCCCGAAATCGACCACGATACTGTCTGCCTTGAAGAGCTCCACCGCGGCGAGGACGTTCACGATCCGGTCGGCCCCGACCGTGAGTGGCTCGTCCACGTCGAGCTTCACCGGTAGGGGGCTGCGGGCGTCGACGAGGAGGGTGGTGCGGCCGGTAATGAGACTGATCCCCTCGACCACGCTCTGGGTCACCGTGGGGGCCACCGAGGCCATACACACCGCGCGAACCTCGTTGGGCGAGTGCCCGGCTTGGAGCAGGAATCCGCCGATGGCACTTCCCCACTCGTCGGGAGTGCGATCCGGATTGGTAGTCAGCCGCCAGTGCGCTTCCAGGTCGTCTCTCAGGAAGACACCGACCGTGATCTCCGTGTTTCCGACGTCGAGTGCGAGAAGCATGGTCGAAGTTACCGGGTGTGAGAGACGGCGGCCAACTCAACCGAGCCGCTCCGGAGGGGGATCTCTGCCCCCTGAGCGGGGCGCACCAGAAACGCTCCGTCTTCCCGCAGCCCCGCCGCTCGCCCGGCCGCAGGCGCACGGATGTCGCGACCGCTCAACCAGTCGCGCCGGGCGAATCGCTCCAGCTCGGCGGAGGTCAGGCGGTCGGCGCCGAGATCGAGCCTTCGGAGGGCGGATACAATCGGCTGCACCACGTCCTCCAGGGTCACCGCCGGCCGCTCGGACGCCAGCGCAGTCGCGACCTCGCTCAGCTACTGCGGAATGGCATTGCGGACGTTCATCCCCACGCCCACGGCTACCCACCCCAGCGTGTGACCCTGCCAGCGGGCCTCGCACAGGATGCCTCCGACCTTTCGCTCGCCCACCATGAGATCGTTGGGCCACTTCAGCTGGACCGGGCGGGGCAGCAGGTCATCCAGGGCCTCGGCCACCGCCAGTCCCACGCGCAGGCTCATGACCTCCGCCCCTCCCGGCGCAGCCGGCCGAAACAACACGCTCAGCCAGAGTCCCCCCGGCGGCGAATGCCATGATCGCCCGCGCGAGCCGCGCCCCCCCAGCTGCTCGCCGGCGAGCACGGCGGATCCTGTCTCCGCCCCCTCGGCCGCGAGTTGGTGGAGGAGGTCCATGGTTGAGTCCACCCGCTCGAAATAGTGGAGCCGGGGAGTCATGCCTGAGTCAGGAGCACCAGGATCCCGAACGCGATCCGGTACCATGCGAAGGCGCTGAAGCTGTGGTAAGAGACATAGGACAGAAAGGCGCGAACCACGACCAGGGCCGAAACGAAGGAGACGATGAATCCGACGGCGAATACCGGGGCGTCAGCCGGGACCAGGGTGGACCAGCTCTTCAGCAGGTCGTACCCGGTTGCGGCCAGCATTACCGGAATGGCAAGGAAGAACGAGAACTCCGTCGCCGCGATCCGCGACAGACCGAGCGCGTAGCCGCCCATGATAGTCGCTCCCGAGCGCGAGGTCCCGGGTATCAAGGACAGCACCTGGGCCAGACCGATGCCCCACGCCGTTCGGGGCGGCACTTCGGTGACTTCGCTGACTCGGGGAGGCGGAGCCCAGCGCTCGATGAGCAGGATGAGAATCCCACCAACCACCAGGGCGACGGCGACCACCCTGGGATTGAACAGTTCCGCCTTGATCCAGTCGTGGGCGAGGAAGCCGACCACCGCCGCCGGCAGGAACGCGATGAAGAGGTTCCCCAGGAAACGGCGGCTCCGGGGTTCGTGGCGCGCGGCCAGAATGGTGCGACCGAGGCGCACACGGTACAGCCAGAGGATGGCGAGGATGGCGCCAAGCTGGATGAAGATATCGAAGGTCTTGGCCCGCTCACCGAGGAAGCCAAGCCAGTCGCTCACCACGATCAGGTGTCCGGTCGAGGATACCGGGATGAATTCGGTGGCGCCCTCCACCAGACCCAGCACGGCGGCCTTGAGCAAAAGCAGGAACAGGAGTTCAACGTACACGACAGCGCCTCAAGCGAGCACTTCCTCATAGAACGCCTCGTACATGGGCACGATCCGATCGGCGGAAAAATCCTGGGCCTTCGCGATTGCGGCGGCGCGCATGGCGGCGTGACGCTCCGGATCCCGCAGCAGCTCGACCGCCCTTCGGCCCATCGCTTCGACCGACCCGACCGGCTCGAGGATTCCGTTCACCCCGTCGTCGATCACTTCGGTCAATCCTCCCGCCCGGCTGGCCACCACCGGGGCCCCGCACGCCATCGCCTCGAGCGCGGCGAGCCCAAACGATTCGGTCTGGGAGGGGAGAATGAAGAGGTCGCTGGCCTGGAGGACCGAAGCGACCGAGTCGAGCCGCCCGAGGAACCGAACATCCTCGCTCACCCCAAGCTCGCGCGCCTCGCTTTCCGCATCGACCCGCTCCGGCCCGTCGCCGATCATGACGAGTGTCGCCGGCATGGCTCGGCGGATCCTGGCGAACACCCTCACCACATCCTTGACCCGCTTGACCTCCCGGAAGTTGGAAACGTGGGTAATGACCTTGTGCCCACCTGGCGCGATTTGCGTCCGGCAGCCCGGCTCGGACGGACGGTACTCCTGGAGGTTCACGAAATTGGGGATGACCCGGACATCGCAGCTCACGCAGCCGAACGCGCGGTAGGTCTCATCGCGGAGATAGCTGGAGACTGCGGTGACGCCGTCCGATTGCTCGATGGAGAACTTGGTGATGGCGTAGAAGCTCGACTCTTGGCCGACCAGGGTGATGTCGGTCCCGTGCAGCGTGGTGATGAAGCGGAGCGACCGTTCGCCATCGAGCATCTGCCGCGCCAGGTACGCCGTCGTGGCATGGGGGATGGCGTAGTGCACGTGCAGCAGGTCCAGCCGCTCCCGGAGCACCACCTCGTGCTGTTTCGAGGCGAGGGCCAGCGTGTAGGGAAAGTGGTCGAAGAGGGGATACCGCCCCATCCGGGTCTCGACCTGATGAAAGAAGACCCGTTCCGAGTATCCTCGGAGCCGGAACGGCGAGTCGTAGGTGATGAAATGCACCTGATGGCCCCGCCGGGCCAGGTCCAGACCCAGCTCGGTGGCGACCGCCCCGGATCCGCCGTAGGTGGGATAACAGGTGATGCCGATTCTCATCGAGCTAGCTCCAAGCTCCCAACTCCGAGCTTGCTCTCCCACAGAGCCACAATCTCCCGCGCGAGCTTTTCCGGCGGCCTGGTGGCGTCCAGCATGAGGACATTGCCTGCCAGCTGGTGGCGAAACCAGGTCTCCTGCCGCTTGGCGAGCTGCCGGCTTCCGATGGTGATCGCCGCCGCCACTGTCTCCCGCGCTCGGTGTCCGTGGAGATATTCGACCGCTTCCCGAATGCCGATACCGTCGAGACCCGGCGCATTGGGGGCGTGGCCCTCGGCGAGCACCGATGCCACTTCCTCAATCAAGCCGCGCCGGACCATGTCCTCCGCTCGGCGCGCAATGCGCTGGTGCAGCACCGCACGGGGTACGGTCAGCACAATGTACCACGGGTCGAGCGATCCTCGAGCTCGTGCAGCCTGCTGCCAATAGGAAAGCGGGTAGCCGCTGAGCAGCGCCACTTCGATAGCGCGGGCGGCGCGCTGGCGGCCTCCGCCCCTGAAACCGGGGTCGAGACGTGAAGCCCAGCGGAGCAGCTCTATCGGCTCGAGCCTGGCGGTCCACGCATCCAGTGAGCGTCGCTTCGCGGGGTCCAGCGACGGCTCGGCGAAAAGACCCTCAACGAGGGCACGTATGTACAGCCCGGTGCCGCCGACCACGACCGGCTGTTTCCCGCGGGTACGAATGTCGGTCAGCCACCCGACGGAATCACGAGCGAAGTGACCTGCGCTGTAGCGAGAACCGGGATCGATCAGGTCGAGACCGTGGTGCGGTGTGCGCGCGCGTTCCTTCCGGGTCGGCTTGGCGGTCCCGATGTCGAGCCGGCGGTACACCTGACGCGAGTCGGCCGACATCACCTCGAGCGGCCAGTGGGCCGTGAGCGCGAGCGCGACCGCCGTCTTTCCTACCGCGGTGGGCCCGACCAGCACCGGAACTTTAGCGCCGGCCAAACCGGCGCTCCAGCTCCTCGCGGGGCAGCTGCACGATCGTGGCGCGCCCGTGCACGTCATGTGGCGGCAGGTCGGTCGCAAAGAGCCGGAGGAGCAGCTCGCGCATTTCCCGTTGCTCCAGTCGCTGCCCGGCCTTGACCGCAGCGCGGCAGGCGTAGGTGGCGGCGAAGCGCTCCAGCCGGTTGGCCCACCCGCCGAACCGTCCGCGGGCCAGGTCCGCAATCATCTCCCGGAAGCAGGCGGCGGCATCGAAGCGGGGATGGGGCGATGGGACAGTATGCACCACCACAGTCCGTCCGCCGAATGCCTCGGCCTCGAAGCCGACCCGCCGGAGCTCCTGCCCGTGGGCCTCCACCGCGTCGAGCTCCTCGTCGGTGAGCTCGAGGGTGAGCGGGAGGAGCAGCCGTTGGGCCGGTGCGTTGTTCCCGCTGAGCTGGGCGAGCACAGCTTCGTACAGCACCCGTTCGTGGGCCGAATGCTGGTCCACGATGACCACTCCCTCGGGCCCCTGGTACATGATGTAACTGTCGAACACCTGCAGCAGAGAGGCCTCGAAGCCGAACGGGGGTTCCGGTTGCACATCGGCGGGTTCGTCTCCGGTGGCGACGGGGAACAACTGCTCCAGGTCCACGAGCTGGGTCCCGCCGGTGCCGCGCGAGCCGAATGCGACGGGAAGCGGCCGCCAGTCGCCGACCGGGACCGCCGCAACCAGCGCGCCCAGCGCGGAGCGTACTGCCTCCTCGACCACACGCTCGACCCCGATCCGATCGCGAAAGCGCACCTCGAGCTTGGCGGGATGGACGTTGACGTCCACGTCCTCCGGGGCGACCTCGATCCGGAGATACAGAGACGGCCGGTCGCCGGGGTGGATCGCCGCGCGATACCCTGCCTCGGCGGCTCGGATCAGGAACGGGTCTCTGAATGGCCGGCCGTTCACGAAGAGCTGGGTGCGGCGTCCGGTAGGCTGGGCATCGCCGGGACGCTGGATGTACCCGCCC
>Ga0193723_1000260_pt1 | contig 19919 bp, 24 predicted proteins | sample H2m2metaG_FD_143042 | JGI IMG/M metagenome (GOLD analysis project Ga0193723, IMG submission 143042) | Soil microbial communities from a riparian zone of the East river system, Colorado, United States - H2m2 | ecosystem: Environmental > Terrestrial > Soil > Riparian zone | place: USA: East River...
CCGGACCGCTGGAACGCAGGCGGCCAGGATCGCGACGAGGAGGAGCGAGCGCTTCACGGAATTCGGTCGTGCGGGTTCTCGATCAGGCCGATCAGGTTCCCGAACGGATCAACCACCGTCGCGACTCTGATGTCGGCGCCGACATCCTGCGCCGGGGTTTTTACTTTCGCGCCGGCCTTCGTGAAGTCCTGGATCGCGGCGTCGATCTTCTTCACTTTCCAATACGCCACGCTGCCGCCGGGGCCCGGCGCGACACCTTTCGTGTCGGGGTCCAACCCCAGCTCGAACCCCCCGACGTCGAACCCCACGTAGTACGGCTCGTCGAAGTACGGCTTCACCCCGAAGGCGCGGCTGTACCAATCCTTTGCCTTGGCGAGATCCGGAACGTGGTAGATGACTGTGCGCAGACCGATGACCATGGGTGCTCCCGCGTAGTGTGGGCCAAGAAACCTAGAGCGCGCGCCACCAGTTTGCGAAGGTCGGATGCCCGGGTGCGCGCCGCCAGTTGAGCCAGATGAACATCGGGATGCCGAACGCCAGCGTCCCGAGGAACGACAGCGCGAGGAAGGCGGCGAGGGTCGTGTAGTCGTTGAGCATCCAATAGAGGAAGAGCCCCCCGGGCACGAAGAGGCCGATCGCGGCAAGAATCAGGAGCCACATGTGCAGAGGTTGGAAGCCTAGAAGGTGATGCTGTACCCCAACCGAACCGGGAATCCGCTGCTGGGCGGTGAGAGCAACGCGCGATCATACCCCGCCTCGAGCGAGACGAACGTCCGTCCCCGCCAGCGCCACCGCGCGCCGGCACCGAGTGCAAACGCAGCGCCGCTCCCCGCAATCTGCGTCTCGCGCTCCGCGTCGGTACACCCGCTCGGTGGCGTCGAGCCGGGCGGCACACCCGGAGCTTCGCAGTAGAGCGCGACCAGAGGCGCCGTCGACGTCGAGCGCGACACCCTCCCAACCATTCCGAATGAGTAGAGGCGCACCGACGCGGTCCGCCAAAGCGTGAGCTCCGGCCCGATCGACCACGTGCGCAACCGGGCATCACCCCCCAGTTGCCCGTCCAAGTCGACGGACTCCATCCCCAGCTGGCGAAAGAACCGGGCGCGGTCGTAAGGCAGCAGGTCTTGCTGGAGGGCAACGCGGAGCGACAGTCCGCGAACCAGATGCACCGATGCAAAGAGCCCCAGGCTCGGGCCATGCTGGAACGCCTGCGCGAACGCGCCAGACGCGGGCACGTAGGCTCCACCGGTAACGCCGATGCTCCCCTGGCCCGCCGCGGGCTGCATTAGGGCGGCGCACGCGAGGAACAGCGCGAGACACCCAGAGGGTTTGGTCATGGACCCCCCGTTAGTTGTGGACCTCAAAGGTGAAGACAACTCGGCGCACATTCGTCGGCGGGCTCGCGCCGTCTGATCCAGTCAGGATTTCAATTTCGGCGCGATCCATTCCGACGAACCCGGGCGCCGCTTGATACACGAATGTGATCACCCAATTGGTCCCGGCGTCGCGACGGATCTCGCTCACGCTGAAATGCTTCGGCTGAGTGGAGATCCGCGCCCCATCTTCATCCCCGCCGACCGCCGGATACGTGTACGTCTCACCGCTCGCCAAGGAAGCGGTGACGTAGTCGACCGTCACGGAGTCCCTGCAACCAGTTGCGAGTGCGAGTCCCGCGATCAACCAGACGTGTCGTGTGTTCATAAGCTCCTCCTGTCGCTTTCATTGAACCTTGGCGCTGGCGCCGCGACTTCGCAATGTCTACTGCTGTTGCGACACCGCCACAACATTCACGCGGACCAATTTTTCCGTCGCCGGGATGCGACGCCAAAAGTTGAGCAGCGAGGGCCGCCGCGGCAGCACCAGCACCGCGTCCCCGGGCGGCGGCTCGGCGAGGCCGTCCAGGATTACGTACAGCGGGCGCGCGGCGTCCGGGACCTTCACGTCGTACCGGGCGCCGTGCCACGTGAGCTCCTCGCCCGCTTCCAAGAAGACGTCGTCGTCGACCTTCCACACCCCCTCGGCGATCCGCTCCCCCGACCGATAGAACGCGGGATCGAAGGGCTCCCCTTCATGCCGCTTGAAGTTTTCCTCGGCGGCCCAGTCGTACGCTTCCAGGGCCGCCACGTTGGCGCGCCACTCGAGATGATGCCGCAGCTCGTGGGTCAGGGTCTCCCATGCCTCCGCGCGCCAGTCGAAGTCGCCGAGGCGGGCCAGGGCCTGGAATGAGCCGTGATAGAGAACGACGCGGGACTGCAGGTCGGCCCCCGAGCCACTCCATTCGAGGGGAATGCATTCGCCCAGGGTGTACACGTCGCCGCGGAGGGGATGGGGAACCGTCTTGGGGCTGACCTCAACGGCCACGACCCCATTCTGGAATTCTTGAGGCACATCGCGCTGCAGGCGCTCTACGAGTGAGCGGAAGTCATCGAGCCGCACAGGCTCACCCGGTCAGCTGTTCCTTCAAGTAGTCGACGAGCTTGGCGCTGGCGACACGAATCTGCTTGAGCGTATCGCGGTCGCGCACGGTTACCGTCTGATCCTGCGACGTCTGGCCGTCAATCGTGATGCAGAAGGGCGTCCCCGCCTCATCCTGCCGGCGATAGCGGCGCCCGATTGACCCGCCGTCGTCGTAGAACACGTTGAGTCGCTTGCGCAGATCGTCGTAGATCCGTCGCGCGATGTCGGGCATCCCGTCCTTATTCACGAGGGGGAACACTGCCGCCTTGAGCGGCGCCAGCTCGGGCTTGAGCTTGAGCACGACCCGCAACTCTTCCTTGTCCACCCCGTCCTCGTTCTTGACGGCCTCTTCGCGATACGCGTCGCACAGCACGACGAGCGTGGTGCGGTCGGCTCCCGCCGAGGTCTCGACGACGTTGGGGACGAAGCGCGTGTTCGTCGACGTGTCGAGATAGTCGAGCTTCTTGCCCGAATACTCCTGGTGGCGCGACAGATCGAAGTCGCCGCGGTTGTGAATCCCCTCGAACTCGTTCCAGCCGAACGGGAACTCGTACTCGATGTCGTACGCGTCCTTGGCGTAGTGCGCCAGCTCGGTCTTGCCGTGCTGATGCCAGCGCAGCTTTTCCTGCCGGATGCCCAGGTCCTGGATCCACTTCATCCGCTCGCCGCGCCAGAACTCGAACCACTCGCCGTCCGAGCCCGGCTTCACGAAGAACTGCATCTCCATCTGCTCGAACTCGCGCGTGCGGAACACGAAGTTTCCGGGCGTGATTTCATTCCGGAACGCCTTGCCGATCTGGGCGATGCCGAAGGGGACTTTCTGCCGCGACGACTGCAGCACGTTCAGGTAATTGACGTAGATCCCCTGCGCCGTCTCGGGCCGCATCCAGATCACCGCCGCGTCTTCTTCGACGGGGCCCATGAACGTCTTGAACATCAGATTGAATTGCCGCGGCGCGGTGAGCGTCCCCTTCATGCCGCAGACGGGGCACTGGCCGTCGGGCTGCCCGGGCGTCCCCTTGATCTTGGGATCGTCGGCGCGGAAACGGTTCTTGCAGTGCTTGCAATCGACCAGGGGGTCGGTGAAGCCTGCGACGTGCCCCGACGCCTCCCACACCCGGGGATGCATCAGGATGGCCGCATCGAGCCCCTCGATGTCCTCGCGCTCGTGCACCATCGAGCGCCACCAGCGCTCCTTGATGTTCTTCTTGAGCTCGACGCCCAGGGGCCCGTAATCCCACACGGAACCGAGGCCGCCGTAGATCTCGGAGGACTGAAACACGAACCCGCGTCGCTTGGCGAGCGACACGAGTTTCTCCATCGTTTTGTCGACAGGTGGCATAGGGACGCGGAAGTTACAATCCCAGGGCCTCGCGCGCGACCTGCGCGGCCAGCCCGGTGAGCGCGGGCGCGTCCAGAATTCGCCCCTCGGCGCCCACGGCGAGCACGCCGATCATCTCTTCGACCCGGCCGGCGACCACGGCCACCTTTTTCCGCGCCACCTGGGCGCGACGCACGACCTCGCCCGTCACTTTCCCTACGAACGACGTCCGGTCGAAGACGCCCTCGGCGGTGATCACGAGGTCGGCCTTGGCGAGTGCGGCGTCGAAGCCCACGCGGGCGAGCACCCAATTGGCGCCGGCCGTGAGCTGCGCGCGGGCGAAGAACGCGAGCCCCGCGCCGAGGCCCCCGGCCGCTCCCCCCATCGGCATCGTGCCGAGTTCGGCGCGGCCGGCCTTGGACCAGAGGACCGCCAGCCGAGCGAGTCCCTGCTCGAGGCGCACGATCTCCTCGGGTCGCGCGCCTTTCTGCGGTCCGAAGATCGGTGCCGCGCCATCGTCGCCGAGCAGCGGCGTCGTCACGTCGGCGAGGCCAACGACGCGCGCGTGCAGCGCCCACCCCGGCCCAAAGGAATCGAGGTTCGCCAGCGACCCGCCCCCCTCGGCGAGCCCCTGACCCGCGGCATCCTGGAACGTCCACCCGAGTCCACGCGCCGCGCCGGTGCCGCCATCGACGGTCGCGGTGCCGCCCAGGCCCACGACCACCGTCTTCGCGCCGCGATCCGCAGCCTCCCAGATCAGCTCACCGACGCCGCGAGTCGTGGTGCGGAGGGGATCGCGCTCCTCGGGCTCGAGCAGCGCGAGCCCACACGCACTCGAGCTTTCGAAGATTGCCGTCTCGTCATCGATCCAACCCAGTTCCGCGCTGACGCGGTCCCCGACGGGGCCCGTCACCTCGAGGCGCTCGCGCAGCGAACCGGGCCCGAGCACCGCGTCCAGCAGACCGTTGCCACCGTCGGCGACCGGGCACTCGAGCACTTGGGCTTCGGGGAGAGCTCGGCGCACGCCGGCCGCGATGGCCTCAGCGACCGCCCGGGGACCGAGCGTGCCTTTGAATGCAGTGGGGGCGACCAGGACGAGCGGAGGCACACGCCAAGTTGCGACGAGGCTAGCCTACGCACCAGAGTGCCGCATATTGCAAGAAATAGTGCAAAAAGCTATAAGATTCGCTCATGCACAAACATTTGGGTCATTGGAGTGACACAAGTTACGGTGGGGCATTGTTCTTGCTATTTAGCGCCCCGGATTCTCTGCTCAGGGCAAACCGACCGGTGACGGCGGGGCGCAAAGCCAAGGGTCTCGGAAATGATCGAGACAGCCAGGCTGCCAGAGGTGGCTTCATCCCATGGCCCGTGAGCGAGAGAAGGAGTTCGCTTCGCTCACATTGGGTTCTAGGGCGCACAATGTGCGGCAGGCGATCACCCCCCGGGGAAACCTGGGGGGTTTCTCTTTTCCACCCCGGGCTGTCGCCCGGGGTTAGTTAGGTCAGGCTTGGCTGACCCCGGGCGAAAGCCCGGGGTGAACGAGGGGGGGGCTAGTTCACTTCAATAATCTGATCCCTGCGCGTTCCGACGCTCACATACCTCACTGGCGCTCCCGCCAGATCTTGTAATCTGTCTACGTAGGCTCGTGCGGCCGCCGGCAAGTCCGCCAGCCTCCGCGCCTCCGTCAACTCCTTCTGCCATCCCGGAAGCGTTTCGTAAATCGGCTCCACCCGCCCAATCGTCTCCACGTCCGCCGGCATACTGTCGATGATCTCGCCGTCGAGCTTGTACCCGACGCACACCGGGATCTCGGCGAACGTGTCGAGCACATCGAGTTTCGTAACTGCCAGGCCCGTCAGGCCGTTGATGCGAACCGCATAGCGCACCACCACCGCGTCGAACCACCCGCAGCGCCGGGGACGACCCGTCGTCGCTCCGAACTCGCCGCCCAGCTCGCGAATCCGCTCAGCGATCTTGGGCTCGGCTTCCGTGGGCAACGGCCCATTCCCGACCCGTGTCGTATACGCCTTCACGACCCCCAACACGGCATCGATCGCCGTGGGTCCGATCCCGACGCCCACCGCTGCCCCACCCGCGGTCGTGTTGGATGACGTCACATAGGGATAGGTCCCATGATCCACATCGAGGAGCGCTCCCTGCGCCCCCTCGAGCAGCACCGACTCTCCGCGCTCGAGCGCCTCCCATACGACGCGCCCCGAATCGACCGCGAGTGGCAGGAGCCGCGGCGCCAGACGCTCAAGCAGGTGGACGTGCTCTTCGGCGCTGGCCCGTTCCATGTCCTTCAGGGCGCCACTTCCGTGCGACCGACCTAGCAGCTCGAGCATCTCGTTCGCCGCTTCGACGCGCGCGCGCACGAGCTCCTGTGCGCGAACGAGATTCCGCAGGTCGCCGACGCGAATCCCGCGGCGTCCGTATTTGTCCTCGTACGTAGGCCCGATCCCCCGCCCCGTGGTGCCGATCTTTTCCTTCTGCTCACGGGCGCGATCGAGGAGCTTGTGATACGGCAGCGTGAGATGCGCCCGGTCGGACACGTGCAGTTTGTGCTCGGTTCGGACACCGCGGGCCGTGAGTGCGTCGAGCTCCGCGAAGAGTTGCTCGGGATCGAGCACGACGCCGTTCCCCACAACACAGACGGCGCCCTGGAGAATCCCGGATGGGATCTGATGCAGCACGAACTCGCCGCCCCCGGCCCCGGTGTCGACGGTGTGGCCCGCGTTGGCGCCACCCTGATAGCGCACCACGAGATCGGCGCGCTCGGCGAGCACGTCGACGACTTTGCCCTTCCCCTCGTCGCCCCACTGAGCGCCGACGACCACCACGCAGTGCGTCTTTGGTCCGAACACAGGTTCCTTTCAGCAAAAACGCCCCGGGGTCGGGGCGTAGGTATCCTCTGAAGGAAACTACCGGGCCGACAGCACCCGCGCCACTCCCGCTGCCACCTTGCGCACGCCCTCCAGCGTCAACCGGTCCGCCGTGTCGCGCGGCGTGTGTACGATCCGCGCGGTGCTCCACGCGCCCCGCATCACGGTGAGGCACTCGCGAGTGCCCCGTGCAAGCTGTATCCCGTCCACGACGACGGGCAGCCATGGCGCGCGGTCCGCGCCGAGTGTCTCGGCCACGGCCCGACCGACGGGACCCGATCGGTGCAGCACCGCGATGGTCCCGCCGGTGTCATCTATCCCGTCGAAGTTCACGACGACGGTGTCCACAAGGAGCGCACCCCTCTCGGCGACGAGCGCCCGGGCGCCGAGCAAGCCCAACTCCTCGGCGTCCGGGAACAACACGCCGACGTCCGGCCGCCCCCGCAGACTGTCGAGAATCGCGAAAACGGTGACGAGCGCGCTGGCGTTGTCCACGGCACCCGGCGAATCGTCGGTGGCACGGTTCAACGCGAGCAGGAGACCACCGACGAGGGCCGGTGCGAGGAAGAGCACTTCGAACGCCGACTGAGCGATCAGACCTAGAGACGCAACCACGGTCGCGATCAGGCCTAGCGTGCCGATTACGCAGAGCCCCACGGCGACGAGGCGCGTGGCCATCGAGATGGGCTGACCCTTCGAATCGTAGTGGGCCGCCAGCCAGATTCCGGGCCCGTCGCTGCGCCGAGCGATGAGGTTGACGCCCTGCACGCTCCCGACCCCCTGGCCCACTTCCTGCGCGCCCGCCGTGAGCACGAGGTGGAGCACGAGCGCGAGGATGGTGATGACCCATCCAAGTGCGACGATCGGGTGATGGGGGATGAACCGGAGGACGATCGCGCCGATCGCCCCGCAGGCCAGCGCCGCGCCGGCCAGGGCTACGCCGTTCAAGCGATCTGCGGTAGCGGTGAAAGGGCTCTCGTCGACGGAGAATCCGCGCGTGCGGAGCTCGCGCTTCAAGATCTCGCGTACGTGGGCGTGGTTTGGCGTACCGACGAGTCGCGGAACCGCCAGCTCGCGCAGCAGCGCCGCGAAGTCAGTCACCGCGCACGAGCAGCGCCACGCGTTCGCGATCCGGCTCGCTGAGGGGCGCGAGCGGCGGACGCGGGGGACCCCCGTAGAGTCCGACGGCGTCCATCGCCGCTTTCACACCGGCGGGGCCGAGCTTCGACACGATCTCCTTGTCGAGCGGCCCGATGCGGTTCTGCAGCGCGCTGGCGGTGTCGCGGTCCCCAGCGTGAAACGCGGTGAGCAGCTCGGCGCAGAGCCGAGCGGCATAGCAGGCAACCGCCACGATTCCGCCGTCGCACTCCAGCTCGAGCGCCGGCAGGAGCAGCGACCCCGACCCGACAAAGACCGCCCATTGTGGCGCCGCCTCGCGGTAGGCGGCCAGGTTCTTCAAGTCGCCCGAGGAATCCTTGACACCCACCACGCGCGCGTGCGTCGACAACTCTTCCAGGAGCTCAGGTGGGAGTTGGACGTGCGTGTACTTGGGGATGTTGTAGACCAGGACCGGGATCGGACTCGCGTCCGCGATGGCGCGGTAATAGTTCGCGAGCGCTCGCGCGGCCACCGCGGGGAAGTAACTCGGCGGGCGGACCAGCACGGCGTCCGCGCCCGCCTCTGCCGCCCCCTTCGTCAGCGCGATCGCCTGTCGCGTCGACTCGGCGCCCGTTCCGGCGATGAGCCATTTGCCCTGCGGCGTGGCTTCGCGCGTCCAGGCGACGGCCCGGCGGTGCTCGTCGGGATCGAGCAGCGGCGCCTCGCCGGTCGAGCCCGCCACCACCACGCCGTCCAATCCATCGGCAAAGTGACGCGCGACGTTGTCCTTCAGGTGCTGCGGGGCGATGTCGCCGCTGGCGACGTCGAAGGGCGTGGTGATGGGGGCGAACACACCGCCGAGATCGGGCCGGGTCACGACGGCGGCAGCATGCTCGACAGGTCGTCGGTGAAGCCCGCGGGCTTGTCCGCGGCGGGCGCTTCGGCGGGCGTCACGACGCGCGACCGGCGCCGCAGGGTCCGCATTTGCAGCTCGAAGTCCGCCGGGTTGGACGACGCCGTCACGGCGGTCTCGTACGTCACCAGGCCGTCGCCCACCAGGTCCATCAGGTGTTGGTCGAAGGTCTGCATCCCGTATTGCTCGCGCGACTCCTTGATGTAGTCGTGCAGCTCGGGCGTCCGGTCCTTGTCCTTGATCATGTCCCGCGCCGTCCCCGTGCACAGCATCACCTCGAGCGCGGCGGCGCGACCCTGGCCGTCGGCCCGCGGCAACAGCCGCTGCGACACCACGGCGTGCAGCGCCTCGGCGAGCCGCAGCCGCGCGATCTCCTGCTCTTCGGGCGGGAACATCGAGACGATGCGACTGATGGTCGTGACGGCGTCGGGCGTGTGGAGCGTCGAGACGAGCAGGTGTCCGGTCTCGGCGGCCTTCATCGCGGTGTCGATCGTCTCGGCGTCGCGCATTTCCCCGATGAGGACGACGTCCGGGTCCTGGCGCAGCGCCGCGCGCAGGCCCATCCGGAAGTCGTCGGTATCGGTCCCGATCTCGCGCTGCGTCACCGAGCAATTGATGTCGCGGTGCAAAAACTCGATCGGATTTTCGAGTGTGAGGATGTGGCGCTGCTGATTCTGATTGATGTGGTTGATGATCGCCGCCATCGTCGAGCTCTTGCCGGAGCCCGTGACGCCGGTGACGAGAATCATCCCCCGCTCCGCCGCCGCGACCTGGGCGAGGACCGCGGGAAGCTTGAGGGATTCGAAGGTGGGCACGTCGAACGGGATGACGCGCATCACGATCATGAACGACGAGCGTTGCCGCAGGATGTTGACCCGGAACCGCCCGATTCCCGGCATGCCCCAGGAGCAATCGTAGTCGCGGATCTTGTCGATCCGCGCGCGGTCCTCTTCGCTTGCGATGAGACGCAGCGCGATCGCCTTCGTCTGGTCGGGGGTGAGGCGCTGCTTGGTGAGCGGCACGAGCTTGCCGTTGATGCGCGCCCGGAAGACGTCCCCTGCCTTGATGTGCAGGTCGGACGCCCCGCGATCGACAGCGGCCTTGATGATTTTTTCCATGCTGTCAGTACCCGGCTTCCAGGTCCACGACGTTCACGAGGGGCGCTCCTGCAAGATAGCGCCGGATGTTGTCCACGATGAGGGCTGTCTCACGCTCCCAGAACCGATTTGTGACGGCGCTCACGTGCGGACTCACGAGGACGCGTGGATGGTCCCAGAACGGGTGGCCCGCGGGGAGCGGCTCGACGGAAAAGACGTCGAGGGCGGCGCCGGCCAGTCGCCCCTGATTGATGAGCTCGAGCAGCGCCGCTTCGTCGAGCAAGGACCCGCGCGACACGTTCACGACCATCGCGTCTTTGGGGAGCAGCTCGAGTACTTGGCGATTCACCGTGCCCGCCGTCGCCGCAGTATGGGGCGCCGCGATCACCAAACAGTCACTCTCGGCGGCGAGACGAGGCAGCTCGTCGAGCCCGCCCACCCACCGCAGTCCCCGTCCCGGTTCCGGGCGGCGCCGCACCCCCGCCACCGACATCCCGAGCGCCAGCGCGCGCCGAGCGACCGCGCTGCCGATCCCCCCCAATCCCAGGACGCCGACGCGCAGGTCTCGCAGCTCCCGCACGGGCAGCGTGAGATCGGTGAACTCGTCCTTGGCCCACCGGCCCAGCGCTTGCGCCTCGACCATGCGGTCGAGTCCGCGCGCGAAGTACGCGATCGCGGCGATCACCCAGTCGGCCATCGGCTCGGCGTGGACACCGGCGGAGTTCGTCAGGACGATTTGCGTGCCGCGCAGCTGCGGGAGACTCGAGCCTACGCCGGCGGTCCCCGTATGGACCCAGCGCAGGGTGGGACGGCCGGCATCCACGACGTCGGACGGCACGCCGTAGCCGAGGTAGATCTCGGCGCCGCGCGTCGCGGCGATCGACTCGGCGGATCCGGAGCCGCCGTCCCCATCGGACGCCGCGGGGGCTTGCACCTCCACGACCTCCCACCCGGACCCGAGAGCCGCGCGAATTGCAGTCACGCTCGGCTCCGTGATTCTCCAGACGGCGCGCGGTGAGGCGAGATCGACCGCGAGGCGACGCGTGGGCGTGGCCCTACTCTCCGGTCGAAACGGTCCGGACGGCGGGATGGTGCAGCAGGGCGATCATCACTTGGTCGTGGAGTCGCTTGGGCCCGCTCAAGTCGAAATCGATGACGAGGTCCACATTCTCGCGCCGGCTTTCGTGGCGGACGATCGTCAGACCGGTACGGCGGATGACCGTTTCCAGCTCTTCGAGCGGCTCCTTGTCGGGGCGCGCGTGCACCGTGAGATGGCTCTTGGTCGAATGACGCTCGACCACGATCTCGATCCGACCCAGACCCTGAAGCACCACGAGCACGACCAGGGTAGCGAGCAGCGCTTCGGCGTAGTGGCCGGCCCCGAGTGCCACACCGATGGCCGCAACGACCCAGATCGTGGCCGCGCTGGTGAGCCCGACGACCGCGCCCCGCGCATGCAGGATCGTGCCGGCGCCGATGAACCCGACTCCGGTTACGATCTGACCCGCGACGCGCGACGCATCGCTGCCCGCCGGCACCAGCGCCAGCGACAGTTGGGTATACAGCGCCGACCCGATGCAGATGAGAATGTTGGTGCGCAGGCCCGCGGGCTTGCCACCCAGCTCGCGCTCCAGGCCAATGGCGCCGCCGAGCAGCGTGGCGAGGCCCAGCTGCAGCAGCAGCTCGAGCTTGAAGATGTCGACAATGCTCTCGAGCATCACGATCCTTTCAGAAACCCCATTCGATCGCGGACTTCGCTGATAGTCACTGTAGCGAGCGCACGAGCTTTCGCCGCGCCGGCGCGTAACCGGTCGATCAGTCCCTGGGGCTCGCGCTTGAGCGCGTCGGCCCGCTCGCGGATGGGAGTGAGCGCCGCTATGATATTATCCGCCAGCACGCGTTTGCAGTCGAGGCAGCCCCACCCCGCCGTGCGGCATTTCTGCGCGACGTCCGCCTGCGTCGCCGGGGGCGAGAAGCCCTGGTGGATCGTGAAGATGTTGCAGATGTCGGGATTGCCGGGATCCTTGCGCGTCTTGCGAGCCGGATCGGTGGCGGCGGGCCGCAGCTTGTTCCAGATGGTTTCGGGTGAGTCGAACAACCCGATCGTATTGCCCAGACTCTTCGACATCTTGGCCTGGCCGTCGAGTCCGAGCACGCGCTTGCTCTTGGTGAGCAACGGCTGCGGTTCGGGAAAGTAGCCCTCGCCGAAGCGCGCGTTCCAGCGGCGGGTAATCTCGCGCATCAGCTCGAGATGCTGGACCTGGTCCTCGCCCACCGGGACGAGCCGGCCCTTGTACAGCAGCACGTCGGCAGCCTGGAGGACCGGATAGTTGAGCAGCCCAGCCGCGATGCTTTCCTGGCGCTGGGACTTTTCCTTGAACTGCGTCTGACGCTCGAGCTCGCCGAGCGGCGTGACGACCATGAGCAGCCAGTTCAGTTCGGAGTGCTCGGGCACGTGCGATTGCACGAACACGATGCACTTTTCAGGATCGAGGCCGGATGCAAAGAGCCCCACGGCCATGTCCAGGGTGCGCTGCGGCAGGGTCGCGACGTCGTAGGGCTGCGTGATGGCGTGCAGATCCACGATACAGAAGAGGCATTCGTGCTGGTGCTGCAGCTGCACCCAGTTCTGGACGGCGCCCAGGTAGTTGCCGATATGCAGCTCACCGGAGGGCTGGATGCCGCTGAACACTCGCGTCATAGGGGTCACAAGGTGCGAGATTACAACGACTTAGTCAAGGTCGCCGAGCGCGCGGCGGCGCGCGCGGCGGCGTACATTCGCTCCGCCGGCCGCCCTCCGTCCGAGGACTGGACGGAGAAGGGGCGGCACGATTTCGTGACGGAGGTGGATCGCGTCTGCGAGACGCTGATCGCTGAGGTGCTGACGCGCGGGGTGCCGGGCTCGCGCGTCGTGGGCGAGGAGCACACCCCGACGCTGGACGTGAGCGGCGACGTGGTGTGGATCGTCGATCCGCTCGACGGCACGACGAATTTCCTGCACGGGTACCCGCAGTACGCGGTCTCGATCGGGGGCGTGGTGAGTGGGGCGTTGGGCGTGGGCGTGGTGCACGATGTCGTTCGTGATCAGGTGTATCGCGCCTGGCGCGGCGGGGGCGCGTGGCTCGGTGACCAACGACTCTCGGTGTCGACGCTGACCGAGCCGGGACGCGCCCTCATCGGCACGGGGTTTCCGTTTAAGCACCAGGCTCCGGTCGAGGTCTACCTGCGGCAATTCGCCGCCGTGATGGAGCGTACCAGCGGCATTCGCCGCGCGGGCGCGGCGGCCCTCGACCTCGCCGACCTGGCGGCCGGGCGGTTCGACGCTTTTTGGGAGTTGTCGCTCGCGCCATGGGATGTTGCGGCCGGCGTGGTGCTGGTGCGCGAAGCGGGAGGTCGCGTCACTCGATCTGACGGCTCCGAGGACGTCGTTGGCCATGGATCGATCGTGGCCGGTAATCCGACCCTGCACCGATGGTTGCTCGAACTCTTGAGGAGTGCCTGATGCCGTCACCGCTCGTCGAATGCGTGCCGAACTTCTCGGAGGGCAGGAACGCCGACACGATCGACGCGTTGCGAGCGGCGATCGCGGCCGTACCCGGGGTGGACCTCCTCGACGTTCAGGCTGACGCGTCGCACAACCGCTCGGTGTTCACGTTCGTGGCGCCGCCCGCCGCGGCCCTGGAAGCCGCGTTCCGCGCGATGCAGGTCGCGACCGCACGGATCGATCTCACGAAGCACCAGGGGGAGCACCCGCGGATGGGAGCCACGGACGTTGTGCCGTTCGTGCCCGTGCGCGACGTCACGATGGAGGAGTGCGCCGCGCTCGCCCGCCGACTCGCCGAGCGCGTCGGCGAGGAGCTCGCCATTCCGGTGTTCCTGTACGCGAAGGCCGCGGCTCGTCCGGAGCGGGAGCGGCTCCCGGACATTCGCAAAGGGGAGTTCGAAGCCATGCAGGGACGCGACCTCGATCCCGACTTCGGTCCCACCCGGGTGCATTCGACCGCCGGCGCCGTGGCGATCGGCGCGCGGCCGTTCCTCGTGGCGTACAACGTGTATCTGAACACGCAGGAGATCGCGGTCGCGAAGGAGATCGCGAAGGAGATCCGCACCTCCAGCGGCGGGTTGCCCGGCGTGCAGGCGAGTGGCTTCATCGTCGACGGTCTCGCGCAAGTGTCGATGAACCTGTTGGACATCGACATCACCTCGCCCGCCGTGGTCTACAACGCCATCAAGATCCGGGCGGAGAAACGTGGCGTCGCGGTGCAAATGAGCGAGATCGTGGGTCTCATTCCGGAGCGCGCATTGATCGGCGCTGCGGAATCGGCGCTGCGGCTATCCAACGCGGCCGACCACGTCCTGGAAACGAAGATTCGGACGGCGGGGGGGGCGTCTTCGGCCTCGCCGACCTTGGATGAGTGGATGGATGCGTTGGCGGGCGCGTCCCCGACCCCAGGAGGCGGCAGCGCGGCGGCGCTCGCCGGAGCACTCGCCGCGGCGCTCGTGGCGATGGTGGCGCGTCTGACCATCGGGCGCAAGGCGTACGCGGCCGTGGAAGCCGAGGCCCGCGCGGTTCTCGCGGATGCCGAGCAGCTGCGCGCCGAGCTGCGGCGGCTGGTGGACGAGGACGCGGCGGCGTACGAGGGCGTCAGTCGAGCCTACAAGATTCCGAAGAGCGACCCGCGCCGCGCTCAGGCGATCGACGACGCGTTGTTGGCCGCCGCGAAGCCTCCCGCCGAAGTCGTCAGGCGCGCCAGCCGCCTCCTCGCGCTCGCGCAAACCATGGAGCAGATCGGCAACAAGAATGCCGTGAGCGACGCGCGGGTGGCGGGAATGCTGGCCAAAACCGCGATCGATGGTGCGACGGAGAACGTGAACGTGAACCTGGCGGGAATGTCGGATCAGGCGCGGGCGAAGACCTCGGGGATCGGCTAGGCCATCGTCGTAAGCACCCGGGGCGGCGTGCCGTTCGCCCCGATCGCCACCGTATGCTCGAAGTGGGCCGAGAGGGACCCGTCCTGGGTCACGACCGTCCACTTGTCATCCAGCGTGCGAATCTCGGCCTTCCCGACGTTGATCATCGGCTCGATGGCGATCGTCATGCCCGGCACGAGACGGGCGCCCCGCTTGGGTTTGCCGTAGTTCGGCACCTGGGGCTCCTCGTGGAACGCGGCGCCGATGCCATGCCCCACCAGCTCCCGCACGACCGAGTACCCCGCCTGCTCCGCCACCTGCTGCACCGCGTGCCCGATGTCCCCCACGTGGTTCCCCGCCCGCGCCTGGGCGACCCCGGCGACCAGCGCGTCGCGCGTCACCTGGAGCAGGCGGACGGCCTCGGCGGAGAGCTCCCCCACACCGAATGTGGCGGCGGAGTCGGCGTGGAGCCCCTCGAGCCACGCTCCCACGTCGACGCTCAACAGATCCCCTTCCTTCAGGACGCGCGTGGACGACGGGATGCCGTGGACGATCTCTTGATTGATCGACGTGCAAAGCGTGGCGGGAAAGTCGTAGAGCCCCTTGAACGAGGGCTTGGCTCCCGGATGGCTGCGGATGAATTCTTCAGCGAGCGCGTCGAGGGCTTCGGTCGAGATGCCGGGGCGCACGTTGCGCTCGACGAGGGCGAGGGTCTGGGCGACGATCCGGCCCGCGGCCGCCATCGTCTCGATCTCCCGGGGAGACTTGATCGTGATCATCGTCCGATGATCCGCTTGATCTCCTCGGTGATCTGCTCGACGGTGCCGCCACCCGGCACGCGATGCACGATCCCGCGTTGGCTGTAGTGCGCGATGAGGGGCGCCGTGTCGCGCCGGTAGACGTCGAGGCGCGTCTTGATGGCTTCCGGCGTGTCGTCGCTGCGGCCTTCCTGCGTCGCGCGAGCCGACATGCGGCGCACCAGCACATCCTCGTCCACGTCCAGCAGGAGGATGTGATTCAGCCGGTGGCCACGCTCGGCCAGCGTGCGATCGACCATCTCGGCCTGCGCGGCCGTGCGCGGGAATCCATCGAGGATCGCGCCGTCCTTCGCCTCGGGCTTCGAGAGCTCACCCTTGATCAGGTCGAGGATGACCGAATCGGGAACGAGCTGGCCCTTGTCATAGTACGACTTGGCTTGCTTGCCGAGGGGGGTGCCGTCTTTCATCGCGGCGCGCAGGATGTCGCCGGTCGTGATCTTGGGGAGGCCGAGGCGCTCCGCTATGATCTTTCCCTGGGTCCCCTTGCCTGAGCCCGGCGCCCCCAGGACGAGAATGAACATGAACTAACGCCGGAAGCTGACCCGCGACGAACCGCTGCCCCCGCCGGGGCCCTTCATGAAGCCGTCGTACTGGCGCAGCAGCAGGTGCTGCTGGACCTGCTGCACGGTGTCGAGCGCGACGCCCACGACGATGAGCAGGGCGGTGCCGCCGAACCCGAACGGCATGCTCAGGGTGTTCGAGACGACGATCGGCAGCATCGCGACGAACGTAAGGAAAATCGCGCCCGGGAGTGTGATGCGGGACAGCACCTCGTCGATGTAGTCGGCGGTAGCCGCGCCGGGCTTCACGCCTGGAATGAAGCCGCCCTGCTTCTTCAGGTTCTCCGCCAGGTCGACCGGGTTGAAGATGATCGACGTGTAGAAGTAGGCGAAGAAGACGATCAGCACGGCGCTCGTCAGCACGTACCAGATCGACGTGGTGTTGAAGTACTCGGCGAAGCGCTTCAACCATCCGATGCCGCTGAACGTGGCCACGGTGCCCGGCACGATGATCAGGGACTGGGCAAAGATGATCGGCATCACGCCCGCGCTGTTGATGCGCAGCGGGATGAACGTTTTCTGCCCTTCGCGGATTCGTCCTCGGCCCATCACCTTGCGGGGGATTTGGATCGGGATGCGGCGCGCCGCCACCGTCACGGCCACCGTGCCCGCGACCACCAGCACCATCATGCCGAGCACGACGAGCAGGATCGGCAGGCTCAGTGTGCGCGACCTGAGCGCCTCGATCGTGCGCAACGACTCGGGCAGGATGCGCTCGATGATCGAGAAGAAGATGAGGAGGCTCATCCCGTTCCCGATGCCACGCTCGGTGATCTGCTCGCCCAGCCACATCACGAACACGCCGCCGGTCGTGAGCGTCAGCACCGTCGTCATGCGGAACGCCCACCCGGGCGACGCCACCGCATTGGGAAGTTGTTCGGTGAAGATGGCAAAGCCGTACGCCTGGAACAGGCACAGCACCACGGTGAGATAGCGTGTCCACTGCGTGAGGCGCTTCTTGCCCTCTTCGTCGCGCTGCATCTTCTCGATGACCGGGAACACCGGCCCCGCCAGCTGGAACACGATGCTGGCCGAGATGTACGGCATGATCCCCAGCGCGAAGACCGTGGCGCGCGAGAAGCCGCCGCCCGCGAACAGATCGTACAGGCTGAAGAGCGTGCCCTGCCCCGCGTTCGCCAGGAAGTCGGCGAGGGCGTCGACGTTCACCCCCGGCGTCGCGATGTGCGCGCCGATGCGGTAGACGACGAGGCACAGGAGCGTGAAGAGCAACTTCTCCTTCAGCTCCGGAACCTTGAACAGATTGGGGATCGACGAGGTCACTCGATCGTTCCGCCGGCTTGCTCGATCTTCGTTTTGGCGCTCGCCGATACGGCGACGCCCTTCACCTGGAACTTGCGCTGCACGTCACCCATGCCGAGCAGCTTGATCGGTTGATCGGGCCGGCGCACGAGCCCCGCGCCGAACAGGGTGTCGGGCGTGATCTCGACGCCCTCGGCGATGAGGCTCAGGTGGCGCACGTTCACCACCTGCGCGTCCTGCTTGAACGGGTTCGTGAAGCCGCGCTTCGGGATGCGGCGAATGAGCGGCATCTGCCCGCCTTCGAAGCCCGGGCGGATCTTCTTCCCGGTCCGGGCCGTCTGTCCCTTGCCGCCCCGTCCCGCCGTCTTGCCGATACCCGAGCCGGGCCCGCGTCCCTTGCGGATGCGGCCACGGTGCGAGCCCTTGGGGGGCTTCAGGTCGTGCAGGGCGAGGCGCTGCACCGGCGCTTCGGCCTTGGCCTTCGGCGCCCGCTTCGTCCGGGGTTTGATCGTCCCTGCCATCGCTTACTTCTCCTTCTCGAGCGTCACCTCGACGAGGTGGCGCACCTTGTGAAGCATCCCGCGCAGCGCGGGGTGATCCTGCTTGATCAGGACCTCCTGATGATGCTTGAAGCCCAGGGCTTCGAGCGTGCGCTTCAGCCGGCCCGCGTGGCCGCTGCCCGACCGCACCTGCTTGATCCGCAGTTTGCCCTTGCCCGCCGGCGGCAGCACCGGGTCGCGGCCCGATTTCCGCTTGCGGTATTTCCGTGTGGGGGGAAGCCTACCCATGCGTCACCCCCGCCGCCTCCTGGCGCGCCCGGTAGTGAATCGCTTCCAGCTCGACGCCGCGTTCCTTCGCGACGCGCCGCGCCGTGGTCAGCCGCGCCAGCCCATCCATCGTGGCCCGCACCATGTTGTGCGGGTTGGTCGAGCCCAGGCTCTTCGTCAGAATGTCGCGGACGCCGGCGCACTCGAGCACCGCGCGCACGGGACCGCCGGCGATGACGCCGGTTCCCGTCGCCGCGGGCTTGAGCAACACGCGACCGGCGCCGTGCTTGCCGATGATCTCGTGCGGAATCGTGCTGCCCGTGAGCGGCACGTCCTTGAGCTTCCGGCGCGCCGACTCGACGGCCTTGCGCACGGCTTCGCTCACCTCGTTGGCCTTCCCCGTCGCGATGCCGACCTGGCCCTTGCCGTCGCCGACGGCCACCAGCGCGTTGAACGAGAAGCGCCGGCCGCCCTTCACGACCTTGGCCACACGGTTGATGGCGATCACGTTCTCGACGAACCCGTCACCCTCACGCTGACGGTCGCCGCCCTGGCGATCGCCGCCGCGTCCGCGCCCTCCGCCCCGACCGCCGCGACCACCACCGCCACCGCCGCCGCCGCCACCGCCTCGACCGCCACGCGACGTCCGATGCTCGGACGGGGGGGTGGGCGCAGGGGGCGCAGGGGGCGCAGGGGGCGCAGGGGGTGCAGGAGGCGCGGCTGCCGCCGCAGGCGCTGCGACGGGCTCCGGCGTCGTTTCTGGTGTCGCTTGTTCGTTGTCCATCAGAACTCCAATCCGCCTTTGCGGGCGCCGTCGGCCACGGCCTTCACGCGCCCGTGATACTGGTACCCACCGCGGTCGAACACGACCTTCACGATGCCTTTTTCCTTGGCCTTCGCGGCAATGAGCTTCCCGAGCGCGAAGCTGCGCGCGACCTTGCCCTTGCCCTCCACTGCCAGCCCTTCGGACATATCGGCGGCGCCGGCGAGCGTGACGCCCTTCTGGTCGTCGACCAGCTGGGCGTAGATGTGCTTCGAGGAGCGGAACACGACGAGGCGCGGGCGCTGCGGCGTCCCCTGGACTTTCTTGCGGACGCGCAGATGGCGGCGATAGCGCTCGTGCGCCGACGTCTTGATCTTATGAATGGATCGCATGAGTTATTTCGCCGCCTGAGCCGTCTTGCCCGCCTTGCGCCGCACCTGTTCGCCCTGATACCGGATGCCCTTGCCCTTGTAGGGCTCGGGCGGGCGCACGTTGCGGATCTCCGCGGCGACCTGGCCCACCAGCTCCTTGTCGATGCCCTCGATCTTCACGAGGACGTTGTTGTCCACCGAAATCTTGATGCCCTTGGGCGCGTGGTACGGAACCGTGTGCGAGAAGCCCACCACGAGCTGCACGCCGAACGGCTTCGGCTCCGCCTTGTAGCCGACGCCCTGGATCTCGAGCGTCTTGGCGTACCCCTTCGTGACCCCTTCGACCATGTTCGCGACGAGCGTGCGCGTCAGGCCGTGCAGCGCCTTGTGCCGCGTCTCGTCGGAGGGGCGCCGCACGACCACGGCGTTCTCCTCGAGGGCGAGCGCCATGTCGACATGCAGGGTACGGCTGAGCTCTCCCTTGGGACCCTTGACCGTGATGCGGTGCCCGTCCCCGTCGATCTGGGCGGTGACGCCCTTGGGGAGGGGGACCGGCTTGCGCCCGATACGCGACATCGGCCCCTCCCTACCAGACCACCGCGAGCAGCTCACCGCCGATACGGGCGGTGCGGGCTTCGCGGTCGGTCATCAGGCCCTGCGGCGTGCTGAGAATCGCCATCCCCAGGCCGTTTTTCCCT
>Ga0193723_1000261_pt1 | contig 19897 bp, 12 predicted proteins | sample H2m2metaG_FD_143042 | JGI IMG/M metagenome (GOLD analysis project Ga0193723, IMG submission 143042) | Soil microbial communities from a riparian zone of the East river system, Colorado, United States - H2m2 | ecosystem: Environmental > Terrestrial > Soil > Riparian zone | place: USA: East River...
CGTGAATCGACTGAGATCCGTTTGCGGAATGTCATCGGCGTCGACGATCGTGAGGGGAACGCCGAGCTGCTGCACGACGGGAGCGACGTTGTCGCCGACTCCGGGGATATACGCGACGTTCAGCTTGGCGGGTAGCACGACATCGGCAGCGTTGATGACTAGCGTCGACGGCCGGTACATCCGTTGTGGATTGATGTGGGGATACTCGATCGGGATGTAGCCGGTTCGATAGGACTTCCCCCTGGCCGTCGCAGTCGCAGTCAGCTCGTGAGTGCCGCGAGGGAGAGTTCCTCTCACCTTGAACATGACAGTCCGCGTAGCTCCGGCTGCCATCACCACCGTACGGGCCAGCGAGTCTGCTGCCAGGCCACGCGGTAGAGAGAGTGTGACGGTCACCGGCGTCGAATCCCTGAGCGCCGAGCGCAGCGTGGCCTTGAGAAGCCGATTGAACGGGCCATTGGCTCTCGCCATTGTCATCGCTTCATCGAGGGAGATGGAGATGCCGGGAGCGATGACGAGCGGCCGTTGCACATCTCCCCGAACGCGATCCACGTAGTGGAATACGATTGGAGCAGCGACGTCGGATACGGCTCCCGTCGCAGGTGTCACAACGCTCACGTGCGCCCACTTCTGCCGCTCCCTCTCATCCTCTGACACTCCGCTGATGCGCGGCGTGAACAAATCACCATTGCGAGGCTGAGCTAGCCACCAGGGTTGGGTTATCTCGCTTCCAATCAATGGTTGAGTCCATTGATAGCTGGAGTCCGGAAGGAGCGTCGGGGGAAAGTGGATCTCGCCGCTCTCCATGTGGACTGGTACGCGTCCGCGATTGTAGAGCGTCATCGTGACCTTCGCGGTCTCGCCAATGGCGAGGACCTGCCTGTCGGCGACGGCTTCGAGGGCAAGGCTCGGCGGAAGCTCTGGTGGCGCTACCCGGCCGTCCTGCACCAGCAGGCGCGTCGTATCGAGCCCCGCGAAGATCGATTTCTCCTCTTTGGCTGGCGGGGCCGGTACACGTGAGTCTTCGCGCGTCAGATAATCCAACACCACTCCCTTCCGCCTCAGCGTCCCTTCGCCCTGCGACTTGTGCTGCGATCTGCTGTCCGCCGCAATCTCCTGGTACGAGAGGCCAAGATTCGGATCATACTCGCCGACGTTGATGGCGATCGTCCGATCCTGCGGCGAAAACCGCGCGAGCCGGTAGAACTTGAGCGGCGTCCAGGGCGCGCCGTATTGCCTGACCGGAAACTGGAGCGTGTCCGCGGCCAGGTTGTACGCCTGTCGCGCCACGATCGCCGAGATCTGGTGCTGGCCGTGACCGTCACGCGGCGTGCCTGAGAAAGTAGTGATCACGATGTGTGGCCTGAACGCCCGCATCACCGTCATCACATCGTTCAGCAACGAATCCTGGGGCCAGTGCTTCCGGGTTTCGTCAGCCGTCTTCGAGAAACCGAAGTCGTAGCCGCGGGCGAAATACTGGTGTGCTCCGTCTATCCTTCGCGCGGCCAGCAGCTCCTCGGTACGTATTACGCCGAGCGCTTCGCCGAGCTCGTTGCCGATCAGATTCTGGCCACCGTCGCCGCGCGTGAGCGACATGTAGGCGGTCTCGACGCGGCGTCCGCGCGCGAGCCAGGCGATCAGCTGAGTGTCCTCGTCATCCGGATGTGCGGCAATCCAGAGTACTCGCATGCGCTCGGGCGCATTCTGCACCCGAATGCTCGCGGCTGAGGGCACAATCCCCTGAGCGATCACGCGATGCGGTATCAGCGCGGCCGTACCCAGCACAGCGAGCGTTACTACTCTCTTCATTCTTGTTGGAAGGTCGATGCTCAGGTTTTGACCGCCACGCCGCGGCGCTTCGCGCCCGCCCCCCCCAGCTGCTGCATCGGTGCGCTCACCTCTGCCATGATACGCTCCTGCTCCTTCTTGTGAACCTCGGCGTATCCTTCCGCCGGGCTCGAGCGATCCGGCCGGCCGATGTAACGCGTGAGCAGGGCGTTGCCCGTCGACATCCGAAGGCGTGGCGCGACGTACGACCAGGCGCCCTGATTCTTCGGCTCCTCCTGCGCCCACACCACTTCCTCTATCGACGGATAGAGATCGACGACCTGCGCAATCTCGGCTCCGGGCCACGGATAGAGTTCCTCCACCCTCACGATCGCGACGAACGGCGCGCGCCTGGCAGCCAGCTCGTAGTAGATCTTGCCCGTGCAGAAGACGAGACGCGTGATAGCCTCGCGGGCCTGCGATGCAACCGGGTCGTCGATAACCGGACGGAACCCACCGCTGGTGAGATCAGAGAGTCTGGACGCAGCCTCTGGAAGACGAAGGAGACTCTTCGGCTGCATCAGCACGAGTGGGCGTCGCTCGTACATCGACGACTGCCGTCGCAGGACGTGGAAGTATTGCGCGGGCGTCGAAGGATACGCGACCCTCATATTGCCTTCAGCACAGAGCTGCAGGAATCTCTCGAGCCTGGCGCTCGAGTGCTCCGGTCCCTGCCCCTCGTAGCCATGTGGCAGCAGCAACACGATCGATGAATCCTGTCCCCACTTCGCCCGATCGGCAGAGATGAACTGGTCGATGATCGGTTGTGCGACGTTCACGAAATCCCCGTACTGCGCTTCCCACAGCACCAGCGTATTCTCGTGCGCGGTGCTGTACCCGTACTCGAACCCCAGCACCGCCGTTTCCGAGAGCGGACTGTTGTAGATCTCGAACCGCCCGTGCCCTTCTCCTTCAGTCACATGCGCGAGCGGAGTGTAGATCTCTCCCGACTCGGCGTCGTGCAGCACTGCTTGCCGGTGTGAGAAAGTTGCGCGCTCGGCATCCTGCCCGGTCAGCCGCACCGATTTTCCCTCCGTCAGCAACGCCGCCAACGCCAGTGCTTCGGCGTGTCCCCAGTCGATTCCGCCGGCGTCCCCCATTGCGTCCGCACGGCGCGCCAGCGTTTTCGCCAGCCGCGGATTTGCCTTGAGCGTGGACGGCCACTTGAGCAGGCGATCATTCAGCTCGCGGAGACGATCGGCGTTCACTCCGGTGTCGCCGCCTCCCGCGCCGGATTGATCGGCTTCCGCTTCCTTCGCCGGATTGTACTCGGGCGCGTGGATCTCTCCGCTCTTCATCGCCGTCTGGATGCGGTCGAAATTCGCCGCCGCGTCCGCGTCGATCTGCTTGACCTGGTCGCCAGTGACGATTCCTTCGGCGACGAGACGGGTTCCCCAAACCTCGCGCGGGGATGGGTGCGACCTGATCTTGAGGTACAAGGTCGGCTGGGTGAACGAAGGCTCGTCCGTCTCATTGTGTCCGTGACGGCGGTAGCCGACGACGTCGATCAGGAAGTCCTTTCCGAATTTCGCCCGATATTCGATCGCGAGGCGAACCACGTGCACGCACGATTCTGCGTCGTCGGCATTGACGTGCACGATCGGAACCTCGAACCCTTTGGCGAGATCGCTGGCGTAATGTGTCGATCTCGCGTCGATCGGATCCGTGGTGAAGCCGACCTGATTGTTGACGATGATGTGGAGCGTGCCACCCGTCCTGAAACCCGTAAGCCCGGACAGGTTCAAGGTCTCGGCGACCACACCTTCCCCCGGAAAAGCGGCGTCGCCGTGGACGCAAATTGGAAGCACCGCGGCTTCGTCGCGCTCTCCGCCTCCAGCGAGCACCTGTCGCGCTCTGGCAAATCCCTCGAGCACCGGATTCACAACCTCGAGATGGCTCGGGTTGGGAATGAGCACGATCTCGACCTCACCGCCGCCGGAGACCTGCCGCTTTCCGCTCGCGCCGAGGTGATACTTCACGTCGCCGGTCTCGCTGACGGCGTTGGTGGTGGCGTGCTTTCCCTCGAACTCCTCGAAGATCGTCGCGTACGGCTTGCTCAGCGTGTGGGCCAGTACGTTGATGCGTCCGCGGTGCGCCATTGCGAGATCGACTTCGCGCGCGCCGTGCATCGACGCTGATTCGATCGCGACATCTAGCATCGGGACCAGGATGTCGCCGCCCTCGATCGAGAAGCGCTTGTAGCCCTGATACGCGCGGCCGAGGAATCGCTCCAGGCCATCCACTTCCGTCAGTCGGTGGAGTATGGACTTCTTTTCTTCATCGCTGAGGGGCGCGTTCAGGCGGCCGCTCTCGATCTGCTCGCGAAGCCACTCCCGCTCCTCGACCCGGCCGAGGTGCGAGATCTCGAATCCAATTCTCGACGAGTAAAGCTCGCGAAGGCGCGCCACAACATCCGCGGCGGTCCCGCCCGACGCGCCCAGCGCGATCCCCGGAATGCTGGCCAGATGCTCCTTACTCAATCCATGAAATTCGGGGGTGAGCTCGGGAGTTCCCTCGGGTGGCGTGCCCAGCGGATCGAGCGGCACTGCCAGGTGGCCATAGCTCCGAATCGCGTCGACCAGCTCAGCCGCGGCGGCGACATCGCGAAGAAAAGCGGGATCGATTTGTCCCGCTGGAACAGGCTGTCCGGGAGCGGCCGTCGGAGCTGACCCGGCCAGGCTTTCGGCAAATCGAAAGAACTGGCGCCACGATTCGTCGACCGATGCAGGATCGCGCCGGTAGGCTTCGTAGGCCTCGCTTATGTATCCGTCGTTGAAGACGCCCGTTATCGGGTCAGAGCTCATTCCTAAATTTAACTTCGCTCTATCGTCCTTGGCGCTCTCGTCCGGGGGGTGAGCGTGTACCTGGAGCGCGACGCGGCGGCGTGCAGAATCCTGAGCGCCGATTCCTGTTCGAGCGTCGGGAGGTAGAGGAATCCGGCGATGCCGTTGACGTCGAAGAGGTGCAGCTCCTCGGCGTTGCGGGTGAGGCTGACCGCGATCACCGGAGTCCGGGACAGCAGGCGATCATGCTCCCACATTTCGAGCGGAACGGAGGCGAGCAGGTCGTAGTCGCAGATGACTACGTCGGGTGACGCATCACCGTTGGATCCGATCGGTGAATCGAGGCCGACTGCGTTAGTTGTAGCAACGCCCATCTGCGCGAAGTATCGCGCGATGTGCTCGCTCAAATAACAGTGGCGCGCAATGCAGAGTGCGCGAAGTGGTGAGGCCTCTTGCTGCTCGGCCGTCAGGCCCGGTTCGAAAGTCATGCCCGTTGATCGTAAGGCACCATCGGCCCAAGCACAAGCCGGATGTTTAATGCTCGACCAAAAAGAACGCCCCGCACGGAGAAATCCGGGCGGGGCGTTGCAAGCAAGCCACGAGTGGCGAGCTAGCTAGTACTTCTTCGTCTTGTCGACGTTGTTGCCGATCACGCCGCCGAGGATTGCTCCGGCTGCGCCACCGATGATCGCGCCTTTCACCTTGTTCTTGCTGGTGACTGCGCCGATCACTGCACCAGCGCCGGCACCGATTGCGGCGTCACGCTTGGTGTGCTTGACGACAGTCGGCTGCGGGGCCGGGGCCCTGTAGACCGGCTGTGACGAATAAGTCCCGCCGGATGAAGAGCTGCGTGTAGTCGTACGGCGGACCGGCGCACGAGTAACCGTGCGTGGAGCCGTGCTCGTCAGCGCGTTTCCGGGAGCCGTTCCCGCACGCTCCGCGGCTGTGATGCTGTCCAGCGGGGTGTATGGGGTTGCCTGTGCGGCCGTCGACAGGTCCGAGTTCAGCGCGTCATCGACCTTCTTGTCGTTTCCACCGCAGGCGACTGCGAGGATAGCGGCCGGAAGAATTATGAGCTTTCGAAACATTTTAAAGCCTCCAGAAATGACCCCCGCTCAACGCGACGGTACGCATAAGAGGGGCAGATGCTGTGCCATATACAGGGGTTTATTAGGCCGCCGTAGCGGCGGACAACTCGGCCGTCGGCAACATATCGTCCTCTAAAGAGGCCGGCAGAGTGAGACGAAAAGCGCTGCCTCGGCCTGGCTCCGAATGGACGCTCAGAGAGCCATCCAACAGCTGAGTCAGCCGCCTCGAAATTGGGAGTCCCAGACCGGTGCCCGGTTGCTTCGACTCGGACACCTGCACGAACTCCTCGAAGATGCGCGAGATGTCGTCCTTCGCTATTCCGACGCCCTCATCAACGACCTCTATTTCTACCCCTCTGTTCGCCTCTTGTTTGCAGACGACCCGGATCGGCTTGCCTTCGCCGAACTTGATGGCGTTCGAGAGGAGGTTGAGAAGGATCTGTCTCACCCGGCGCGGATCGCTCACGATGTTGAAGGGCTCTCCATCCATGTCGAGCGCGAGGGTCGACCCATACTCGTCCGCCAGCGGCCGCACGGTTACGAACAGGTCATCGATCAGAGAAGGGAACATCACGGGCTGCAACGTCAGCTCGATCTTGCCAGCCTCGATCTTGGAGAGGTCGAGCACATCGTTCACCAGCTCGAGGAGGTGTCGCGCGGCCTTGAGCGTACGCTGCAGACCCTCCTTCTGTTTGGCGTTGAGCGGGCCGTAGATGTTGTCGAGCATCAGCGTGCTGTAGCCGATCACCGCGTTGATCGGCGTCCGCAGCTCGTGGCTCATCGAAGCGTAAAAGCGGTTGCGCGCGCCCATCGCCTGTTCGAGAGCAACCTGACGCCGGTGCAGCTCGTCGTTCATCTGTGACAGCTTGGCCGCCGAGCGTGCCTCTGTCTCCAGCAGCGAAGTGCGGTGCTCCAGCTCGAGCTCCCGCTTCTGGCTTTCGCGCAGAAGGTCGGCCTGACGCTGTATCTCGCGCTGCTTCAGGAAGAGATCCACAAAGACCGCCACTTTCGATCTGAGCACGTCGGGGTTGAAGGGCTTGAACACGTAATCCACCGCGCCCATCGAATAGCCCTTGAACACGTACGCGTCTTCCTTGCTGATCGCGCTGAGGAAAATGATCGGGATCGTTCGCGATCTTTCTCTCGACTTGATTATCTCGGCGACCTCGAAGCCGTTCATGCCGGGCATTTGTACGTCGAGAAGGATGACCGCGAATTCGGTCTCCAGCACTCTCTTGAGCGCTTCGGGCCCCGAGTTGGCGCGAACGAGCGGCTGCCCGATGGGCTCGAGGATGGCTTCCAACGCGAGGAGATTCTCGGGGCGGTCATCGACCAGGAGGATGTTCACGCCATCCATAGTCACGCCTCTCTCATCGCACGCGCTGGCGCGCGCTCGTGACTGAGCTCGATCAGGCGCGGCGCCAGCGCGTCAAGCGGCAGAATTTCGCCGGTGGGAACAGCACGGATTGCGGCTGCCGGCATGATCGGAATCTCAGCCGTCTTCGGGTCCTGCACCAGGCCGCGTCCCCCGCGCTTCACAATGTGGGCAAGCCCACGCGCGCCGTCCTCGTTTGCTCCCGTCAGCACGACACCGATCGCCGCCGATCGGTAGGTGTCGGCGGCCGAAGTGAACGTCACGTCGATTGACGGCCTGCTGAATCTCACCGGCTCCTCGATAGTGAGAGAAGCGTAGCCGCTCTCGATCAGGACGTGATAGTTGGCAGGCGCGACGTGCACCCTGCCGGGCGTGAGCGGGTCCTTGTCCTCGATCTCGCAGACTCCGAGCTCCGTCGCGTCCTGCAGCAGCTGCACGAGCAGGCGCTCCGAGTCCTTGCTTCGGTGCTGGACCACTACCACCGGGATGCTGTAATCCGCCGGCAGGGCGCCAAGAAGCTTGGTCAACGCGGAGAGTCCACCCCACGAAGTGCCAATCGCGACGACGGAGTACGGCATCTACTTCACCTTCCGGAAGATTTTTTCGGGCGGAGCGATCTGCTGGTACGAGTCTTCGTGCGCCATGAAGCGAAGTGTCTCCTTGCTGCCCAGCACCAGCACGCCGAACATGGCGAGGCTGTCGTAAAACAGGCTGTGCACTTTCGACTGCAGCGTCTTGTCGAAATAGATGAGGACGTTCCGGCAGAGGATGACGTTGAACTCACTGAAGGAGCGGTCCGTCACCAGGTTGTGCTGGGAGAACACCACGTTCTTGGTCAGCGACTGGTCGAACAGGGCGCCCCCGTACTTCGCGGTGTAGTACTCGGAAAACGATCGCTTTCCGCCGGAACGTCCTCATTTGTCGGTGTATTCCTGCATCCGCTCGAGCGGGAAGATTCCGGCCTTTGCCCGCTGAAGAACCACTTCGTTGATGTCCGTCGCATAGATGCGCGAGCGATCGTACAGCCCTTCCTCGCGGAGCAGAATCGCCATCGAATAGACTTCTTCGCCTGTCGAACAGCCGGCGTGCCAGATCCTGATGAAGGGGTACGTGCGAAGAAGGGGTACCACGTGCTCGCGGAATGTCTGGTAGAAATTCGGGTCCCGGAACATCGCGGTCACGTTGATGGAGAGATCGAGGAGCAGCTTCTCCATCATTTCCGGCTCGTGCAGTACGCGCTCCTGGAGCGCGCTCACGCTCGTAAGTCGTTCCTCTTCGATCCGCTTCCAGAGCCGGCGACGGATCGACGCATAGGCATACGAGCGAAAGTCGAACCCGTAGTGGCGGAAAATTCCCTCCAGCAGTAGCTCGATCTCGATCCGCTCGAGATCGGGCTTGAAAGCCTGCCGGTCGGCGTCGCCGACGGTGGGCGCCTCGGTGTCCGCTACCTGTACAGCCACACGCGCAACAGCGACAACAGCTGCTCGGTATCGACGGGCTTCGTGATGTAATCGGAAGCTCCCGCCGCAATGGTCTTTTCGCGATCACCCTTCATCGCCTTCGCCGTGAGCGCGATGATCGGCATGGTCTTGAACTGATCCATCGCTCGTATCGCCCGCGTCGTCTCGTAACCGTCCATCTCCGGCATCATGATGTCCATCAGGATGGCATCGACGTTCGGGTCCTTCCTCAGCTGCTCGATTGCCTGCTTCCCGTTCTCGGCGAAGCGCACGATCATGCCGTGATCCTCCAGCATGCTCGTGAGCGAGAAGATGTTGCGGACATCGTCGTCGACGACGAGCACGCTTTTACCGGACACCACCGAGTCGGCGTCGTGCAGTTGTTCCAGCATCTTCCGCTTCTGCTCGGGCAGCCTGGCCTCGATGCGATGCAGGAAGAGCGCGGTTTCGTCGAGAAGGCGCTCGGGCGATTTCACATCCTTTACGATGATAGTCTCCGCGTACTTCTTGATCTTCGTCTCGTCCTCGGGGCTGAGCTCCCTGCCGGTGTAGATGATGATCGGCAGGTCGTGGTTGTCCGGATCCGACTTCACTTTCTCGAGGAGGTCGAATCCGCTCATATCGCTGCCTGCGCGCAATCCGAGATCGAGCACCATGCAGTCGAAATGCTTCTCATGGAGCTTGGTCAGCGCCTCTTCCGCGGAGCCAACTGCGGTAATGTCGACATCGTCGTGCGCGATCAGCTCGACGATACTCTGCCGCTGCGTCTCGTTGTCCTCGACGACCAGCAGGCTTTTCGGCACAGTGTCGATAAACGCGGAAATCCGCGCAAACGCCGCATCCAGCGCTTCTTTGCTGACCGGCTTGGCGAGAAAGGCAATCGCGCCGGCATTGAGACCTGCACGCTTCTCCTCAACGCCGGAGATGATGTGAACCGGAACGTGTCGCGTCTCGGGATCGCGCTTCAGTCGGTCGAGCACCTCGAGTCCATCCATCCCCGGCATGTCGATGTCGAGCGTTATCGCATCCGGACGAACCTCCCGCGCTGCCTGCAGCCCCGCTTGGCCATCCAGCTCGACCACGGCTTTGTAGCCCTTGTCGCGCGCCATGTCGAGCAGGACTTTCGCGAAGTTCTGATCGTTCTCGATGACGAGAACAGTGCGATCTCCTTCCTCGATGTGCTCCCTGTCGTCGTCGATGACAGTCTGCGGCATGGCTCGCCGTTCGGGTCGGTATTGCAGCGCGTCACCGGTCGGCTTGCGCCGCTTGTCCCGACTTCCCGATGACGGTCTACGCGGGGCAGCGGCAGGCCTCGTCTCTACGCCGCCAGCTCTCGGCTGGGACGTCGGAGACATGAAGTCGCCGGTGTCGGCCGCAGCACGGATTGGAGCATCCGGACGCGGTACGAACCGCGATGGAAGGAAAAGGGTGAAGGTGCTGCCCTGTTGTTCTGAGCTCTCGACGCGGATCTCGCCGCCGAGCAGCCGCGCTATCTCACGGCTGATCGAGAGACCGAGCCCCGTACCACCGAATTTGCGGTTCGTCGTTCCATCAGCCTGCTGGAACGCCTCGAAAATGAGGCGCTGCTTGTCCTTCGCGATTCCGATGCCCGTGTCGGCTACCGCGAATGCGATGACTTCCGATGCCGATTCGAGAGCGGAATTCTGGAATCGCCTGCCCTTCTCCGCGCGTCGAACGGTGAGCGTGACATCCCCTTGCTGAGTGAACTTGAAGGCGTTCGACACGCGGAGAAGGGCAACCTGCTGCAGGCGGCTGCCATCGGTGAATATCACCTGCGGAAGATCCGCGTTGAGCTCGACGTGGAAGCCGAGTCCCTTCTGTTCCGCCAGCTCGTTGAAGCCGCGCTCCACGAACTCCTTCACGTCGGCAAGGCGTACCTCGGTCGAGTTGACGTCCATCTTGCCGGCCTCGACCTTCGACAAGTCGAGCACATCGTTGATCAGGTTCAGCAGGTCGCTGCCAGAAGTGAGAATCGTCTGCGCGAACTCGACTTGCTTCGGCGTGAGGTTGCCGTCCTTGTTGTCGCTGAGAAGTCGGGCGAGGATGAGGAGGCTGTTCAGCGGCGTCCTCAGCTCGTGCGACATGTTGGCGAGGAACTCCGACTTGTACTTGGAGCTCAGCGCGAGCTGCTCGGCCTTTTCCTCGAGAGCGAGTCTCGCACCCTCCACTTCCTCGTTCTTCGACTCGACCTTGCGATTCTGCTCGGCGAGCAGTGAGGCCTTCTCCTCGAGCTCCTCGTTGACCTGCTGCAGCTCTTCCTGCTGGTCCTTGAGCAGCTCCTCCGAAGTGCGCAGCGTCGCCGCTTGCGCTTCGAGCTCCGCGTTCGATCTCTTGAGTTCTTCCTGCTGCTTGCGCAGCTCCTCCGATTGGCTCTGTAATTCCAAAGTGAGGCCCTGAGACTGTTCGAGCAATTCCGCCGTGCGCATGTTGGCGGCGATCATGTTGATTACCACGCCAACCGTCTCCGCCAGCTGATCGAGGAAGAGCTGGTGGATCTGACTGAATGGCAGGAACGAAGCCAGCTCGATCACAGCCTTTACTTCGCCCTCGAATAGCACGGGGAGAACGAGGACGTTGCGCGGTGCCGCTTCACCCAGGCCTGACGTGATGCGGATGTAGTCGTCGGGAACGTTGGTGAGGAGAATCGGTTTCTTCTCCAACGCCGCTTGACCGATGAGCCCTTCGCCGAGGCGGAACCGGTTCCCGACATGCTTGCGCTCCTTGTAGGCGTAGCTCGCAATGAGCTTCAGCAGAGGCGCGTTGTTGTCCTCTTCCATGATATAGAACGCGCCGTGGTGCGCGGAGACGAGCGGCGTGAGCTCGGACATTATGAGCTTCGACACTGCCTCGAGGTCTTTCTGTCCCTGCATCATCCGCGAGAACTTGGCGAGATTCGTCTTCAGCCAGTCCTGCTCGTTGTTCTTCTCGGTCGTAGTTTTCAGATTCGCGATCATCTGGTTCAGGTTGTTCTTGAGCTCGTCGAGCTCGCCCTGAGCCTCGACTGCGATCTGCCTGCTCAGATCTCCACGCGTCACGGCGGTCGCTACGTCGGCGATCGCTCGCACCTGGAGTGTCAGACTGTTCGCCATCGCGTTCACGTTGTCCGTGAGTGCTCTCCATGTGCCGGCTGCTCCCGGCACCTCCGCCTGGCCGCCCAGCTTACCTTCCGTGCCCACTTCCTTGGCGACGCGGGTCACTTCGTCGGCAAAGACGCGCAGCGAATCCACCATCGCGTTGGTGGTGTTCTTGAGTTCCAGAATCTCACCGCGCACATCGACCGTGATCTTCTGCGACAGGTCTCCCTTCGCGACCGCGGTGGTGACAAGTGCGATGTTTCTGATCTGGCCGGTCAGGTTTCCGGCGAGCGTGTTCACGTTGTCGGTTAGATCCTTCCACGTGCCGGCGACTCCGGGGACGTTCGCCTGGCCACCGAGCTTTCCTTCCGTGCCGACGTCGCGGGCAACGCGCGTCACCTCGGATGAGAACGCGCTGAGCTGATCGACCATGGTGTTGATCGTGTTCTTGAGCTCGAGGATCTCACCCTTCACGTCGACCGTCATCTTGCGCGAGAGATCTCCCTTCGCCACAGCGGTCGTGACGTCGGCAATGTTTCTCACCTGACCGGTGAGATTCGACGCCATGAAATTCACGTTGTCGGTGAGATCCTTCCACGTGCCCGCGACTCCAGGCACGTTGGCCTGACCACCCAGACGACCTTCCGTTCCCACCTCGCGCGCAACGCGGGTTACTTCGCCGGCGAATACGCTCAAGCTGTCCACCATCGTGTTGATGGTTTGCTTCAGCTCGAGGATTTCACCCTTCACATCGACGGTGATCTTGCGCGAAAGATCTCCCTTCGCGACCGCCGTCGTCACGTCAGCAATGTTTCTGATCTGACCGGTGAGGTTCGACGCCATCGCGTTGACGTTGTCAGTCAGATCCTTCCATGTTCCGGCGACACCGGGTACGCTCGCTTGTCCACCAAGCTTGCCTTCGGTACCAACTTCCTTGGCGACGCGCGTTACTTCGTCGGCGAATGAGCCGAGTTGATCGACCATGGTGTTGATCGTGTCTTTGAGCTCCGCCGTCTCGCCTTTCGCTTCGACTGTGATCTTCTGCGTCAGGTTACCACGCGCGACAGCGGTTGTCACCGCGGCGATGTTTCGCACCTGCCCCGTGAGATTGCCTGCCAGAGTGTTCACATTGTCGGTGAGATCCTTCCACGTGCCCGCGACTCCGGGGACGTTCGCCTGGCCACCGAGTTTGCCTTCGGTTCCGACTTCGCGTGCAACGCGCGTTACTTCGGCAGCGAATGCACTGAGCTGATCGACCATGGTGTTGATCGTTTGCTTCAGCTCGAGAATCTCACCCTTTGCCTCCGCGGTGATCTTCCGATTGAGATCTCCCTTAGCGACGGCGGTGGTGACGTCGGCAATGTTTCTCACCTGCCCGGTGAGGTTCGACGCCATGAAGTTCACGTTGTCGGTCAGGTCCTTCCACGTGCCGCCAACGCCTGGAACCTCGGCCTGGCCGCCAAGCTTTCCTTCCGTGCCTACTTCCTTCGCGACACGCGTCACTTCCGATGCGAACGAACTGAGCTGATCAACCATGATGTTGATCGTGCTCTTCAGCTCCAGTATTTCGCCCTTGGCTTCAGCAGTGATCTTTCTGGACAGGTCTCCCTTCGCAACCGCGGTGGTAACATCAGCGATGTTTCTGATCTGCCCGGTGAGGCTCGATGCCATCGCGTTGACGTTATCGGTGAGGTCCTTCCACGTCCCACCCACTCCCGGCACTTCAGCCTGGCCTCCCAGTCTTCCTTCGGTTCCCACTTCGCGCGCAACACGTGTTACTTCGGAGGCGAAGGTACTCAGCTGATCGACCATCGTATTGATGGTGTTCTTCAGGTTCGCGGTTTCGCCCTTCACTTCAACGGTAATCTTCTGGGAGAGGTCTCCCTTGGCCACGGCGGTGGTGACTGCGGCGATGTTTCTCACCTGGCTCGTGAGATTGCCGGCCAGGGTGTTGACGTTGTCGGTCAGGTCTTTCCACGTTCCGCCGACGCCCGGCACTTCTGCCTGGCCGCCGAGCATGCCTTCGGTACCCACTTCACGCGCCACGCGGGTCACTTCCGAAGCGAACGAGCTCAGTTGGTCCACCATGATGTTGATGGTGTTTTTCAGCTCCAGGATCTCGCCGCGTGCGTCAGCCGTGATCTTGCGTGACAGATCGCCGCGCGCGACCGCCGTCGTAACGTCGGCGATGTTTCTCACCTGGCCGGTGAGGTTCGACGCCATGAAGTTCACGTTGTCAGTCAGGTCCTTCCACGTGCCGGCGACCTGCGGCACCTGCGCCTGTCCGCCGAGTCGTCCTTCGGTGCCGACTTCGCGCGCGACACGCGTCACTTCTTCGGCGAAGGTGCTCAGCTGATCGACCATCGTGTTGACGGTGTTTTTCAGCTCGAGGATTTCACCCTTCACGTCGACCGTGATCTTGCGGGAGAGGTCTCCCTTCGCGACTGCCGTCGTGACGTCGGCGATGTTTCTGATCTGGCCGGTGAGGTTTGACGCCATCGCGTTGACGTTGTCGGTGAGGTCCTTCCACGTTCCTCCGACGCCAGCCACCTGCGCCTGGCCTCCAAGCTTTCCTTCGGTGCCGACTTCCTTGGCAACGCGCGTTACTTCTGAGGCAAATGCACCCAGCTGATCGACCATCGTATTGATCGTGTTTTTCAGCTCGAGGGTTTCTCCGCGCGCCTCGACGGTGATCTTCTGGGAGAGGTCTCCCTTCGCGACGGCGGTGGTGACTGCGGCGATGTTTCTGACCTGGCTGGTGAGGTTTCCAGCCAGCGTGTTGACGTTGTCGGTGAGGTCCTTCCAGGTGCCGGCGACCCCGGGGACTTCGGCTTGGCCACCGAGCTTGCCTTCGGTTCCAACTTCGCGGGCGACGCGCGTGACTTCGTCGGCGAATGCGCCGAGCTGGTCGACCATGGTGTTGACGGTGGTCGCGATGCGAAGGAATTCACCCTGCACCGACTTGCCATCGATCTCAAGCACCATCTTCTGATTCAGATCGCCGTCGGCGACGGCGCTGAGCACGCGCGCGATTTCGGTCGTCGGCGACGCGAGGTCGGTGATGAGCGTATTGACCGAATCGACTGTCTGGCGCCATCCGCCCGTTACGGCCCCAATCGAGACACGGTCGTTCATCTGACCCTGACGTCCGATCGTCTTGCTCACGCGCGTCATCTCGTCGCACAGTCGCGTGCCCAGCTTGGCGACGCCGTTGAACTCATCGGCGATTTCTGCCAGCAGCGGGTCATCCGCAATGGGAAGGCGGACGTTGAAATCGCCTTCCTTCAGCTCGCGCATTGCCGCGAGCAGTCGCCGGAGATCCGCCTCTCGGACTTTGCCGCCGTTGCCCCGGACGGTCACGTCTCGATCCGTACCTCCCTCACTGCCATTTCCATTTCGTTTTCCGTTTCTGCCTTTACCCGTGTTCCGGCCGTTCTTTCGGCGCGAACCGGTTGCGGTAGGCGAGCGCGTCGAACCCTCGTCCGACTCGATCTCTTCGACTTCAATATTGTCGCCGATCTCCACGACTCTACTCCTTGATGTGACCGCTAAGAGCCCGCAGTGGCGGGCTTCAGATTCCCGGCTCGACCCAGGAAAGGCCCGGGGAGGGGAAGTACTCTACTGTTCAAAAGTGGGACCGTTCTGAGAACAGGTCCAAACCCCGGAGTTATTCCGGTGGCGGGGTCAGTTCCACGGCATCGCCGGAGCGAATCTCGCCTTCGGAGAGAACGCGAGTGTAAACCCGGCTCCAACCAGGGTGCAGCTTCTCCGAGATGCGCACGAATTTGCCGTCGATGAAGGAGTCCCTGATGGTTTTGCAGGGGGTGGTGAAGGAGGTGACCTCCAGCACAACTTCGTCACCCAGGCGAAGCCGCGCTCCGGGCGCTACGAGCCCCCAATCGATGCCCTCCACCGTCACGTTTTCCCCGGCCGTCCCGATGTCGATGGGATGCCCTTCTGACTGGAGCGCGCGGATCCTTTCAAGGGCGTACACGCAAACAGCTCTCTCCGGTCCACCGTGCCCTTCAGTATCGTTATGAGCGTCCTTTAAGAGCCCTAATCGCGACACTTTAGCGTCAGCAACACGCCCTTTTGGGACTCCGCCATTGGAGACGTTTATGGAGACCAGAGTCCCGATTCGATGGTTATCTAACTTAGCCACGTTTTTGTCCAGGCTTTTCGCTGACCATGAAGCTCACCGGAATTCCGCCGTTCCGCGTGTCGAATCGAGACACCATGGATAGTCGAGTCTGCCCAACTAGTCCAGTGTCCGACGTGAGAACCCCCAGTCTCCAACCCGGCTTCGTTCCAAGCTCCGCGCCCAGCCGGGCGTAAAGATTTCGAAGATCCTCGCCTTCTCCGATCCTAACGCCGTACGGCGGATTCGTGAGAACCCAGCCGGCTCCAACATCGTCGAGACCCGCAATCGTGTCCGAGATCGCGTTCTCACTGAATTGGATCGTCTCCGCCACTCCCGCTCTCTCTGCGTTTCGCCGAGCCGCGCCAATCGCTCCCGCGTCGCGATCGCTGCCGCTGATTGTTTCTACCGCGCGAGTGGCGGAGCTCCGGGCGCTCTCGAGAATCGCATTCCAACGCCTTTCGTCGAACGTGGGCCAGCGCATGAACTGGAACTTCCGTTGCGCGCCCGGCGCGATCCCGCGCGCTATCAACGCCGCTTCGATTGGGATTGTCCCTGACCCGCACATCGGGTCCAGGAGCGGCTCGCCTGTCCGCCATCCGCTGGCGAGAACCATCGCGGCCGCCAGTGTTTCGCGGAGCGGTGCCTTGGCGATTTCCTGCCTGTAGCCACGCCGGTGCAGCAGCTCGCCCGAGCTGTCCGCACTTATCTCCACCTGGTCGTGGACGATGCGCACAATGAACAATTGCGCCTCATTGTCCGCATCTTCCCCTTCGTCGTCCAAGCCGTCGCCGCTCGCCTCGATCACCCGTGATGCCGATCCTGCGATGGCCGACAACACCCGCTCAGCGACAGCATCGGAGTGATATAGCCTGGATTTCCTGCACGTGACGCGCAGCCTCACGGGTCCGCTCGCGGGTAGAAACTTCTCCCAAGCCAGCTTTTTGGCGCGGCGTTCCAGCTCGTAAAACGTGCTCGCATGAAACCGCCCAAGCCGTGCAACCACCCTGCTCGCCGTGCGTAGCCAGAGATTCGCCTGGTAGAGTCGATCCAGATCTCCACTGAAAGCAACTCCGCCGATCTCCTGCCGGCCTCGCACCCCAAGGCTCTTGAGCTCGCCCGCCGCAATCGACTCCAATCCCAGAGCCGTGGAAGCAAATAGCTCGAACCGCGAATCGGTGGGTGGGTGAGAAGCCGGCATGTGGTCGCTCAGGTTACGCCGGTAACGGGCAACGGGCAACGGGTAACGGGCGGCAGGCAACGGGTAACGGGTAACGGGTAACGGGTGACGGGTGACGGAACAACGCGCACGGGTTAACTGGGAATGCTTTGTGCCTGTCTCCACAGGGTGTCGAAACGAATAACGAAGGAGACAGCCCGTAAGCTGGTCTCCGACAGATTTGGGCATCAGGATTTCCGCCGCGGCCAGTGGGACCCAATCGATGCCGTGCTTTCCGGCAAGGATGCTCTGGTCGTCATGCCGACGGGGAGCGGAAAGTCCCTGATCTATCAGCTTCCCGCCGTCCAGCTGCCCGGCCTCACGATTGTCGTGAGTCCGCTGATTGCCCTCATGAAGGACCAGCACGACAAGCTCTCGGCGCAGGGCGTCAACTCGGTCGCGATGCACTCCCACCTGTCCACCTCCGAGAGTCGCGAGGTCCACCGGCAGATTGCCGGTGGTGAGGGCGAGATCCTTTACCTCACGCCCGAGCGATTCAAGGACCGCGCATTCTTCGAGCACCTTTTGTCGCGTCCCATCAGCCTCTTCGTCGTAGACGAGGCGCATTGCGTCAGCCAGTGGGGCCACGACTTCCGGCCCGATTACCTCTCGCTCGGTGGTATCTCCAAGCGCCTCGGCCGCCCGCCAATCCTGGCGCTGACCGCGACCGCCACGGCCCATGTGCAGGCGGACATCATTCGCCAGCTCGGGATGATCGATCCGCACATCACGATCACCGGATTTGCCCGACCCAATCTTCGCTTCGAGGTGAGTCGCACCGTCAACGATCAGCTCAAGGACACCATACTGCGACACGCGCTGCGCGACTTCGAAGGCTCGGGCGTCATTTACGTCGCAACGGTCAAGGAGGCGGAGCGGCTTTACGAGATGCTGGCGGAAGAATTCAGCATCGGACTCTACCACGGCAAGCGGCCGGCGGCGGATCGAAAGGATGTGCAGAACCGGTTCATGGCCGGCGAGCTCAAGGCGATCATCGCCACAAATGCGTTCGGGCTCGGGATCGACAAGCAGGATTTGCGCTGGGTGATCCACTACCATTTTCCGGGATCGATCGAGGCGTACTACCAGGAGGCCGGCCGAGCGGGAAGGGATGGACAGCCGGCAATCTGCCGGGTGTTGTACCGGGTCGAGGACAAGCGGATACAGTCTTATTTCCTTGGCGGGAAGTATCCGGAGGTTCAGGAGGCCGCCCAGGTCGCGCTGGCGCTGGAAAAGTATCCCCTCAAGACCCCCGTCCTCCTCGAGGACATCGTGGAGCTCACGGGCATTCCCTCGCGCAAGGCGAAGATCGTCTTCGCCCTGCTGAAGCGTCACGGCCTCGTGCGCGAGCATCGCGGTGGCAAATGGGAGCGGCTCGGTGAGAATCTCTGCGCCGTGGATCTGAGCGCCGATCTCCAGGACTACGAGGAGCGGCGAGCGATGGATCAGGAAAAGCTCCGTACGATGATCCAGTTCTGCCAGACAACGCAGTGCCGGACGCGCTACATCCTTGAACACTTCGGGGAGGAAGTGAGCCCCGACTGGAGCTGCGACAACTGCGATGCGTGCGAAGCGAGCGTCGAGGTCATGGCTCGACGGGCGTAACTGCACCTGTATTGGCCAGCTACATTATTAGCCCATGGAAAACAGCCTGGCGGTAAAGCTGCTGCGCGGATCTTTCTTCCTGGTCCTCGCGCTTTTTGCCTCGTTTGTGCCGCGATTGCTCGGCTATCCCATGCCCCCGCCAGGTCAGAATACTCTGGCAGACATCGCGACGATCCTTGCGCTGTTCATGCAGGGCGTGATCTGGGCGAACATCATCATCGCCTACTACATCCAGCGTTACGTCCGGGTACACGTAACCGATGGAAGCGCCATCACCACGTTCAAGGCCCTCGGTGTCGTCGCCCGGCTCACGATCTGGATCGTCCTCGGCCTCGCCGGTCTCTCAGCGCTCCACATCCAGGTCAGGCCCCTTCTCACCGGCCTCGGTATCGGCGGACTCGCGATCGCGCTCGCCATTCAGAACATTTTGGGCGACCTATTTGCCGCGATTTCGATCGTCATGGATAAACCGTTCGTCGTCGGCGATTCGATCTCGGTCGAGAACTATCGCGGCAAGGTCGAGCACATCGGGCTGAAGACGACTCGCGTGCGGAGCGAGTCGGGCGAGCAGATCATCTTCTCCAACGGTGAGCTGCTCAAGAGCAAGATCCGTAATTACTCGCGCTAGAGAAGTCTCGCGTCGAGCTGAAGGTCCACGTTGCCCTTGAGGGCCTTGGAGACCGGACATCCGTCCTTGGTCTCCTGCGCGATCTGATCGAACTTCTTCTTGTCGATGTTGGGAACGGTCGCCTGGACGTTGAGCTTCATCGTTGTAATGCCGAAGCCGCCGGGAACCGCCTGAATCGTGCACGCGGCGCTAGTCTCTATCTTTGTGGCAGGTGTGCCGTTCTTCTCCAGGCCCCCGCTCAAGGCCATGCTGAAGCACGCGGCCTCGGCGGCGGCGAGCAGTTCTTCGGGGTTTGAGCCGGCGCCGCTCTCGAAGCGCGAGCTGAAGTTGTACTGGCCACCGATCGCTCCGCTCTCGCCCTTGAAGCTTCCTTTTCCGCTCTTGAGCCCGCCTTCCCACGTCGCTGTCGCTTTTCTCGTTGGCATTCCGTTTCTCCAGTGCGAATGATGATCTGTCTACGAAAGTTAATTAATTAGATTCCGCTCATGGAGAACGCTGCGCAGACGTCGAGCATTCCTCCGTCCATTGACCGTGTGCTCAAGCTGTTCCGATCGATGGGACGCGAGGAAAAAATGCAGGCGCTCGTTCAGTACTCGAAGAAGCTCGAGCCGCTGCCGGAGCGCTTCCAGGATCTCGACCGCGGAGCGTTCACCATCCCAGAGTGCATGACCCGGGTCGA
>Ga0193723_1000262_pt1 | contig 19893 bp, 17 predicted proteins | sample H2m2metaG_FD_143042 | JGI IMG/M metagenome (GOLD analysis project Ga0193723, IMG submission 143042) | Soil microbial communities from a riparian zone of the East river system, Colorado, United States - H2m2 | ecosystem: Environmental > Terrestrial > Soil > Riparian zone | place: USA: East River...
CCGCGCCACGCCAGGGAGGCGGCAATCGCCGCGCGCAGTGCGGGCAGCCCAGCAGGATCGACGTAACGCGTGTGGCCATCGTGCAGGGCGCGGACGCCGGCCTCGATCACGTGTGGCGGCGTGGCCCCGTCGGGCTCTCCGATCTCGAGGTGAACCACGTCCCGTCCCGCGGCTTCCAGGCGCCGCGCGGCTGCGAGGACCTCGAATGCCCCCTCGCCCGAGAGGGCGTTGACTCTGCTGGCAGGCGTAAGCGGCATGTGGCACCCTCCGGGCGAAACGAAAACGGCCGCTCACATGAGCGGCCGCGGAAAAGCGATTTCCTGAAAACAATCGTCGCCCGGACAAATGGGGCCGCGGGCGACTCGCTTTTTAGCACTTTGTTTAACGTGGCGGCAATACGCGGCAAATGACCACGGGTCTTCAGTTGTAAGGGGAGTCTAGCCCCCCAGTTCACAATCCGTCAAGGGCTGGATTCCGTGTCGATTTGCGCTCGCTGCAGGTGCCCCGAGTAGTCCACGTAGACCGTTTTCGTCTCGGAGTAGAAGTCGTAGACCTCCCACCCGCCCTCCCGATGGCCGTTCCCCGTCTGCTTGACGCCCCCGAACGGCATGTGGGCCTCCGCGCCGATCGTCGGCGCGTTGACGTACGTGATCCCGTTGTCGAGATCCTCGATCGCCCGGAAGGCCGCATTTACGTCGCGCGTGTACAGTGAGCTCGACAGACCGTAGATCACGCCGTTGTTCACCCGAATCGCCTCGTCCAGGTCCTGGACCTTGATGACCGCGAGGGCCGGACCGAAGATCTCCTCCTGCTCGACCCGCATCCCCGCTTTCACCCCGGCAAAGATCGTCGGCTCGTAGAACCACCCGCACTCGAGGCGCTTGTCCCCCTGAGGGATCTTGCCCCCGATGGCGACACTCGCCCCCTCTTTCTTGGCGATGTCCGCATACTCGGCCACCTTCTGGCGCGCTTCCTCGTGGATCAGCGGGCCCACCTCCGACTTGTCGTCGAGGCCGGGACCCAGCCGCAGTTTCTCGGCCCGGTCGCACACCATCTTGAGGAAGCGATCGTGAATCTTGTCGTGGAGGATCAAGCGGCTCGTGGCGGTGCAGCGCTGGCCCGTGGTACCAAACGCGCCCCACAGCACGCCGTCGAGCGCCAGGTCGAGGTCCGCGTCGTCCATCACGATCATTGCGTTCTTGCCGCCCATCTCGAGCGACAGCCGCTTGTGCATCTTGCCGCAGGTCGCGCCGATGATCGATCCGGTCTCCGTCGAGCCCGTGAATGAGATCACGGGCACGTCGCGGTGCTCGACCATCGCCCGCCCCACCACCGATCCCTGGCCGTGCACCAGCTGCACCACCTCGGGCGGCAGGCCCGCTTCAATCAACACCTCGACCAGGAGATGCCCCGTGTGGGGCACGTCCTCGGCGGGCTTGAAGATCACGGCATTCCCGCAGAGGAGTGCCGGGAACATCTTCCACGTGGGGATGGCCAACGGAAAGTTGAACGGCGTGATGAGCCCCGCGATGCCGATCGGCCGGCGAAAGCTCATCGCCCACTTGTTGCGCAGCTCGGACGGTACCGTGCGGCCAAAGAGACGTCGTCCCTCCGTGGCGGCGTAGAACGCCGTGTCGATCCCTTCCTGCACGTCGCCGCGCGTCTCGGCGAGGACCTTGCCCATTTCGCGCGTCATGGCCCTGGCGATGGCGTCCTTCCGCTCGACCAGGAGGTCGCCCACCCGTTGCAGCACCTGCCCCCGGATTGGCGCCGGCGTCTTGGACCATCGGGCGAACCCGCGCTTGGCGGACTCGATTGCCTTGAGCATGTCGGCGGGCCCCGAGCGCGGGAACTTGCCGATCACGTCGTTCCAGTCGGCGGGATTGCGGTTGTCGAAGTATTCCCCGGTGGAGGGCGCGACCCATTCACCGGCGATGAAATTCTTGAACGCTTCAGGCATCTACTTGGGCTCCGGGCAGAACCAGACTGCCGCTTGATTGGCGTAACCGATGCGGGGAAGGACGACGCCCGCCACGAGAACGAGACCCCAGGCCACGAGGCCGAGGGACAGAATGTGGGCGAGTCCCATGCGTCGCTTCCACGACGAGACGCCGGTCCACACGCCCGCCACGACCACGGTGCCCGCCCCGATCATATAGAAGAGCAGCTTGGCTCCGCAGACGTGGCTATACGGCCACGCCAACATCCCGAAGCCCAGTAGCACGCCAAGCCCCACACGGATCCAGGTCGCGAGCCGCGAGGCCGGGCCCGTGGGATGAGCCGTCGGGGTAGGGGTACCGTGGGGTGCGGGATACGCGCGCGGCACCGTCGGCGCGCCACGACCCAACGTCGGATCGGCCTCAGGCAGCTTCGCGAGCAGCTTGTCGACCTCGCGCATTTCGCGATCCCAATCGCGATCCTTGAAGTCCTTCTCTTTGCCGGGCACTACGCTCCTCCCGCTCGGGCCAGTCCGTAGCGTTCGATCTTCTTGTAGAGATTGCTGCGCGGCATCTGCAATGTGCGCGCGGTCTCCGAGACGTTCCAGTCGTGCTGCTGGAGCTTCGTCAGCAGGAACGCGCGCTCGGCCGCCTGCTTGAACTCTTCAAACGTAGCGGCGCGCAGCCAGGTTGCATCGCCTCCGCCGTCATCCGCCGCCGTCCGCCGTCCTTCTCCCATCCCTACCAGCCGTTCCACGTCCTGCTCAGTAACCTTGGCGCCAGCTGCGAGTATGAGCAGCCGCTCGATGCCGTTTTTGAGCTCGCGGATGTTGCCGGGCCAGGCGTGCGCCGTGAGCCGCTGCACGGCAGCCGGCTCGATCTCCTTGGACGGCAGACCGCTGCGCGTGAGCTCGGCGGTGAAATGCGCGACGAGCTGGGCGATGTCGCCGCGCCGCTCCCGCAGTGGCGGGACCTCGATCGGGACGACGTTCACGCGGTAGAGCAAGTCTTCGCGGAACTGCCCCTCGCGGATTTCCTGCTCCAGGTTCTTGTTCGTCGCGGCGATGACGCGCACGTCGACCGCGAGCGTCTTGCCCGAGCCCACGCGTGAGATCACGCCCTCTTGCAGCGCACGCAGCACCTTCGCTTGCGCCGACAGACTCATGTCGCCGATCTCGTCCAGGAAGAGCGTTCCGCCATCGGCGAGCTCGAATTTGCCGGCGCGGTCCGCGAAGGCGCCGGTGAAGCTGCCCTTCACGTGCCCGAACAGCTCGCTCTCGATCAGCTCGGACGGGATCGCGGCGCAATTGACCTCGACGAAGGGGCCGGCGGCTCGGGGGCTGAGCGCGTGAATCGCCCGCGCCACGAGCTCCTTGCCGGTGCCGTTCTCCCCCGTGATCAAAACACGCGCGGCCGTGGGCGCGACCTTCTCGAGACGCTCGATCACCTGCCGGATCGCCTTGCTCGATCCGACGATCTCGTACTGCGCGTGCACCTCCTGCTTGAGGCGCACGTTCTCGCTCACGAGCACGACGTGCTGCAGCGCGTTCCGCAGCGTGAGCAGGATGCGGTCGGTGTCGAGGGGCTTTTCGAGGAAGTCGTAGGCGCCGAGCTGCGTCGCCTCGACGGCCGTCTGGATCGTCCCGTGACCCGAGATCATGACCACCTGCGCGGACGGGTCCAGCTCGCGCATGCGCTTCAGGGTTTCGAGCCCGTCCATCCCTTCCATCTTGACGTCGAGGAACACGAGGTGGGGCCGGAACTCGGGATAGACGCGCAGCGCCTCATGCCCCGAGGCGCAGGTCTGTACCTCGATTTCTTCGTATTCGAGGACCTGCTTCAGAGCCTCGCGGATACCTTTTTCGTCGTCGACGATCAGCACGCGGCGCCTCATCGCGGCGCCCTCGCCGGCGTGCGGTACAGGATGACGCCGGTCGGATGGATCACGATTCGGGAGATCGCGGGGTCGACCTGGAGCGGAATGGCTCCCTCTGCGTTGGCGCCCGCCGCCTGGCGCGCGATCGACTTCACGGTCGGCCCCGGAAACGCAATGCCACGGATACTGATCTCGCGGACTGTAAAGAGGGCGATCCCTGGACGATCGATCTCGATCGTCCCACCGAGCCTGAGGGGCTCGCGCGGCTGCACGAAAGCGGCGAAAGGTCCCAGTGCTTCAGGCGGCAGGGCACGGGTATCGAGCCGCGCGTGCACCGCCAGCGAGCCTTCCAGCAGCTCCACGCGGAGTGAGTCGTACGTCTTGCGGACGCGCCAGTCGATCGAGCCGCCGATGAGCGATGCCACCTCGTTGGCGTTCAGCACGACCGAATCGGGGCCGGCGGTGGTCCGGAGGGTCCCGACCTTGGTTTGACCTGACGCTACGGACCGCGGAGTGGGTGCGCCGACGGCCGTGTCGGCAACGGGCGGCAACGCCTCTGTCCGCCCAAACCAGCGCGCGCCCGTGCGGAGAATCGGCTCCCGGAACCACCACAATACCAGGAGCACCGCCGCGATCGCGACGACGCAGCCGAGTCGGAGGAGCCCTTTAAGACAGCCGTCCACGATGTTTCACCTGATACACCGCCCCACTCGATTGGAGCGTGCTTTCCATCAAGTCCATGTCAGGAACGACGACGGTCTCGGAGAACGCGATGGCCCCGAGTGCGTCCTCGAGCCCCGTGAAGCCGGAGCGGCGCGCATCGCGCGCGGCCCGGCCGAGCGTGAGGTGGGGGCGGAACGGTTTGCCTTCCGTCGGAAAACCGAGGGGCCCGAACGCCTGCTCCACACGGTGTTGCAACAGCTCGAGGCCGGGATCGGGAGCCACGCCCGCCCACACCACGCGCGGTCGCCGGAAGTCCGGAAACACGCCGAAGCCCTCGATGTGCAGGGTCACCGGGCGCGCGTCGTTGCAGACTTGCCCCAATGCCTCTCGAAGACCGGGCTCGCGCGCCTCATCGACATCACCGAGAAACTTGAGCGTGAGATGCAGCGCCTCCGGCCGCACCCATTTCACCGGGAAGGTGCGCTCGCGCACGGGACGGCCCGCGTCCCAGAGACTTTGGCGCACTCCCTCGGGAAGGTTCAGGGCGACGAAGACTCTAACAGGCTCCCCCGACGGTAGCCGCGCGGGTCGACCTCGACGTGCGCGAAGCCAAGGGCATTGAGTCGTTCGGCGATCGCTTCGAGTCGCTGCTCTGCCCACGGGATCCACGCCGCCTCCACTTCGATCCGGGCCCCGGCGCCGCGGTGCCTCACGCGCAGGTCGCCCCGCACCCCCAGCTCGCGGAGGTACGACTCGGCGGTCTCGACCTGCTGCAGGCGCTGCGGCGTGATCTGGAGTCCGTACTGCACACGGCTCGACAGACAGGGCGCCGCAGGCGCGTCCCACGTCGGCAGCCCCAGGGCGCGGGATGCTTCGCGAATCGCGGCCTTGGTGAGACCCGCCTCGGCCAGCGGCGAGCGCACGCTCGCCTGCTCCCCCGCGGCGCGACCCGGGCGGTGCTCTCCGCGATCATCGGCGTTGGTACCGTCACACACGACGGCGAAGCCGCGAGCCTGGGCCAGCGGCACCAGCCGGCTCCACAACTCCGTCTTGCAGTAGAAGCAGCGGTTGGTGGGGTTGGCGAGATAGTTCGGGTCTTCGAGCTCGTGCGTGTCGACTTCCAGGACGGGTACGTCGAACCGATCGGCCACCTCCCGCGCGGTGCGCCACTGCGCTTCCGGATAGGAGGCGCTGCGCCCGATCGCTGCCACCATCCGGTCGCGCCCCAACTCTTGACGCAGCACGACGGCCAGGAGGGCCGAATCCACGCCACCAGAGTAGCCCAGCAGGGCCGAGGGAAACGTGCGGACGAGGTCGCGAAGGTCGGCGATGGCTTCAGACATTGGCGGAATAGTAGCGGCTCGGAGTGTCCTAATCAAAGGACAATTTGGAGTCGGAAAACGGATAGACCGTAGGCGGGGAACTACGTATAGGTATGATACGTTTAAGAACGGCGTAGAATTACGACGTATAGTCTGACAATTGGCAGGGAGACCTCCCAAATGGCCGCGAAGACCGAACTCGACGCCATCGATCGTCGAATTCTCCGCCTCCTCTCCCAAGACGGCCGCTCCAGTTATCAGGCGATTGCCGACGAGGTTGGTCTCTCGCGGCCTGCCGTCATGGAGCGCGTCAAGCGTCTCGAAGAAGGCGGCCACATCCTCGGCTATCGCGTGCAGCTGGATCGCGCCAAGGCCGGGTTCCCCGTGACCGCATTCGTCGCGGTCCGATACGGCAATTCCGATTACGTCGGCGACGAGCCGCGCATGCGCGAGATGGAAAAGCATCCCGGTGTGATCGAGTGCCACCACATCGCGGGCGACGACTGCTACATCCTCAAGGTGGTGGCCGCGGATCTCGAGGGCGTCCAGGCGATCCTGCGCGACCTGCGCGGCCCGAATTCTCAAATGAACACGCGAACGACGATCGTGCTGTCGACGTTGTTCGAGAAACCCGGTTTCATTCCGACGGAGCCTGACTGACATGGCCGCGCTCAAGGGCAAGGCGTTGATCGCCTATCTCATCGTCTGCGTCTTCTGGGGCTCGACGTATCTCGCGATCAAGGTGGGCGTCGGCGAGCTGCCGCCGTTCCTGTTTGCGGGGCTGCGGTTCTTCATCGCCGGCGTGCTGCTGTTGGGCATCGCGCGCGCGATGGGGTACACGCTGCCGCGTCGCGCGGTGGACTGGCGGACATTGGCGATCGTCGGACTCTTTCTGCTGACGGGCGGCAACGCGTTCGTCGTCTGGGCCGAGCAATACACGCCCTCGGGAGTCGCCAGCGTGTTCGTCGTGACCGTCGCCATTTGGACCGCGTTCTTCGACGCCATCGTGCCCGGCGGTTCGGGCGATTTGAACTGGCGCGTGGTCGCAGGACTCGTCCTCGGATTCATCGGGACCGCGCTGCTCGTCGGCGCGAGCCCCGCGGAGATTCTCAAGGCCGACCTGCGGGGGCCCCTCGCGCTCACGTTCGCGAGCTGCTCGTGGTCGATCGGCTCCGTGTACGCCAAGCGGCACCCCACGGAGGTGAGTCCGTACATCGCCGCGTCGATTCAAATGATCGTCGGCGGCGCCGTGGTCGCCCTGTTCGGGTCGGCGCTGGGGGAATGGAGCACCTGGCACCTCACGTCCAAAGGCGTCGGCGCCATCGCGTATCTCGTGGTGTTCGGTTCGATCCTGGGCTACAGCGCCTACTCCTACGCGCTGAAACACGCCTCCGCGACGATCGTGGGGACCTACGCCTACGTGAACCCTGTGATCGCGGTGTTGCTCGGGTGGCTGCTGCTGCACGAGCCGATCACCGCTCGCACCGTCGTGGCAATGTCCCTGATCCTGGTCGCCGTGGTTTGGATTCAGGTCTCGCACAAAGTGGCCTTCGGCGCGAAGAGCACCGCGCGCACCTCCGAGGAGGTCGCATGATTCGCACCGTCAACCTGGCGGACACGTTCGCTCGTTTCCAGGATCACTGGACACCCAAGATCGTCGGAGACGTCAACGACGCCCACGTGAAGCTCGTGAAGCTGAAGGGGGAGTTCGTCTGGCACCATCACGATCGGGAAGACGAGCTGTTCCTCGTGGTGAAGGGACGTCTCGTCTTGAAGCTGCGCGACCGGGACCTCGTGCTCGGCCCCGGCGAATTCGCCATCATCCCTCACGGCGTCGACCATTTGCCGGTGGCCGATGAGGAGACGCACGTGCTCTTGCTCGAGCCGAAGACCACTCTCAACACTGGAAATGTTCGGAATGAACGCACCGTCCCCGATCTCGAGCGGCTCTAAAGCCCCGTCCCTGATTGCGCGCGTCTGGCACGGCGTGACGCCGGCAGCCAAGGCCGCCGCCTACACCGACTACCTGGAGCAAACCGGAGCGCGGGAGTGCCGAGCCACGCCCGGCAACCGCGGCGTCTACGTGCTGCGCCGCACCCAGGGCGACGAGACCGAATTCACCTTCATCTCGCTGTGGGAATCGCTCGACGCGATCCGCCGCTTTGCGGGTGACGACTACGAAAAGGCCCACTACTACCCGGAGGACTCGGACTACCTCCTCGATCTCGAGCCGTTCGTCCTGCACTACGACGTCGTGGCCGCACCGTGACGCCCGAAACCGAGCGCACGCTCGATCCGGTAGGCCAAAAGGAATGGGACGAGCTCCGCACGCTGGGCCACCGGATGCTCGACGACATGCTCGACTATCTGCGCACGGTGCGGGAGCGCGCCGCGTGGCGCCCCGTTCCCCCTGACGTGCGCCGGCGGCTGTCGGAGCCGGTGCCCCACGGCCCCACGCCCGCCGAGGCCGTCTACGAGCAGTTCACCCGCGACGTCCTCCCCTACCCGACCGGTAACGTCCATCCACGATTCTGGGGCTGGGTGATCGGGACGGGCACGCCGCTCGCGATGCTGGCGGACATGCTGGCGTCGGGGATGAATCCGCAGGTCGCCGAATTCGATGACGCCCCAGCGGTGGTCGAGAATCAGGTTATCGGCTGGCTCGTCGAGCTGCTCGGCATGCCGGCGGGCACACATGGATTGCTGGTGTCCGGCGGCTCGATGGCCAACTTCGTGGGCCTCGCGGTCGCGCGGAACGCGCGCGCCGGTTACGACGTGCGCGAACGCGGCGTCCAGGGGGGAGGCTCCGACCGGCCGCAGCTGCTCGTGTACGAGTCCATCGAGACGCATTCCTCGGTGCGCAAGGCGGTGGAGCTGCTCGGGCTCGGCAACCAGGCGCTGCGCCGCATCCCCGTGGGACCCGACTACACGATCGACGTGGCCGCGCTGCGTCGCGCTATCGCCGAGGACCGCGCGGCGGGGCACCGCCCCATCTGTGTGGTCGGCAACGCCGGCACCGTGAACACCGGCGCGACCGACGACCTGCCGGCCCTCGCGGACCTGTGTCGTGACGAAGACCTGTGGCTGCACGTGGACGGAGCCTTCGGTGCGCTCGCCGCGCTCGCACCGGCGCTCCGACCCCTCGTCAAGGGAATCGAGCGCGCCGACTCGGTCGCCTTCGATCTGCACAAATGGATGTATCTGCCCTACGAGGTCGGGTGCACACTGGTGCGCGATCAAGTCGCGCACCGCGCGACGTTCAACGTCACGCCAGCGTACCTGGCGGCGTTCGAGCGCGGCATCGCGGCCGGGGGGTTCCCCTTTGCCGAGCGGGGCGTGCAGCTGTCGCGGGGCTTCCGCGCGCTGAAAGTGTGGATGTCGCTCAAGGCGCACGGCGTGGACGCGTTCGCCCAGCTCATCGAGCAGAACGTCAGACAGGCGGCGTACCTCGTCGAGCTCATCCAAGCGCATCCGCGGCTCGAGCTTCTCGCCCCCGCGCCCCTCAACGTCGTCTGCTTCCGGTACACGGCACCGGGCGCAGACGAGAGCGCCCTCAACGAGCTCAATCAGGAGATCCTGCTGCAGATTCAGGAGAGTGGGTTGGCGGTGCCCTCGACCACCGTGCTCGGGGGGCGTCTCGCGATTCGCGTGGCGATCACGAATCACCGCAGCAGGCGGGAGGACTTCGATCTGCTGGTTCGCGCCGTCGTGGAAAAGGGGGACGCGTTACAGGACTGGGGGTGAACCGATCTTCAGAACGGGTGTAGATTCTCCCGTGTTGACACCAGGAGGAGCCATGCCGACCCTGACTCGCAACGCCCTCGTCTTGCTCGCCGTCGCCGGTCTCGCTTGTCGCGCCGAACCTGCGGCCCTCACCGGGCCCCGCGTTGTGATCACCCCGCAAGGACTCGAGCAGACGGTGCGCTACGCGCCCGAGGATCCCGCCGCGGGCGATACGCTCGACATCACGTCGATCGTCGTGAACCAGACCACCGCAGCCATCGATGTCGCCAGCCGCATCTGCGGGCTCGACGTCGAGTCATCGCTCAAGCTGACGAACGCGTTCCTGGCGTGCGCCGGCTACAGCATGCAGGGAGAGCTGGCGGTGGGTGACACGCTGCAGGGGTTCGCCCGGCGCGTGATCGCCGGCCCACCGGGCACCTACACCGTCCGGGTGCGGCACCTGCTCAATCCCGACGTGTGGGTCGAGATCCCCATCACCGTTCGCTAGGACTCCAGCGGCGGCGGGTCGTCGCGTCTCTTGTGGGAGCGCCCTGAACCGGGGCGCAGGGTGGGTTTCCCCTCTTCGGTCGTCCGGAACGAGCGCACGGTGTGGTAGGCGAGTTCGATGTCGGCGCATTTGTCAAACTCGATGAGGATCTCTTCCCAAATCGCCGAGACGGTGCCCCGCCGCCGCCGCGGCTCGATGAGGTAGCGCATCGTGAGTCGCACGCCTGAATCGACAGCGTTGATGTAAACGATCGGGGTCAGCTTCTTGTAGTTGATGAAGTACTGGCGCGATGCCGTGAGCAGGTCCCGCTCCGCCTCTGCCGTCAGGTGCTCGGCGTGCTTGAACGCCACCGCGGTGAGAATCTCCTTCGCCTTCTTCCAGTTGCTCTCGTAGGTCACCGTCACCGGGACCTCGTTCCAGATGTACTTGAAGCCCTTGTCGTAGTTCGCGACCGGCTCGGTGAAGATCCGTGCGTTCGGGATGTGGATGATGCGGCCGCTGCTCTGGTCGGCGTCCACCCACCCGCCGATCTCGTTCAGGGTGAACTGGAAGAGCCGTTGATCGATGACGTCGCCCTTGTGACCGGCGATCTCGATCCGGTCGCCCACGTCGAAGGGGCGCCGCGACACGATGAACGCCCACCCGGCCAGGTTCGTCAGCGGGTCCTTGAGCGCGATCGCAATACCGGCCGAGACGAGCCCCAGGAACGTCGCGATGGTCTTGAATCCCGAGAACCATTCCCGGCCGACCACCAGGATCCCGACGACGATGAAGATGTAGGTGGTGGCTTTGCGCCAGCGGTACCGGGTGTAGGGATCGGTGACGCGGCGATAGACGACGGCGAGCACAATCTTCTGGAGCAGCCATAGACCCGCGATCGCGATCAGCGAGACGAGCAGGTGCATCTGCAGCGCGGGACTCAGCCCGAGACGTTGCTCCAGCCAGTCGCTCACGGCACCCAAGGTATTATGTTAGGCGACCGTGGAGCAACTCCTCGTCCTGAAGGACCTCGCGGTCATCTTCGCCGGCTCCCTGCTGGTGATTCTGGCGTTCCACAGATTCAAGTTGCCGGCGCTCCCCGGTTTCATCGTCGCCGGGATGATCCTCGGTCCCAACGCGCTGGGGCTCGTCTCCGATCCGCACCGCGTCGAGAGCCTCGCCGAGGTGGGCGTGATCCTGCTCCTCTTCACGATCGGGATCGAGTTCTCGCTCAGCCGTCTCAAGGAGATGGGCCGTCAGGTGCTCGTGGGGGGCCTCGGGCAGATGGCGTTCACGGTCCTCGCGACGGTGGCCGCCGGCATCGCGTTCCTGCCGAGCTGGCGGGTCGCGTTGTTCCTCGGCTTCCTCATCGCCCTGTCGAGCACCGCCATCGTCCTCAAGGGCCTGACCGACAAGGGCGAGATCGACGCCCCGCACGGCCGCCTGGCCACGGGGATTCTGATCTTCCAGGACCTGTGCGTCGTCCCGATCATGCTCCTGGTGCCGTTCCTGGCGGGGACGGCGGGCGGTGGGGCGCTCGGCTTGGCGCTCGCGCTCGGCAAGGCGACGCTCGTCGTCGTGGGCGTGCTCGTCGCCGCGCGGACCTTGGTCCCGCGGGCCCTCGCGGAGATCGTCAAAACGCGCAGCCGCGAGCTCTTCCTCATCGCGGTGATTTTGATCGGGACGCTCACGGCCCTCGGCACGGCGGCCGCGGGCGCGTCCCTGGCGCTGGGCGCGTTTCTCGCAGGACTCGTGATCTCGGAATCGGACTACGCGCACCAGGCGATGGCCGAGCTGATGCCGTTCCGCGACATCTTTATTTCGCTCTTCTTCGTCGCGGTCGGCATGCTGGTGCAGCTCGACACCGTGCGCGAGCATCCCCTGCTCACGTTCGGTGGTGTCGCGGTGATCATGGGCGGTAAGTCACTCTCCGCCGCGGTGGGGCCCGTCTTGATGGGCTACGCGGGGCGCGTCGCGCTGCTCGCCGGGGTCGCCGTCTCGCAGATCGGGGAGTTCTCGTTCGTGCTCGCGGAGTCAGGACGCGAGGCGGGACTGCTCGCGAACAGCGTGTACCAGCAATTCCTCGGGGTGGCGGTCGTCTCGATGCTCGTGACGCCGTTCCTGTTGCAGAGCGGACCGGTGCTCCTCGATAAACTGGAGCGGCTCGTACCGCTTGACCGGCTGCTGCCGGGCTTTCGGCCTAAAGCGTTCGCGCCGGTCGAGGATCCGGTCTCGGATCACGTCGTGATCGCCGGATACGGACTGAACGGACGCAACCTCGCTGCCGCGCTCCGCTCGATCAACGCGCCGTACCTCATCGTGGAGCTCAATGCGCAGACGGTGCGGCGCGCCCGCACGGAGGGGGAGCCGGCGTTCTACGGCGATGCGACGCGCGAGGAGATCCTGCGCGCGCTCGGCATCGACCGCGCGCGGCTGTTCGTCATCGCGATCTCCGATCCGTCGGCGACGCGCAGCATGGTGCGGGTGGCGCGCGGCATGAATCCGAAGGTGCACATCATCGCACGGACGCGGTACGTGGTCGAGATCCCGGAGCTGACGCGCCTTGGCGCCAACGTCGTGATCCCCGAGGAGTTCGAGACGTCGATCGAGATCTTCGCGCGCGTGCTGGCGCATTACAACGTGCCGCGCGATGAGATCGACCGGCTCGTCGCCGAGATCCGGGCGTCGCATTACGAAGCCCTGCGGCCCGGCGCGAAGCCGAGGATCACCCTCTCGGGCATGCTCGGCGCGATGCCGCAGATGCACGTCGAGCGCATCCCCCTCGCGCCGACCGCGCCGGCGGTCGGGCAGACGCTCGCCGCCACGGGGCTGCGTTCACGCACGGGCGCCCTGGTGCTCTCGGTACGCCGGGGCGAGAGCGACATCGCGACGCCTGACGCGCAGTTCCGCCTGGCGGCCGGGGACGTCCTCGTCGTCGTCGGTCAGCGGAACCAAATCAAGGCCGCGTACAAGCTGTTGACGGGCACAGAGCCGGCGTAGCAACCCCTTCCCCTTCAACACCCTGCCAACGGCCGTGATACGCATCACGGCCCCCCGGTCGCACAGCGCGTTGAGTGAGGCAGCGCCCCCAACAGCCTACCGCAAAAGCGGTCCCAAGAAAGCTTCTCTCAAGGGGGGGCTATGCAACATTCGTCTCGCCTCGCTGCCGTTAGTACGCTGCTCACGCTTACACTCATCAGCTGCGAGCAACGAGCGGAGAGCCCGCTCGGACCCGCGCAGGCTGACCTTTCACCCGCCGCGTCGGAATTCTTTGGCGACCGCCCGACCTTCCTCGCGCGGTTTCCTGACCTGCCGATGGAGGACTTCGAAGCGGGACGGGTCGCCGACGGCCGCGTCGTCGTTTGCGCGGGGCCGGTTGATCCGACCGGCGACAATCAGTGTTTCTTCCCAGGCGACATCGAAGCCGGGGTCCAATTCCACTCCGATCCTGTTCGCATCCGGGACGAAATCGTGCTCGTTGGGGCGACATTCATGGGGGCATCGTCGAAGGGCATCGCCGCCAATGTGTTCACGGATGCCTTCACCATCGACTTTACCGGCGGGGGCGTGACTGCAGTCGGTATGGATCTGATTTCGTTCGTCGTCGATGACGTCTGTCAGATCGAGGTCTTCGGGGCGAATGGTCTGATCACCTCCACCGCGGCGCCGTGCACCAACGCAGGGTCCTTCTGGGGCGTGACGTCCAGTGAGGCGATCACGCGCATCCGGATCCTTGCGCCCACCGAACAAGCCGAAGGCGTCGACAACATCTCGTTCGGCGGGGGAATCGCCCCACCCATCAATCATTCTCCCGCGGCAGACGCCGCCGGCCCCTACTCGAGTGATGAGGGCTCGGCCATCCTGTTCGATGGGAGTGCCTCGTCCGATCCGGACGGCGATCAGCTGACGTATGAGTGGGACTTCGGCGACGGCAGCCCACACGGCACGGGCGTGAGCCCGAGCCACGTCTACGCCGACGACATCGCCGGCGGCTATGTGGTCACACTCACGGTGAGGGACGCGGGCAACCTGGTCGGCACCACCACCGCCACGGCAACTGTCGCCAACGTCGGGCCCAGCGTCGGTCCGATTGCCGCTCCCGTCGATCCGTTGGCGGTCGGCGCTTCCGTGACCGCTGACGCGAGCTTTAGCGACCCCGGCGTGCTCGACACCCACACCGGGACGATCGACTGGGGCGACGGCACCTCTTCGAGCGCCTCGGTGAACGAGGCCAACGGGTCGGGCTCGGCGAGCGGCACCCACGCGTACGCCTCGTCGGGCGTCTACACGGTAACGCTCAGCGTCACCGACAAGGACGGCGCGGCCCAGCAATCGGTCTTCGAGTTTGTGGTCGTGTTCGACCTCGAGGCCGGCTTCGTCACCGGCGGCGGCTGGATCAACTCGCCGCTCGGGGCGTACGCTGCTGCCCCGGGGCTCGCGGGCAAAGCGACCTTCGGCTTCGTCTCCAAGTATAAGAAGGGCGCGACGACGCCGAGTGGCAACACGGAATTCAACTTCAACATCGGCAACCTGCATTTCCGCAGCACGAGCTACGACTGGCTCGTGGTCTCGGGCTCCAAAGTGCGCTTCAAGGGGTCCGGCACAATCAATGGCGCCGGGGACTTCGCATTCCTGCTCTCGGCAGTCGACGGCCAGGTAAGCGGCGATGAATCCGACGCGTTCCGAATCAAGATCTGGAACAAGAGCACCGGGGTCGTCGTCTATGACAGCGAAATGGGGCGCGGCGAGGGCGCGCCAGCCATTACGGTCCTCGGCGGGGGGAGCATCGTGATTCACAATTAGGGGAGACGCTGGAGGCAACCGGGCGGTAGAGGCGATGACCTCTATCGCCCGTGTGCTCAAGGGCGCCGATGGGGATGATCGGGGAGCCGCGGTTGCAGTGGTTAGCCGAGTCCCCGCCGGTCGAGACTCCGGTACTGAATCGCCTCGCTCACGTGCTTCGGCTCGAGCCCCGCCGCACCATCCAAATCCGCAACCGTTCTCGCGATCTTGAGAATCCGGTGATACGCGCGCGCCGATAACCCCAGGCGCGTGATCGCCGTCTTGAGCAACGCGTCGGCGCCGTCGGAAACCCTGCAGTGGGCGCGAATGTCGCGCGGCGCCATGTGCGCGTTGGCGTACACGCCCGGCCGGTGCGCGAACCGGTCGCGCTGCACGACCCGCGCCCGGTCCACGCGCTCCCGCACGGCCGCGCTTGGCTCGCCCGCGCTCTCCCCAGCGAGCGCGCGGTACTTCACGGCGGGGACCTCGAGGTGCAAATCGATCCGGTCGAGCAGCGGGCCCGACACGCGGGCGAGATAGCGCTGCACGCCCGCCGGCGCGCAGGCGCACGCATGGTGCGGGTCGCCGAACCAACCGCACGGGCACGGGTTCATCGCCGCGGCCAACATGAAGCGCGCCGGATACGAGAGGCTCATCGCCGCTCGCGCGATCGTCACCACGCCGTCCTCCATCGGCTGCCGCAAAACCTCGAGCACGTTTTTGCGGAATTCGGGCAGCTCGTCGAGAAACAGCACGCCGCCGTGCGCGAGACTCACCTCGCCGGGACGCGGATACGACCCGCCGCCGATCAAGCCGGCATCCGAGATCGTGTGGTGCGGCGCGCGGAAGGGCCGCCTCGCCACGAGCGATTCCCCGAGGGGCAACGTCCCCGCCACCGAGTGGATCTTCGTGGTCTCGAGCGCTTCATCGAGGCTCATGCGGGGAAGGATCGTCGGCAGGCGCCGCGCCAGCATCGTTTTCCCCGACCCAGGAGGGCCGACCATGAGGATGTTGTGCCCACCCGCGGCGGCCACTTCGAGTGCGCGCTTGGCGTGCGCCTGGCCTTTGACCTCGGCGAAGTCCACGTCGTCCTGCGCCCGCTCGGCAAAGAGCGCGGCCACGTCTACGGCCGCGCTTGTCAGCTCCGTCCTGCCATCGAGGAAATCCGCTATCTCGGCCAGGCACCCCGCGCCGAGGACGCGGAGGCCGTCCACAACGCCGGCCTCTGGAAGGTTTTCGCGAGGGAGAATCAGCGCCTCGACCCGGGCCGCGCGCGCGGCCAATGCAACCGGTAGGGCTCCCCTGATCGGGCGGACCGCGCCTTCCAGGCCGAGCTCGCCGAGCACCGCGATCCTGCCCAACCGTTCTCCATTCAGCTGCTCAGTCGCGGCAAGTATGCCGAGCGCGATCGGGAGATCGAAGGCGGAGCCCTCTTTCTTGATGTCGGCCGGGGCCAGGTTGATCGTGACCCGTTTCAGGGGGAACGTGTACCCGGTGTTCGCGAGGGCGGCTGACACGCGGTCACGGCCTTCCTTGACCGCGCCCTGCGGCAATCCGACCGTCACGAAGGTGGGCAGCCCGTTGGCGATGTCGGTCTCGACGTCGACCAGGTAGGCATCGATGCCGAGCACAGCGGCGGAACGGACGCGGGCGAGCACAGGACGACAGTACTGACGAGCCTCGCCTGCGTGATAGGCAAAAACCCGCGCCGAGGATTGCTTCGACGCAGGCGCCCCCGTGGGTTCCCCATTGGAGCGTTTCCAGGCCCCACGCGGAGACGGGGGTGTGCGTATTGGATGCTAGCGCCAAGTGGTGTCGGCGGCGCAACTTGTCCGTTACCCTAACTTCGACTGGTGACTCGGCCCGTGGCGTTCTTCTATAGCCCTCGCTGGTTGGTGGTCTGCACGGCCCTCGCGGCTGCCGCCTGTTCCGCGCAGCGGGGAGGGCAGGCGCCCAAGGTGCCCGTCAGCGTGGCTCGCGTGGAACAGCGCTCCGTGCCCTACCAGATCGGGGCGACTGGCACCGTCGAACCGATGCGGACCGTGGACGTCACGTCGCAGGTGAGCGGCTCCCTGTTGCGGGTGCACTTCGCGGAGGGAGACGAAGTGGGCGCCGGTCAGGTGCTGTTCGAGATCGACCCGCGGCCCTACCGGGCGGCCGCACAGCAAGCCGAGGCAACCCTGCTCCGCGACTTGACACAGGCCGTGAATACGGCTCGCGACGCCGAACGGTACCGGGTGCTCGCGCAGACCAACACGGTCACGCAGGAAGATTATGAGCAGAAACGGGCGGCGGCCGACGCGTTCGCGGCGACCGTCCAGGCCGATTCTGCCTCTCTGGCGGTCGCTCGGCTCAACGTCGAGTACGCGACGATCCGCGCGCCGATCAGCGGCCGCACGGGCCGGTTGGAGCTGCACGAAGGGAACATCGTGCGGGCAACCGGTACCTCGCTGGTGACGATCAATCAGCTGCGCCCGATCCTCGTGCGTTTCTCCGTCCCCGCAGCGCAGATCCCGGACCTGCGGCGCCGCGCCGGTCACGAGCTTCAGGCGTTCGCGCGCGCGTCTCGCGACGGCGCGGTCCCCGCACAGGGCATCCTGTCGTTCATGGACAACGAAGTCGATACGACGACGGGCACCGTCTTGCTCAAGGCCCGCTTCCCGAATCGCGACGGTGCGCTGTGGCCCGGCGAGTTCGTGGAGGTGACACTCATCCTCGACATCCAGAATGACGCGGTCGTGATCCCCGCGCAGGCGGTGATGACGGGCCAGCAAGGCACCTACATCTTCGTGATCACCGCCGAGGGAACCGCACAGCAGCGCCCGGTGACGGTGACGCGCACCGTCGACAGCGTGGCGGTGCTCGCCGACCAGATCCCGGTCGGCACGCTCGTCGTGACCGACGGCCAACTGCGGCTGACCGCTGACGCGCGCGTCGAGATCCGGGGCGGTCCCAAGACCGAGCCGGCCCAGCAGTGAGTATCTCGGGTCTCTTCATCCGGCGGCCCGTCACCACGACCTTGGTGATGTTGGGCATTCTGTTCTTCGGCCTGATGGCTTACCGGCTGCTGCCGGTGAGCGACCTGCCGAACGTGGACTATCCGACGATTTCGGTGTCGGCGGGCCTCTCGGGCGCGAGCCCAGAGACGATGGCCTCCGCCGTCGCGACGCAACTCGAGAAGCAGTTCTCGACGATCGCCGGGATCGACGCGATGACGTCGTCGAGCAACCAGGGCGGCACGAATATCACGCTGCAGTTCAACCTGTCGCGCGACATCGACGGCGCCGCACAGGACGTCCAAGGCGCCATTTCACGCACCCTGCGTCAACTGCCGCCGGGCATTCAGCCGCCCTCGTACAACAAGGTGAACCCCGCCGCCTCGCCGATCCTCTTCTACGCCCTGACGTCGAAGACGATGCCGCTCTCGACCGTGGACGAGTATGCGGAGACGTTCCTGGCGCAGCGGCTGTCACAGGTGACGGGTGTCGCGCAAGTGCAGGTCTTCGGCGCCGCCAAGTACGCCGTGCGGATTCAGATCGATCCGAGCGCGCTCGCGGCGCGCGGTATCGGGCTCGACGAAGTGAGCGACGCGATCCAGTCGGGGAATCCCAATTTGCCGACGGGGATCCTGTGGGGTCCGCACCGGACCTACACGGTCCGCGCCGACGGACAGATCGAAAGCGCCCCGGAGTTTCGCTCGCTGGTGATCGCCTATCGGAACGGCGCGCCGGTGCGGCTGCAGGACGTCGCCCGTGTGCTCGACGACATCCAGGACAACAAGAACGCGAGCTGGTTCGACGGCGACCGGGCGATCACGCTCGCCATCCAGCGCCAGCCCGGTACCAACACGGTCGAAGTAGCGGACGCGGTGAAGCGCCAGATGACGACGCTGATTCCGCAGCTGCCCGCGTCGATCGTCGTCAACACCCTCTACGACCGGTCGCTCTCGATCCGCCAGTCCGTGGACGACGTGAAGGTGACACTGTTTATCACCCTGGTCCTGGTGGTGCTCGTCATCTTCCTCTTCCTGCGCAACCTCTCGGCGACGGTGATTCCGAGCCTCGCCCTGCCCCTGTCGATCATCGGCACCTTCGCGGTGATGTTCCTGCTGGACTACAGTCTCGACAATCTGTCGCTGATGGCATTGACCTTGTGCGTCGGCTTCGTCGTGGACGACGCCATCGTGATGCTCGAGAACATCGTGCGACACATGGAAATGGGGAAACCGGCGATGCAAGCGGCGCTCGACGGCGCCCGCGAGATCGGGTTCACCATCGTGTCCATGACGCTCTCGCTCACCGCGGTATTCATTCCCGTGCTCTTCATGGGCGGCCTCATCGGCCGGCTCTTCAACGAGTTCGCGGTCACGATCGGGATTGCGATCCTCGTCTCGGGGTTCGTGTCGCTGACGCTGACGCCGATGCTGTGCAGCCGTTTCCTGCGTCCCTCCCGCGACGAGCGGCATGGGCGGTTCTACGAAGCCAGCGAGCGCGTCTACCAGCGCGTGCTCGGCGCGTACGAGCGGAGTCTGGTGTGGGTCATGGACCACCGGCCCGCCAGCCTCGCCTTCTCGCTCGCGATCCTGCTCGGCACGTACGGGTTGTACAAGGTCGTCCCAAAAGGTTTCATCCCCACGGAAGACACGGGCACGATTCAGGGTTCGACGGAGACGCTGGAGGGCAGCTCGTACGACGCCATGGTGCAGCACCAACTCGCCGTCGCCGAGGTTGTTGGCCGCAATCCCTACGTCGACCACTACATGTCGCGCGTCGGGCAAGGCACCACGAATCAGGGCCAGATCACCCTGCGCCTGAAGCCGCGGAGCCAACGCCCTTCCGCCGACGAGATCGTGCGGCAACTGCAGCCCCAGCTCGCGGCGATCCCCGGGGTCAGGAGCTACCTGAGCGTGCCCCCCGTGATCCGGATCGGCGGACGCAACGCGAAGGCTCCCTATCAGTTCACGATGCAGGGAGCCGACATCGCGGCGCTGTACGACAACGCGGCAAAGCTCGAAGCGAGACTGCGCACGGTCCCGATCCTCCAAGACGTTTCGACCGACCTGCAGATCAAGAATCCCCAGGCGCAGGTCCAGATCGACCGGGA
>Ga0193723_1000263_pt1 | contig 19890 bp, 20 predicted proteins | sample H2m2metaG_FD_143042 | JGI IMG/M metagenome (GOLD analysis project Ga0193723, IMG submission 143042) | Soil microbial communities from a riparian zone of the East river system, Colorado, United States - H2m2 | ecosystem: Environmental > Terrestrial > Soil > Riparian zone | place: USA: East River...
GCCGATGATGTCATCCAGACGCCGCTGGCCGAGCCCGGCGAGAATGCGCCGCACGTCTTCCGCGATCAGGGTGAAGTACGCGACGACCTGCTCCGGGGTCCCGCGGAACTTGCGTCGCAAGTCTGGGCGCTGCGTGGCGATGCCGGTGGGGCAGGTGTTGAGGTGGCAATGGCGCGCCATGGCGCAGCCCAGCGCCACGACGGCCGCGGTCCCGAACCCGTACGCTTCGGCGCCGAGCAGAGCCGCGATCACCACATCGCGCCCCGTCCGGAGGCCGCCGTCGACGCGGACTTCGATCCGCTCGCGCAACCCGTTCCGCAGCAACACGGCCTGCGTCTCGGCCAACCCCAGCTCCCACGGCGATCCGGCGTGTTTGATCGACGACAGCGGCGACGCCCCGGTACCGCCGTTGTGGCCCGAGACGAGCACGTAATCGGCGTACGCCTTGGCGACGCCCGCGGCCACCGTTCCGACGCCCGCTTCGGCGACGAGCTTCACTCCGACCCGCGCCCGCGGATTCACCTGCTTCAGGTCGTGGATCAGCTGCGCGAGATCCTCGATCGAGTAGATGTCGTGGTGCGGCGGCGGCGAGATCAGCGGGATCCCGGGCACCGCATGGCGCAGGCGCGCGATGAAGTCGGTGACCTTGTGGCCGGGGAGCTGGCCGCCCTCTCCCGGTTTCGAGCCCTGCGCGATCTTGATCTCGAGCTCATCGGCGCGCACCAGGTACTCGGTCGTGACGCCGAAGCGTCCCGACGCCACCTGCTTGATGCGGTTGTCGGCACGGTCGCCGTTGGGCAGGGGCGTGTAGGTCGCCGGGTCTTCGCCGCCTTCACCGGTGTTCGACCGCGCGCCCATGCGGTTCATGCCGATCGCGAGGGTCGCGTGCGCTTCCGGCGACAGCGCGCCAAGAGACATGGCGCTGGAGATGAACCGCCGGCGAATGACCTCGACGGGCTCGACGTCCTCGAGCGGGATCGGTTGCGCGGCGCGGAAGGCGAGCAGGTCGCGCGGCCCGGCGGGCGCGCGCGCGTCGGCGCGCGCGCGGAACGTGTCGTAGCCCTTCCCGGCCTCTCCCTGCACGGCGTCCTGCAGCGCGCGCACGAGTGGCGGGGACCAACCGTGGTCCTCGCCGTCCTTGCGGTAGCGGACCCGGCCCTTGTCCGGCAGGTCTCCGCCGTCGCGACGGGCCAGCACGTCCTCGGCGAGCTCCGCGAACCCAATGCCGCCGATCGCCGACACGGTGCCCGTGAGGCAGCGGTCCACCACTTCGGCGCCGAGCCCCACCGCTTCGAACAGCTGGGCCCCGGCGTAGGAGCGCAGCGTGCAGATCCCCATCTTGGAAAGGATCTTGAGGAGGCCCTTCTCGGCGGCGGCCCGGAACTTCGCCTCACCGTCCTCCACGCCACGCGACGACTGCAAGGCGAGCCAGGGGTGCACCGCCTCGGCGCCATACCCGAAGAGGGCTGCGAGATGGTGGATGTCCCACGCATCTCCCGCCTCGGCCACGAGCGCCACGCGCGTTCGCAGGCCTGTCTCGAGCAGGCGTTGGTGCACGGCGCCGATCGCGAGCAACAGCGGGATCGGCGCGCGGCGCGCATCGGCGTCACGATCGCTGATGACGAGGGCTGCGGCGCCGCGCCGCGCATCCCGGATCGCTTCGCGGCACAGGCGATCGAGCGCGGGAGCGAGCCCCTGCGGACCCGTCTTTGCATCCCAGGTCGCGCTGAGCGTCGCCGCGAGGAAGCCGGGTGTGCGCCGCAGCGCCGCCATCTCGCGGCGGAGCAGCACCGGATGCTCGAGCCGCAAGACTGGCTGCACCGGCACGCGCGGCGTCAGGAGGGAGCCGCGGCGCCCGAGGTACATCGTCAACGACATCACGCCGGCCTCGCGCAGCGGATCGATCGCGGGGTTTGTGACCTGGGCGAACCGCTGGCGCACGTAGGCATAGACACTTGGCCCCGTGAGCGAGAGTGGAGGAATCGGCGTGTCGTCCCCCATGCTCCAGATCGCGTCGGCCCCCGACGACGCCATGGGCTCGAGCACGTGACGCAGGTCCTCGAAGCTGTAGCCGAAGGCGCGCTGCCGCGGTACGAGATCCTCGGGGGCGAGCGCCGGTGCCGCGTCCGACCGGCTGGCGACGAGGTCCGAGGCGACGCGGCTCGCCCAGGCCTCATAGGGGGAACGCGCGGCCACCTCGCGTTTCGCCTCGGCGCTGTGCAGCACGGCATTCCGCGTCGTGTCGACCACCAGCAGCTCGCCGGGGCCGAGGCGGCCGCTCTCGACGACGTCCGCGGGATCGAGATCGGCAACGCCCACCTCGGAGCAGGCGATCACAAGTCGACTCTTTGTCACCTTGTAGCGGCAAGGGCGGAGGCCATTGCGGTCGACGGCGGCGCCTGCGATCGCCCCGTCGGAGAAGGCCAACGCGGCGGATCGGCAACGCCTACCTCGGAGCAGGCGATCACAAGTCGACTCTTTGTCACCTTGTAGCGGCAAGGGCGGAGGCCATTGCGGTCGACGGCGGCGCCTGCGATCGCCCCGTCGGAGAAGGCCAACGCGGCGGGGCCGTCCCACGGCTCCATCAACGGCGCGTGGAACTCGTAGAAGGCGCGGAGCGCGGGATCGATCTCCAGGTCGTTCGCGCCCTCCCAGGCTTCGGGCACGAGCATCATCAACGCGTGCACGGGGTCGCGGCCGGAGCGGACGAGCAGCTCGAGGGCGTTGTCGAGGCTCGCCGAGTCGCTGCCGCCTTCCCAGATGACGGGCCGGAGGGCGGCCGGAAGCTTGGCCTCGCGCGCGCGCATCGCGTTGCGATTGCCCCAGAGCGTGTTGATCTCGCCGTTGTGCGCCAGCAAGTGGAACGGTTGGGCGAGCGGCCAGCTGGGCTGCGTGTTGGTCGAGTAGCGCTGGTGGAAAACGGCGATCGCCGTCTCGAACCAGGGGGCGCGCAGATCCGGATAGAACGTCGGGAGCTCGGTCCCTGTCAGCAGCGCCTTGTACACGATGCTGCGGCACGAGAGCGAGCTCACGTAGACGGCCGAGCCGGCGCGACGCTCGATGGCGCGCCGAGCGACATACAGGCGGCGCTCCCACGCTTCGTCGTTGCCGCGATTCGGGGGCGCGGCGACAAAAGCCTGGCGGATCGTGGGGCAGTTGCCGCGCGCGAGGGGTCCGAGAGCGGCCGGATCGATGGGCACATCCCGCCAGCCGACGACCGGCTGATCCATCTCCCCGAGCACGTCTTCGATCAGCGCGACCGCGCGTTCGAGCTCGGGGTCCGCCTGCGGCAGGAAGAACATCCCCACGGCCAATGGGCCGGTCACCCCGGCCTGGGCGAACAACTGCTGCGGAATCTGGGTAAGAACGCCCGCGCCGTCGCCCGAGTGATCGTTGGACGCGGCGCCGCGGTGGGCCAGACGCGCGACGGCCGTCAGCGCCATCTGTAGGACGGCGTGCGAGCGCTCGCCGCCGGCATGCGCGCCGAACCCTACGCCGCAAGCACGGCGTGCGAGCGCTCGCCGCCGGCATGCGCGACGAACCCTACGCCGCAGGCGTCGTGCTCGCGGCCCGGATCGAGCGCCGGAGTTGCCTGACAACGAAAAGCCCGCTCGGTGTTGGGAGCGGGCTCGGGGGATCGGGTGTCTGGTCTCGACACGCTATATCGCCCCGGCACTCCCATGGGAGGCCGGCAGGTGATTAACGGTCAGATTAATGCAGCTTGTCGACAAGCGGACATCCTCGAACAGGGTCGTATTTCTATGCGCGTGACGTTATAAATATGCATCGGCGCGTCACGCCGTCAACCCCTCCTATGGAAGTCGGAAGAACGCCATCGGGTTCTTGACCGAGTCGTGGATCGGGTCCGCCAGCCCGAGTTCCCGCTTCAACGCCACGGCCTGATCGTAGACGCTGCCCGGCGCGCCAGGCGCCGCCGTGAGACAGGAGATCCCGCGGCGCTGGATCCACTCGAGGAGCACCGGGCTCTCCGGCATGGGGGCAAGGTCGGGCCCGCGGAAGATGTCGTGCACACCGACCAGGGTCCCCGCCGGGAGCCGCGGAAACAACTCACGTGTGTACCAGCGGGCGAACTCGGCGGTGTGGGCCGCGTCGAGGAAGAGGTAGTCGATGCCCGGGGGGAGGCGATGCCCGGAGTCCCGAATGTCGCCTGGCGTGAACTGCCACCGCTCCCCGGCCAGCTCGGGCGGGACGGTCCAGCGGCTGTAGTCCACGAGGTCATAGGAGTACAGGCGTCCGGAGGCGTTATCGCGCAGCGCTTGCAGCAGCCAGGTCGTAGACCATCCGTAGTAGGGCGCGACTTCGAGGACGACGCGCGGCCGGAGGTTCCGGACTAGGAGGTAGGTGATCTCCGCCTCGATGTCGTCGAACTTGGGGCGGAAGCGGCGCTTGTAATGCGCCGGGAGGCCGAGGCGGCGGAGGGCCGCGGCCGCCCAGCGGTAGGGGGCGAAGCGCTCCAGGCGCGCGTCGCTGCGTTGCGCGTACAGCTGCCGCTGGGTCGCGCGCACGGACCGCAGCGCGGCGGCGTGCTCGCGATAAAGCCGGCCAATGAGATCGAGCGTGAGCTCCGTCAGCCCACCAACACCGGCTCGAGGGTCTCCTTGGAGCCCTGTTTGTAGCGGTAGACCTTGCCCGCGTAATTGCGGAGGACGACTTCCTTGTCGGTGAGCTTCACGACGTACTCGGGCAGCAGGGGGATCTTGCCACCCCCGCCCGGCGCGTCGATCACGAAGTGCGGGACCGCCAGGCCCGACGTCCAGCCCCGCAGCCCTTTGATGATCTCGAGGCCCTTTTCGACCGCCGTGCGGAAGTGCTCGGCGCCTGCGACCTGGTCGCACATATAGATGTAGTAAGGCCTTACCCGCGCCACGAGCAGCTTCTGCATCAGTTCCTTCATCACCTCGACGTCGTCGTTCACGCCCTTCAGGAGCACCGTCTGGCAGCCGAGGGGGATGCCGGCGTCGGCCAGCATCCCGAGCGCCTTCACGGCGGCGGGGGTCAGCTCGTCGGGGTGGTTGAAGTGCGTGTTGATGTAGAGCGGGTGGTACTTCTTGAGGATCGCGCACAGCTCGGGCGTGATCCGCTCGGGAAGGTGACAGGGCACCCGGCTCCCGATGCGCAACACCTCGAGGTGCGGGATCGCCCGCAGCCGCCGGCAGATGTCGTCGATGCGCCGGTCGGAGAGGAGGAGCGGGGATGTCGTCGATGCGCCGGTCGGAGAGGAGGAGCGGGTCCCCCCCCGACATGATGACATCACGGATCTCCTTGTGCTCCTCGAGGTAGCGAAACGCCGACTCGAGCTGCGCCATCGGAATTTTTTCGGGGTCACCCACCTTCCGGCGCCGGGTGCAGAAGCGGCAATACGAGGCGCAGACCGGGGAAACCAGGAAGAGGGCGCGATCCGGGTAGCGGTGCGTGATGTTGGGGACCGGCGAGTTGGCGTCTTCGTCGAGCGAGTCCACGATGCCGTCGTGGATCTCGAGTTCCTGCACCGTCGGCACGTACTGCCGCCAGATCGGGTCGCCGGGGGACTTGATCAGGTCCACCATGGCGGGGGAGATGCGGAACTCGAAGTTCTCGGCTGCCTGGCGGAGACGCGCGATGTCGCCGACGTGCTCGGGGCCGAACCGGGCCGCGAGCGCTTCGAGCGACGCGATGCTCTTCTTACGAAGGAGCTCTTGCCAGCTTTCCATCGGCTTGGTCCTTGGCAGTGAGATCTTTGGTGTAAATCACCAGATCGTCACCGGGCGCGTAGTAGGCCGGGATAGTTGCGGCTCTGGTGAAGCCGCGTTTCTCGTAAAAGGCCCGTGTGGGCGCGTAGTCACCGCGCGAGCTCGTCTCAACCACCACGAGCCGTTGGCCGTTGGCCCTGAGACCGTGCTCGACGAGCCGTTGGCCGTTGGCCCTGAGACCGTGCTCGATCTCCACGAGCAACTGGGTCCCGATGCCGGCGCCTTGCCGGCCTTCATCGACCACGATCCAATACAGGTCGTGCGTGCCGGCGGTCCCTGGTGTGGGCCCCCAGCACGCGTAGCCCACCAGGCGCTCACCCCCACTCTCATCGAAAGCGCCGACGAAGCGATAGTCAGTGTCGCCGGCGAGGCTTTCTTCGAGCAGTTCGACCGCGGTGGCGACCTCTTCCTCGCGGAAGCGGCCCGTCGCCCGCGTCAGCTCCTCAAGTCGGGCGCGATGCGCGCGCCCGACGGGGCGCAGCAAGCAGTTCACGGGCGGCCTTGGCGCCTTGCGCCTCGCGCAGCGCCACCTCGGCGATGCGCCGTACGAGCTCCGGATATTCCCAGCCGGCGGCCTTCGCCATGCGCGACAGGCCCGCTTCGTCGGTCAGATCCGGGTTGGGGTTGACCTCGAGCACCCAGGGTCTCCCCGTGTCGTCCACGCGCATATCGACGCGGCCGTAGCCGGTGCCTTCCATCGTCCGCCAGGCGGTCTCGGCCGCTCGCGTGAGCCGGTCGGCGAGGCGCTGCGAGATCTGCGCAGGGCACACCGGCCGGCTACCGACGTCTTCGGGCGAGCCGGTATCCCATTTGGCGGCATAGGTCAGGATGGGCCAGCTGCCCTCGGGCATGCCCGTGTAGTCGATCTCGGCCACGGGGAGAGCGCGATCGCCCACGAACCCGACGTTGAACTCCCGGCCGGCGATGTACTGCTGCACCAGGACCTCGTCGAACTGCTCCGTCATCGCCGCAACGCGCGTCTTGAGGCTCTTGCGGTCGCTCACGACCGAGAACCTGTCGAGTCCGGCGCTGGCGTCCTCGGCGGCGGGCTTGACGATGGCGGGGAGCGGGAAATCGTCCTCGATCCGGCCGTGCGCGATCGTCCAGCGAGGGACCGAGAGGCCGGCGCGCGCGAGCAGGGTGTTGGCGACCGCCTTACGGCGGCACGCCGACACGGTCCAGAGCCCGCAGCCAGTGTGGGGGATCGCGGCGAACTCCAGGGCGGCGACGACGTGGTCTTCCCACTGGGCGACGCCCAGCACCCCTTCACAGAGGTTGAAGACGAGGTCGGCGCGCCGGCAAGCCCCGAACCAGCGCATGTCGTGCCGCACGGGCACGCGTTGTATCTGGTGGCCCAGTTGCCCGAAGATGGCGGCGATGTCGTTGACCGCCAGCATTACGCCGGCGACGTCCTCCGCGGTCCAGTCGTCGGCCCCGGGGTCGTAGAGGATGACGACCCTCAAGCCGACACCGTCGCCTGGGCCCGGACGCGGAGGGCACGCCCGGTGATCCGCCGCCAGGAGATCTGCACGACCTCGTGGATCAGTTCGTCGTAGCCCATCCCCGCCACCCGCGCCGCCTTGGGGAAACAGGAGTTCATCGCGGGATCGGGAATGATGCCGGGAAGCGGGTTCAGCTCGATCACGTTGGGGACGCCGAAGCGATCGACGCGCACGTCCACGCGACACCAGTCGCGGCAACCGACCGCGCGATAGGCGTCGAGCGCGACCTGCTCGATTTCGCGATAGAGCGCGGGTGAGACGTCCGCCGGGCACTGGAAGATGTCGAGCGGCTTGTCGGGCGTGTCCCAGACCCACTTCGCTTCGTAACCGTAGACGGGCGCGGCGCCGGCGGGGAGCGAGTCGAAATCGAATCCAACCACCGGCAGGCAGCGCACGTCGTCGCCGTTGCCGAGAATCGCGACGGTGAACTCCGGACCAGGGAGATACGTCTCGACCAGGACTGGCTGGGCGTAGCGCTCTAAGAGGAAGAGGACGCGCTCGGTGAGGACCGAAGGCGATTCGCATAAGTTGTTGACGAATATGCCTTTACCAGACCCCTCCGCAACCGGCTTGACGAACAGCGGGAAGGGGAGCGGCATGCGCTCGAGATCGGCGGGACGCTCGATCACGCGGAACGGCGCCGTGGGCACGCCGCGATACGCGAGGATCTCTTTGGTGCGTCCCTTGTGCAGCGACAACGCGAGCGTGAGCGGGTCGGAACCCGTGTACGGGAGGTTCAGGTACTCGCAGATCGCCGGGACGTGCGACTCGCGCGCGAGCCCACTCTTGCCCTCCGCCATGTTGAAGACGAGGTCGGGACGTGCGAGCGACAGTTTTTGGGGGAAGAGCGCGTCGGCTTCGAGGCGAACGACGCTACCGAAGAGACCAAGGGCCTGCTCCACCGCGCTGATAGTGGATGCATCGTCCCACTCGGCGTACTCATCGGACGCGGGGGCGGAGTCGGGTTTCTCGTTGTATGCGAGACCTATTCGCATTCTGATATCAGAATATGTACTGCGAACAAGATGCGCAATAGGGAAGTGCGGATTTTTTTCTCGTCAGACTTTGTGGTACTCGACGCGCGCGGCCTCCTGTTTGTCGTCGGCGACGTAGATCGCGAAATCGGAAAACAGCGAACCACCCTCGCGCTGCAACAGTCGCAGACATGCGACCGCCATGCGACGGATCTCGAGCTCCGCGCCCTCGCCGCAGCGCAGCTCGAGCATCGTGCGCCACGCGCGCGCGTTTCCCGACACGACGATCTTCACCTCGGTCGCGTTCGGCAGCACGCTGCGCGCCGCTTCGCGCGCCAACTTGCGGCGATGGACCTTGTCGGCCACCCACTCGTAGCGCGTCATCAGGCCCTCGACCGCGCGCACGTACGCCGCCTGCGCGTCCGTGACCTGACGCTCCCATGCCTGCTCGAGCGCCGTGTCGCCCTGGATCGCCGGCGGCAGCACGAAGGCCGCGTGCGACTCGTCGACGTAGCGCTGCGAGATCTGCGAGTAGCCGAACCCGGCGCGATGCCGCACCAGCTCGTGCGAGCAGGAGCGGGAGATGCCTTCGATCAGCAGTACGTAGACGGCGTGCTCCAGCACCGAGCCATGCCCCTGCTTCTTGATGTTCTCCAGGTACTCGGCGGTCGTCCGCTGAATCGGGTTGTGCTGGCTCATGTAACAGAGACGGCCGGCGTACTCGGCGAGCCGCTCACCGCCCGTCGCGTCGCCTTTCCACTGCACCTTCAGGTGCTCAGGCTCGACGAACTCGGGGCGGGCGAGGAGCGTGACTTTGGGCGCCTTGAAGATTTCCATCAGCGAGCGAGCTCGAGTTTGGGGGTCGCCCAGGCCGCTGCGCGCTCCAGCTCGCGCAACCGGGCAGCGATGTCATCGGGAATCGCGGCGGCGTGCTCGCCGACTTTCAAGGCGGCGAGCGGCGCCCAATCAGCCGCGGGAATAATAACACCGGGATTCAGAATGGAGAGCGGGTCGTAGGCGCGCTTCACGTCGCGGAACGCCTCCATCCCGGCGGCTCCGTAGAAGCGCTGCAGGACGCCGGCGCGCAACCGGCCGACGCCGTGTTCACCGGCGGGGACGCCGTGGAGACGGATCAATACGTCCACAACGTCGTTGAACAGATGCGTTAAGGACTTCGTCCACCCGGGTTGCGTGATATCGGGCAGCGCGTTCACGTGCACGTGGCCGTCGCCCGCGTGTCCGAAGATCGCGACCGGTACGCGGTGCCGCTCGGCCGCGGCGCGGAGCCCCACGACGTACTCGCCCAGCTGCTCCAGGGGGACGCAGCCGTCTTCAATCACCTGAAGAGAGCGCTGTGAGGCAGGAAGACGGGCCAGCGCCGGCGAGGCAAGTCGCCGCACCTCCCACAGCTTCTCGAGGCCGGCACGGTCGATCGCGGTTTCGACGTGGGCCACGTGATGCTTCAGGCCGCGCACGGCGTCTCCGACGACCCCCCGCGCTGCGGCGGCAGTCTCACGCTCAAAGTCGACCAATAACAAAACGGCGGAAGGAGGAGCGTCGGGAATGAACCGTAAGAGCGAGGCGTCCAACAACTCCACAGCGGACGGATTCAGGGAGAGCAGGAACGGCACAGCTTCGGCGAGCGCGCCGAGATCGTCGAAGCCCAGCGCCACGCCGGCCTGATCGGGTGGAATCGGATCGAGACGCCAGTGGACGGCCGTCACCAGCGCGAGCGTTCCCTCGGAGCCAATCAGCAGGTCCAGCTCGTCTCCCGATTCCGCGAAGCGGTCGAGCGCATAGCCGCTCGAGCTCTTCCGCGTTCGCGGGAAGTTGGGGAGGCGCCGGAGATCGGGGCCGGGGTGTGGACTCCCGGCACCGCGCCGCATGGTTCTCAATTCCCCGTTTGCGTCCACAACCTCCGCCGCCTCCACCCACCTCCTCACACTGCCGTATCGCACCGAGCGCGGGCCGGCGGCGTTGGTCGCGACCATGCCGCCCGACGTCGCGAATGCGCCGGACGACGGATCGGGAGGGAGGCGGAGCCCGTGCACCCGCGCGGCCTCAGTGACCTGGGCCCAGGTGACCGACGCACCGGCACGAGCGATCCGGCGCTTGGGATCGATCGTGAGGTCGGTGAACCCGTGGCTCAGATCCACGATCACGCCCGCACCCACGTTTCCGCCGGGCATCCCGCTGCCGGCGCCACGCGGGATGAGAGGCGTGCGGGTCTGGCCTGCCCACCGTAGCAGCGCCGCCAGCTCGTCGATGTTGCGGGGAATCGCAACCGCGCTCGGCACGATGCGGTAGATGCCCGCCCCTTCGGCATAGGCGGCGCGGGTGCGCGCGTCGGTGAGGAGGCTCGGCATGTCTGGTGTCGGGAAGTTTACAGGGGTACCTTCCTTCGTCTATGGCCACCGTCGCACCGGCTCCTCCCGCTACTCCTCCGAGCCGCGCCCAGCTCATTCACATCGAGGTGGACCGGCGACTGGGCCACGAGTGGGACGAGTGGAACGGCAAGCCGCTGCCCGGGGGGGGCGACTTCTCGGCGCCGCCGGGCGTGTTCTTCCGATATGCCGCCCTGACCATCGCTCTCGCTTCCGGGCTCGTCGCCCTTCTTCTATATCTCGTCGGGCCCCGCCTCGCGACCCTCGCGCCGGCGGTGCCGCGGGCACTCTGGATCGTGTTCGGCGCCGCGGTGGTCATCAAATGGGCCTGGCTGAGCCTCGCCGCCGGCTCCTTCTACAGCGGCAGAAACCTGTTGCCCGAACGCCTGCTCGAGCGGGGGCCCTTCCTTCAGGTGATGAACTACACGTCGCTCGTGGCCCGTTTGTGATGAACTACACGTCGCTCGTGGCCCGTTTGTTCGGGCGTCGCGACTGGGTAGAGCATGCGGCGATCGACATCTACAACACGCTTTTCGTACGGCGCGGCCGGAAGGTCGGGAAGGGTGAGCTGCTCGTGCTCATCCCGCGCTGCCTCTCCAAACAGGCGCTCGATGGCGTGCTCGAGATCGCGGGACGCTACGAGGTGCCGGTCTTCGTCGCGACGCGCGGCCAGCTGGCGCGACGGGTGATCCGAGAGCGCCGTCCCCGGGCGGTGGTGGCGGTCGCGTGCGAGCGCGACATGATGACCGGTTTGCGGGATGTCGCGGGGAAACTTCCGGTCTTGGGCCTCACGATGCAGCTGCCCAACGGGCCGTGCCGGGATGCCACGATCGACCTGAGTCAGATGGAGACGTGGGTGCAGGGGCTGCTCTAACCGTCAGCGCTGGTACACCCGCACGTAGTCCACGCGCATCGCCTGCGGGAAGGCTGTGGTCCCGTCCGGGTTGCCAGGCCAGTACCCACCGATAGCGACATTGATAATGATGAAGAAGCGGTGATTGAACACCCACGTTGCGGGCACGGTGCTCGGCGTGACCTCCAGGTACAGCGTGCTGTCCACGTACCACCGGATCGACTGCGACTCCCACTCGATCGCATAGATGTGAAAGGTGTCAGCGAAGGCGCCGGAGCGGAGATCGTAGGCGGTCCCGACGCCGTTTGCACCGGAGTACCCCGGGCCGTGCACCGTGCCATGCACGCGCGCGGGCTCGCGACCGATGTTCTCCATGATATCGATCTCGCCGCACGTGGGCCAGCCTACAGTCGTGATGTTCTCCCCCAACATCCAAAATGCCGGCCAGATCCCTTGCCCGCGCGGGATTCGGATGCGAGCCTCGACGCGCCCGTAGCCCCATGACGCCTTCCCCTGCGTCTTCAGGCGGGCGGACGTGTAGGTGGAATCGTGCCGGGCCTCGATGACGAGGTTGCCATTCTCGACGCGGGCGTTCACGGGTGGGGCAGTGTAGGACTCGAGCTCCGCGTTGCCCCAGCCGCCACCTCCGATGTCAGCCACCCACTTCGTTGTGTCGAGCGCTGGACCATCGAACTCGTCCTGCCACACGAGCTCCCATGGGGGCGGGGGAGGCGGGGGAGGCGGGGGGGGCGGAGGCGGGTTGTACCCGGCGGGGGGAGACGTGCACGCGGCCAGGAACGCGGCGAGGCAGACGGCACGAACGCGACGAATCATGCCTGGTCAGTATACCGTCTGTCCCAGCTTCTCGCCGAGTGCCTTCAGCAACCGCTCCGCCAACCGCTGACCCGCCGAGTCTTTCGGCGCCGCGAGCTCCAAGTCACGCGGCGTGCGGGAAGGATCCTCCATCGGCCGAACGACCGCTTCCACCGTCACGCGCGACTTCCCGGAAACGTCGGGGTCGGCCCAAAGCCTGATCTTCACGCGCACCGGCGCGGCGCTCGAGTCGGTGGCGTCATACCAGCCGGTTTCGAGAAACGCGTCCCTCGTATTGGCGCGTTGAACGGTGGGTCCATGGGCGACAAGCCACGCCTTCGCCTCATCGGTCACCTGGTCCGGCGGCGCGTTGATGATCGCGTGGAGCGACTCAGGGACGGGTGCGAACGCCGGCCGTGTCGTGGCCGGCGTGCACGCCGCACAGAGAGCGACGACCAAGGCCGCGCGTCGCATTAGTGCGTGTGAGGCGGCGTTCCGGGTGGGTCGACGTGCCCGCCTTTCGCCGTATCCGGGGCGGCGTGCTCGTGTTCGTCGTGCTCCTCGCCCTCCATGTGCTCGTGGCCGGCCATGCGGTCATGCATCTCCGCTTCCATCTTTTTCGTTGACATGCCGGCCGCGTGCTCGAACACCATCTTGCCGCCCGCGGCGCCCGTGTAGATCACCCCCACGACGCCGATGATGCTCAAGACGCGTGTCACCCACTCTTCCACGGGCGGCAGGGCCGAGCGGCGGTACAGCTTCCAGACGAGGACCACCGTGAAGATCCCCATCGTCACGAGAGCCTGGCGCTCGTGCTGCTCCATGATGTCGTGGATCGCTTCGCCATGGTCGATCACGCCCTCGGCGAGCTCACCGGCGACGACAGCTGCCCATCCGCCGATCACCCCTGCCCACAGCGTCCAGATCGCTGCCCACTTGAGGGACTCGCGCTTCCCGACGACTGCGGCCAGGTCGAAGAAAACCGCGACGACGAGCAACGCGGCCGGGAAGTCGTTGAGGAGCGCGTGCCAGCGAGGTGCGTCGTAATCCAACATGGATACCTCAAGGCGTGGGAATGTGGGGACGTGGGGATGTGGGCCACTTCCCCACACCCCACGTCCCCACGCAGTTGTGATTACAGTCCCAAACTATTCACGGTCGGTGGATTCGCCGAGTAATCGTAAAACCCGCGACCCGACTTCTTTCCGTACATCCCCGCCAGCACCATGCGCTTGAGCAACGGCGGGGGCGCGTAGCGTTGCTCGCGGTACTCCTTGAACATGATCTCCGCGATGTGATACGTCGTGTCGAGCCCGACGAAGTCGAGCAGGGTCAGCGGGCCCATCGGGTAGCTGCAGCCGAGTTGCATCGCCTTGTCGACGTCGGGCACGCTGCCGACCCCGCGCTCGACGGCCCGAATCGCGTCGAGCAAATAGGGCACGAGCAGCAGGTTCACGATGAAGCCCGAGTTGTCCTTCGCCGCGACGGCTTCCTTGCCGAGCGATTTCGCGAACGCGAAGGCTCGTTTGAACGTCTCGTCGGATGTCGTGACGGTCCGGACGACTTCGACCAGCTGCATCAGCGGCACCGGATTGAAGAAGTGCAGTCCCACGAACCGGTCGGCGCGCTTCGTGGCTGCCGCCATCTCGGCAATCGTGAGGCTCGAGGTGTTCGACGCGAATATCGTCGCCGGCCCGCACAGGCCGTCCAGCTCCTTGAACAAGGCGTTCTTGAGGGCGAGGTCTTCCGTGATCGCCTCGATCACGACGTCGACGACCTTCAGGTCGGCGACGGTGGTGGTGAAGGTCAGTCGCTTGAGGGTGGCGTCGCGCGCCGCGGCGTCGAGCTTGCCCTTCTCCACGAACTTTCCGAGCGACTTCTCGATGCCCGCGCGGCCCCGGTCCAGGAGCTCCTTTGACACGTCGCGCACGACTGTTTCGTAGCCGGCGGCCGCTGCGACCTGCGCGATCCCGCTCCCCATCAGCCCGCACCCCAACACTCCGACTTTTTTGATCTCGCTCATGGCGCTCCGAAGGCTTTGCGCACTTGTTCGGCGATGCGCTCCAGGGGATGCGGTTGTGGCAGGGCGTGCTCGGCGCGGATCTCGCCGCGCTCCAGCCGGTCGAGCACCTGCTCCATCGCGACCTGCACGCGCTCGTTCTCGACGCGATGGCGCCGTGCGACCAGCGCCGCCGTCGGGAAGAACACGACTCCCGGAACGACGGCGATGGCCCCCACGACGACCGCGAGGGCCGCGACAAAACTAGCTCCGAACGCGAAAAGGACCGCCGCGCCAGACAAGCGCTTCGTTCGGCCGGCGCGGACGTCCGCCGCCAGGCCTACGTAGCAGAAGCCGGGTTCCAGCGGGGTGACAACGCCCGTAATCTCTTCGGCGCTCGCCAGCGAGAAGCGGCGCCCCTTCGTGCCGAACGCGCGCTGAATCGTGGCCAGAGCACCGGTCTTGGGCTCCCAACTGGTGCGGTCGGGATAGCGCCGCTTTACCTGGAGTGACTCCTCTTCCTCCATCCAACGGCTCAGCGCGCGCTCGACGGTGGCGCGATCGCCCGGCACCACGCGTTGGGCCGACAGCGTGCGCGGGCCCGTGAGCCAGCCCCAAAACCCGCGTTTGGTTTCGACGACGGCCCGCGTTTCCTCCTCGAGCATCGCCTGCTGGAGGTAGTGGCTCGGGATGCCCACGTCCTTGCCGAGGGCAAGGACTTCCTTTTTGGTCAGCCCGTCGCCCACATCCTGGGCGCCCGCCTGCAGCTCCGCGGCGCGCTTGATGATGCGCTCGAGTGCCTCGCGGCTGATCAGATCACCCGCGGCCACCGTTAGGCCTTGGCTTTCCCTTTGTTCGTCCGCGCGGGGAGCCGCTCACCGGATGTCCGCTCCGGGAGCGCGCGCGGGGTTTCCGCGGGCTGTGCGGGAGCGAGCCGCTCCATGAAGCCGCGGAACAGGTCGATCGGGATCGGGAAGATCGTGGTCGAGTTGTTCTCGGACGCGATCTCGTTTACGGTTTGGAGGTAGCGCAATTGAATCGCCGCGGGCTCCTTGCCGATGATGTGCGCTGCCTGCGCCAGCTTCTCGGCCGCCTGCAGCTCGCCCTCCGCATTGATGACCTTGGCACGCCGTTCGCGCTCGGCCTCGGCCTGCCGCGCCATCGCGCGCTTCATCTCCGGCGGCAGGTCGACGTCCTTCACCTCGACCGCCGACACCTCGACGCCCCAGTCCTCGGTGCGCGTGTCGATGGTCTGCCGCAGGACGCTGTTGATCTTGTCGCGGTTCGCGAGCAACTCATCCATCTCGGTTTCACCAAGCACCGAACGGAGCGTCGTCTGCGCCAGCTGGCTCGTGGCGTAGAGATAGTTCTCCACGCCGACCACCGCCTTCACCGGGTCGCGCACCCGCATGTACAGGACGGCATTCACCTTGATCGAGATGTTGTCCCGGGTGATCACATCTTGTGGGGGGACATCGATCGCCATCACGCGCAGCGACACCTTCTGCATGGTGGCCACGACGGGAGGCAGGAAGATGATGCCGGGTCCTCGCGCGCCCCACGACCGCCCCAGGAGGAAATACACGCCGCGCTCGTACTCGCGGAGCACGCGCAGCCCAGAGAACAAGTACAGCACGACTGCCCCAAGGCCGATCAGGATGTACTCACCCATGGTGGCTCCTTACGCCGGAAACGCTTCGACGATCACTGCCGCGCCCTGGCCGCCGCCGATGCACGCGGAGCCAAGACCGAACCGCTTCTTCTGTTGGCGCAACGCGTGCAACAGGTGAATCGTGATGCGCGTGCCGCTTGCCGCGAGCGGGTGGCCGATGGCAATCGCGCCGCCGTGCACGTTCGTCTTGGCGCGGTCGAGACCGAGCTCGCGCTCGACGGCCAGATACTGCGGCGCGAAAGCCTCGTTCACTTCGACGAGATCCATCTGTTCGAGTTTCATCCCCGCCTTGGCCAGGGCTTTGCGCGCCGCCGGCGCGGGTCCGATGCCCATGAACTTCGGCTCGACGCCCGCGACCGCCCACGCCACGAGCCTGCCGAGGGGCTTAAGCCCATGGGCCTTGGCGTAGTCTTCGTTCGCGATGACCGTGGCGGCGGCGCCGTCCGCAATCCCTGACGCGTTCCCCGCGGTCACCAGGCCGTCCTTCTTGAAATACGGCTTGAGCGACAGCAGCACCTCGAGCGTCGTCTCGGGACGCATGTGCTCGTCGGCCCGGAACTCGACCTGCTGGCCCTTCTTCTTAATGGGGACGCCGACGACTTCGTCCTGAAAGACGCAGGCATCCCACGCCTGCTTGGCGCGCTGCTGCGAGCCCAGGGCGACCTCGTCGACTTCCTTGCGGGTGAGCTTGTACTTCTCGGCCAGACCCTCGGCGGTCTCGGCCATCGAGAGGCCGCATTGGGGGTCCTTGAGGGACTCCCAGAGCAGGTCCTCGAGCGGCGCGGAGGGGCCGAGTCGCAATCCCCAACGGGCGCCGCGCACGACGTGGGGTGCCTGGCTCATCGATTCCGCGCCGCCGGCGAGCACTGCGTCGGCTTCGCCGAGCATGATGAGCTGGGCGCCTTGAGTGATCGCCTCGAATCCCGAGCCGCACAGCCGGTTCACCGTGACGGCCGGGACTTCGATCGGCAGGCCGGCCTTGAGCCCAACGTGGCGGGCGAGGTAGATGGCGTCGGCGGAAGTCTGAAGCGCGTTACCGAAGACCACGTGGCCGACGTCGGCCGCCGGGATGCCGGCGCGCTCGAGGGCTGCGCGCGAGGCGTGGGCGCCGAGATCGTTGGCTGACAGATCCTTCAAGGAGCCGCCGAAGGCTCCGAATCCGGTGCGGACACCGGACAGGAATACGACGTTCTTCATCTTGAAGAATATAGCACGGCTGCCGCGACCTCCTTCGTCGTCGCGTTCCCGCCGATGTCCGGTGTGCGAACGCCTTTTGCCAGTGTGTCTTTGACGGCGCGCTCCAGGTCGCGCGTGGCTTCCGGAGCCCCTAGGTGCTCCAGCATCAACGCGCCCGTCAGCACAGCCGCCATCGGGTTGGCGACGCCCTTTCCGGCGAGCGGCGGCGCCGAGCCGTGCACGGGCTCGAACAATCCCGCGCGGCCGGGATGGAGATTCGCGCTCGCCGCGAGTCCGAGTCCGCCCACCAGGCCCGCGCCGAGGTCCGAGAGGATGTCGCCGTACAGGTTGTTGGTCACGATCACCTGAAACCGCTCGGGCTCGCGCACCAGCTCCATCGCGAGCGCGTCCACGTAGCGGTGCTCGGCGGCGATCTTCGGGTACTCGGCCGCGATCACCTTGAACTTCTCCTGCCAGATCTTGTGCGCCGGGACGGCGTTCGACTTGTCGCTCATCGTCACGCGCGTCTTGCCGTGCGCCTTGGCCCACTCGAACGCCGCGCGGATGATCCGCTCGACGCCCTTTCCCGTATTCACCTCTTCGGCGACGTACTCGTCGCCCTCCTGACGCCCCCGGCCGAGGTACACCCCCTCTGTGTTCTCCCGAAAAATCACGAAGTCGATGTTGCCTCCGCCGTCCTCCGCCGACGTCCGCCGTCCTCCGCCGACGTTTTTTAACGGCGTCAGGTCGGGATGGAGCAGGGTGACGGGGCGAAAGTTGATGTACAGGTCGAGCCGGAACCGTAGACCCAGGAGGATGTCTCGTGCGTGCTCGTTGCCGGGCACCCGCGGATCTCCGAGCGCCCCGAGAAAGATGGCGTCAACGTCGTCCCTGAGATGCCGAAAGGCCGCGTCGGGGAGCGTTTCTTTGGTCTTGAGGTAGTGATCGGCAGAGAAGGGCAGGTGCTCCCAGTCGAGTGCGCAGCCGTGCTTCCTGGCGGCGGCGTCGATCACGGGCAGCGCCGCCGCGATCACCTCGGGGCCGATGCCGTCTCCCCGTCTCCCGCGATGACCGCGACGGAGTGGCGCTTCACTCGAAGCCCGTCGCGCGGCCGCACGACAGGCAATACGTCCAGCCGACGTCCACCTCGCTGCCGCAGGCGGGGCATTTCAAGTCCCCCGACGGCGGCTGGCCGCAATGGGGACAGAAGTTGACCTTGCGGTTCGTGGGGAGCATCCCGCCGCAATAGGCGCACTGATTGCCCGCCGGGACGTCGCGCCGCGCGGCCAGGGGAATCACGACGGGCGGCACCGGATTCTCCGCCGTGTAGTCCACGGAATCCTCACCACCCGACTCGACGGTGAAGGGCGGCGCGTACGCCTGTTCAGCGTTGAGCACGCGCTCCGCCGCGCGGCCGTTCACCATCGCGCGGGCGTCGGGGAAATTGCGGAAGTACGCGGTGTCGGGGTTCGACTCGGCGACTTCGCGCTGCATCGCATCGCGAACGTCGTCGGGCTCGAGGCGCACGTAGCCTCGCTCACCGGCGAGCAGCCGCAGCACCGTCATCTCGTAGTCCTGGTGCGTCGCGACCTTGATCCGGGAGCGGTTCGACCGGTACGGCACGAGCCGCTCGTACACTTCGGCCGCCGGGAATGGCACCGCGAGGCGCGAGTCGTCGGACAGTGCCTGCACCAGCAGCTCGAAGAGACGGTCCAACTCATCCGGCACGAGTCACCCTCGCCATTCGGTTACCCAACGGTCGTACAGCACGGGCTCGACGCCACCCGTCTGCAACACTTCGACGCCGGAAGGATCGCGGTATGCCTTACGGTAGAACACGTGCGTCACGCCCGAATTAATGATGAGCTTGGCGCACATCACGCACGGCGAGGCACTCACGAAGACGACCTTGTCGCGCACGTTGCCGGGTGCCTTGACCAGCGCATTCATCTCGGAGTGAATGCAGCCGCAACTCCCGGGCACCGCCGAGTCACACCTGTTCGGGAGGCCGCGCGCGTTGCCGTTGTAGCCGATCGCGAGGACGTTCTCGAGGCGTTGGTCCGTCACGACCGTCCCGACCTGCAGCCGTACACACGTGGAGCGTTTCGCCAGCTCCTCCGCCATCCGCATGTAGACCTCGTACAACGGGATACGATCAACCGGTGGAACAGACGCACCGGCGGGTAACAGGTTCGAGGAGTGCGTGTTGGCAGCGACGCCGTCCTTAGGAACGCTCATGCAGGTCCTTGTCGGGATCGTAGGCCGCGTACTTGCCGCGGGCGCGTTGCTGCCCGAGCCAGGTGTCGAACCCCGACGGCACGAGGCCGTTGGAGCGCTCCTGATGCTCGGCGGCGCGGGTCGCCAGGAAGTCGGCGTACTCGTTCTTCGGGTGGTCGGCGTGGCCCCGGACCCAGCCCCACTCCACCTCGTGTGCCGTGGCCACCTGGTCGAGCTTCTGCCACAACTCGAGGTTCTCGATCGCGCCGCTCTTGCGGCGCCAGCCGCGGGCCTTCCAGTCCTTGAGCCACTCCTTCATACCCTTCACCAGGTACTCGGAGTCCGACACGTAACGCACCCGGGCGTGCTTCCACTGGCGCCGGACCCACTCGAGCGTCGCGATCGCGCCGGCGAGCGCCATCTTGTTGTTCGTCGTCTGCGGCGCGCACTCGTAGAAGTCCCAGCGCGCCACGCTGTCGCCCGCCGGCGCCTCGACCAGCGCGGCGTTGCCGCCCGGGCTCGGCTTCGTGGCGTCGTTGCCCAGGCAGCT
>Ga0193723_1000264_pt1 | contig 19828 bp, 15 predicted proteins | sample H2m2metaG_FD_143042 | JGI IMG/M metagenome (GOLD analysis project Ga0193723, IMG submission 143042) | Soil microbial communities from a riparian zone of the East river system, Colorado, United States - H2m2 | ecosystem: Environmental > Terrestrial > Soil > Riparian zone | place: USA: East River...
ACAGAGAGTCTCGCCCAGGCTACGTAAATCAAGTTGACGAGTGCTGGGAAGGATTTTTAGAAGGGCCTTCGCTTCAGAAGCAAAATAAAATCCGCGCGAGTCTTCGTGATAGTAAATTCGATTTACGCCATAGCGGTCGTTAAACAAAACGAATTTCTGCTCACGAAGATCCAATAACACACCGCTGAACCAGCCGTTGAGCTTCTCCAGGAATTCATAACCCATTTCCTCGTACAAGTGGACGAGATAACTTGCGTCACCTGAGTTAAAGTTGTGCCCACGCGTTCTCAGCGCATCGACGTCAGCTTGGTCGGGGAAATCCTCGCCTGAAAAAATCAGGCAGATGTCTTTCTTTTCATTCCAGACAGGAAGACAATCCCCAAACTCTCCGCGGTGGCAGGTCCATCCGCTCCAGAGACCGAGCTCCTCATTGATATATGTGCCGCTAACATAAAACGCCTCATGCGTCATGCACTCAACCATGGACTGAATCAGAGAGCGACACTCTACTGACGGTGCGTGTTTACTAATTATACCAGCAATTCCAGGCATATCGGATTAGGGGATAGCGATCAGAAGTCAGTAGAAGATGGCGGACAGCGGAAGCATTCGAGCCTCCCATACGACTTACTTCTTATAAAAACGCTTGCGAGTTGTTGCCTTAAGCCACTCAGCGACCTGTCCTAAAGTTCCTATCTTACTCGGTCTGCTTACTTCGGCAATATCTTGCAGCAACGGCTCTGACATTTTAGCTATTTGCCCACTGTATTATTTAGTATCAGCAGGCGCGTAAGCGGTTGCAACTAAATTGTCGCGCCAGCGAGGAACGAGATGTAGCGGATAGCCCAGCCAAGCGAGTGGTCGATAGAGTGGATTTGTTGGCGAATGGTGCATCTGAGAATATTCTACGCGGCATCCTGTGAACCCGGCCTTCCTCATCTGCCAATCGAGATGATCGCGACTATATTCAAGCACATGACTGATAGTAACATCTTCATCGGGATATTGAAAATAGTCAAAGATGGGCCGCCCAAGCGCCATAAATACTACGTTTCGGAGGCGGTAGAGATTGGGGGTGGTGCAGATGATGACTCCGCCAGGTCGCATAACCTTCCGGAGACGTTCCAGAGCGATATAACCGGGTATCGGCAGGTGCTCAATCACTTCAACAAAAAAAACGACGTCGAATTTGGCGCTAAAGGGTGGCTCAGCTTTGCATAAGTTCCAATGAATCGTTTCCACACCGTGCTCCGCCATGTACGTCATATGCGGGCCAGGAAGGTCCGCTACTGCGCCGCGGTCGCCCCACATTTTCATGCACATCAGGGCCAACTGGCCCCCGCCTATATCCAGGACATCAACCGGATGAGACGGAGCTAACGCCGCAAATCGCTGAATGCATTCTTTGTAACGTGAGCGATATCGTCGATAAAAAGCTACCCCACCAAATTGCATTTTCTCTTGACAGATGTAGCGCTCATAGAGCGAGTCGAACTCGTGAGACTTCCAAGAGCGTGCCATCAGATCATACTCCTTTTCAAACCAGGGGCTAAATCAAGCACTTGGCTTCTCGTCCTGTTCGCAGCGTCTTCGGGATACCGAAGATCCGGCTTCCGACCTTGCTCTACCACCCAAGTCAGAATTTGGGTCATCAATTGTGCCTTAGCGTCCCAGGTTAAGCATTCTCGGGCATAGAGCATTCCGCGCTGTCGCAGCCGATCAACAAGGCCCGGGTCGCGAGCAAGGTTAGCAAGAATCTTCTCGATCTGCAACACCACGTCATGCTCGTTAGTAAGAGGCACTTTGAACCCAACCCCGGGATTGACAATGTCCCCAGGTCCACCAAAGTCCACGACCACTGGTATCGCGCCCATCGCCAGGGCCTCAAAAACCACAGCGCCCCCAAACTCGTGAATTGAAGGAAAGACCAGCACATCGACCGCTCCGAGGCACCGTAAAACTTCATCATGGCTCAGGCTCCCACAGAAAGTGACGTCGTTCTCGATTCCGAAGGACCTGACGAGTTGCTCAAGGCCGGCCTGCTCGGGGCCATCGCCGACAATGGTGAAATGGGCTCGGTGCGTTTGCAGCAGCGAAGCGGCCGCTCGGAGAGCGAGGTCACAAGCCTTGTATGGGACGAGGCCTCCGACGAAGATCAACTCAAGCTTATCGCTCCGTACCGAGCCGCGTGAAGCACTGCCGCAAAGTGAAGGATTGATGCCGTTCTCTCCTGGAACTAAAAACAGTTTCTCGCGATAGGCTGCGAACTCGTTATAGGTGTGTGACGAGCCTGCGATGATGGCGGCCGCATCGCGATAGGTTGAGCGAGCGAAAGGCAGAAAGCGGTAAAAATTCCTCAGGTTGGAGATCCATTCCTTTTGCTTCTCCGCTTGTCTAAAACCTGCCGGCCATGGCAAACCACCGTTGATCGGGCCGATTACAAACGGAATGGGACCTCTCCGGAGAAAAAAAGAAAATGGACTCGGCAAGACAGACGAAATAGGCAAGAGGCGCACGACCACATCGAATTCTCCCGCCTTGATTCGACTTCGCGTCTGCCGCCAGGCGCGCCATTCAAATGCCACACAAAAAATATAGTTAAAGGCAGTCAAAACCTGGCTCCGGTAGTTATTTTTAAAGACCCAGCGAAAGCTCCAGGAATATATACGATCGAGCCGTGAAGGGGAGACGACTTCAATGGCATGAAACGGGGACTGTTTGCGGCGCACGGCCGCCTCGTCCTGGCGACGAATGACGAACGTCACCGTGTGACGTCGCGCCAGGGCTTCGCCGTGGCACCACCCAATAAGGGGGCCGGTGATTCCGTCCGGGTTACTAGCTGGAGCTAACAGCAAGATGCGCAGCATGATTGATTGGCGGTTAGTGCCAGGCGTCCAGATTCCGGGTTTCCACGTCGCAGTCAGGGCTCATGTCGTTGAAGGCCGGTTGATATGACAAGGCTGTCTGATCGCTAAAACCTGCCCAAGGCTGTTGCAAAATATCGCAGACTATTTAGCGCCAAATCTTTGCCGGACCATCGACTCGTACGCGCGTTTCATAAGCCGGACAATGTCGAGAGAGACGGCCATCGGCAGGCCGGCTAGCGCTGGGTGCTGCATTCCTAGCGATCGAAGGATTGCACTCAACTTATAATGTGCGGACATCCAGTTCGTGTCGCATCCCAAATCCGGACGAAATTTGGCAGAAGACAAAGTATACGGTGACACGTCGAGATATACCATCTTCAAATACTCTCTCATGTCATTGCGTCGCTCCAATTTCCAACGCGCCACCCACGGCTTCGTGCCCATACAATGAATGAATGTTGGTCCATCACCAAGCAAACTCCGCAGTCGCTCGGTTGTCGTGTAGCCCCATACGCCGTCAAACTGGACGATATCTTTACCTCTGCGAAGCATTTTAAGGGGGATATCGGCGAATTCCGTAGAAGTTAAGAGTGCGGTCAATACATCTTGATCGCCCTGCATATGAATGGGCCTTTTCCCCATATCCTTCTCCTTTTGTTGGCACCTTTGGTATTCATCGGATTGTAGCAATTCCCACCACCGTTTCATCAAGGAATAGTGCCGTCTGGTAACCCGTAGTACACCGGAATTGAGAGAAGCCGGGAAAACGCGACCGACCGGGAATTGCCACAATTGCGCGCGACGCCCGGCTCCATCGTGGTCGTAGTGGTCCGGCGAACACGTGTGCTCTGTGGCCACAAAGACTGCCTCATCGAGGCCATCGAATAATGGACGAATGTCCCTGGTTACAAACATGTCCGAATCAATCCAAATGACTTCATCGAAGCCAGCATCGAGCAATCGCATAATGGCCTGTGGCTTTACGTTCCAGCCGTAACCATCCCTTAGGCCATCCGCCTGCAGCCGTACTTGCGGGTATCCACTTAGCCATCGGCGAAATCCTTCGTTGGCAAAAGGATAGAACAGGTTGATCACCCTGCCGGGACAGTGAAGACCCAGGCTCGCCAGGACTACCCTAAGGGAAGGCTCCCATGCCTCTCGGTCCTCATTGACACAGATAGTCGATTGAAAGGGTCGCATAAATGCCGCGTCGGTTTCCTATCGGCTATTCAGCCGATGCCAGAATTCTCTTAGCTTCATACTTTTCGGGGGAACCAGCTACGATTAAGGAAATACTCTTGAACTCTCAAAGCGGTGGGGGGGAGCCGGCGGGAGGAATCGAACACTCCATCTACTGATTACGATTCAGTTGCTCTAACGTTAAGCTACACCGGCGAATTTATTGCGTTTTAAAGTGAGGTTGGCGGAGATTTTTTTGTAATACCAGTCTCTCCAACTTAAAGCCAGGTAAAGAATGGGCTCCGGAAGCAACCCGCTAACGCCTCGGTACAAACGCAGTCGGACAAATAGTTCACCCCTCGGGGTCAACGGAATGTAATACCTCGGAAAGTTAACCTGCTGGAAGCCGTTCCGACGCTTGAATTCCACCAGTGAACTCCGACGTTTGTTGCCATAGATGAATTTCCCGTAGATCAGATGCGAGACGCTTTTTTGCCCGCACACTTCTGCGGCTTTTGCGATCAGCGCGTTTTGCGGCCGTTTGTCATAATGCTCGTCCATCGAGATGATATGAAAGATCGTCGCTGTATCGTCAACGTAAACCATCTTCAAGAAGCCTATAAGTTCCTCACCCAAATACGCACCGATAAATTCACTTCGATTCAGATACGTGGCAAGGCTTCGCCTTACGCTGTCAACGTCCTGCCCATAGTGCCAGAAGAGCCTTCCGTCCCGGATCTGAATGCTGTTATAAATCCTGTGGACTCCTTTTACCAGATCATCATCAAACGATATAGCTTTCACGACCACACCACGCCTGCCTGCGCGCCTTACATTCTTTCGCGATACTTGAGACAGACTTTCCCACCAGTCCTCAAAGCAAGCTGTAGGTATTGCAGCCCAGTTATCCCAGTCCCGGTGATAATCATATTTTGGCGTGATCTCAGGTGGCCTTTGCGCAAAGGTGAAGAGATCGGCTTTCAGGTTGCTTTCCTTTAGCTTGGTAATAAACGAGTCAGGGTCTTCGACAGTCACGCCCTCCACGACGCCTTCATCCTTGATTTCTGCCGTCCTGATCCATTTGCCCGTTACTATAACCGTCCGGCCACAGATCTCGGTTGAGGGGACATAGAGCGTCTGACCGCGGATACGGGTCTCTTCTATTTTGGCGTTGGCGCAGGTATCCATTGCGTTTCCCCTAAGACGCCAAGCGAACAGCGTCCATTCCTTCTTGCGCCGCAGAGATTAGCCGCTCTTGACGCGACCCACTCCGACGCAACCATTGTTCGAGCATCACCAAACTAAACAGAAGCTTGTGGTTGTCCTGGCGACCAGACTGGTGACCTTCAAGCAGTCTTCGCACGGGTCTGGGATTGAGCAAACCAAACATAAGTGAGCTCTCATCCAGGAGCACTTCCCGAAGCGCTCCGTTGAGTGAAGAGCGAAACCATTGGTCCACGACGTTTGCGGCAAAGCCGCGTTTTTTTCCCTTAAGAATTCGCGGCGACAAGTAGCCCTGGCAAATCTGTCGATGCAACCATTTCCGGGTTCCGTTACGGACTTTGAGATTCGCGCCGAGCCGTTGAACGTACTCCACCACAGTGCGATCAAGATACGGCACCCGGACTTCGAGACTGTGTGCCATGGATAACTTATCCCCGTACATTAGCAGCTCGTCGGGCAGCGAAGAGCGAATTTCAAGAAGCTGAAATCCGCCGAGCTCATCGGTATGCTCCATTTGTGGCCGGAGCGCATCCCAGTACTCGACCAAGTCGTGGCGATCTCTATCGGGAAGAACATCTTCGCGGAAAAGTCTGTCAATTGTTTCTGACGGCGCGAGTGAAAAAACATCTTGATAACGCTTCAAACGATCCGCAGCGCTTAGTGAACGAACACCACGCTTTAGCGTTTCATTCCGCGGCAATCGATTGACGGCAAAGCCGGCCATCGATCGGAGGCCGGCTGGCAGCCCCCGCCACCAATTTCCGTAGTGAATACCCAGGTGCCGCGTGTAACCACCGAACAACTCGTCCGGGCCCTGACCGATCAGGGCAACTTTTACATCCTGCCGCGCGCGCTGCGAAACGAAGTACATCGGAACGATCGACGATGTCGCAATAGGTTCTTCCAGGCACTCCACGATTTTCGGAAGAGCGCGTTCAAACTCAGTCTGGTCGAGCTTAACCTTTACATGCCGCGCCCCTAAAAGGCTGGCGGTCACGGCGGCATCGGTTAGCTCGTCGTCTTCGAAGCTCTCGCCATAGCCTATCGTATAGGCTGGCCACGGCCCACCTTGTTCGTTCATTAGCGCTAGTAGCAGGCCCGAGTCAAGACCGCCGCTTAAAAGTACTCCGACCGGCACGTCACTAAGCAGATGACGCTTAACTGCACCTCTGTACAACTCGAGCAGTTCACAAACGGCTTCTTCCTTTTTCTTGGGAGTCGGAAAAGGAGTCGGGATGAACTTGTACCAGCGTTCTTCGCGGCATTGGCCTTTCTCCACGACCAGCATGGTACCGGATGCCAACTTCCGAATGCCTTGAAATATCGTCAAAGGAGAAGGCGTATATCGGAAACGGAGAAACAGATTCAAGGCTGTAGGATCGACATCGGGCCGTGATTCTTGCGCAGCCAGAATCGCGCGAATTTCGGAACCGAAAGTTAAGGTTCCATTGTCGATCTTGTAATAGATGAGCTTGATGCCCATGGCGTCCCTGGCCAGGATTAGTCGTTCCTTCTGCACATCCCAAATAGCCAGACCAAACATACCGTTGAGATGATTGAGGACATCTGTGCCCCACTCTTCGTAGCCGTGTATGATTACTTCCGTGTCTGAATTCGTTCTAAACTCATGGCCTTTGCTTTGCAGTTCGGCTCGGAGTTCTTTGTAATTGTAAATCTCGCCGTTGAAGATTATCCACACGGTTCCCTCGCTATTCGACATCGGCTGATGACCGCCGGCGAGATCGATGATTGATAATCGTCGGAATCCCAGACCGACAGGCCCGGCGATGAAGAAGCCTTCATCGTCTGGTCCGCGATGCGCGATAGAACGCGCCATCCGCACGATGGTCTCGCGTTCCACGGGTTCGCGGCGCTGGAAGTTAAACTGGCCTGCGATGCCGCACATTCTGTTATACAGGTTGGGAAGCGAGCGGTAATAGTTGCTGGTCCATAGCATTCTCGGCGCGACTCTTGTCAGCTGTCACTCGACGCGCTTCAGACAAATAAAAAGCAAGGCTTCGAAACATCTGCGACTGTCCCCAGCGATGCATCGGAACATTGTCCCAGCCGAGGTGTAATTTCCGGGAGCGAAACGACCCGTCGCGCTTCACCCACGTTTTCAAAATGTGCGTGACGACCTTTTCCAAGGTTTTGTCCAGCTCTGGAAAGCGATCGCGCAGCAGCAGGCACAGGTTGATACACTCGGCGCAGTCGTAAAGCTCGCGTTTGTAAACAGTCAGGCGGGGAGCTTTGGAAAAGGGTTTCGGCAGGCCATCTTTGTCGAAGATATTCTCAAGGTAATACTTAATCCCTTTCGAAAGCGCATCTTTACACGGCTCGTACCCGGTCAACCGGTAAATCTTCGCAATGGCTTTCATCACGAAACAAGTATGATAGTGGTCGACAAAATCTCGTACTCCATCCATGGCGTAGAACCACGAACCGTCCGGGTTCTGATTCTCCAAAACGAAATTCAAATTTCGTTCTGCTATCCTCCAGTAGTCTTCGTTGCAAAAAACCTTGGACGCACTGGTGAGCAGGAAGGCGCGATAAGCTGCAGCGTTGATTACACCGCCGACGTCAAAAGGCGTGTAGGAAGAACTGCTCGCCTTTTCGGATGTCCAGAAGTCCTTGATGTCAGTAGCAGCGTGTCGTGCAATCGATTCAAGGATCAGTTTCCACTCCTCTCGTGGGTCTAGTTTGAAGACTTGAAGGAAGGCTTCGTACACGTAAGGCGTGGTAGTTATCAGCGGCGTTTGAGCTTCAATCACGCCGTTCCGAGTGACCCAGTTAAAGGGATAACCCCAGCAATATTCCTTGAAGTCCTGACAGCGCGACTTTTCGAGCTCGGTTAGAAAATGAACCGCGTTTTCCAACTGCGAGGAATCTCCGGTTGCCTCGTAAAGGAAGGCGAAGCCCATCGCGTAATGAGCGTCCGCGATTGGAAATCGAATAGGGTGATGAAATAACCGGCGTCCCATTGGCAGGAATGCTTCGCAGAAAATCATGGGAGCGACGGCTGCCGTCCCGATGAGGCCATGGCTATAATACAGTGCCTTTGCTCGTCCACCGACCGGTCCAGCGAAGAAACTTTGGTAATCCCACGATGTTTCGCCATAGCTCTCCAACCAATCGGTGAAGTTGGCAAGCACGCGAGAAACGGCGTCTCCGAGCTGTGTATCCCCGGACGTTCTGGATTCGGATCTCTTTTTCATTGCCACTTTCATTTATCCTTACGGCGCCTCTTGTTGGCCGATTTCCGCATAAAAGTTGTTGATCTTTCTGAACTTCAACAGGCTAGAGAAAATGTTCCGCAGCTTTTTCATCTGTTCGCGGCGATGAAATCGCATCAATTCACGGGAGACCGGCCGTTGTATCCGCCGGACGGCTGCCCAACAGTAACCGGTAAGAAGGGCTGCACCGTCGAGTGGTTGCTTTGTTGCACGGTAGGCTACACGGAAGAGCTGCCACAAAGGTGAACCGCCTAAGTAATAGTCCTTTTCGCCATAGGAAAAGCTGGCTGCTACCCTGCTTCTTCCCGCCGTACCGAGTGTCCGGTAATGATGGAACCGCTTTTCAGGAAAAGACCGCGTTTTCCATCCTTTCATCCGCGCCGTGGTGACCGCAATCCAGTCAACTCCTCCCCCTGGGTTCGCGATGTAACCGCCCACGTCCTCAAAACATCGGCGTCGGAAGAGCTGACACCCGCCGGCTACATGGTTCTCACCCTCGAAACTATCTCGGGCAGTGTCGTAACCACCATCCTCGGTGAACGGCGTCCCGGCTACTCCGAGCTTGGGATCTTCCGAAAATTTCCGCATCAAAAAACTTAGATATTCGGGATCGAACGAAAGATCTGCGTCAAGGTTCCCGATTACGTCGAAATCGAGGGATTTAATTCGCTCCAGTCCTGCGTTAAAGGCGTGGACCTTGGCTCCAAAATGCCGATCCAAACGCGGTGAACGGTGAACGACCTGGATCCAGGGAAAACGCTGCGCATAATCGGCAGCGATGTCCGCGGTCTTGTCGGTCGAGCCATCGTTGACGATGATCCAGCGTTCGGGTAACAACGTTTGGGCAACCATCGACTCAAGCGTCTTCGGAATGAAACGCTCTTCATTATGGGCGGGAGTGATTAGAACGTACTTCATGACTGATGGCCGATGACTGACAATGGAATATCGAATGCAGTGACGTTTCGCCTGGTTTCTATCGTGTTTTGTCTATCTTCCCGCTTCTGCCCGCCATAGATTTGGACGAAGATCTCATCCATAATGCGAGCGGTGAGGATGATTTCGCGGTAAGGGATCGGCGGTGGACTGCCACCTCGTACGCTGTTGTAAAAACGCTCAATGAGCTCCTTCATTCCGGAGTCCTGGTGAAGCCGCTGCCGAATAAAATTGGTGACGTTGATGCGCGCGTTCCTAAGGTGCTCGCGGGCAGCCCGAAGCGGCGGTACGAAATACGTTAGATAACTCTTGCAGGGTCGATACTTGTTTCGAACAACGGTCCCGCTGATGTGATCGACGACGATTGAACCTTCCGGACCGTAGAGACGCAACTGGTTGAGTCCTTTGAGTTGTGTCGAAAAACAGAACGATGCAGTCCTGCCTGTTTTATCTCGAAGCAACACCCTTAATTCGTCCAGGATCCGTTCGTCACCCAAACTCTTAAGTAGCGGACTTTGGCCTGCAATCGCCGTGACCTCCGTTACATCGTCATCAAGAAATTCGGCAAGCTTGGCTACTCCATGACTGACAATATTGTGGAGCAAGCCACCGGGTAGCTTTCGCACCCAATGGTTTTGGTCTTGCAAAAGACTTTTTGCGTACGTCGGGTCGCCTAAGTCATAGCAAAAGTAACTCTCTAAATGCGCCGGCTCTCCACCCACGAAACCTTCTCTCATCAGGCGCCGCATTTCCAGCATCTCAAGCGTAAACTGAAGATTATGTCCCGCAGTGATCTTGATGTTCTTATGTTCAGCGAGCTCGATTAATGATTCCGCCTCCTCGCTGGTGACCGTAAAAGGTTTCTCCAGGTACACGTGGCTTCCCGCTTCCAGGCATTCTCTCGCCAGTGTGTAGTGGCTCTGTGGCGGCGTGGTGATGTGAACAACATCGGGTGAAACGGCCTTCAACATCTCCTGAGCATCGGAGAAAACACCCGGAATTTTGAAACGCTCGGCGAGCTGCTGCGCCATGAGCGGTTCCTGATCGCAAACTGCAACGATGCTGCAATCCGGAATTCGCCGGATAGCGTGTACATGCTGGTCGGCAATCTTCCCGCAACCGACTATTGCGATACGAAGCATCTTGATCAGGCCTCGCTGTTTGTGCCGAACTGCGCAAGGAATGTTTCCATCGCTTGCTTCATCGGCACACGTGGCTTCCAACCCAGTCGTGTTTTGAGTTTCTCGTTCGAGTAGCGCTGACTCTTCCAATTGGCCACGCAGCGGCGACGGTTGAAGGCAGGCGGAAGCTGGCCCTTCGACCATTTCGAGTATTTTTCCCAGGCATAGCATGCGCCATAAGCAACCCAGTAGGGAACGCTAACCGACCGAAAGCGCCTGGCCACTTTGTAAGTTTTGAGAAACTGGCGAGCAGTGAGGAGATCATCATCAACAATATTAAAGACTTCACCGTCGATTGCCGGCGTGAGACCAGCAAGGACAATTGCTTCGGCGCAATTATCGACATAGGTCAGTGGCAAAAGATTCGAGCCGTTTACCTGGATAAACGGTCCGAAAATCTTGATCCCGACCCGGCCGTTTAACTCCTGTTTGCCAGCTCCGAAAACATAACCTGGCCTCAGCGTCACACACGGCAGCCGGTACTGTTTCGCGTATTCCCGGACAATTTCTTCCTGTTTAAGTTTCCCAAAGCCATAAGCGTCGAATCGCTCCTGGGGAGCCGTTTCCAACGGGCAGGTTTCATCAAGAAGACTGTTATGCTTTAAGCTCAAATTCGAATAAACCGCAAAGGAACTGACATTTACGAACCGCTTTGGCTTTCCAACTTCGAGAAATGCATCCAGCAAATTGCGCGTAGCCAAGGCAGAATTCATGAATGCTCCGGCGAACGACTTCTCCATCCCGGCGGCAAGGTGGATTATTACGGAAACATCCTGCGTGGCCTTTCGACAGTCCTCGCGTGAAAGCAGGTCCCCGGAAACCAATTCGACACTTTTGGCGTTCGAACGCTGGCTAAGAATTTTCTTAAGATTTTCAAGTTTGCCTGAAGGCCGGACAAAGCAGCGAAGGTTAGTAATACCATATTCAAGAAGACGCTCGACAACCTTTGTTCCAATGAAGCCGTTGGAACCGGTAACCAAAAGGCGATCACTTGATTGAATTAAATGTCTTACATCCATTAGCGTTTAGCTAGGCCCGTGAAGGCCAATACTTGTTATTTAGTGGTTGGGAGTAAGCGGTTCAGCCGTTTCGTTCCCCGAGTTTCCTTTGGCCCCGCCCCATTTCCGCCTTTTTATCTTTTTAGCCTTTCTTTCGTTTCTTTTGTTAGCATAGCTCTCGGAGACCGGTGCCGCGCTTACCGTCGACTGCGATGAAGGTGAGGACTTAGTCAGCGGATGCGGGTAGGTGTATGGCGTGTATCCCGGCATCGGGGTATTGTTAAAATAATGCACCTTGGCTCTTACGCCTGGCCCTGCGTTAAAGTTGACTCGTCCGTTAACCTCATTCGTGTTCTCCCACGAGTAGCACGGCTCGGTCACTTGATTGTTCCATGCGGCAGGTCGAATTGGCGAGTCGCCGGTAATCAAAGAACCGAGCGCCCTGCCTGGTTGATCCAGGGCGTGATCTACTTTGCGAATTTCAAGAGAATCGCCTGTGCAAAACGACATGGATGGCGGCGTCGGATAACCAGGGTTACTCCCGTAACTGATCGTGTTTGATGTGTTACTCAGAATCCAGCCGAAATTAAGACTGCCGGAATTACAAATATCAGTGGTTCGACGCAGGGTGTATCCTGCCCATTCGTTCGCCGTCCAGTTAGCTCCGGAGACGGTTAAGCTTGTGCCGGAGCTATTAGCTGCTGCCGTTCCTGTGAAAAAGACAGTACGCTCGTTCACGTCCCACGCACTTATTCCGTCAGCGCCGTCCCAAGGCTGAAACGGGTAGATGTTTCGATAGTTTTGAAGATCGAAGGCGGATAGATTTCCCCAGTACCCGCTAATTGTATTGTGATGAAATAACGTTCCGCCTGAACGTGATCCGCCTAACTGTGAGTTAAGGTTCGTTCCACTGTAGTTGTTATTGTAAATTTCCATTGCTCTACAGCCGCGTGTGCGTCCTGTGCTGTCAGTGCCGTGGTTCGTTATAAGGCTGTTGAAAATCGTATTGTGCCGAGCGACAAATCGCGCTCCTGCATATGCGTCTATCATTCCCTGCAAGTTTTGTTTGCTATGCGTAAAGGTGTTGTCCTCGATGAATAAAAATTGGGACGAACCGTAGTTGGTGGGAGCGTGCCACGAACCGTCGCCATAGTCCTGTCCATCCCAGTGTGAACCATAAGGGTAGATCGCACAGCCAAACTTGTCGAGCACGAACGTGTTGTGATCTATTACGCCGATCACGGTATCGAACACCGTCGAGCCGTTCAGATTATTCCATTTGCAGTGGTCAAAACGAAATGTAGAGCCGTTAGTGTTCGATCCGTCAACGTGCAGTATGCCACCCGGCGCATCAATAGTGTTTACTCTGCCTCCGTCCTGAAATTCAATCCCGGTAATTCTGGACGGGTAGCCAGCAGCGAGCGTCCATCGAATCAGTTGTCCGGATTGCACGCTGTCCTTGATGATCGTCGCGCCGACACCGGCTCCCTGGATCGTGATCCCTTTTTTAATCTGTAATGTGCGAGTCCAACTGGCCGTTCCACCAGGTATCGTTACGGTGTCGCCATCGGCAGCTGGGGCGATGGCAGCCGCAACATCGGACTGTGATGCGCTCTTCGCGTTAATTGTTGTTGCTGCCGCTAGGCCAGAAGCAGTGAGGACCAGAGTGGCAGCAAGTGAAACCAGAGCCGTAACCCGCGGTGCCGGAGTCGGGAAGCGGCGAAGGTTCCGGCCCGGTCTAGGGTTAGTCGACATACACTAGTTCCCTGCTTTCTTCCGTGCTCTCAACCCCATCGGAGGCTTGGGCGCTGGCGAGGAGGATTCGCGGGTAGTCAGTAGCTATGAGGTAGAAGACAAACCAGAGAGGACTTAACGTTTTGAAGGCTGCTTCTGTCCAGTTATACAGTATTAGTGCCGCGAGGAACCCCAATCGATATCGCCCCCATTCAAAGTCCCTAAAAAGCTCGAGGCGTATTTTCCGGAACGTCGCAATAAACAGTCCAATCATGAGAAACAGGCCAATTATTCCCAAGGTCAAATAAGTTTCCAAATAGCCGTTATGGGCCTCGTTTGGAACAAAATAGAAGATCCCTTCGAGCTGCTCTAGCCTTTTCCCTAACCAGAAGCTTTCAAATCCCGTCCCAAGAATCGGATTGGTATGCAATCCCAGAAGGGCTGTCCAAAGCCCTGTTCTTCCTGATAGCTCCGAGCCCTTGCCTAGATTTTCAGACATATGTGATGAAAGCCCAAACATCACTTCTGCTGCGACAAGGAGAATGAGGGCTGCCAGCATGTACGTCCCAATAAAATTCTTGTTTATCCGACGGATGCCGACAAACAGTAGTACTAGTATCCCTACGATCAGAGATATACTCGATGTGGCACTGTGTGCCTGTGTGAAAAGCCACCAGATACCGATCGAGAATCCGGCGATCAGCCAAAGCTCATTTCGTCTCCACCTGCTTCGCTCGTTTCGCCAGGTTTGCAGCAAATACCAAAAGAAAAAGTAACCCAGGATCAGACAATCGCCGCCCAGCGCGTTTTTGTCAGTGGTGATGCCTGTGCACACTGCCCCGCCCCAAGGGCTAAAACCCCGTCCCAATTCAGGATAATATTTGATAAACAGAATGGAGACAGGGACGACGATATAGGCGCATCGCTTCATTAATCGGATTAGCGCTTCTTTAGGATCCGGTTCCGTAAGGACGATTAGCGCCATGATCGGATGACCAAGAATTTTGAGCCACCGCTTGAAAGCTATGAACGGAAAATCAGACCAGGTGATGGAAATGAAACAGTAGAGCAAGAAAACAATGAGCCAACCGTTGTTGGAAACGACTTCTGAAAGACGGACTTGTCTGTTAGCGAGGACACAAAAGCCCGCTATAATCAGTGCAAAATAAAACCAGGCATCCAGCGGACTTCCCTCTTCCACTGAAGGGGCACCGCTTACAGGCAAGCCGAAGATATTGAGCCACGCGGAAACGGACCTTGAGCAACCAAGCACCAGCCAAAGCAACGGCAGCCAGAGCGCGGCGGTAATATCGGGCTTCTCCCGGATGTCGCGCCGGAAAAGGAAGATAATAACGGCGACCGTAAGGCAGGAGGCTAGTGTTGGGGAGAGGTGCAGACCCATGACTTAGATTCGGTAAGCGGTTACAGCGATCAGGTTGAAGAAGGGAACGCTTTGATTTTCCAAAAGACAGCAGTGCTTGGAATGTGGAAAACTACCGTCCGATCTTCAGGTCTGGTCGCTGGAGTTTTCGAGGCGGCGCAGCAAGCGCGCCGGGTTGCCAACGTAAATCCCCGGCTCGGTAATGTCCTTGGTAACAACCGCGCCGGCGCCAATGACGGCGTGATCGCAGATCGTGACTGGAAGAATGGTGGCATTTGTTCCAACGCTTACACGATTCCCAAGTCTTGTTGCTCGCCAACAGTCCGGATTTGCGGCAGGGCCCCCGGTAACGAACAGATCATTGATGAACATGGCGCCATGAGAAATGAAGCATTCGTCTCCGATCGTTACGAGCTCACAGATGAATGAGTGCGATTGAATCCTGCATCGCTTCCCGATGGTTACTCCCTTTTGTATCTCTACGAATGGCCCGATGAAGCTGCCATCTCCGATTGTGCATCCATAGAGATTGACCGGTTGCACCACGGTGACAGTTTTACCAAACGTTACATCAACAATCCCTGCATGCCTGATTTCTGGCTTCGTCACAAAGATCTCGCTTAGTGGCTGAGTTAAAGGAACCTGGGTTGTCAAGAATGGAGAAGTTTATCCAGAAATGGCAGAGCCAGTCACGAGCTGATCTCTGTGAATTTATTCCCGCGATGCGTTTCACGGGAGGCGTTTAGTTCCCGACTGAGGAGCGTTTCGTACGTAGTCACAAGATTTTTTCCGACCTTCGCCCACTGCAGTTCCTCCGCGACGCGGCGGCGGCCATACGTCCCCATTCTCTCTTGAAGCGCGGGCTGGTCCATAAGTTTGGCGATCGCTTCCGCGAATCGAGTTTCGTTGTTTGGTGCAACATACATCGCAGCGTCCCTGGCAGAAAAGCGCGTTTCCTTCAGATCGAAAGAGACAATCGGCTTTGCAGCCGCCATATATTCCATGACCTTGATCCAAGTGGACTGGTCGTTTAACGGGCTGGAAGGATCGGGATCCACGCAAATATCGGCAGCCGCAAGGTTCGCTTGCAATTCTTCATCGGAGACGAAGCCGGTTAGTTCAACGCACCCGTTAAGTTGTAGGTTTCCAGCCAGATCGCGCAAATCTTGCAGTGAGTCCCCGCTACCCATTATGACGCAATAAAAATCCGAACGCTTCAAACCATGGAGCAAATGCCGCAACGACCTAAGTAGATAATCAACACCGTCCTGTGGATTTAGGCTACCGATGTAGCACAGGATGGACTTGTTCATTGCTTTCAAACGGACACTGGGTGCGGCCGGCGTCATCCGCATCTGGTTCGGACCATTTCTTACAATGAAGACATCACGGGGATCCTTGTTCGCGCGTTCGATTTGGATCTGTTTGTACGATTCGTTCGTCGCAATCGTAACGTCTGCAAGTTTCAAGCTGCACCATTCGAACAACCTTAGAAGCCGAGTGTAAAATCCTTCTGCGGCGTTATAGCGGGACCGGTAAAGCTCCGGGCAGAGATCGTGCTGATCGAAGACAAATTTCTTTCCGAACAGCTTGAAAGGCAAGGCCGCTAAAAAGAGAGTATCGGGAGGATTGTGGGCGTGCATCGCGTCGAAGCCGCGCGTCACAAGAATGTAAGCGCTAACTATGAGACAGGCTGACGTGAAGTAGCAGTATTCAACAACATAACCAAGAAAGGATTTCAGCTTAACAACAGCCAAATTGAGTCGGTTAACACTTGTGGATGGAGTCTTTTTAAACAGTTCCAGCGTTGGCAGGCGGTAAACTTCGACGCCGTCCAAGGTCTCGCGGCTTGGCTGACCCTGTTTCCGAAGCGCGATGACCGCGACCTTGTAACCTGCTTCAGTGAGCAAAGCGGCTTCGTTCCTGACACGAGTGTCCTGTGGAAAATGGTTCTCAACCCACATCAGGATTTTGATTGGAGATCGCATTATGACCGGACTTTGTTGCAGCAGTGCTACCAGCAGATGCCTTGATAATTGGGAGAAGCCTTCACGGTTTCGCGTGGTAACCGAATCAAATCAATAATTAACTTTGAATCGCCATGATTAGTTACAGCTTCCTGAACGTTGGAATTATTCTTGCCAACGACCACTACGTCACTGGCTTCTATGGCTTCCTTTGCAGAAGAAACCATCAACGATGAAATGTGCGGTATTGCTTGTTCGATGTACTGCTTGTTCGCACCTACGAGTCTCGCTAAAGCAACTTCTTCGTCGTAGATACTCAATTTATATCCTTTGCCGATCAAGGTTTCGATCAATCCAACAATCGGACTTTCACGGAGATCGTCGGATCCGCCCTTGAAACTGAGTCCCAAGACTCCGACACGGTTTTTGCCGGTGTGGCGGATTAAATTGAAGGCTAGCTCGATCTGCTTACGATTCGTTTCGAGCACAGCACCTAGCACCGGCAGTTCCAGATCCAATTGCTTCGCCTTGTAAAGAATAGCGCGAACGTCCTTTGGCAGACACGAGCCACCAAAAGCAAACCCGGGCTTAAGGTAATAGGGAGAGATGTTCAGCTTTGTATCTTTGCAAAAAATCTCCATTACTTTGTGGCTATCAGTGCCCATAGCCTTACAAAGATTTCCGATCTCATTCGCGAAACACACTTTAAGGGCGTGAAATGCGTTGGAGGCGTACTTGATCAACTCAGCTACTGAAAGGGGGGTACGCTCTACGGGGGCTTTTAGGCTAGAATAAAGAGTGGCAACTCGTTCAGCAGCACGCTCGTCACCGGTTCCGATGATCGTAAAGGGAGGATGATAGAAATCATGAATTGCCGTAGTTTCACGCATGAACTCTGGATTCATGCAGATGCCGAAGTCTTTTCCATCCTTTTTACCAGATTCTTGTTCGAGTAAAGGCCGCACCACATCATTGACCGTTCCCGGTAAAACCGTGCTCCGGACGACTACAACGTGGAAGCTATCTGTGGTTCGCAGCAACGCTCCGATCTGGCTTACAACTCTTTTTAGCTGGTCAAGACCCAGGCTGCCGTTGTCGTTGCTAGGTGTACCAACACAGATTAGGGAAATGTCGCCAAGCCTCTGTACGCGCTGAGTGGCTTGCAGGCGTCCGGCATCAACTCCGCGGCGAATCAACTGTTCCAAGTCCGGTTCGATAATAGGACTTTTTCCCGAGTTAATGAGAGAGACTTTGAGTTCTTGTAAGTCCACGCCGGTCACTGAATGGCCCATCTCGGCCAAACATGCGCCCGTCACGCAGCCTACGTACCCCATTCCGAAAACTGTTACATCCATATAAAAAGTTGTCTGATAGCTCTAGCTTTCGCTAGCTGTTGCAGCCTTCGTGACTTGCGCACAAAACTGGGCCACTTTTCTCGGCGTCGTGTTCCAAAAGGCGCCCTCGTAGTGCCGGCTAACATACTCCAGAAACGATTTATAGTGGGCTACCGGGTATTCTCTTGATGTTGCAACCGCGTTATCAAGGCACAAATAGTCAGGATGGACGTCAACTAGCGCCATCCCGCCGTGTTGGGCGATCCAGTCGAGTTTTCGCATCCAGATTTCCGGCGTATTCTCTTGCAACAGCACAAAAAGCGTGAAGTCTTGAGGAAGGGTGTAAGGAAGTTCAACATAGCCGTTGGCAGAAGAGTTGATGGCTGATCGTTGATAGCTGATCGGGTCGCTATTCGGATTTGGGACCCAGAATGGAAAGATCGTGTGGCGCCCCTCGGGCTGTGGTTCGAATGGATCGGTGTCGAAAGTGGACGCATCGTATTGCACGTCGAGATCGTGCAACCAATCGAGATTACGCAACATAAACCCCGATCTGAATCCTGACGCACCCCACTCGCGCGCATAGCGGTTGATTCTCTCAGCGTGTCGTTTGAAGTTGCGACGTGAGGTGTACAGATGGCCATCGTGTTTAAGATCGTGTATCCCAACCTCGAATCCGCTGGCGGTGAGTTCCTCCCTCAATTCGGCTGGAACCCGGTAACTGCCTTCAGGGATAAAATTAAAGGAAGAGCGGAATCCAAGATCCAGTTCCAGTTGCATCAAGGACCGGCACCTGTCGAGCCCTGCTTTGCTCTCGACGTCGTGTGTCAGAATAAATGCGAATTTTTTGCCCTCCGGCCAGCCTGGCCAGTTTTCCGGTGGACACTCGGATCCCGGCATGATGGGCCAGACGCCTTTGATTTGCTTGCGTAACCGCTTGGCCAGCGTTCGCCGAATCGCCGTTCGAAGGGCTTGTGGAACGAAAGGCTTGAGCCCGTAATAAATTCTATTGCGTAGCATGAGATAACAGGAGCTCGTCGATCGCGCTAGACGTCGGAGCGACCCCCTAATGAGTGTTGTAAAGGGTTGTGCGCCTCTCATGCTTGCGTTGTTTAAACCCAACGTTGGAGCACGGGCAGGAGTTTCAGCAAGAGTAAAAAAAGAGAGCATTTGCTAGGTATTGACGATTCCCGACGGGACCCATCCGAAGCATTTCGTAACGGGAGCCGGAGCCGCGGCAGCGATCAAGACTCAGAATCAAGCCACTTCGGCACGTAAGAACGCGACTTGTTTACCACGACTGCAACGTTGTTTCGCTCAGCGATCAACTTCCCGTAGCTGCGCTTGATAACGTCGCGGCTGTTCTTCTCGGCCTCGACTACGAGCAAAAGCTTATCCATGAAAGCAGCCATTCCCCAGGTAGGACTCGTTTGATCCAGCGGAGGCATGTCAAAAATAATGTAGTCAAAGTCGCTCGCCTTCATGTTCGGCATCATGTCGAAGAATTTTTTCAAGCCGAGCTGCGCCGGACCGCCGCTGTTGGGCGATCCCACTGTGGCGAGATAGAGATTGTCTGCAGCCGAGGCAATGGAGTCAGATGGCTTAAGAGCTTTGTTCAACGGATACGCCGGTTTACCTTTGAAAAACGGGTGGACCTCCTCCGGGCCCAGGTTCACATCAACGAGGAGCACCTTGCCGTCGTTGGTTTCCGAAAGTGAGGCAGCGAGCCCAGCAGCAAGGGTGGAAGCTCCGGCTTGCTCTGCAAAGCCGGTAACACCAACAAGCTTGGGCTTA
>Ga0193723_1000265_pt1 | contig 19805 bp, 18 predicted proteins | sample H2m2metaG_FD_143042 | JGI IMG/M metagenome (GOLD analysis project Ga0193723, IMG submission 143042) | Soil microbial communities from a riparian zone of the East river system, Colorado, United States - H2m2 | ecosystem: Environmental > Terrestrial > Soil > Riparian zone | place: USA: East River...
CATTGTACGTGAGATCGGCCGTGATCACCCGGACTGCGACGGAATCGCGGAGCGCCGTACGGATGTCGCTCAGCCAGCGTCGCGCTACCGAATCGCGCTCGATGGTGGCGAGATCGCGAAACGAGCGCTCGACGGCCGGCGTCAGGATGAGCGGAGTGCGCCACTCCGCAATGCGGTTCAGCGCCCGAATCAGCCGATGGACGGGGTTGTCGGGCGTGGGGCGAGAGCCGTGGCCGGCCGTACCGCGGGCCGTGACATCGAGCCAGAACGGTGACTTCTCGGTCGTCCCGATGCCGTAGAACTCGACTGCCCCACGTCCGTCGGCACGGGTCACCCCGCCCTCGTTCAGCAGAAACTCGGCGTCCTTCACGAGGTCGGCCTGATGATCGACGAACCAGGCCGCGCCCACGCCGGCGCCGATCTCCTCATCGGCGGTCGCCAGAAAGATGATGTCACGCTTCAACGGAACGTGGGCGCGCTTCAGGATGAGCATCGTCATGAGCTGCGCGATCGCCTCACCCTTCATGTCGAGCGCGCCGCGTCCCCACACCGCGCCGTCCTTGATCAGACCGCCGAACGGATCGACGGTCCAGTACTCGCGCGAGGCGAGCACCACGTCCATGTGGTTCAGCAGAATCAAGGGGCGCGCACTGCCGTCGCCCGCCAGCCGCGCGTAGAGATTGGCTTTGCCGGGCGCGGGCTCGAAGATTCGCGCCTCGATGCCGTCGCGCCGCAGCACCGCGGCGAGCCAGCGCGCAGCGACGATTTCATTACCGGGCGGATTCGTGGTGTTGATACGCAAGTATTGCGACAGGAGCGCGGTGGCCTCGTCGCCGAGGGGCTTCCAATCGGCATCGCCGGGCGCCGTCATGAGCGCCACCTGCGCCGGCGTCACGAACGTCGGCTCGGATGACGGGCCGGCGAGTGGCGGCATGGGTCGGCGCGCGCAGGCTGCGGTGCCAACCAGCAACAACAGGACGTTACGGATCACGCGCTAGTCTAGCACCAGAGTCTCGCCATGCGCGAGCTGACGATAGCCGTCCGCTGGCAGCCCGGCGCGCTGCCACGCCGCGCGCGCGCGGACCGGCGGCTCGTCCATCGCTTCGTCGGTGAGTTTGAAGGTGCCCCAGTGAATCGGCACCATGATGCGCGCATTGAGGGCGCGAAAGGCCTCCACCGCCTCTTCCGGATTCATGTGGACATAGCGCATGAACCAGCGTGGCTCGTAGGCACCGATCGGCATGAGCGCGACGTCGAACGGGCCGTACCGCTCACCGATCACGCCGAAGTCCGGGTGGAATCCCGTGTCACCGGCGAAAAACACGCGTCGCCCGCTGGCCGTCGTCAGCGCAAAACCACACCAGAGGGTGTCGCCGCGGTCGCCGATGCCTCGGCTGCTGAAGTGCTGCGCCGGTGTGGCACCGATGCGCAGCGACTCGATGGCGTGCTCCTGCCACCAATCGAGCTCGACTACCGTGCGCCCCCCGCGCTCGTGGACGAACGACGCGAGGCCGAGGGGGACCACCCACGAGGCGCGGGGATGCGCCTGGGCGAGCCGCCGCACCGTTCGATCGTCGAGATGGTCGTAGTGATTGTGCGACTGCAACACGACGTCGAGCGCCGGCAAATCGTCGAACGCAATTCCCGGCGCTACCCAGCGGCGTGGACCGGCGAAGCGCACCGGCGAGGCGCGATCACTCCACATCGGGTCGGTGAGAATGTTGAGCCCACTGAGCTGAATGAGTAGGCTCGCGTGTCCGACCCAGGTCACTGTAAGCCGCGAACTCGGCGCGCGTGGCGCGACGAACGCCGGGCGCGCGCGCGCGAAGACCGACGGGTCGGGATCCTTCGGCCGCGGCCGCGTCGTACGATGCACAAGCATCCATTTGAGGAGACTGCCGAACCCCGGGACGGCTTCGGCAACCCAGGGATTGCGGAAGCCGCCGCCGGGGCGGTGGTGTGATGGAAGCTCAGGCGGCGCCACGGCGCGCAATATAGCCGCGCCGAGATGCCGTGCTTACGGCGTGCTGTCTGGGGCTACATGTATCACGAGCGTGTCAGCCAACGCGCCGCTCGCCGCGACGATGCGACCGGTGCCAATAGCCTTCGAGGTGACGTGTGAAACACGCACGCTGTCAACCACCAGCCCGAGGATCGCGGTGTCCAGATCCTGCCAGACGACCACCGCGGTGGTGTCCTGTTGATGCTGTGCGTTGATGACGAACGCTTCGAGGCGGTTCGTATGATTCAGGAGCATCGACGCCGCGCCCTGAATCAGCACTGAACCGCGGAACGCCGAGAGCGTCACGTTGTGCGTCGTCTGAGCACCGGCATTCACGGCAACGTTCGAGTCGAGCGCTGATCCGAAGTTGCTTCCGGAGGGCGGGGATACGCCCACGATGTAGGTGCCGGGCAGGAGATACGCGAGGCGATACTGTCCGGCTGCGTCCGTCTTGCCGGTCGAGAGGATGAACCAGTTGTTCGGGCCACCGCCCCACGCGCTGACCGTCGCGTCGGCGACCGGGCCAGCGGGTCCCGCGCTGGTGTCATGCGAGACCGTGCCCGAGATATCTCCGGTTGCCGCCTTGTTGACCGCGCGGATCGCCGCGAAGAAATCGAATGCGCCGTCGCCAAGCTGATTGTAGACGAAACTCCGTCCCACGTCGAAGTCGATGACGATGACGGCGCCGGTGTCAGGGATGCTGATCGGCGCCTGGACGAACACGGCGTACGACTCCTGGCCCGAGCCGTTCCAGCGCACCACCGCCGGCGACCCATTCTTGAAGCGGATGCCCGCAGAGGAATCGACGTTGATCGTCACGCGCACCGCCTTGTACTGGTCGGCGGTCACCTCGCCGATCCCCAGCGAATCGGTCAGGCCCTGCTGGAGCGTCAGCAGATCGACCTGCCGATGCGGGGCCGCGACATTGACCCAGTGCATGCTGTCGGCCGAAGTGCCCGTATCGGGGTGAGTGGAGACGTCGATACCGACGATGTAGACCTGGACGCTCTGGACCGAGTCGAAGGGGAAAGGATCGTCCGTGAGGAACACCTTCGCCATCGGCTTCCGGTTAGGCAGGCCGGCGAGGGTAGGATCATCCTTATAACAGGCTGCGGTGAGCAGAGCGACGGCAAGCAAGGCGAGCGGCAGTCTCAACATCGTCAAATTCCTCCCGAGGGTGTTGCGCGGACGGCGCTATTGCATTGAATACCCATATGCCCCCGCGCGGCGTCACAGCCGCCACGAGCTTTCACCTTGTGACGCGACGACTTAGACGATGGGTATAGACAACGTGGAGCCAAGCGACGCTGAGCTGGTGCGCCGGGTCCGGACCGGCGACATCGGCGCGTACGGCGCACTGGTTTCGCGCTATCGCGATCGCTTGGGGCGCTACGCCGTTCACATGATCGGTGATCATGAAGACGCCGAAGAGGCGCTGCAAGACAGTTTCGTGCGCGCGTACCGGTCGCTGGCGCGCTGCTACGATCCGGCGCGCTTTGGCGCATGGCTGTATGGCATCCTGGTCAATCGCTGCCGCACCACTGGCGCGCGTGCCGCGCGGCGCCGCAGGATGTTCGTGCATGACGCCGACGCGTTGAACGGCGCCACGCATGCCGACCAGGCGGACCGCGTGGAGTGGACGGACACCGTCGACCGAGCCTTGGCCCGCCTCGCGCCCGAGTATCGCGAGGCGTTTCTGCTCAAGCACGTCGATGATCTCGAGTACGAGCAGATCGCCGAGCTGACCGGCGCCGGAATATCGGCGCTCAAGATGCGAGTAAAGCGCGCCCGCGAGCAGCTGCAGAAGTACCTCAGAGAGGCGGAGCATGTTTGATCGAGAAGACGACGTCGTCGAACGCGTAATTCAGCAGCTGCGCCGTCCCGTGGCGATTGACCCGGGACTGGACGCGCGCGTCATGAAAGAGATCGCGAACGTACCATCCGCAAAGCGGCGCGCCTGGCCATTGTGGTCGCTGCTGGCCGCCGCGGCCGTGGTTGGCGCACTCCTTATCACGCGTCCGTGGACTCGGGACGCCCAGCGCGGTCCCGACACATTCCAGTTCGTCTTTGTCGCGCCGCAGGCTGCCTCGGTGTCGCTGGTGGGAGACTTCAACGATTGGGACCCCAAGCGCGCGCCGATGCAGACGGCGCAAGGCGTCTGGGCGACTGTCGTCAATCTGGCGCCAGGGCGCTATCGCTACGCCTTTCTCGTAAACGGCGTCGAATGGCGCGCGGACCCTGGGGCTCCGTCGGTGAAGGACGACGAGTTCGGTACACCGAGCTCGGTGGTTACAGTCGGAGGGAGGGGATCATGATTGTTGCCGCGCTACTTTTGGCCACACAGGTTGCTGCACAGGATTCACGACTCGAGCGTCTCGATCCCGACACGCGCTCAGCGGTGAGTGCGGTAGTGGATTCGGCACGTTCCGCCGGCCTTCCTGCCGAGGCGCTGATCCAGCGCGCGCTCGAAGGTGCCACGAAGGGGGCGCCTGGCGCCCGGATCGTAGCGGCCGTCCGCAGGCTCACCGTAGACCTCGGCACGGCACGCACAGCCCTCGGCACCAACGCATCGGGCCCAGAGCTCGAGGCAGGTGTCGCGGCATTGCGTGCCGGAGCAACGCCGCAGGTCCTGACGCAACTCCGCACCGTGCGTCGGCCGCCGCTGACCATGGCGCTTTCCGTCGTCGCTGATCTGGTCGCGAGCGGTGTTCCCGCCGACAGCGCGGCGGCCGCCGTCCTCGCGTTGGCGCCGAAGGCTCGTGACGCGGATCTCGTGGAGTTCCGGCGGGCCGTCGAGCGCGACATCGCGCTCGGCGCACCGCCCGGCGCTGCCACGTCTGTCCGGGTCAACGCGGGCGCGCTCGACAACGCCTACGGCGTCGGCTCCGGCAACACGCCCCGCCCACCCTCGCGGCCGTAGTCCCGCGTCTTCGTGCGCACGCTCGCACTCATCGGATTGATGTGCGGCGCGAGCGTCCATACGGTGTGTGCTCAAGTCACGGCCAACGTCGAGGCCGGCATCTCCGACGTCCAGTACGACGGATTCCTGGCGTCCGGTGCGGCGGCCATTTCCCCCACGCTGCGGTGGGAGCACCCACGCGGCCGCGGCTTTTTTTCCGCACGCGGCACCTATCTGCGATTTGAGAGCGGACGCCGGAGTCTCGATGTCTCGGCCAATGCCTCATGGTTCGCGCCGCTCGCACGGCACTGGCGTGGCGAGCTCGGCGTGGCGGCCGGCGCGAGCGACTACGCGAACATTGCCAGCTTCAGCCACGGCCAGGCAGACGCGCGCCTCCATTGGATGAACGGGGACCACGGCGGCTGGGTCGCAGCGACGGCAGGAAACTCGTCGTTCGGAGGCGGACCGCGCCGTGTCCTCGTCCTCGCGATCGGAACGTGGCTGCTCCGTTCCGACAAGACGATGTTCGTGTCGCTGGATCGCTCGTTCATTGGCGACACGGTGTACACTGATCTCCGGTCGTCAGGGAGGTGGCGAAGCACACGCATCGTGCTCGAGGGCACGGTCGGCGCGCGTTTCTGGAGTCGTGGGGGCGGACGTGGCGTGTTCGGAGAAGGCAGCGCGACTATGTCCATCACGCCGCATGCCGCCATAGTCGTGTCCGCTGGTCGCTATCCCACTGATGCGGTGAGCGGCAGCATCGCCGGTCGCTACGTAACGGCGGCCGTGCGACTGGGAGCGATCGGAGTCCGCAAACGTCCAGCGCCGGCTCTTCCCGCCAACGTGCACGGGAGCGGATCAGATGGATCAGCCGGCCTCGGCGAAACGCGATTAGAGGTTGAGGCACAACAGGACGACGACGTGCGGCTGACGCTGTTTGCTCCGGGCGCCACGACTGTCGACATCACGGGCGATTTCACGAACTGGCAACCTGTGGCCTTGAGCAGGAATCCGGGGGCTGGCGACGCTTGGGGCGGGACGTTCCGAATCCCGCGCGGTATGCACCGCATCAACGTGCGTCGTGACGGTGGCCCCTGGCTGGCGCCGGGCGGTACCACTCACAGCACCGACGATTATGACGGTGAGGTTGGAGTCTTCGTCCTTCCCTAGCGCGCGCCGCCGGCCAACTGGAGCGCCTCTGGCCGCCGTCGCAGCGCCAGCATCGCCCACACACCGAGCGCCGGTCCGATCGCCAGCACGCTCATGCTCCAGCGCCAGCCGATGACTGCGGCCACCTTCGGCAGCAAGTAGATGCTGGCACACGTGAGCAGAAACCCGAGACTAGTCTGCAGCGTCAACGCGGTGCCGACGTATTCGCGGGGTGCCAGCTCACTCACCGCCGCCGAAAACTGCGCCGAGTCCGCGACCACGCTGACCCCCCACACCAGCAGTAAGGGGATCAGCGCGACGAGGGGCGCGCCGAAGAGCAGGCCAACGGCGAGCGCACAGCACCCCGATATCACCATCGCAACACTGGTCACGAGTGTACGACCCCAGCGATCGGCGTACTTTCCGCCGAGCCAGCATCCGATCGCCCCACTGCCCACGACCGCGAAAGTCACGAGCGCCGCCAGTCCCGTTACGTCGGCCAGCGGCCCGCGGCGTGCGTGCTCGCTCGCAGCCACAAACACTGCCATCCAGGTCCACATCGCGTACACCTCCCACATGTGGCCCAGGTATCCAAGGTTTGCCAATAGCACGCCCGGGTCTTTCAGAATCCGAGGTGCGGCGGCAAGAGAGAACGGCGGCGAGGAGGCGGCGAAGGGTCCATCGCCTGGCACGAGGAGCACCAGCAGCCCTCCCACCAGGGCGCTGACAGCGGCAATCACCAGGACGATGCGCCACGATGCCGGCGAAACCGCCCAACGCACGAGATGGGGACTGGCAGAGCCGAGCGTGAGCGCGCCGACCAGAATGCCGATCGCCAGCCCTCTTCCTTCCTTAAACCATCCCGTCGCGATCTTCATTCCGGGGGGGTAGACGCCGGCCAAGGCGGCGCCCGTGAGTAGCCGGCAGGCCACTCCCGTCGCGATGCCTTTGGAAGCTGCTACTCCCACTGTCGCAGCCGCCGCGAGCGCGGCGGAGCAGACGACCAGGCGTCGCGCCGAGAAGCGATCGGCGAGGGTGAGGATTGCACTCACGAGCGCTCCAGCCACGAACCCGAGCTGCACGGAAATCGTGAGCCAGGAGGTGCCTGCGGGCGAGAGCTGCCACACGCGTGCGAGCGTGGGGGCCACCGCGGACGCGCTGAACCATGGAGCCATAGCCAAGAGCTCGGCCATGGCCAGGACTGCAAGCACGCGTCGGGGCTTCACAGCCCGGTAGGATGATCCAGAAACACCCAGGGCAAATCGAACTTCTTGGAGACGTGTTCCGCCAGCGCTTTGACGCCGACCGTCTCCGTCGCGTAATGGCCGGCGTAGAAAACATTGACGCCGAGCTCCTCGGCGTCGAAAAAGGTCCAGTGCTGTCCCTCGCCGGTCACGAACGTATCGAGCCCCGCCGCGGCAGCCTGCGGGATCAACGACCCTCCCGAGCCGGTGACGATTCCGACCCGATGCACCCGCTCGGGGCCGAACGGGAACAAGCGTGGGGCAGTGCCGAGCGCCTTGGTCAGGGCCCAGCTCAGGTCTTCCCGCTTGCCGCTGTATTCGCCCCACACGCCGGCCGGCGCTCCGTGATACGATCCGAAATCGCCGCGCACCTTTATCTGCAGCATGCGAGCGAGCACGGGACTGTTGCCGACGTCGGGATGACGATCGAGCGGAAGGTGTGCGGCGTACAGCGCGATGTTGGCTTTGATCAGTCCAGCGAGCCGGCGATAGGCGGGACCAACGATCGGCCGGAGGCCACCCCAAAACATTCCGTGATGCACGAGCAGGCAGTCGGCACGTTGTTCAGCGGCCTGTCGGACCGTTGCCTCGCACAGGTCCACGGCCGCAGCCAGTCGGTTCACATCGCCGGAGTTGCTGACCTGGAGGCCGTTCAACGCCTCGGGTGCGTCAGCGACCTCCTCGGAGATTCGCAGGTAGTCGTCGAGAAACTGGACCAAACTGTCGAGGCGCACTCAAGACACCGTTCGCACAGTATCGCAACATCCGGACGACTTTCCACATGGCATGATCATGTAATCTCTTATGCAACAATGAGTTAGAGAATCCACACGCTGAGTCGGCCGTCGTGTGGATATCTCTATGCTCGTGCTAAAGCCTGACCGCTTCGCTCGGTAACCTGCGGCGGCTGACCGGCGTCCTCGCCCATCCGCAGCACGCCGTTCATCTCGCCGCCTTCCTGAATGAGCAGTCGCTTGGTGTGCACGTCGCCGTGGACGACACTCGTCGCCTGGAGCTCGACTCGCTCCTCGGCGTAGATCGCCCCGCGAACATCGCCGCCGATGATGGCTTCGCGACTCACGACATCACCCTCGACTTCCCCGCCCCGGGCGACGAGCACCTGCTTCGCCGCACGCACTGTCCCGTTTACTGAGCCTTCGATTTTCACGACGCCGTCCGCCGAGATGTCGCCGATTACGCGCATTCCCGCGCCGATGATCGACAGCCCGGGGACGCCTTCACGGCCGGGCGTGGTCCCTGCGCCCTTGTCGGAGAATACCGCCATCAGCTTCCCTCCTTCACGAGATCGAGCGGATCGACCGACTTGTTGTCGCGTCGAATCTCAAAGTGCAAGTGTGGAGCTGTTGACCGCCCCGAGTTGCCGGACAAGCCAATCACCTGGCCGGCCTGAACGTCGTCGCCCTCGGCGGCGACGAGTCGCGACATGTGACCATACATCGTCTCATACCCGGACGGATGCCGCAAGAGGACAAACAAACCATAGTCGGTATCGTACCCGGCCGCGGTCACCGAGCCGCCCCCGGATGCTCGCACCGTAGTTCCAAGCGGCACCGCGATGTCGATGCCAGGGTGGGATTCGTCTACCACGCCGGGGCGCACCTGCCCCCGGGTAACGAACCCCTGAACGTCCAGTGGCCAATGCTTAGGGATCGATGCGCCCGTCTCAAATCGGGTGCCGGCACCGGGGCGCGCGGCTCGAATCGCCACCGCCCGCATCAACCCGGTGAAATCAGTGTTGCGCGCGACGGTGGCGCGGGCGCCCGACCCGCCCCCGCCGGTACGTGCGACCGGTGGAGCTCTGACGCCGAGCATCTGGCGAAGCTCCTGGTAGTTCGCTTCAGCGCGATTCAACGCGGACGCAAGCTGCTGGACGCGGCTGTTCTCGACCCGCAGCCGCGAGACCTCGCGCTCGAGCCCCGGCACTCGCGCCGCATTGCGCGAGATCGGTCCGGCGAACGCGAAGAACAGCACGACGAGCACGACAATCGCGCCGGCCCCCCACTTCCCCGCGATCAGCGCCCAGCGCGGGAGGCGATACTGTTTGGATTCCAGATCGCCGTCGGCGTGGACGACGATCGTCACGCCGCGCGTTGTCATCCGTCGAACGGCGCGCCGAGAATCAGCTCGAGCAGCCGCGCGAGATCGTCATTCGAATAAAAGGACAGATGAATCTGTCCTTTGCCCTTGGCGCGCAGTGTAACCCGCACGTCGGTGCCGAGCCGGCGCCGCAATGCGTCTTCGACCCGCCGGACCTCGGGAGCCGCGCCGACGCCGCGTTTCATTCGCGGCCGGCGTTCGGGCGCGCGACCGCCACGCACGCGATCCTCCACCTCGCGAACCGAGAGGCCTTGGGCGACCGCCTCGCGCGCGAGGTTCGTGACGACCCGCGGATCTTCGATCGCAAGTAGCGCGCGCGCGTGGCCGACCGACAGCTGCCCCTCGTGGAGCATGTCCAAGACCACTTCGGGCAGTTTCAGCAGCCGGAGCGCATTGGCGACCGTCGAACGATCACGACCAACGGCGTCAGCGACGTCCTGTTGCGCCAGCTTGAATTCAGCGATCAGGCGTTCGTAACCGCGAGCCTCGTCCACCGGCGACAGATCGTCGCGTTGCAGGTTCTCGATCAGCGCCAGCGTCAGCAGCGTGCGATCATCGGCGTCGCGCTGTACGGCGGGGATGCGCTCCCAGCCGAGCTGCTGGCAGGCGCGGAGCCGGCGTTCGCCGGCGATCAGCTCGAACGCGCCATTGCCGCCGAGCGCCTTCCGCACGACGATCGGTTGCAGCAGTCCCGCCTGTTTGATCGACGACACGAGCTCCTCGAGCGCTGTCGGATCGACGGTCTTGCGCGGCTGGAATGGGTTCGGCCGAACATCCTTGATGGGCAGCTCCACCAGGCTTCCTTCTCGCTCAGCTTCTTCGCGAGTGGGGCCCAGCAACGCCTCGAGGCCACGGCCTAGGCGGCGTCTTCCTGCGGCGGTTTCCGTCATGCGGGCACCTCCGGGGGAGGCAGCGGGGGCATCGATTCAATTGCAGGGAGGCTGGGCGAAGGTGGAGCGCCCTGCTCGACCCGGCGAATCAGCTCCTGCGCGACGGCCAGGTAGCTCTTCGCGCCGATCGATTGCACGTCGTACAGCACGATCGGTTTGCCGAAACTGGGCGCTTCGGCCAGACGCACGTTGCGCGGGATCGTGACATTGAACATGCGGCCGCCGAAGTATTCCTTCGCTTCCTCGGCGACTTGCTTGCAGAGATTGAGACGCGCGTCGTACATCGTCAGCAGCACGCCTTCGATCGCGAGCGCCGGATTGAAATTGCGCTGCACGAGTTTGACGGTGTTCAGGAGTTGCGACAGACCCTCGAGTGCGTAGTACTCGCACTGAATTGGAATGATGACGCTGTCCGCCGCCGTGAGCACGTTGAGCGTGAGCAGGCCGAGCGACGGCGGGCAGTCGATGATCACATAGCCGTAGTCGTCGCGCAGGTCCCGCAACGCTTCGCGCATCCGTGTCTCGCGCGCACGTTGATTGACGAGCTCGAGCTCTGCGCCAACCAGGTCCTGCGTCGCCGGGACGACGTCGAGATACGGAAAGTGCACGTGGGGGAATCGCGCCTGGGTGAGCGCCGCACCATCAATCAGCGCGTCGTACAGCGACTTGCGGATGCGATCGCGCTCGATGCCGACGCCGCTGGTCGAGTTGCCTTGCGGATCCGCGTCGATGAGCAACGTCTTGCGCTCCGCCGTTGCCAGCGAGGCCGCGAGGTTCACGGCGGTCGTCGTTTTGCCGACGCCGCCTTTTTGATTGGCGATCGCGATTACGCGTGACATTATAAGTTGTTATTTAACATAGAGTTATATAGCTCGCAAATTCGCGCGAGTCCAATATACGTTCGTTTCACGTGAAACGAAAGAGCGTACGTTTCACGTGGAACTGCAACCTTTGGTGTTTAGGCGACTCTCCGGCGCCAGCGCGTCGCCTCGAGGACGAGGTTATGCAGATCGCTGGGCGTGACCCCCGGGACGCGTGCCGCCTGCGCGAGTGAACTGGGACGGACGCGATCGAGCTTCTGGCGTGCTTCGGTTGCCAATGTCCGCAGCTCGAGGTAGGGCAGGTCATGGGGCAAGACAAACGCCGCGAGCTCCGCGAGTCGTGCCGCCGCCTCGCGCTCACGCGCCAGATAGCCGTCGTACTTGATCTCGATTTCCGCGGCTACGATCGCCTCGGCGGCGGCGTCGGCCCCAACTCCGGCCGCGGCGAACAGCGCGGCCAGCGAGACTCCAGGCCGCTTCGCGACCACGGCAATCCGCTCGCTTTCCACGAGGGTCGTACCGCTCTCGGCGAGTGGGCCGGTCGCCTGTTGGGGCGTGATCGTCGTCTCGCGCGCGAGCCGCAGCGCTGACTCCTCCGCCTCGAGCCGTCGCTCCGCGGCGCGCAACTCAGCGTCGGTCAACAGACCGAGCCGCTCCGCGAGGGGCAGCAGTCGACGCAGCGCGTTGTCCTGACGGAGCAGCAGCCGGAACTCAGACCGCGATGTGAAGAGCCGGTAGGGCTCATCCACGCCGCGGGTCACCAGGTCATCAACGAGCACGCCGATGTACGCGTCGTCTCTGCCGAGGACCACCGGCTCGGCCCCCCGGATCCGGCGCACAGCATTGATGCCCGCGACCACACCCTGTCCCGCTGCTTCCTCGTAACCCGTGGTGCCGTTGATTTGGCCGGCGAAGAACAGATGCTCGACGGTCTTCACCTCGAGCCACGGCGTGAGTTGGGTCGGCGGATAGTAGTCGTACTCGATCGCGTACCCAGGGCGCGTCATCCGCGCGCGCTCGAGGCCGGGGACTGCATGCAGGAACTCGAGCTGGACGGCGACCGGGAGGGAAGTGGAGAGCCCGTTGACGTACAGCTCACTCGTGTCGAGTCCCTCGGGCTCCAGGAAGATCTGGTGACGCTTGGCGGCTGGGAACTTCACGATCTTGTCTTCGACCGAGGGGCAGTAGCGGGGGCCGCGGCCGCTGATCGCGCCACCATAGAGCGCCGACTCCTTGAGGTGGCGCTGAATGATCTCTTTCACTTCTTCACCAGCCCAGGTGATCCAGCATGGGACCTGGCGTGGCCGCTCGATCCGCTCGTGCACTGAAAAGCGATACTCGTCGCTGTCGCCGTCCTGCCGCTCGACCTGGCTCCAATTCACCGAGCGCCCATCGACGCGCGGAGGAGTGCCTGTCTTGAAGCGCGCGACTGTAAGTCCAATAGTCTCAATCACTTGCGCCATCTCAACGGAAGGCTGATCGCCCGCGCGTCCCGCCGGAATCTGCGTGTCGGTGCCGAGGTGAATGCGGCCGCGGAGGAATGTGCCGGCCGTGATGATGACGGCCCGGGCAGTGAAGCGGCGTCCGTCTCCAGTCTCGACGCCGGTGATCCGCGTTCCGCGCGAAGCGAAGAGCAGGTTTGTGACCATACCCTGCGACAGCTCGAGGGCAGGGAACTGCTCGAGCAACGAGCGCACGGCCCGGCGGTACAGAGCCCGATCGCACTGCGCGCGCGGCGCCCACACGGCGGGGCCCTTGGAGCGGTTGAGCATCCGGAACTGGATCGTCGCGCGATCGGTGGCGCGGCCCATGACACCGCCCAATGCATCGACCTCGCGGACGACAGTCCCCTTCGCTATTCCACCGATAGCGGGATTACAGGACATCTGACCGATCGTGTCGAGGACGGATGTCAGGAGCAACGTTCTGGCGCCTAGTCTGGCCGCCATCGCCGCTGCCTCAGTTCCGGCGTGGCCACCACCGACCACGATTACGTCATAGTCGAGCATGGGGAGAAACTATAAAGCGAGGACCGGCAAAGGCTAGGCCGCAGACGCAGCAGCGGGCCACAGTCAGCGGGGTTTGGGACGATCCGCCGCCTGACTGATCTTTCGAAGCAGACCAAACAATGTCTTGCTAGTCTCCGTTGCGAGGGCCTCGAGCCGTGCAAACTCGGCCGGTCTTATGTAGCCGATATCTCGGGCCATTGTAAGCGCGGTCTGAACTTCGGCGAGCGATCCCCAAGCGGTATCAAGAAACTTTCGATAGTCCTTCGTGCCCTTTCGGGCGGATCCCTCGGCGATGTTGAGCGGAATGCTGTAGGACGCCCTGCGAAGTTGATCTGCGAGTCGTTCTTGCTCGAAATCGGGAAAGCGCTGAGCGACGCGCGAGCACTCGACGGCGAGTCTCTCTGAATGCTGCCACGCTTTTAGTGTGTGATGGTTTGGCACTCTGAAGAGGATAACCGGAACGTAGAGAATCACCGCATCATTTCATCTCATCCCGTATCCTGTTTACTCAACACCGCGGTGCGTCTCAAGACTAGTCTCTGTAGGTCCTAAGCTGTCCTAACCCAGCGAACCAGCTCCTTCATCGTCGGCCTCTTCCCCGTCATCAGTATCCCAACTCGATAGATCCGTGCCGCGACCCAGGTGACCCCGACAATTCCCAGCAGGAGGAGTACCAGCGAAGCTGCGAGCTCTCCAATCCCCATGCTGCCCGCCGTCCACCGGACTGGCGTCGCGATCGGTGACGTGAACGGCACCATGGACAGCGTCCGCGCGAACGTCGAACTCGGATCATTCGTCAGGCCAATGATCGAGAAGTACGAGATCATCAGGAGGTACGTCACCGGTTGCTGCGCCTGGCGGGCCTCCTGCTCATTGCTCGACATCGCTCCAACAGCGGCAAACATCGAGGAATACAGGAGGAAACCGCCGAGGAAGAACGCCATGAACACGGCGAGGGTCGCAAACGGGACATGCGGGAGCGTCATGTTCTGGGCGGAAGCCGCATCCGCACCCAGCGCCCGGGCGATGGGGACGCGCAGGCTGATGAGCAGCCGCGCGGAGACGCCCCAGATGACGAACTGGAAAAACGATACCGCCCCCGCGCCGATCACCTTCCCCAGCATGAGCTGAAACGGTCGGAGCGATGAGACGAGCACCTCGATGATGCGGGTGGTTTTCTCCTCCAGCACCGAGCTCATGACGTTCACGCCGTAGAGCAGAATCGCCATGAACAAAAGAATGGCCATCACATACGCCAGAATGAACGATTCGCCGGCACTCTCTGTGGTGACTTGCCCGCGCGCGTCAATCTTCTGTTGCTTCAGATTGACCCTGAGTGCCTGCGCCCAATCCACGACCGGAGGATTCACCCCCTTGCTCTGCAGGCGGACTCTGACGACTACGCTATTCAGCGTCCGCTGCAACTCCTCGATCGTCTGCAGCGAGAGATTCGAGGCACGATACTCCGCCGTTCCTTGCGTGGGGAGCGAGTCTGAGACGATGAGGAAACCATTGATCTGCTTCGTCGCCACGAGCTGTTTGAGCGAATCGAATACCGCGGGACCTGGCTTGACGCTACTGGCCCGGATTGACTTGCTTGCCCCCAACGCCTCGACGATCTGAACGCCGTACCCGAGCTTGCCCGTGTCGGCGACTGCGATGTTCCGAACCCCACCCCCGACAGATTGCATGATCTGGAACACGATGACGCCCGCGAACAGTACGGGGCCCAAAATGGCAGACACCCAGAACCATTTCGTGCGCACCCGCTCGATGAACTCCCGCCGGATGACTGCCCAGACCTTACGCACGGGCGCCTCCGTTCCCGCCAATCACCGCCGGGGTGGCAGCCTCGGGACCGACCAGGTCCACGAAGATCTTGTGGAGCGACGGGCTCGCCAGCTCGAAGCGCGCGAGGCGGGCACCGGAGCCGACGAGCGCCCGCAGGATCTCCTGGGCGTCCGCACCAGGCGCGACCTCCAGCTCGGCTTGCTGACCGAAATCCTGGATCTTCGCCACCAGGCGCCGGTCGGCGAAGATCTGCTGCGCGCCCCCCTGACTGCCGTCGAACGCGACGATCACGTGCTTGCCACCATGGGTGCTCTTCACCTCGGCGAGCGTGCCGTCGATGAGCTTTTTCCCCCGCGCGATGATGCACAGCCGATCGCAGAGTTGCTCGGCGTGTTCCATGATGTGCGTCGAGAACAGCACAGTCTTGCCCGCGCGGCGGTACTCCACCACCGTGTCCCGCAGCACCTGCGAATTGACGGGATCGAGTCCGGAGAACGGTTCGTCGAGAATGATGAGATCGGGATCGTGCAGAATTGCCGAGATGAACTGGACCTTCTGCTGCATGCCCTTGGAGAGATCGGAGACCTTCCGCATCCGCCAGTCGGCGAGGCCGAGTCGATCGAGCCAGATGCTGGCCTTCTCGCGGGCGACACGCCGCGCCACACCCTTCGCTTCCGCGAGAAAGACCAGTACGTCGAGCACCCGCATCTTCGGGTACAGCCCGCGCTCCTCGGGGAGGTACCCGATGTGCGCGGAATGCTGGCGACCACCACCGACCTGGCCGAAGAGGCGCACTAGGCCCGAGTCTGGCTCGTAGATATCCATGATCATGCGGATCGTCGTCGTCTTCCCGGCGCCGTTCGGGCCGAGCAAGCCGTAGATGGTGCCGGACGGGACGCTCAGCGAAAGCGCATCGACCGCGGTGTGGCCCGCGAAGCGCTTGGTGACGCGATCGACGATGACGGGATCAGCCATGGCCCCGAAACTAAAGGGGATGGGGGACAGGGGAAGGGGGACGGGTTATGCGGGGACGCCGAAGAGTTCCCCCGCTTTCCGGACAGCCTTTACCAACGCGTCGATGTCGTCGACGTCGTTATAGATGTAGAAAGACGCCCGTGCGGTCGCCGCCACTCCCAAGCGACGCATCAGCGGCTGAGTGCAATGATGGCCCGCGCGAATACAGACGCCGTCCTTGTCGAGGATCGTGGCGAGATCGTGCGGGTGAATGTCGCCGTACGTGAATGGAACGACGCCCGCGCGATGACCCTGCGGTCCGTAGATCGTGATGCCTTCGATCTGAGAGAGCCGCTCGATCGCCAGGTTGGCGAGCTCCTGCTCGTGCGCGGACACCTTGTCCATCCCGAGCTGCTCGAGATACAAGATCGCGGCCGCCAACCCGACGGCAGCCTCCACGTTGGGCGTCCCGCCCTCGAACTTGTGGGGGATCTTGTTCCAGGTCGATCGATCGTCCCACACCCGTTCGATCATTTCGCCGCCACCGTGGTAGGGTGGCATCGCCTCGAGCAGCGCCGGTTTGGCAATCAGGGCGCCGCTGCCCATGGGGCCGAGCATCTTGTGGCCTGAGAGGGCGTAGAAGTCGCAGTCGAGCACCTGGACGTCCACCCGGAGGTGCGGGCTGGACTGCGCCCCGTCCACTACGGTCACGGCACCAGCCGCATGGGCCAGCTTGCTGAGCTGGGCGGCGGGATTCACGGTGCCCAGCGAATTCGAGACATACGGAAAGGCGACGATCTTGGGCCCTGCCTCGAGCGCCCGCCCGAAGTCTGCCAGGTCGATCCGCCCATCCCTCGTGATCTCCACCATCCGCAGCGTGGCGCCCTTCTCCTGACACAGGATCTGCCACGGCACGATGTTCGAGTGGTGATCCATGGCGGTGACGACGACGGAATCTCCACCTTTGACGTTGGCTCGCCCCCACGACCCGGCGACGAGGTTGATGGACTCGGTCGTGCCGCGCGTGAATACCACGGCCTCGGTGGCCCAGGCGTTCACGAACCGGGCGACCGCTGTCCGTGCCGCCTCGTAGGCTTCCGTCGCTTCGACGGCGAGCGTGTACGCGCCGCGATGCACGTTGGCATTGTGAAAGTTGTAATAGTGGACGATCGCGTCGATCACGCGCTGCGGCTTCTGGCTGGTTGCCGCATTGTCCAGATAGACCAGGCGCTGCCCGTTCTCCTTCTGCGAAAGAATCGGAAAGTCCGGCCGGATGCGTCGTGTGTCGAGCATCAGAAATCTTTCGCCGATTCAGTGGTCACGGGCTGGGCGCTGTTCTGCAGCGCGGCGTGCAGGGCGTGCCAGGCGAGATTCGCGCATTTGATGCGGCTCGGAAATGCCCGGACGCCCGAAAACGCCGCGAGCTTGCCCGGCGCATTCGCACCGCCGGCCAGCATGTCCCGGAATGCCCGGAACATCGATTCCGCATCCGTGACAGGCTTCCCCTTGACCGCTTCGGTCATTAGCGACGCGGACGCCTTGGAGATCGCGCAGCCCGAGCCCTGCGGCATCTGAAAGCCGATGTCCGTGATCGTGTCGCCGTCGAGCTGGACGTACAGTTGGATGCGGTCGCCGCACAGCGGGTTGTGGCCCTCGGCGCTGCGGTTCGCTGCGTCCACGCGTTTGAAGTTCCGCGGATTGCGGTTGTGATCGAGGATGACCTGTTGATACAGATCGCCGAGGTCGCTCATGACTCCGCCAGGCGACCCCGTACAATCGCGTCGAGCTGCGCGCGCAGCGGCACCACCGCCATACGACCGAGGATTTCGGCGGCAAACCCATAGGTCAGGAGCCGGCGCGCCTCGTGCTCGCCGACGCCGCGGCTCTGCAGATAGAACAGGGCGCGCGGGTCGAGCGGTCCCACCGTCGAGCCGTGCGTGCACTTCACGTCGTCGGCGTAGATCTCGAGCTGCGGCTGACTGTCGGCGTGCGCGTCGGTCGACAGCAGCAGGTTGTTGTTGGTCTGCTTCGAATCGGTCTTCTGCGCGCCCGGCCGGACGAGGATGCGTCCGGTGAACACGCCGCGTGACTTGTCGTCGAGCACACCGTTGAAGTACTCATGGCTCGCACAGTGATCGGCGGCGTGGTCGATCGTCGTGTGGTGATCGGCGTGCTGCGTGCCCGCCAGCAGGTACAGGCCGTTGAGGATCAGCGTGCCACCCGGTCCCGCCAGGACGGCGCCGATGTCGTGGCGCGCGAGCGCGGCGCCGAAAGCGACGAAATGGAGATTGGCCGTGCTGTCGCGACCCTGATGCGACTGGGTGGTCGCGACGTGGTAGGCTCGAGTACTCTCCCGCTGGACTCGGTGATGGTCCACGCGCGCGCCTTCACCGACCACGATCTCGGTAACCGTATTCGTCCAGTATGCGCCCTCGGCGAGCGACGCGTACGTCTCGACGATCGAAGCGCGCGCCTCGCGCTCAACGACGACGAGATTGCGGGGATGGGTGACGACCGGCCTGCCTGACGCCAGGAACAGCAGCTGGATCGGCTCAGCGATGGTCGCCTTGGCGGGCACGTGCACGAATGCTCCCTCGCTCACGAACGCGGTGTTCAGCGCGGAGAAGGGCCGGTCCTGCGTCGCGGCATACTTGCCGAGATACTGGCGCACGAGGTCCTGTCGATGGGTGACGACGTGGGCGAGACTCTGAACGTCGTCGAAAAAAGGCGTCGAGAGTGAGGCTTGAAAAAAACCGTCAACGAACACGAGACGATATCCCGCTTCAAGGAGCAAGAACGGCCGGATGTCCTCGAGCGTCGGGATACGAGCCGGAGGCTTCGCCAGCTCGAACGATGCTTCGGCGATCGGCGCAACGCTGGTGAAGCGCCACGCCTCCTGCTTCATGTTCGGAAAGCCGAGATCGTGAAAGCGGGCGATGCCGCTTTCGCGCAGATCCTTAAGCCACGTCGGGGCGTGTGCGGCGCCGTTCGAAGCCCAGGCTCGGTAGGATCCAACCAGCTGCTCGACATGAGCCATCGTCACGACACCATGGCGGCATCACGAAGCCAGTCGTAGCCTTTTGCCTCGAGTTCGTGGGCCAGCTCCGGGCCGCCGGACTTCACGATCCGCCCGTCGGCGAGAACGTGCACCACGTCCGGGGTGATGTAGTCCAGGAGCCGCTGGTAGTGCGTCACAATCAGGAAAGAGCGGTTCGGGCTCCGCAGCTTGTTCACGGTCTCCGCGACCGTCTTCAGCGCGTCGATATCGAGTCCCGAGTCGGTCTCATCCAGAATGGCGAGACGGGGCTCCAGGACTGCGAGCTGCAGGATTTCGTTGCGCTTCTTTTCGCCGCCCGAGAAGCCCTCGTTCACCGGACGGTTCATCATCGAATCGTCCCAGCCGATCGCCTTCAGCTTGGCCTCGAGCACCTGGAGAAAATCGATCGGATCGAGCTCGGGCTCCCCGCGGTCCCGGCGCAGCGCGTTCAACGCCGAGCGCAGGAAATAGGAATTCGTGATACCGCGAATCTCGACCGGATACTGGAACGCGAGGAAGACGCCGGCACGCGCGCGCTCCTCCGGCTTCATGTCGAGTAAATTCTTGCCTTCGTACGTCGCGGACCCAGCCAGCACCGTGTATGCCGGATGCCCGGCAAGCACCTGCGCGAGCGTGCTCTTCCCCGAGCCGTTCGGGCCCATGATCGCGTGCACTTCGCCATCGCGAAGCGTGAGATCGACACCCTTCAGGATCTCGGTGCCCGCGACGGCGACGCGAAGTCCCTTGACCTCGAGCAATGCTGTTCCCTTCTTCACCCAACGCTCCCTTCCAGACTGATCCCCAGCAGCCGCGTGGCTTCGACGGCGAATTCCATCGGCAGCTCCTTGAACACTTCCTTGCAGAAGCCGTTGACGATCATCGAGACCGCGT
>Ga0193723_1000266_pt1 | contig 19796 bp, 21 predicted proteins | sample H2m2metaG_FD_143042 | JGI IMG/M metagenome (GOLD analysis project Ga0193723, IMG submission 143042) | Soil microbial communities from a riparian zone of the East river system, Colorado, United States - H2m2 | ecosystem: Environmental > Terrestrial > Soil > Riparian zone | place: USA: East River...
TGATCTATTACGGGCGGGACGACCCCCGCTCGCTCGACCCGGCACTCTCCACCGACGTGACGACGGGCGAGATGGTGACTTTGCTGTTCGACGGGCTCACCCAATTCGATGCCGACGGCCGGCTGCTGCCCGGCCTGTCCGACCGCTGGACGGCAGACCGCACAGGCCAACGTTATGTCTTCCACCTGCGAGCGGGTGTCAGCTTTCACGACGGCCGCCCCGTCGTCGCGGCGGATGTCAAGCGCTCCTTCCTGCGGGTGCTGAACCCTCAGACGCACGGCGGGCGGGTCTGGCCGTTGCTGCCGATCGCAGGGGCCGGCGATTTCGCTGACGGCCACGCGACCGACGTCCGCGGCATCGAGGTCCTGGGAGACACGGCCGTCGCCTTCACGCTGACCGAGCCGCTCGCCATCTTCCCGAAATTCCTCGCCATGCCGGTCACGTCGGTCGTTCCGCCAGCGGTGCCGGCGGACTTCGGCCAGCGGCCGGTCGGCACGGGGCCCTGGCGCTTCGTGGCGTGGGAGCACGACGACTACCTCCGCTTTGCAAAGAATCCGAGCTACTGGGGCGACGTCCCTCAGGCCGACTCGCTGACCGTGCGCATCATCCCCGAGGCGCTCACGCGCGCCGCCGAGTTTCTTGCGGGCCGGTTGTCCGTCGCCGAGGTCCCGTTCGGCGAGACGGCAAAATGGGAGCGGGAGCATCCCGACTGGCTCAAGCGCAGACCGGCGCTCCGCCCCGTGTATGTCCCGCTCAACAATCGGCGCGGTCCGCTCCGCGATCCCAACGTCCGCCGCGCAATCAATCACGCGGTCAACGTCCCGGAGATTCTCCGGACCGTCTGGAACGGCCGGGGAGTGGCTGCGGCGGGGTCGATCCCCCCATCACTGGGTGGCAGCGACTCCACTCGGCGGCCCTTCGCGTACGACACGACCGAAGCGCGCCGGCTGCTGCGCGCCGCAGGATATCCGAATGGGTTTGCGGTGCAGCTGTGGCGGTCGGGGACCAACGTGGAGCTCGGGCGCGTCGCCCAGGCGATTCAGGCGCAGCTCGCCGCCGTCGGCATCCGCGTGGAGATCGTGTCGCGCGATGCAGCCAGCATGCGCGAAGCGGTGCGCAAGGGCGACACCGACATGGCGATCCTGGATTGGTGGGCGGACTACCCGGACGCCGACAACTTCCTCTACCCGCTGTTCCACAGCGCGAGCTTCGGCCCCGGCGGCAACTATTCCTTCTATAGTGATCGCGTCACCGACTCGCTGATCGTGCTGGCGCGCCGCACCGTCGACCAGTCGGCGCGCGAAGCGCTGTACGCCCGAATCGACAATCGCATCTTCCAAGCCGCGCCGTGGCTCTACCTCTGGTTTCCGGTAGACCTGTGGGCGGAGCATCCCTCGATCGACGGCTGGGACGTGCCGGTGATCTTCAACGGCCAGCGTTGGACCAAGGTCCGTGTTGCGGCTCGTCGGTAGCCGGCTGCTGGCGACGATTCCCACGCTGTTCGGTGTTCTGGTTGTCGCATTTCTATTATTGAATGTCGTCCCTGGCGACCCCGTCGCCGCGATGGTGGGTGAGCGCGCCGATTCGGCGACGATCGCACGCCTGCGGAGCGAGCTGCATCTCGATGAGCCCATCCCCGTGCAGTTCGGGCACTATCTCTGGGGTGTCGTCCGCGGCGACCTGGGCCGTTCCTACATCACGCAGCGCCCGGTCCTCGGCGATCTGGTCGAGCGCTTCCCGAAGACGCTGCAGCTCGCCGGCGCCGCCATGCTGCTCGCCGCGACCTGCGGCATCGCGCTGGGCGTGCTCGCCGCGATTCGACCGGGCGGGATGATCGACCGCTTCAGCATGCTGATCGCCTACGTCGGGGTCTCGTTTCCCGTCTACTGGGTCGGCTTGCTGCTGATTCTGCTGTTTGCAGTGGCGCTGCGCTGGCTGCCACCGTCGGGGTATGGCGGCATCGCATTTCTCGTGCTGCCGGCGCTGACGCTGGGCACTCGCTCGATCGCGTTTCTCGCGCGCATGACGCGCGGCGCGATGCTCGACATCCTGCCGTCCGATTTCGTGCGTACCGCGCGGGCCAAGGGCCTCGGCGAGGCGCGTGTCATCGGCCGCCATGCGCTGCGCAACGCGCTGCTCCCGATCATTACGGTGCTCGGACTCGATGTGGGCAACTATCTGACCGGTAGCATTCTGACCGAAACGATATTTTCCTGGCCCGGCGTGGGGCGGTACGTGCTGCTCGCGATTCAGAAGCGCGATCTGCCGGCGATTCAGGGCAGTATTCTGTTCTTGTCCGTGATCTTTGTGCTGGTCAACCTTCTCACTGACGTGCTCTATGCGAAAGCTGATCCTCGCGTCGCTTACGATTAGCGCCGCGGTTTCCCTGCAGGCCCAGAGCGTGGAGAAGCGGGTCTCACGCCTGCTCGACCAGCCGCCGTTCGACCGCGCGACGTGGAACATCTTCGCGCAGGACAACCGCGGCCGGGTGCTCTTCAACCGCAATGGGGATCGCTTTTCGGTGCCTGCCAGCAACACGAAGCTGGTGGTGGCGGCCACGGCAACCGTCCTGCTGCCGGCTGACTACCGCGCCCGTACCAGCGTCTATGCCAACGGCACCGTCACGAACGGTGTGCTGCAGGGCGATCTCATCGTGTACGGCCGCGGGGATCCGACCTGGTCGGAGCGCTGCTATACGATCGACACCCTCGCGGCCGGCGGTTGCGACTCGACGTGGACGGTGGTGGACGCGATCGCCGATTCGCTGCGCGCGCGCGGGATTCGGCGTGTCACAGGGAGGATCGTCGGCGACGGCTCCTACTTCGAGCCGCTGCTGACGCATCCAGGCTGGAACTCCTTCGATCTCAACTGGTGGTACGCGGCGCCGGTGTCGGGTCTTGGCTTCCACGACAACAGCGTCGATTTCCAGATCACGCCCGGCCAGTCCGTGGATGGGCCACCCGTGATCACCTGGACGCCCGATCTGAGTCTCTTCACGTTCGAAAACCGGGCCCGGACGGTCGCCGCCGACTCGTCCTCGTCGATCGGCGACAATTTTTTCCGCAAACCTGGGACGCTCGACATCTGGGCCGAGGGCACCGTGTCGCTCAGCAGGTCGCCGTGGATCGAGAGCTTCGCGCTTCCCGACCCGAGTCTCTACGCCGCTCGGGCGCTCGAGCTCTCACTTAGAAGGAAGGGCATCTCGGTCGGCGGCGGTGCCGCCAGCACCACCGACTCGATGGCCTTCCGCTCGTTGCGGTGCTGTGGCAGCCCACTCGTGGAGTATCGTGGCCGTCCGCTGCCCGACATCGTTTTCCCGATTCTCAACTCGAGCCAGAACTGGTTCGCCGAAATGCTGCTGAAGCTGCTCGGGCGGGAGGTCGGCGACACCGGGAGCTGGGAGAAGGGGCTCGACGTGGAGAAGCGGTTTCTCATCGATTCGGTGAAGATCGACTCGACCGCGTTCGCGTTGGAGGACGGCTCGGGACTCGCCGCGGGCAACCTCGTCACACCGCACGCCTTCGTCCAGCTGCTCGCCTACATGTATCGCCATCCCAGGCGCGCGCCGTTTCTCGCCGGGCTGCCCAGGGCCCAGCAGCGCGGCTCACTGCTCAAACGGTTTGCCGGGACGCCGCTCGCGGGACGCGTGCTCGCGAAGACCGGATCGATCGATCGAGTGAATACGCTTTCCGGGTATGTCGAACGAGCCGATGGGAGCGTGATAACGTTCTCCATACAAGCCAATGCACATGATGTGCCGACGCGACAGATGCTGGCGCAAATTGATTCAGTGGTCGTCCAACTCGCACGGTAGAGTCTCCTGGCCTCCACGCTGTAATAAACGTTTAGGCTGACCAGCCTAATCCACGGCTCTCGGGTCAAAAGACGCGTTTATGCAACAAAGAAGCGTTGGAAGGTTATTTTCGACAGGTATGTCCAATTCACGTTAGGCGGCGGCATGAGAAACTTCGTCTGCAGTGCAGGCCTCGCGTTTGCGGGCATACTGGCATGCGCATGCGCCAGTAATCGTGTTCTCGTTTTCGTGGCGCCCTCGAACCAGACGATCGAGGCCGGATCGGAAATGAGCTTCGGCGGGGATGGACACGTTGTCTATGTTTACAACCATTCGTCCGTTCCAATCATGCTCACGGGTCTGCAGCTCCTCGATTGTGAGAACATTAAGAACAGTTGCGACGTCCAGCGCCTGCGCATTCAGGTCCCGGCTGGTCAGCGGACCAACATCGCGACAGTCAAGCCTGAGAATCCCGATCGGCCCTATTCGTTTCACTTCCACTACTCGTGGGAACCACTGCATCAATAATGATGGTGCCGCCGCCTACCATGCGCCTGAAGCTGGCGGCGCCGTTTTGCTGTAGTCTTCTATTTGTGAATACTTCAACCGCGCGCCGCAGCTTAAGCGCGATCCGTTAGGCAGCACGAGCCCTTCTCGAGGGATCTCTCTTATGCGCTCTACGATCGCCGTTGTCATTCTGCTTGTCGTTCTTACGGCCCGCTCGAGTGCCGCACAGCAGCCGAGCGCGCCAGACCCTGCTGCAATGGCTCAAATGTTCAGTCAAATGACCCCCATGTACGAGGGGATGAGCCAAGCGATGCTTGAAGGGACCCTTAAGGCGCTCGAGAAGCCAGAAACCGTTGATCGGTTGGCGCGATTCGCGAAACGCTCCTACGACGCGCTGATCAAGCAAGGTTTTACAAAGGAGGAAGCGCTGCAGATTGTTGCCGGTGCCGGGACTGTCGGTGTCAAACCGCCGCGGTGATCGTGCCGTACGCGGTCAGCCGCGTTTCGGTCTTAGGGGGACAACAATGGCGAAGGTTACCGGAGTCGGCGGCGTTTTCTTCAAGAGCAAAGCCGACCACGCGGCATTGGCAGCGTGGTATCGGAAGCACTTGGGCCTGCCGCTGGAAGACTTTGGCGGCGCTATCCTCAGGTGGCCGGACGACAAGGCCGAGGATCGAGGCCTTACCGTGTGGCACGTCGCGGAGAAAGACAGCAAGTGGTTCAGCCCAAGCAAATCTTCCTTCATGATCAACTACCGGGTCGACAACCTCGGCGAGCTGCTGGAGCAGCTGCGGGCGGGGGGTGTGAAAGTCATCCAAGGACCCGAATCGCACGAGAACGGCAAGTTTGCGTGGATCATGGACCCAGACGAAAACAAGATCGAACTCTGGGAGCCGAAGCTCTGGGACGACAAGAACAAAGGAGCCTGAGAGGTTGCGTCTGAGCACATGTCACTTCTAGCCGTTCGCATCGGTGCGGGTGTCCTCGCTCTCCTCGCTCTTCTCACCCTGCGCGGCAAGCGCTGGGCCTACCCCGCATTCGTGGTGCTCGGGCTCCTCTACTTTCCCGCGCAAACCCACTTCCATGTGCACGTTCCGAAGTGCGAGCAGCTCCTTCCCACGATTCAGGTGCTCGTCCTCTCGCTGCACAACTACGCCTATATCGCGCTGTTCGCCGGCTTCTACTGGATGTCGTGGGTACAGTTCGAGAGGACTGACGCGCGCGTGGTCTGGGCGCTCCTCGCGACGCTGCTCGTGGCAGCCCTCGTCGAGATCGCCGAGGGCATGACGGGCGGAGGGCGTGGACAGGAGCGCCCAGACCACGCGCCGGCGCCCTGGGCGCGGCGCTGCTGCTGGCTATCTGGTCTCGGCTCCGCCGGAAACCGGCGTACGTCAGACTCGTGAGGCGTCACCCAGCGGCCGCTCCACCCCCCGCTGCCCCAACATCCCGTGCTGTCGTTCCACCTCGCGGTGTCGTTCAGCCCCCGCCCCCGCCCCCGCCCCCGCCCCCCCGGGGTCTACCAGGGCTGTACGTACCTCCGCCCGTCCCCCCGGACTTTTCACCGGGCCCGAGCCCTGTTACGCCAGCGGCGGACACCGCTCCGACGCATGAGGTCGCGCCGAACCAGGCGATCGCTGCACGTGACGCGGTCTTGCAGCGACTTCAGACGATGCTGGGACGTCTCAGGCAAATGTTACAACGCCTGTGGATGACACTTCGTGGACGTCGCCGCGCAATCGTCGTTGGCGGCATCGTCCTGGCGCTTGTGGGCGCGGGGGCGTTCGTGATTCTGCGGCTCCCGGCGTCAGCCCCTGTGGTCACCGAGCAACCAGCACCGCCCGCAGAGCCCCCACCGCCCCCGGCTCGGCCCCTCCAGTCGGAAGCCGAGGGGTACTACGAGCCGAGCTACAAGTTCACGGTCTCCGATCGGCGCTTCACCCGCCTGACGCTGCGTCCCGAACCCTTTGTCACGTTCTCGCGGCCCGGGACACGGGATGAAGTGGGGTGTGCAGATGCACGGATCAGCCCGGCCGCGGTACACCTGCGCTGCGAGTTCGAGCGCGTCGGCATTATGGTCACGATCGAGGGCCAGTTCCCGTCACGCTCGGTCACGAGCCGCCTCGACGCGCCCGTCCTGAACGCCATGGTCACGGTCACCAATACGCGCGGTGAGACGCTGTTCCGCGCGCGCCAGCCGTTCTATTGGCACACCCCCGACTGAGGATGGCAGGCTCAGCAACGATGACCACCGCCACCGGGATCTCAATGACGGACGACTCCAAGCTGCGCGCGCTGAAGGTATTCCTTCGCGCCTACGCCATCCTATCGCTGATCCTGTTCGTCGGTCTCATGATCGGGTTTGTCGTCCGGGCACCGATTCTCGATCCTGGCGGCGCGTGGCACGTGCTGATCTGGGATCGCGTCACGGATCCCATCCCGCCGATGTTGTTCGCGGTCTACATCGTGTGGTCGATCTTCATTTATCGCGCCGCGCGCGATCCGCTCGCCCACAAGATGTTCCTGGACTTCACGGCCTGGGCCAACCTGGCCCACGGAATCGCCATGGTGCCCCACGCCCTGATGATGCCGGAATACCACATCAAGTTTCTCACGGACATTCCGTGGGTCGTGTTGCCCGCCATCGCGATCGCCTTCCTGCGGCCGTCGTCATCACGACGCGGGAGCTGACGCACCGTGCCTCGACGTATTGCGATCATTGACGTCGCCTATCATGCCGCACTCACCTGAGCTCGAGCTGTCGCAACATGACCTAGAGTTCGGGGAGTGGTTCTATCAGCAGATCGCCAAGGCGTTTCTCTTCAAACGGTCGGAGTGGGTCGACAGTATCGCCGCTCGCCTCCAGTCTGGCCGGGCGAAAGACGAGCTACGTGAGGTGATCGTCGTTTGGCTCAGTGACATGACCGCGTTCACAGCCCCGGGGCGGTACATATATGTGACTGGGCGTCTCATGGAGTATTGCCCTGGGGAAGCCTCTTTGGCTTTCACAATCGCACACGAACTGGCTCATCATGACCTTGGTCACTTGCGATATTTCCCACGGTGGTTTCGGGGGCTGGCCGCGCAATGGTTCACTGAAATCATCTTTCTGGTGGTTCATGGAGTGCAGCATTTTTTCTATAGCCCAGAACGGGAGTCCGCGGCCGATCGGCATGCGTTGGATCTCTGCATCCGTGCCGGCTACGATCCTCAGGATTGCTTACACCTTTTCGATCAGCTAGAGGACAGACTGCTTGACCTTGGGGATATCGCTGGCGTGTTTGGGCCCAGCGAATCGGATGATGAGTTACTCCCCACCGCGCCTTTCATGACCAAGTTGCGAATTTGGGCCTGGCAACGCACGCGTGGATACTTGCCGGTTCGTGATCGGCGTCGTGCTCTTGAGGTGTATTTAGCTGAGCAGGGGTAACGGCCGGGCGTCCGCCTAACACGCGCATGAAACTGCCGGCGCCCGTCGTCTGTGGTAGAATTGCGTTTGTGCAACGTACAGTGTGGCGCCGCAGCGTAAGCGCAATCCGTCCGCTCTCTTCAGAAAGAAGTCCCCATGCGTGGTGTGACCCGTAGTTGCCTTGCCTGCCTGCTCGTTGCCGGCCCGTCATTGCTCTCGGCGCAAACGCCCGTACCAAGGGCGGCGGTGCTGGCCCGCGGTGAGGGCGAGGCCCGGATGCTTCAAGGTCGGAAGCCGATCTGGATCAAAGTGGATCCGCAGACACTTGGCTCGCGCAGCTTCACCGTCGGGATGGAGGACATGCCCCCGGGCGACTCGATCGGGGTCCACACGCATCTGCAAGAAGACGAGGTGGTCTTTGTCCATCGCGGCGAGGTCCAGGTCACCCTTGGCGATTCGAGCTATCGGGCGCAAGCGGGCGGGCTGGTGTTCATTCCGCGGGGCACCTGGATTGGCTTTCATGTCATCGGCGGCGATACGGCCACGATCGTGTTCATGTTCAACACCCCCGGCTTTGAGAAGTGCTTGCGTTTCCTTTCGTCCCCTGTAGGCACCGCGTTTGTCCCGCGCCCACCAGCAGAGGTGGCGGCCGCGCGGAAGAGCTGCCATCAGGTACCGCGGGCCTCAATGCCACGGTAGGGGTGAGGAGATTCTGTGACCATTAAGGCAGCAATTGGCGCGGGCGTCTTGGCCGGGGCGTTTTTTCGCGGGTTCCCGTTCGCGGCCGATATAACGCGTGTCACCGCGCAGGCCGCGCCGAGCTGTGCCGGTCCTGCCGTGCCGACGATGGGTGTCATTGCAGATCAGGACGCTGCGGGGCGCCGTCGACTGGATAGCAGCAAACCGGTCCCAGCGAAATCCGAAATCATCAGCGCGTGGCAGCAGCGTCAGGAGGCGATACGGTCATTTCGGTTCGCCTGGGTCGAGGAGCAGTGCCATCCGAGAGGCTGGGTGCCGAATCCGCGGTATCCCCAAGCCGAGTGGCTGGCGATTCCAGCGCTGCTCGTGGACCGGAGCTATTCCGTCACCAAGACTCTTGCGGTGGACGGCACGATGATGCACTACAGCTTCGATCTGGATCGGAGAGAGGAGCCCGATGGGATCGACGTCGTTTCGAATCAAGGCGACAACCGGGGTCTCGGCGTCCGAAGGCACTATTCGTACCTGAGCGTATTCGACGGACACCGAGGCGAAACGCGGGTGTCGTCGCTGACGGGCTCTCCTCCCCCGGCCATTCGACGGGTCGACGCGCCTGTGGACGCACAGAACCTCGATACGCGGGCGATCCTGCTCGCCTTTCGACCTCTCGACAGCGCGATGGGCGATCTCCTCATCGATCGCGCCATCACCAACGAGCGGCGCGCATTTTACCGGGCTCGGTCCACGTTCCTCCTCGAAGAGCGACACGATCCGTCCGGCTGGAAGACAATGCTATGGATCGAGTCGGAACGGGGGTTCCTCGTGAGCCGGTATGCCGTCTTCTTCGAACAGAAATGGATCGTCGACGTCGACATCGACTACACGCAGGACGCACAATGGGGTTGGATTCCCAGTGGATGGCGAGTGACGGAGATGTTGGCTGACGGATCCCGACGGCTTGTCTCTGCAGCGACGGTCTCGAGCTACAGCATTAATCAGCCAATCAGTATCCAAGAGTTCAAATGAAGCGGCCTGAACAAGGATCATGATGGCCAGCATTGGTAACTGGGCGTACGTCCTGAAGTCCAAACTCGCGGTCGTGAGCGCCCGACAAGGGAAGGACGCCCTAAAGCTTGCCCATAGAATTCGCCATCTTGGCGATGCCTATTATTACGCCGGACGATGGGGGTTGGCCGAAGGTTGCTACGTCGAAGCCCTGTCGATCTATCGCCGCCATGAGCGCCCACCCAAGCTCGACCTCGCCAACGCCATTCGCAGTTTTGCGGTGCTCAAGGACGAGGTCGGCGAAACCGAACAGGCGCAACAACTATGGCAGGAAGCGCATGACCTCTACGTCGCGCTGAAAGTTTCGGCGGGTGTTGCTGAGAGCGCTGCGAGGCTTGCGCCGACCTAGCTTTAATCGTCTTTCTGACCAAATAGCGCCATGTTCGAGCTGTGCCCCGGCATGAACTTGGCCGTGGGATTCAGGAAGTGCACGGCGTGATTCACCGCAATACAGGCCTCGGCCACGCCGGTGGCGATGAGCTTGAGCTTTCCCGGGTAGGTCGTGATGTCGCCGGCGGCGTAGATCCCGGGGATGTTGGTCTCCATCGTCTGCGCGACCTGGATGTCGCCCTTCTCGATCTCGAGCCCCCACTCGGCGATCGCGCCGAGCGAGGAGACGAAGCCGAGCTGCGGAATGACGCAGTCCATCTCCAGCGTCTCTTCTTCTTTTGTCTTGTTGTTGAAGATGGTGACGCGCTCGATGCGCGCCGCGCCGGCGATCTCCTTCAGCTCCCAGAACGTGCGCAGCTGCATCTTTCCCGCCGACGCCAGCGCCTGGACCTGATCCACCGTCGCCTGATGCGCGCGGAAGCCGTCGCGGCGGTGAATCATGACGATCGATTTCGCGATGGGGTGGAGGTTCACCACCCAATCGAACGCCGAATCGCCGCCGCCGACGATCAGGACCCGCTTGCCGGCGAAGTCCCGCGGGTTCAAGACGCGATCGTGCAACCCCTTGTCGTTCCACTGATCCACGTCCTTGAGCGGCAGCTTGCGCGGCGTGAACGCCCCGATGCCTCCCGCGATCAGCACCGAGCGTCCGGGGTACTCGTCCTTGTCGGTCACGATGGTGAACAGCGGTTTGCCGTTTGCTTCGGTCCGCCTGAGTCCGGTGACTTTCTGCGCGAGATAGACGGGTGCTTTCCACTGGAGACCCTGCTCCGCCATCCCCTTCACCAGATCCTTCGCGAGAATCTTCGGAAAGCCGGCGACGTCGAAGATGTATTTCTCGGGATAGAGCGCCGTCAGCTGGCCACCCACCTGATCGAGATTATCGATCAGGCAGTGTGACGCGCCGCGCATGCCGGCGTAGAACGCGGCGAACAGGCCGGTCGGGCCGGCGCCGATGATGGTGATATCTTTTGCCTCTTGCATCGCGCGTACTCTAGCGTCGTTCTCGTTCTCGGGCTACTGGCGGGGGCATGCGCCAGTGGTGGGCCGCACGCCGCGCTGGGCTGGAGTCTGGGCGGCGAGGCGCACGTCTTTGTCTCCGACGATCGCTACGCGCGCGATCTCTACAAAGATCTCACCGGTAGCGGCCGGCTGACCGACTCGCTCGGACGGCGCCCGCTGCTGGCGGTCGACGCACGACGGGGAGGGACCGCGACGGTGCTCTCCGCAATCGGCGCTGCTCCCGCCCGTCTGACGCTGGCGCGGTTCCACGCGCCGGAGACGTGCGGATCTCCCGAGATTGTGACCGAACTCGTGTTCGCATTTCCGCCCGTCGGGGCGGCCGGACGAAACACCCCGCCATCCCACGTGGCGGTCGTCGCCTTGCTGAGTGCAGCGCCGTTCGCCGCCGGTGCCGGAACCTCGAGCCCCGCCATGTCGCGAGCGAATGCGCTCGATCTCGTGAGCCGCGTCGCCCAGCGCGCCGAGAGTCGGGCGACGCTGATCCGGCCGGCGGCGCTCGATCCCGATCGCGCGGCCGACGCGGGTGAAGTCGTTCCGCTGCGTGCGCGGTCCGCACCTCGCTATGCCGTCGGGTTTCGTACCCGGTTCGTCGCCGCGGGGGGCGACACCGCGCTCGTCACCGGTGTGGCGGTGACGGACCCCCAGCTCCGCGCCTTCCACTGGGTAATCAGGCCGCTCCGCTCCAAGCTCACGGGCGGCATGATCCACGCTTCCGGCCCCAGTCGTTACTCCCTGCGAGGCGCGATTACGGGTCCGGGTGGCGGCACGTTGCTCTTACTCGATGAAATCGCCGACGTGTCGCCGCGCGAGTCGCGGGCGACCGCGGTCGATGCAGCGACGCGGCGCGTCGTCACGGCCCAGCCGCTCGCGCTGCGTTGCCCCTGAGCATAACGTTCCGCACGTGAAGATTTACACGAAGACCGGCGACGAAGGAGAGACGGGGCTGTTCGGCGGCGGCCGAGTCCCCAAGGATGACCCGCGCGTGCAGGCGTACGGCGAGGTCGACGAGTTGAACGCCGCCCTGGGATTCGGAGCGGCGCTCGAGCCGGGGAACTTTGAGCTCGAGACGCTGCACACCATTCAGCGTGACCTGTTCGGCATCGGGGCGGAGCTGGCGACGCCCAACCCTGAAAAGCTGCGCGCGGCGCTCACCGCGGGTCAGGTGAGTGCGTTGGAGCTGGTCATCGACAAGCATGAAGCGACACTGCCCGCACTCAAGAACTTCATTCTGCCGGGCGGTACGCCGAAGGCCGCCGCGTTCCATCTCGCCCGCACGACGTGCCGCCGTGCCGAGCGGTCCGTCGTGACGCTGGCACGTGAGCAGCAGATCAATCCCCTGATCATCCATTACCTCAATCGGCTGTCCGACCTGCTGTTCGTGCTGGCGCGTGCGGTGAACAAGCAGGCGGGCCGCTCCGACATCGTGTGGTAACCATTCGAGTCCCGCTCGTCGAGAAGCGGGATGCCTCCTACGACATCCTGATCGGCTCAGGATTAGTCCACCAGCTCGACAAGATCCTGCCGGAGTACTGTCCCGCGGCGGCGTACGCGCTCATCTCGGATGAGCATGTGGGAAAATCGTACGGCGAGCCCCTCGCCACAGCGTTGACCGAGGCCGGTGTGCACGTCGAGCTGTTCACGTTCCCCGCCGGGGAATGGAGCAAGACGCGCGACACCTGGGCATCGCTGTCGGACCGAATGCTCGCCGCGCACCTCGGGCGCGACTCGGCGGTGATCGCGCTCGGCGGCGGCGTCGTGAACGATCTCGCCGGCTTCGTCGCGGCGACCTACCTCCGCGGCGTCCCGCTGGTACAGGTGCCGACGTCGCTGCTCGCGATGATCGACTCTTCGATCGGCGGCAAGACCGGAGTCGACGTCCCCGCGGGCAAGAATCTGCTCGGCGCATTTCACCAGCCACGCGTCGTCGTCGCCGACCCGGAGCTCCTGGGCTCGCTGTCGAGCGTGCAGCTCGCCGCCGGACTCGCCGAGGCGGTGAAACATGGCGTGATCGCCGACGCCGAGTATTTCGCGTTTCTCGAAGCCGAATACGCGGCGATCTTCGCGAAACACGCGCCCGCGCTCGAGCGCGTCGTGCGCCGCTCGGTCGAGATCAAGGCTGCCGTCGTCGGCCAGGACGAGCGCGAAAAGGGGAAGCGCGCCATTCTGAATTTCGGTCACACCGTGGGACACGCGATCGAAGCGACGTCGAAGTACGAGGTGCTGCACGGCGAAGCGGTGGCGATCGGGATGGTGTACGAGGGCCGGGTCGCCGAGACGCTCGGCATCGCGGCGGCGGGCACCTCGCAGCGCATCCGTGCGGTGCTGGAACGGCTGCATTTGCCGGTCGAGCGGCCCGATGCGAGTCACGTGGACGACCTGATCGCGGCGATGCGCGCCGACAAGAAGGTGCGCGCGGGTGAAATCCGTCTTGCCCTGCCGCGCGCGATCGGCACGGCGTATGGTGACGATGGTCACGGGTGGACAATTCCTGTGGATGAGGCGACGATTCGTCAGGTCCTGGTCAACACGTAGCCCACATTCCTTTCCACGTCTCCACAGCCGAGAACTCATCCTTCGGATTGAGTAGCGGACATGCGGTTATCGGCCTTCGGAATTCACTTTCCACAGACTCTGTGGATAGTGGACAAACGGGCGAATCCCTACAAACCAAATAATTTGTGATGTGGAAAACTGGGTTTATTTGCACCTATTGGCAGGAAACCCTATATTGGCGCGTGGTTTAGGGGGCATGACCGGCGGCTTCGCCCGCCGTTTCCACACCAACTTCGCGTTTCAAGGGGAGTCGCGCATGGCGAGGTCGAATGCCGGCAAGGCGAAGGCGTTTTTCCGCACCACCCCCTCCGGAGCCTTCGACCAATACCTGCAAGACATACAAAAACTTCCCCTCATTAAAGATCCCGCTGAAGAACGTCGCCTCGCCCGTCGCGTGCAACGCGGCGACGAAAAAGCGGCCGAGCGTTTGGTCACAGCCAATCTCCGATTTGTCATCTCCTACGTAAAAAAATATCAGGGTCACGGTCTCGATCTCTCCGAGCTCGTCGCCATCGGCAATGAAGGACTGCTCAAGGCGGTCAAGAAGTTCGATCCCGATCAAGGCGTCAAATTCATTTCGTACGCGGTGTGGTGGGTACGCCAGGCGGTCCTGAAGGCGCTGGCGGAGCAGACGCGGAGCGTGCGCATTCCGCTGAATCAGAATTCCCAGCTGATCCGCATGAGCCGTACCGAGACGTACCTGTCGCAAGAGCTCGGCCGCGAACCGACCGACAACGAAATCGCGCAGGCGCTGGAGGACAGCGTCGAGAACGTGCGCACCGCGCGCCGCATGACGGCCGCGGAGCTATCGCTCGACGCGCCCGTCGATCGCACCGACAAGGACGCCGCCACGCTGGGCGAGCGCTTTGCGGGTCAGGAAGGCGGCGAGATCGAGGAGCGCACCGACGGCAAATTGATGCGCGAGTTCATCGACCGGATCTTCCAGAAGTACCTCACGCCGCGTGAGCGCAAGATTCTCTATCTCTACTACGGACTCGAAGAGGGCAGCGAAGCGATGACGCTCGAGAAGATCGGAGCGCTGATGGGCGTCACGCGCGAGAGAATCCGGCAGATTAGAGAACGGGCATTTGAGAAGCTCAGAGAATCGCCCGACGGGAAGGCACTCAAGGGATTCTGGAGAGCGGCCTAAGCACTCCAGCTTCACAAGATCGAGGGGGTCAGGACAGTCTGTCCTGACCCCCTTTTGACTACTATATAGCATGACCTCCGCCCTGGCACGCGACCTCGCCGCAATTGTCGGAGCGCGCCACGTTCGAGAAGCTCGGGCTGCACGGCTGACGTACTCGATGGACGGCCTCCCCACTCACCGCCGCATCCCTGATCTCGTCGTCCTTCCCGGCACGCGCGAAGAGCTGGTCGCCGTCGTGCGGCTGCTCGCCGCGCTGGGCGTGCCGTTCGTGCCGCGCGGCGCGGGGACGGGCCTGTCGGGCGGCGCGCTCGCCGACGAAGGCTCGACGCTCGTGGTTTTGACCAGGCTGAATCGGATCCTGCGAATCGACAAGGACAACAGATACGCGGTCGTCGAACCCGGCGTCGTGAATGCGAAACTCGGCGCGGCCGCGCGGCCCCACGGCCTGCAATACGCTCCCGATCCGTCGAGCCAGAGTGCGTGCACGATCGGGGGAAACGTCGCCGAGAACGCCGGCGGGCCGCATTGCCTGAAGTACGGCGTCACGGCAAACCATATCCTCGCCCTGGAGGTGCTGCTCGCGGACGGCTCACTCGTGGACATCGGGAGCCCCGGCGGCGAGCCCTGGGGACCGGACCTGGTCGGCCTGTTCGTCGGCTCGGAGGGCAACTTCGGCATCGCCACCAGAATCACCGTGCGTCTGACGCCGCTCCCCCGCGCGGTGCGAACGCTCCTCGCCGACTTCAGCGCACTCAAGACCGCCGGCGAGGCGGTCTCCGCCATCATCGCCGCCGGCATTGTACCCGCGGCGCTCGAGATGATGGACCAGTCCTGCATCCGTGCCGTGGAAGATTCGGTGTACGCGGCCGGTTATCCGCGCGACGCCGCCGCCGTCCTGCTCGTCGAGATCGATGGCCGTAACACAGACGCTGTCGTCGCAGAGACCGACGTGGTCGTAGAACTCTTGCATAAATCGGGTGCTCGATCGGTGAGATCTGCAGCCAGCGAGGCAGAGCGCGAGCGACTGTGGCAGGGGCGCAAGAAGGCGTTCGGGGCGATGGGCCGGCTGTCGCGCGATCTCGTGGTACAGGACGCCGTCGTCCCCCGCTCCGCACTCCCGCACGTGCTCGAAACGATCTCCACAATCGCCAGTCACTACGGCCTCGTGGTCAGCAACGTCTTCCACGCCGGCGACGGCAATCTGCATCCCAACATCTCGTTCGACGCGACCGATCCGGAGCTCAAGCGGCGGGTCGAGGCGGCCAGCGCCGAGATCATGCAGACGTGCATTGCGGCGGGCGGCACCATTACTGGCGAACACGGCGTGGGGATCGACAAGTTGCGGTATATGCCGCTGATCTTCGACGCGGAGTCGCTGGGAGCGATGCACGCGGTGCGGCTCGTGTTTGATCCTGACGAACGGGTGAATCCCGGGAAGGTGGTCCCGGTACACGCCTGCCGCGAGTGGACGCATGCGCGCGGTTACCGGGTAGGGAGCCCCGGGGCCGCGCCCCGGGGCGAGGCCGCATGACGATTCTCGACAAAGTGACGGCGCTGCTCGGCGAGGGAGCCGTACTCGAACCCAGCCCCGATCGTGTTCCTCGTATCGCCCCCGGCTCACCGGACGCGGTCGCCCTGCTGTTGGGCACCGCCCATCAGGAGGGGTGGCGCGTGCGGATCGAGGGCGCAGGTACCTGGCTGCCGAGCGACGCTCCCGCCGACCTCGCGCTCACGACGCGGCGGCTCGACCGCATTCCCGCGATCGAACCATCGGATCTGACGGCGACGGCCGAAGCGGGGATCGGACTCGATCAGCTGCGCCAGCAGCTCGCCGACCACGGAGCCTGGCTCGCCATCGATCCGCCCGGTCTCGCGGGCCGCACCCTCGGCTCCGTCGTCGCGACCGGGTCGGCCGGCCCGTTGCGCCACGGCTTCGGTCCCATCAAGGACCATCTGCTGGGCGTGACGTTCGTGACGGGGGACGGCCGCATGGTGCAGAGCGGCGGGCGCGTCATGAAGAATGTGGCGGGCTACGATCTCACCCGGCTGCAGGCGGGCGGATTCGGCGCGTTTGGCGTGATCGTGCTGGTCCATCTGCGGCTGCGCACGCTGCCGCGCGCCGACGTGACCTATCTGCTCGAAGGCGCGCGCGAAGACCTGACGCAGGTCGGCGAGGACATTGCGGCCGCGGGATTGACCCCTGCCGCATTGGAGCTCGTCTCTCCTGCGCTCGCGCGGCGTGACCGCTGGGTCCTGGGCGTACGGCTGGCGGGATCGCCGGCGCTGGTGGCGGCCGACGAGGCGGGACTCGGCGCCGCGAGCGGCGGCGGCCGCTTCACGCCGCTCCGCGCCGAAGAGGCACACGCGTTCTGGATGCGGCTGGCGGAAGGGTTCGCGATCCGGCCGGTGACGTTCCGTATCGCCGGCGTGCCCACCGCGAGCGACGAGCTGCTCGATCTGCTGCAGCATCAGCTGGGGGACGAATGGATCTCCGCGTCTCCCGCTGCCGGCGCGATCCGCTGGACCGGTGACGCGACGATCGATCGGCTCCAGCGGTTGCGCCGCACGCTCGCCGGACTCGAGGTCCCGCTCACGCTCGAACGCGCCCCCTGGCCCGTGCGTGGCGCCGTCGGTCACTTCGGAGCGTACCGTGAGGGGGTCGGCCCGCTCGTCGCCGGCCTGCGCCGCACGTTCGATCCCGGAGGTGCCATCGTCGTCGCCACAGAAGGCTCATGACGGAAGGGCGAGGGGGATTCGAAGGGCTCGACGCGTGCGTCCATTGTGGATTTTGCCTTCAAGCGTGTCCGACGTTTCTTGCCACCGGCGATGAAGCCGATTCACCACGCGGCCGCATCGAGCTGATGCGGGGGCTCGAGCGCGGCGACATCGCCGCGACCGACCCTGCCCTCTTCTATCATCTCGACCGCTGCCTGGGCTGCCGGGGCTGCGAACCGGTCTGCCCGTCGGGCGTGCAGTACGGCCACGGCCTCGAAGCGGCACGCGCCCGGATCACCGCGGCTCGGGGCGTCTCGCGCCTCGCCCGCCTCGCCCTGTGGACGCTGACGACGCCAGGGGTGAGCGGCGCTGTGTACTGGTTCGCGCGGGTGTTGCGCGCGGTGCTGCCCCGAAGCTTCGCTGGATGGGGAAGGATTCGGTTTGCGATAGGGATGCTGGCGGCGACGAAACCCGGCGGTAGGAGGCGGTATGAGGCGGTAAGGGGCGGGAAAAGGCGCGCCACATCCACCGCCTCCTACCGCCCCCTACCGCCCCGTACCGCCCAGTTATTCAGAGGCTGCGTAATGCAGGGCCTGTTCTCTCACGTTCACGAGGCCACCCAGCGCACCTTAGGCGTGAACGGGTACCAAACCGTCGAGGTGAGCGGACAGGTGTGCTGCGGTGCATTGCACGCTCATGCCGGCCTCCATGAGGAAGCACTCGACCTGGCTCGCGCAAACGTCGCGGCATTCGGCGACGGCACGGAGCCGATCGTCGTCAACAGCGCCGGGTGTGGGGCCCTGATGAAGGAGTATGGGCGGCTCCTGGGAGATGAACCCAGCCAACGGTTTGCCGCGCGTGTGAAGGACGTGACGGAGTTGTTCGCGCCCGCGCCCGTCCCCGGGGCGCCGCTCGATCTGCACGTCGCCTACGATCCGCCGTGCCATCTACTGCACGCGCAGGGGATCGCCGCGGAGCCGCTCAAGCTGTTCGCCGCGATTCCGCTGCTCGAGCTCGTCCCGGTCCCCGGTGCCGCCGAATGCTGTGGCTCCGCCGGGCTGTTCACGCTGCTCGAGCCCGAGATGTCGCGCGCCGTCCTCGCCACGAAGATCGAGCGCTTGCGCGAAGCGGCACCGCAGGTCGTCGCGACCGGAAACCCGGGCTGCCTCATGCAGCTTGGCGCGGGACTCGCGGCCGCCGGCATTCGTGCGCGGGTCCGTCATCCCGTCGAGCTGCTCGATGACGCCTACCGCGCCGCCGGGCGTTACGAATGACCGGGGGGGCGCGGCGTGTCACCACCCCGGACGGCGTCGAGCTGGCGCTGCATCGGCTGCGCGCATTTCGCGACGGGCGTCCCGCGGTGCTGCTCGTCCACGGCGCCTTCACGAACCACCGATTCTGGCTGCATTCCTCGAACGGCACCGCGGCCGGCGGCATGGCGCACTTCCTGGGCGCCGCGGGGCTCGACGTCTGGCTCGCCGACCTGCGTCACCACGGCGAAAGTGCGCGCGAACCGCGGCGCGGGGCCTGGACGTTCGAGGACTGGGTGCTCCACGACACGCCCACGTTCGTGGCGCGCGTGCGTGAGGAGACGGACGGCGCCCCGCTCGCCTGGATCGGACATTCCGCCGGCGGCGCGGCCGGGCTGTGCTGGCTCGCGCGCGTGGCGGCGGCGGCACCGATTCGTGGCATCGTGACGCTGGGCACGCCGGGGCCCCGGCGCCTCGGGCCGGTGCGGCGTAGCCTCGCCGCCGCGACGATGGCGGTGTCTCGTTTGCTCGGGCGATTCCCGGCGCGCTACCTGCGCTTCGGCAACGAGGACGAGGCCGCGGAGATCATCGCCGAATGGATGGAGTGGAACGTGCGCGGCAGGTGGCTCGGCACCGACGGCTTTGACTACTTTGCGGGTCTAGCGGCGCTGAGCACGCCGTACCTCGGCGTGGCCGGCGGGTCCGACTGGATGTTTGCGCCACCACGGGCGTGCCAGCAAGTCGTCGACCGCGTCGGTGCCGCGCGCAAGACGCTCGCAATCGCGCCCGGGTTATCACACCGGGGATTGGTGTTGAGTGAGCAGGCGCGGACGTCGTGCTGGCCGGCCGTCGTGGCTTGGCTCAAGGAAACGTTGTGACCGAGGCGGTTCTGTTCGACTTCAACGGCGTGCTGGTCGACGACGAGTCGCAGCACTGCGAGGCGCTGCAGCGCGTGCTCGCGGATGAAGGCATCACGCTGACGCGCGAACAGTACTACGCCGATTATCTGGGCCTCGACGATCGCAGCGGCTTTGTCGAGGCGTACCGTCGTGCCCAGCGCACGGTGACGTCCGAGATGCTGAAGTACCTCGTCGCGAAGAAGTCGCAACTCTATCTGGAGCTTGTCGCCACGTCGCTGCGGCTGGTCGAGGGCGCTCCCGAATTCGTACGCGACGCGGGGCAACGATTCCGTCTGGGCATCGTGTCCGGGGCGTTGCGCCGGGAAATCGATCACGTCCTGGCAAA
>Ga0193723_1000268_pt1 | contig 19752 bp, 17 predicted proteins | sample H2m2metaG_FD_143042 | JGI IMG/M metagenome (GOLD analysis project Ga0193723, IMG submission 143042) | Soil microbial communities from a riparian zone of the East river system, Colorado, United States - H2m2 | ecosystem: Environmental > Terrestrial > Soil > Riparian zone | place: USA: East River...
GGAGAAGGCGAGACGTTCGTTGCCGGCGGTGTTGAGAGTATGACGCGCGCGCCGTACGTGATGCTCAAGTCGGGCGAGCCCTGGAGCCGCAAGGTTCCGGAGACCGCTGACACGACGGTCGGCTGGCGCTTCGTGAACCCCCGCATGAAGAAAGAATGGACGATCTCGCTCGGCGAAACGGCGGAAGTCGTGGCGGAGCGTTACAAGATCAGTCGCGCGGAACAGGACGCGTTTGCCGTCGAGAGCCAGCGGCGGGCCGAGCAGGCGCTCAAGGAATGCGTGTTCACGGACGAGCTGGTGCCGGTTCCCCTCCCCGACGGCTCCACGTTTGCCAAGGACGAGTATCCGCGCGCCGGAACGACGCTGGACTCGGTATCGAAGCTCAAGCCAGCCTTTAAGAAGGATGGAACGGTCACGGCAGCAAGCTCGAGCGGCATCAACGACGGCGCCGCCGCGTTGCTCGTGTCGAGCGACAAGAAGAACGCGATTGCGCGAATCGTCGCGACCGCGGTCGCGGGGGTGGATCCGAGCTGCATGGGATTGGGCCCGATTCCCGCCACGAAGATGGCACTCAAGCGCGCCGGTCTTACGATCGATCAGATCGGTCTTGTCGAGTTGAACGAGGCATTCGCGGCGCAGGCGATCGCCTGCATCCGCGAGCTCAAGCTCGATCCTCAGAAGGTGAACATCTACGGTGGTGGCATCGCCCTCGGCCACCCGCTCGGTTGCACCGGTGCGAAGATCCTCACCACGCTTGTCCACGCCTTATCACGCACGAACACGCAATTCGGTCTCGTGACCATGTGCATCGGGGTCGGCCAGGGTATCGCCATGATCGTGGAGCGCGTCTGATGGCGGCGTACGAGCGGATCCTCGTGGAAATCACCGATCACATCGGGACCGCGACGCTCAACCGCCCCGACAAGCTCAACGCCTTTGATCCCGACATGTGCGAGGACCTGCTCGAGGCGCTGCGCATGCTCGCGGCAGCCGACGCCGTCCGCGTCATCGTCCTCACGGGTGCGGGGCGCGCGTTCTGCGCGGGCGCCGACCTCGGGGTGCTGGGCACCCAGGGCGACCAACTCGTGCGGGCGGGCAAGGATATCGCCCTGACGATTCGCAACGCGCCGAAACCGGTGCTCGCGTCGGTCAACGGCGCGGCCGCGGGCGGCGGCGCGAACCTCGCCCTCGCCTGCGATTACCGTCTCGCCTCGGATCAAGCATCGATTGGACAGGTATTCCACAAGCTCGGCTTGGGACCGGACTGGGGAGGCAGCTACTTCCTGCCGCGTCTGACCGGCATCTCGAAGGCGCTCGAGCTGGTGTGGAGCGCGCGCATGGTCCCGGCGGCGGAAGCGGCCCAGCTCGGTCTCTTCGATCGCGTGGTCCCGCCCGAGGCCCTAGCCCTTGAGACCCAGGCCCTCGCTCAGCGCTGGGCGGGCATGGCGCCGCTGGCCGTGCGCAAAGCCAAGGACCTCTTGTATCGCTCCGACTCCAATTCGCTGGCTGCCATGCTCGACCTCGAGATCGAGGATCAGACCGCCCTCATGAGGAGCCGCTGATGGTCCGCAAACTTCTCAACTTCGACGACTGGATCGATTACTTCCGCTACTGGCAGGACTCGATCGGTCTGCCCCAGGGCGATCTTCGCAAGTACGGGTTCGAGGCGAAGTTCGGCGAGCCCGAAGTGCCGCACATCGAGTTCGGGCATTACAAAGGGCAGCGCAAATGGCCGACGGTGATGCACATTCCCGACCAGCGCATCCGTGACGCGCTGCTCAACCTCATCGTCTATCAGGGCGACACCGAGTTCGCGTCGGTGGAGCAGCAGCGCAATCTCCTCCAGCACGCGCCGTCGGACTACGATCTCCTGTCGTTGCAGCGGGTGATGACCGAAGAAATGCGGCACGGCTGGCAGATGTCCTACCTGCTCTGTTCGCATTTTGGCGACGAGGGCAAGCGCGAAGCCGCGAAGCTGCTCGAGCGCCGCGCCGACGAGGGTGAGCGGCTGCTCGGCTCCTTCAACGAGATCGTCGACAACTGGCTCGACTTCTTCACGTACACGCAGTTCATCGACCGCGACGGCAAGTTCCAGCTCAAGATGCTCTCCGTCTCGGCGTTCGATCCGCTGTCGCGCTCCATGGGCCCCATGCTCAAAGAGGAGTCCTATCACCTGGGGACCGGTAACAACGGTCTCTTGCGCATCGTGAAGGCCGGCAAGATGCCGCCGGAGGTGATCCAGCGCTTCTTCTATAAGTGGATTCCGACGGCGTTCGATCTCTTCGGCACCGACAATTCGTCCTCTGCCCATTGGGCCTACGTGTGGGGCCTCAAGGGTCGCTACGACGAGCGCGAAAATCCCACCAACGGGGCCGAGCCCGACAAGAGCAAGCTGAACGAGATGGCGCGCGGGCTGTATCGCCAGGAGATCGTGAAGCTGGTGGAGCGGCTCAACATGTTTATCCCGGAGCGCGAGCGGCAGCTCAACGTCCCGGATCTCAAGTTCAACCGGCGGATCGGGATGTACGCGCACCAGAAGTTCACAGTTGAGGGGCAGCCGATCGATGCGGCCAAGTATCCCGCCTACCTGGAATCGGTGCTGCCGCGCCCCGTAGACATCGCGACCGTGCACGACATCGAAAAAGAGCCGGACTGGATCGAGCCGAAAAAAGCCGACAGCCTCCAGCAGTGAAGCCTTTGGTGATTGCCCACCGGGGCGCCTCCAGCATCGAGCTGGAGAATTCCCTGGCCGCGTTCCGCGCCGCCCGAGGCCAGGGCGCCGACGCCGTCGAGCTGGATGTGCATGCCACGATCGATGGGGAAATCGTCGTCCATCACGATCCGTCGATCATGGGTCTCCCGATCGCGCAGACACGGGCGACCGATCTCGCGACCGTGCCACTTGCGAACGGCGAGCCCATCCCCACGCTCGCCCAGGCGCTGGACGTGCTGGGCACCCTCAGAGTGTTCGTCGAAGTGAAAGTGCTCGATCCCCGGTGGGACGATCGCCTGCTGGCAACGCTCGATCGCGGCCCGAACCCGGCCGGTTACGCGGTGCACAGTTTCCTCGAGCCCGTCATCCGGCGACTGGGTGAGAAGCGGCCGACCCTGTCGCGGGGGATTCTTTCGGAGGTCCGCTCGCCGTCCGCCAAGCAAATCCTCGCGGACGCCGCGGCGCAGACACTCTGGCCAGAGCAATCGACGATCGATGAGCGGCTCGTGCAGACGATACACGGCCTGGGCGCGACGATCATTGCGTGGACTGTGGACAATCCAGCCGACATGGAGCGCCTGGCACACTGGGGCGTCGACGGCCTTTGCACCAACCATCCCGAGCGCGCGCGGCGGGTCGTCGACGCGCCCCCGCCCCAAGCAGCGTGAAATCCCCTCGCGTCGCGGTCATCGGCGCCGGCACGATGGGCCACGGCATCGCCTACGTCGCGGCGCTCGCCGGGTGCAAGGTGAGGCTCACCGACGCACAACCCGATGCCCTGCCCCTGGCGATGAGCAAGATCGAGAGCTTGCTCGGAGGTGGCTTGAAGCGCGGGAAGATCACTGAGCAGGAGCGGAATCAGGCCCACGAGCGGCTGCGAGCCGAGCCCCAGCTCGGTGCCGCCGTCGCCACTGCCGACATCGTGATCGAGGCGATTGTCGAGGACCTTGCGATCAAACAGCGTCTCTTTGCAGAGCTGGAGCGCGCGGCGCCGGCGGATGCCCTGCTCGCTACGAACACCTCTTCTCTATCGATTGGACAGATCGCCGCCACGATGACACGCCCGGCGCGACTGGTCGGGATGCATTTTTTCAATCCCGTTTACGTCATGAAGCTGGTTGAGGTTGTCACCCACGGGCGCAACAGCGGCCCCTCCGCCGAGCGCGCCGTCAAATTCGCGCGGCAGCTCGGCAAGGAGCCGATCGTCGTGCGCGATTCCCCGGGTTTCGCGTCCAGTCGGCTAGGCGTCGTCCTGGGGCTCGAGGCAATGCGCATGCTCGAGCAGGATGTCGCGAGCGCGGAGGACATCGACAAGGCGATGGAGTTGGGCTACAACCATCCGATGGGTCCGCTGAAACTGACCGATCTCGTGGGCCTCGATGTGCGACTCGCGATTGCCGAGTATCTGCATGCGACCCTCGGCAAGCCGCAGTACCAACCGCCGAAGATTCTGAAAGACAAAGTGAAGAAGGGCGAGCTGGGGAAGAAGACGGGAAAGGGGTTTTACACCTGGAGCGATTGAGCCGCATTACCGACGTTCACATCCACATCCAACCGTGGCGCGACCTCAAGCCCAAAGTCCAGGAGGCGATGCGCAGGGGGAAAGAGGACCATTGGGAGGTCCTCATCGCCCTGATGGACGATCCGCGTGCGCTGCTCGAGGTGATGGACAAGTCGGGCGTCTGGCGCGTCGGCCTCGTCAATTATCCCAGCCCCGACATCATGGGGTTCGACGATTCGACCAACACATTCGCCGCCAAGTACGCCCGCGCCAATCCGGAGCGGCTGTTGCCCTACGGCGGTGTGCACGCGCGCTACACCCGCGACCCCTCAGGCGACGTCGATCGGCTGATCGACCTTGGAATCCGGTTGCTCAAGGTCCATCCGCCACACCAGGCCTTCCCCGCCAACGCGTACACCGATGGGCTCACGGCGCTCGGCCAGATCTACCAGCGCTGCGAAGAGCGCGGCCTGCCGGTGATGATCCATACGGGCACGTCGATTTTTCCCGGAGCGCGGTCAAAGTTCGGTAATCCGATGGAGATCGACGATGTCGCCATCGATTTTCCGGACCTGCAGCTCGTGATGGCACACGGCGGGCGGCCGCTGTACATGGAGGAGGCGTTTTTCATCCTGAGACGTCATAGGAAAGTCAGGCTCGATGTCTCAGGCATTCCGCCCTCCAAGCTGCTGGAGTACTTTCCCCGCCTGACGGAGATCGGCGACCGCGTGCTGTGGGGCACCGACTGGCCCAGCCCCGGCGTGAAAGACCTCCGGCAAAACATCGATCAGTTCCTGGCCCTGCCGCTTACGAACGAGCAGCAACAGGCGATCCTCGAAACCAACGCGCTGGCGCTCTTCCCTATGGAGTCTCGAACCCATGCGTAAACTGTTCGCGCTGCTGGTGATGCTTCCTGGAACGCTGATCGCGCAGGCCGCGCCGGCCCCCCCCACTGCTCCCGCCGGACGAATCGTGTTCGAGCAGTTCACGCTGCCGAACGGCCTCCGGGTCATCTATTCCGAAGACCACTCGACGCCGATCGTCACGGTGGACGTGTGGTATGAAGTCGGCTCGCGCAACGAGCGCCCCGGCCGCTCGGGGTTCGCACACCTGTTCGAGCACATGATGTTCCAGGGGTCGGCGCACATCAAAAAGGCCGAACACAACAAATTGATCGAGCGCGCCGGCGGCGACTTCAATGGGTCGACGGCCGAGGACCGCACGAACTATTGGGAGACGGTGCCGTCGAATCGGCTCAACCTGGCGCTCTGGGCGGAGGCGGACCGGATGCGCTCGCTGGCGATCACCGAAGAGAACTTCGAGAACCAGCGACAGGCGGTGAAGGAAGAGCGTCGGCTGCGCGTCGACAATCAACCCTACCAGGCCGCCTTTACGGACGGCCTTACCTGGCCGTTCGACAGCACCAGCTGCTTCCCGTACGCCCATACCGTCATCGGGTCGATGGCCGATCTTGACGCGGCGAAGCTGCCCGACGTCCAGGGGTTCTTCGACAGCTACTACGCGCCGAACAACGCAACGCTCGTCGTGGTCGGCGACTTCGCGCCGAGCGAGCTGCGCCGCCTCGTGAATCAGTACTTTGCCGGAGCGCCGAGTCACCCGGTGCCTGAAGCGCCGCGGTGTGACGCGACAGCCGGTGCATCCGCCAGGCGCCGGGAAGTGCATGACGCGCAGGCGAACCTCGACGCCCTGCTCCGGATCTACCGCATTCCCGAGCACCGCCACGCCGATACGCCGGCGCTCGAGATCCTCAACATCATCCTCGGCCAGGGCGAGAGCTCGCGCCTCAACGTCGCGGTGGTGCGCCGCGAGAAGGCGGCAGTCGCGACCGGGGCGATTCTCAACCCGTTCGGATCGCGCAACGGGCCCGGCATCTGGGTCGCGTTCGGCATCGTAAACTCGGGAGTCCCCGCGGATCGGATGGACAGTCTGATCGGCGTTCAGCTGGACAGCATCCGCGCGAACGGGATTACACCGGAGGAGCTCGAGAAAGCGAAGAACGCGTTACGATCGGGCTTCATTGCAAGCCGGGAGACCACGTTGGGCAAAGCGGAGGAGCTGCATCACTATCTGACGTTTCATACGTCGATCGAAGAGATCAACACCGATCTCGACCGGCTGCTGGCGGTCACGAGCGACGATGTGAAGCGTATCGCGAACACCTACCTCGCTCCCGGCAATCTGACGGTGGTGATCGTTCGTGCGGGCGCCGTGCCGGCGAGCGGAGGCTCGCAATGAACGCGCTGCTTTTCGTCTCGGCGCTGCTTACCGTCCAGCAGCCTTTCCCCACTCGTGCACCGGCCCCCGTCAGGCTCCGGCCCGTCCAGTTCCCGCCGTTCCGGGACGTCGCACTGCCGAATGGGATGACCTTGCTGCTGGTCGAGAATCACGAGCAGCCGACGCTCTCGCTGAGTCTCAGCTTCCGGGCGGGGACCGCGTACGATCCCGCGGGCAAGGAAGGGGTTGCTGCGCTGGTCGCCGAGCTGTTGACCAAAGGCACGCCCACCCGCACTGCCGACCAGATCGCGGCTGCGATCGAGGGCGTGGGCGGGAGTATCAGCGCGAGCAGCGGCGACGATTTCCTCACGATCTCGACCGACGTGCTCAGCGATCACGTAGATCTGGCGTTCTCGCTCCTTGGCGATGTGACGCGGCGGGCAACGTTCCCCGAGCAGGAGCTGGAGCTCGCACGCACGCGGTTCCTGTCGTCGCTCGAGGTGGAGCTGTCCCAGGCCGATAACGTCGCCGCACGCGCTTTCCAGAAGGAGATTTACGGCCGCAATCCGTACGGTCGAAACACCAGCGTTGCGGCCTACAAGGCGATCACGCGGGACGACGTCGTGGGATTTGCCGCGCGGCGCCTGCGACCCGGTGGCTCACTGCTCGTGATCTCGGGCGACATCACGCTGCCGCAGGCCCGCGCGCTCGCCGCGCAGGCATTCGGCACCTGGCGCGGTGCCGCGGCACCAACGCCCGCGTTTCCCGCCGTCCCCATCAAGCGCGGCACCGATATCCTGCTCGTCAACCGGCCGGGCTCCGTGCAGTCGAACATCGTGATCGGCAATACGACCTTCCTGGCGACCGACAGCGGCTACTATCCCGCGCGCATCGCGACGCACGTGCTGGGCGGTGGCAGTGATTCCCGCCTGTTCATGATCCTGCGCGAGCAGAAGAGCTGGACATACGGCTCCTACGCCGCGCTCCGCCGCAGCCGCGGGATGGGGTACTGGCAGGCGACGTTCGAAGGGCGCACCGAGGTCACCGACAGCGCGCTCACCGAGCTGTTGCATCAGATCGACCGGGTACGCACCGAGACTATTCCCGACAGCGAGCTGGTCGCGGCGAAGGGGTTCCTCGTCGGCTCGTTCCCGCTGACAATCGAGACACCGCGCCAGATCGCGCAGGTCGTCACGACGGCTCGACTCCTCGGGCTCAGCGCTGATTACATCCAGCGCTATCGCGATCGGCTCACGGCGGTGAGTGGCCTGCGCGCGCGGGCCGCGGCGCAGCGCGTGTTCAAACGCGATGCACTCACGATCGTCGTGGTCGGCGACGCCAAGGAGCTCTACGACAGGCTCAAGGCGATCGCGCCGGTGCGACTCGTGGATGTCGGAGGAAAGCCGATGGATCCGGCCGAGCTGAATCCGACGGGCGGGCCGGTGGCGTTCGATCGCAGCCAGATCGTTGCGCACAGCGACAGCTTCCAGGCGCTGGTCCAAGGCAATGTGTTCGGCGCGCAGACGGCGAGGGTCGTCGTGACGGGGGACTCGATCGTCTACAGTGAATCGACGACGATAGGACCGTTCCAGCAGGCATCGACGGTCGTGCTGAATGGCGACCTCTCGATGCGTCACACCGACCAGTCCAGTGTCGTTCAGGGTCAGCATACGGAGATCCATCTCACCTACGCCGGCGGACGCGTCAAAGGCACCTCGCAGTCGCCGCAACCGGGTGGTACGCCGAAGTCCATCACCGTGGACACGACGGTGGCCGACGGCACGATCGACGACAACGCGCTCGCCGTGCTGCTCGCCGCGCTGCCGCTCGAGCAGGGCAAGACGTTCAACCTGAACGTCTTCTCCACGGGTGAGGGCACGACGAAAGTCGTCAGCGTGAAGGTCGCCGCGCTGGAGAACATCGCGGTTCCGGCCGGAACCTTCCCGGCCTATCGGCTCGAGGTAGCAGGGATGCAGCTGCCGATCGTGATACACGTAACCCAGCAGGCGCCACGCCGCGTGGTGCGCATCGCGCCGACCGGCGCGCCGCTGGTGTTTGAACTCGTGAAATGACAGGAGAGCACACCATGGGACAACTGTCAGCCGCGCTGGGACTGATCGTCCTCCTCGCGGGCTGCGCCTCAGCGGGTGCCCGGACAACGACGGCGTCCGCACCAGCCCCTTCCCCCGCGTCTGCGCCAGCAGCGGCCGCCGGTCAGGATGCGGCGGGGATCGGACCCCAGTATCCGTCCACCTACCAGCGCCATCCGAATCCTCCGGTGTTGATCCGCAATGCCACGATCATGACGGCAGCGGGACAGGAGATTCAGGGGGGCTCAATCCTGTTCCGTGACGGCCGGATCGTCGCGGTCGGAGCGAACGTCACGGCACCGACCGATGCGACGATCGTCGATGGCACCGGCAAATGGGTGACGCCGGGCGTCATCGACACGCACTCGCACATCGGCGTCTATGCCGCGCCCGGCACGTTCGGGGAATCGGACGGCAACGAGGCCACGAGCCCGGTGACGGCCGAGGTGTGGGCCGAGCATTCGTTCTGGCCGCAGGATCCGCAGATTCCGCTCGCGATCGCGGGCGGCGTCACGACGATTCAGGCGCTGCCCGGGTCTGCCAATCTCATCGGCGGCCGCAGTGCGGTGTTGAAGCTCGTCCCAGCGCGGTCCGTGCAAGAGATGAAGTTTCCCGGCGCGCACTATGGGCTGAAGATGGCCTGCGGGGAGAATCCCAAGCGCGTGTATGGCAACCGCGGCGGTCCGTCGACACGGATGGGCAACATGGCCGGCTACCGCGCGGCGTTCATCGCGGCGCAGGCCTATCGCCAGAAGTGGGACAAGTGGAACAAGGATCACCAGGGCGATGCGCCCGAGCGCAATCTGCGCAACGAGTCGCTCGCCGAGGTGCTGCGCGGCAACATCTACGTGCAGAACCACTGCTACCGGGCGGACGAAATGATCCAGATGCTGGATCTCGCCCACGAGTTCGGATTCAAGATCCGCTCGTTCCACCATGCGGTGGAGGCGTACAAGATCGCCGACGTGCTGGCGCGTGAAGGCACGGCCGTCTCGATCTGGTCGGACTGGTGGGGCTTCAAAGAAGAAGCGATGGACGGGATCTACGAGAACGCCGCGCTGGTGCAGCAGGCGGGTGGGCGCGTCGTGATCCACTCCGATGACGCGTCCGGGATTCAGCGGCTCAATCAGGAGGCGGCGAAGGCGATGTATCACGGCCGGCGCGCCGGGATTCCCGTCACGCGCGACCAGGCGGTGCGGTGGTTCACCGCCAACCCGGCCTGGGTGCTCGGTCTCGACTCGATCGTCGGAACGCTCGAGCCCGGGAAGATGGCCGACGTCGTGCTCTGGTCGGCCGACCCACTCTCCGTCTATGCCCGCGCGATTCAGGTCTACAACGACGGCTGGCTTGTGTACGACCGCAACGATCCCGCGCATCAGCCCAAGATGGACTTCACCCTGGGCGAGGGGGGGGGGCGGCCATGATTGCCTTCCTACTTGCCCAAACGATCGCGATCACCGGCGGCACGGTGTATCCCGTTTCGGGCCCGAAGATCGACAACGCCACGGTCGTCATCCGTGACGGCCGGATTGCCGCCGTCGGAGCCAACGTGGCCGTGCCGGCGGGCGCGACGCGCATCGATGCGTCCGGCAAGTGGGTGACACCCGGATTCATCGATGGCGCGGGCCAGATGGGACTGCGCGAGATCGGCGCCGTCGACAATACGAGCGAGTACACCCTCCGGGGGAACGACGTCGCGGCTGCCTTCAACGTGCTCGAAGGCGTCAATCCGGCGTCGAGCCTCATCGCGGTGAACCGCATGGAGGGGATCACGACCACGCTCGCGGTGCCCAACGGCAATCTCATCTGGGGCCAGGCGGTGCTGATCGATCTCGATGGCGCGACGATCGAGGCGATGCGGGTGAAGTCGCCGACCGCGATGGTTGCCGACTTGAGCGAAGGGTCCAAGGCGGCGGGCGGCGGCTCGCGCGCTGGCGTGGCGCAACGGCTGCGCCGCGTGCTCGATGACGCGCGCGAGTACGCGACGCGGCGCGCCGATTACCGGCGCCGGCAGATCCAGGATCTCAGCGCGAGCGCCGCGGACCTCGAGGCGCTGCAGCCGGTGCTGCGTGGTGAGCTGCCGCTGCTCGTCGTTGCGAACCGCCGCAGCGATATCGAGACCGCGCTGCGCATCGCCAAGGAGTACAAGCTGCGGCTGATTCTCGCGGGCGTGGCCGAGGGGTGGATGATTGCGAGCGAGATCGCGGCGGCGGGTGTGCCGGTCCTCGTCGAGCCGCTCGACAACATTCCGAGCTACGACGCGCTCGGCATTCGCTACGAGAACGCCCCGTTGCTCGCGAAGGGCGGCGTGAAGGTCGCGCTCATGGAGACGGCGACTGAGAACACCAGGGACCTGCGGCAGCAGGCCGGAAATGCCGTGGCGAGCGGGATGCCGTGGGAGCAGGCGTTGCGGGCCGTGACGCTGACGCCGGCGGAAATCTTTGGCGTCGCGGATCGCTATGGCTCTCTAGAGACAGGTAAGGTCGCGAACGTCGTAGTATGGACGGGCGATCCCTTTGATTTCTCAACCGGAGTAGACCACGTGTTCATCCGTGGACGCGACATTCCGCTGAGAAGCCGCCAAACGGAGTTGCTGGAGAGGTATAAGACGCTGCCTCCTAAATACTAGGGCGGCAATGGCGGCAGGGGCGGCAGGGGCGGCAGAGTTGTTCCTCTGCCGCCGTTAGTGCTTTTCGTCCAACCTCTTTTCGTCCGTGCCCTTTTCGTCCACCAGTGCTCGCTGCAGGGCCGGCGAGTTGATGTTGTAGCCGAGCAACGCCGGCTTCCCGTCGCGAATGCGCCAGGTGAATGTCTCCGTCGCCTTGTCCTTGGAGAAGGTCGTGTAATAGACAAGGACAACGACTGTCCCGTTATTCGTTGTGACACTGACATTCCAGTTGACCAGCGAGTCGCTCTGCAACGAGCCGAACCTTCGTTGGACCATACGCCACAAGGCGTTCGCGTCCTTCTCCGGAGTGGCGTTTCGGAATTCTGGATCAACCTGCTGATATATCGAATCGAACTGACTCAAATCCAGTTTGAGGTGAAACCGGTCGGTCGCCGTCTCGGCGACCCCGCGTTGAGCGGTGGCGTCGCCCCAAAAGGCGAATGGGTTACAAGCGATGGCGGCTGCGAGGAGGGCAACGGCGAGCGCGCGCATGGTTATTCTATACCCACCAAGATCCCAGATGACAACCCACACCGAAATCAAAAGGGCGGCGCTTTTGCTTTCGCCGCCCCTCGCCGCCGCTTCACCTCGCCGCCCTTAGTTTTTCGCCGCTGCCGCCGCCGCCGCCGCCGTGACCGCCGCCGGATACACACTCACCTGAAACCGCTGCTTGTTCTTGTGCTCGAATTTCACATGACCGTCGATGGTCGTGAACAGCGTATCGTTCGAGGCGCGCCGCACGTTCTTTCCGGGATGGAACTTGGTGCCGCGCTGAATGACGATGATGGTCCCGGCCCGCACGAATTCCCCGCCGAACCGCTTCACGCCGAGGTACTTCGGATTCGAGTCGCGCCCGTTGCGCGAGGAGCCGACGCCCTTCTTATGAGCCATGCTGTCCTCAGCCGACCTTCACGTCGGCGATCTTGATCTCGGTGAAATCCTGCCGGTGTCCGGCGTGGCGGCGATACCCGGTGCGGCGGGCAAACCGAAAGATGCGAACCTTCTTGTCCTTGCCGTGCCGCACCACCTCGGCCGTGACCTTGGCGCCCTTGATGTGTGGCTTGCCGCTCTGCACGTCCTTGCCGTCGCTCGCGATCAGCACGTGATCGAACGACACCTCGTCACCCGGCTTGGCATCGAGCAGCGGGACCCTGATCGTGACTCCCGGCTCGGCGCGGAACTGGCGACCACCGGTGCTGAAAATCGCGTAACTCATAGGGGGCGGAACCTAAATGGGCGCAATCGGTTAGTCAAGCCACGGCGTATTGTTCGGTCACGTCCCGACCCGCTGGTCGCGCCATCATCCTGAACTCATCCAGCCGCATCATCGGGTCGTCCCGCACCTCGAGCTCGAGGCCGGTCTGCTTCTCCAACTGACGCAGGAAGTTAGGCTCCTGCTCCACGAGGTAGAGCGCGACCTCGGGATGGAGCCGCACCGACAGCTGCCGCTCCTTGTGATCGGCGCCGGCGCGCTTGAGCGAACGCTCCATGCGCCGGACCACGACCTCCGGCCGGAACACTCGACCTGTGCCCGAGCAGGTCGGGCACTCGATCGTCATCGACTGCCACAGGGACGGCCGCACCCGCTGCCGGGTCATTTCGATCAGGCCCAGCTCGGACACCGCAAACGCCCGCGTGCGCGCCCGGTCATTCCCCAGATGGGTGCGTAGCTCCTGGAGCACCTTGTCGCGGTTCGAGCGCGTCTCCATGTCGATGAAATCGACGACGATGATCCCGCCGATGTCGCGCAGCCGGAGCTGGCGTGCCACTTCGCGCGCCGCCTCGAGGTTCGTCCGCAGGATCGTGCTCTCGGGGTCCCGCTTGCCGGTGTAGCGTCCCGTGTTGACGTCGATCGAGATCAGCGCTTCGGTCGGCTGAATGATCAGGTAGCTGCCGGTCGGCAGGTCGACGCGCTGCTTGAAGAGGTTGCGGATTTCCGCCTCGACGTCGTATTCGTCGAAGAGCGGAGTCTCGGCGGTGTACATCTTGACCCTGGGTAACAGCTCGGGGTCGATCTGCTTCAGGTACTGCTCGATTTCGTTGTACAGGAGCTTGGAGTCGACGAGGAGCAGGTCGACGCTGTCCGACAGCAGATCGCGCACGATGCCCCGCGTGAGGCTCGTCTCGCGCTGTACCAGCTGTGGGGCCCGACCTGACGACTGCTTCCGCGTGATCTTCTTCCACAAGCCGAGGAGGTGGTCGATCTCGCGCTTGCAGCTCGCCTCGGTCAGATCATCGGCGACGGTGCGGATGATCCAACCGCCCGAATCCGCCGGAACGAGCTTCGTGACCAGCTCGCGCAGCTTGGCGCGCTGCTCACGGGACTCGATCTTCCGCGAGACGCCGACCTTGGACGCGAACGGCATGTAGACGAGGAACCGGCCGGCGAGGGAGACCTGCGCGGTGACGCGCGGTCCTTTGGTGCCGATCGCTTCTTTGATGACCTGGACGAGCTTTGTTTGGCCGCGCTTGAGCTCGTCTGCGATGTTGGGAGCCGGGCGCCGCCGGGAACGGTCCCGTGGCGGTCCGCTGCGTTTCGCTACCGGCTGGCTGCCACCGTTTCCAGTTCCGTTCCCGCTTCCGTTGCCGTTTTCATCGTCTGCGTCGTCCGGCTCGCGGTCCTCCGGATCCTCGTCTTCGTCGGCTTCGATTAGATCGGAGGCGTGGAGAAAGGCGCTCTTCTCGGCGCCGATGTCGACGAACGCCGCCTGGATGCCGGGCAGGACGGCCTCGACCTTGCCGACATAGATGTCGCCAACCGAGCGGTGGGAGTCGGGACGGTCGACCAGGAGCTCAACAAGGCGGTCGTCCTCGAGAATGGCCACGCGGGTCTCCCGCGGGTTTCCAGAGATCAGTATCTCGCGCTTCAAAGCAGTTACCCTCGCGCCCCGGCGGGAAGCATCCGCCTCCCGGGAGCCTGTGGTTTTCCCAGCAATAGTCCGACTCGCCCAGCCGATTTGGCGTGGGGAGTGAGATGATTCGATTGGAGAGGCGGCTGAGAGACGCCAGAGCCCAATGCATGAGGGTAAAGCTAGGAAAAGAGGAGACTTAGGTCAATCGATCAGGCCGCCGAGCAGCTGCCGGGCGATCACGACACGCTGAATCTCGCTCGTTCCCTCGCCGATCTCGCAGATCTTGGCGTCCCGCATCATGCGCTCGACCGGGTACTCGGTGGTATAGCCGTACCCGCCATGCAGCTGGACGGCCTTCGTGGTGGCGCGCATGCACAGCTCGGAAGCGTAGAGCTTGGCCATCGCCGCTTCCTTCTTGAACGGAGCCCCGCGCTGTTTGAGCCAGGCGGCATGGTACACGAGCTGCTTGGCGGCTTCGATTTCTGTGGCCATGTCGGCGAGGGCGAAGTGCACGCCCTGGAAGCTCGCGATCGGCCGGCCGAACTGCTTCCGGGTGGACGTGTACGTCAGACACTCTTCGAGCGCCCCCTCGGCCAATCCGAGCGACAGAGCGGCGATCCCGATCCGGCCGCCGTCGAGCGTGTGCAGAAACTGCCGAAAGCCGTTGTTCACCGGTCCGAGCACATTTTCCTTCGGGACGATCGCGTCCTGAAAGATCAGCTCGCGCGTGTCGGACGCCCGCCACCCCAGCTTGTCTTCCTTCTTGCCTGAAAGGACGCCCCGGTTCTTCGGCAGCTCCGAGGGAAGCGCATGACCAATCCCAACGCGTTTTGCCTCGTCGAGATCGCACGTGTCTTTTGTGACAATGAACGCCGTGATCCCGTGCGTGCGCTTGGCCTGCGGATCGGTGCGGGCCGTGACGCAGAAGATCTCGCCGACGCCTGCGTGGGTGATGAAAATCTTCGAGCCGTTCAGGACGTAATGATCGCCCTTGTCGACGGCGGTCGTCTTGGTGCCTCCCGCATCCGACCCGGCGCCCGGCTCCGTGAGGCCAAAACCGCCCAGGACCTTCCCGCTCGCGAGCAGGGGCACGAAGCGGCGCTTCTGCTCGTCGGTACCGAAATCCACGATCGGCGACGTGCCGAGCGTGGTGTGGGCGCTGACGGTGATGGCGTGACTCGCATCGACTTTCGCGAGCTCATGGATGACGGTGATGTACGACAGGTAATCCATCCCCGACCCGCCCAGGTCCTCCGGCCACGGAATGCCGAACAGCCCGAGCTCCGCCATTTGTTTGATGTTGTCCCAGGGGAAGCGGCTGTCGAGATCGTATTGACGGGCAGTGGGTTTGACGACGTTCTTGGCGAAGTCTCGCACCATCTCGCGAACCTGGAGATGGTGGTCGGAGAAGTAGAGGCTATCGTGCATCCCGAAATATGCTCAGGGCTCCCCGAAGTACTCCAGTATCATTTCACGATGGTTCGTCCGGGATTCGACATAGCGTTGCATCGCAGGAGCGATGTTTCCCCACGAAAAGTCATCCCGGCGCCACAGGACGAGACATTCGGTCGCCCCGCCGTCTCTACCGCCTCTGCCGGCTTCCTGGTAATAGGCCTCCAGCGTCGGCGGCGGACCCCAATGCAGGACTTGCCGGACATCCGGTTTGTCGATCCCCATGCCGAACGCGCTGGTCGCGACGATGACGCGTACCTGATCGGCGAGAAACGCCCGCAGCACGCGTCTGCGAACGCTCGCGCTCAGGCCGGCGTGGTAGGGAGCGGCGCGGACACTCGTCCGGAGCAGCGCACGGGTCACGAGCTCGGTCAGCCGTCGCGTCGGGGTGTAGATCAGGGACCCGCCGGTCGCACCGCGCACCCGGGTCCGAATGATCGCGAACCGTTCGCGATCGTCGCAGACCTTCTGAACGGCGAAGGCGAGATTGGGGCGGTCGAACGACGTGACGATGACCTCGGCGTCAGGTATGCGGAGGACGCGGAGGATGTCAGCGCGAGCGGAGGGTGTGGCGCTGCCGGTCAACGCGATCGTGGGGGGGCGGCCCAGACCTGAGCGAAACATGCCGAGCCGCCGATAGACCGGCCGGAACTCGTTGCCCCATTCCGTAATGCAATGCGCTTCATCGATCGCGAACAGGCTGACGGGCGTCTGGGCCGCGGTGAGCCGTCGCGTGAGCGACGCCAGTCCTTCCGGCGCGCAGTAGAGCAGTGCGAGCCGCCGGCTCGTGGCCGCATCGAGCACGGCGCGGCGCTGGTCCTCGTCGAGCTGGCTGTTCACGTACGCGGCCGCGATGCCCCGGCGTCGCAGCGCGCCGACCTGGTCCTGCATCAGCGAGATCAAGGGCGAAACGACGAGCGTCAGCCCGGTGCCGAGCAGCGCGGGGACCTGGTAGCAGAGCGACTTCCCCGCCCCGGTTGGGAGTACGGCGAGGACGTTCCGGCCGGCGAGCAGCGGTCCCAGGACTCTGAGCTGATGGATCCGGAACCGTGTGTGACCGAATCGCTCCTCGAGGATCCGGCGTGCGTCGGCGAGTCCCACGCTGCACGTCGGCACGACTCACGAAATACGCGGTGCGGACTCGCGCCCCCCTACCCCAAAGGCGCGGCACGGGGCACGTTTACGCGTCATGCCTCCCTTATTCTTAGCGACACTCATGCTGGTACAAACCGTGACATATCCCCCCGCCCGCAAAGGCGACGTGGTCGACGACTACCATGGCACTAAAGTGGCCGACCCCTACCGCTGGCTCGAGGACGTGGACGCGGCGGAAACCCGCAGCTGGGTGGAAGCCGAGAATCGCGTCACCTTCGCCTATCTCGAGCAGATCCCGGAGCGCGAGCGGATCCGGCGTCGGCTGACGGAATTGTGGGATTATCCGAAATACGGCGCCCCGTTCAAAAAGGGCGGACGTTACTTCTTCTTCAAGAACTCAGGCCTCCAGAATCAGTCGGTCCTATACACGCAACGCGCGCTGACCGCCGAGCCCGAGGTCCTGCTGGATCCCAACACGCTGTCAGCGGACGGCACCGTCGCGCTGTCGATTCTCGCGTTCGCCGAGGACGGCAAGACGCTGGTGTACGGCACGTCGGGAAGCGGCTCGGACTGGCAAGAATTCCGGGTGCGCGATGTCGCGACGCGGCAGGACCGGCCCGATCACCTGAAGTGGATCAAGTTCTCGAGTGCGGCATGGACGCACGACGGCGCAGGATTCTTTTACAGCCGCTATCCGGAGCCCGCGGTTGGCGCCGATCCGCTGCTCGAGGTCAATCACAACCAGAAGGTCTACTACCACACGCTCGGCACTGACCAATCCGCCGACCACCTGGTCTATGAGCGGCCCGATCATCCCGACTGGGGCTTCGGTGTCGAAGTGAGTGCCGACGGCCGCTACGCCGTCTACACGGTCTGGTTGGGGACCGACCGGCGCAATCGCATCTACTATCAAGACCTCGGCGATCCCAAGCGCCCTCTGCTCGACGCACCCGTCGTCCGCCTGCTCGATGACTTCGATGCCTCCTACGGCTTCGTCGGCAACTCGGGTCCCGCCTTTTATTTCCAGACCGACAACGGCGCGCCGCGCGGCCGCATCGTCGCCGTCGATGTACGGCATTCCGAGCAGCATGCCTGGAAAGAAGTCGTGCCACAGGCGCCCGACGTGATCGAGGGCTCGCAGATCGTCCACAACACGTTTGTCGTCCGTTATCTCCACGATGCGTACTCGCAGCTGCGCCTCTTCGCGCTCGACGGCAAGGCGGCCGGCGATGTCCCGCTCCCGACGCTCGGCTCGATCGTGCAGGTGAGCGGCGAGCCCCGTGACACGGAGATGTTCTACGCCTTCACGTCGTTCCTCTATCCGACGACGATCTTCCGGCACGACTTCATGACCGGCACATCCACTGTTTTCAAGGCACCGGAGATTGCGTTTGATCCCGCGAAGTACGAAACGGTGCAGGTGTTTTACCACAGCAACGATGGCACGCGGGTGCCGCTGTTCCTGACCTACAAGAAGGGACTCAAGCAGGACGCATCGAACCCGACGTACCTGTACGGCTACGGCGGCTTCAATGTCAACATGACGCCGGGCTTTTCGATCGGCGTGCTGGCGTGGCTCGAGATGGGCGGGGTGTACGCGCAGGCGGTGCTGCGCGGCGGCTCAGAGTACGGGGAAGAGTGGCATCAGGCGGGGATGCTCAACCGCAAGCAAACTGTGTTCGACGACTTCATCGCGGCCGCCGAGTATCTGATCGCCGAGCACTACACGTCGCCGCCGAAGCTGGCGATCGGCGGGGGGTCGAACGGCGGGCTGCTGATCGGCGCGGTGCTCAACCAGCGTCCCGAGCTGTTCGGTGCCGCGCTGCCGGCCGTCGGAGTGATGGATATGCTGCGGTTCCACAAGTTCACGATCGGCTGGGCGTGGGTCACCGAGTACGGCTCGGCCGACAGCGTCGGGCAGTTCCCGTTTCTCTATCGGTACTCGCCGATCCACAATATGAAGCCGGGGACGCACTATCCCGCGACCCTGATCACCACCGCCGATCACGACGACCGCGTCGTGCCGGGGCACTCGTTCAAGTACGCGGCGACGCTGCAGACGGCGCAGGGTGGGCCCGAGCCGGTGTTGATCCGGATCGAGACCAAGGCTGGGCATGGGGCCGGGAAGCCGACCGCCAAAGTGATCGAGGAGCAGACCGATCGGTGGGCGTTCCTCGTTCACAATCTGCACATGCAGCTGCCGGCACAGGCTCTGACCCCGCCGAGGCCCTAGGAGACGATCGCATGCCCAAGGTGAACTGTTCGCTGTGCGATGCCCCGGTGGAGGGCCGCACGCTGGCGTCCCCCCAGAAGTTGGAAAACCGCATCATCGACCTGATCAAGAAAGACCGGCCGGAATGGGCAGGAACGCGTGGGATTTGCGCCAATTGTCTCGAGACCTATCGCGCCAAGAAGTTCGTGACCTATCTCGAGGCCGAGTATCAGAAACTGTCGGAGCTCGAGCATTCGGTGGTCTCGAAGATCACGCGCCGCGGCCGGGTGAGTAAGCTGGTGCACCAGGACGTGGAGACGTCGATGACGTTCGGCGAGCACGTGGCCGACAAGGTGGCGCAGTTCGGCGGGAGCTGGCGCTTCATCGGCTTGTTCGGGGGCATCCTGCTCGTGTGGATGGTGGTGAACGCCTGGGTGCTCGCGACCCATCCCTTCGACCCCTACCCCCTCATTCTCCTGAACCTCGTGTTGTCGACGCTCGCTGCGCTCCAGGCGCCCGTGATCATGATGAGTCAGAACCGCCAGGCGCACAAAGACCGGGTGCAGGCGAATCAGGATTACGAGATCAACTTGATGGCGGAGATTGAAATCCGGGATTTACACGACAAGCTGGATTCGCTGCGATTCAAGCAGTGGCACGAGCTATGGCACATTCAAAAGCGGCAAATCGAATTGCTCGAACATCTCTGCGAGCGGAACGCGAACCCTGACACGAAGGTGCCGGCACCGACTCCCTACGTCCCGCCGGAGCTCTAGCCCGAGTCCTTCCAGTCGATCGCATAGCTGCGCCCGCACTCGTGGCACTTGCCGTCTTTGCGGCCCTCCGGGAGCACGGTCCGCGCATGACATCCGGGGCAGACCAGGTGCGGCTCGCGCACCACACTCCACGCGCTCGGCCGCTCGCTACGAATCTC
>Ga0193723_1000269_pt1 | contig 19710 bp, 16 predicted proteins | sample H2m2metaG_FD_143042 | JGI IMG/M metagenome (GOLD analysis project Ga0193723, IMG submission 143042) | Soil microbial communities from a riparian zone of the East river system, Colorado, United States - H2m2 | ecosystem: Environmental > Terrestrial > Soil > Riparian zone | place: USA: East River...
GCGATGTCGAAGCGGTCCCGCAGGCCGATCAGCCGCTGCATCGCATAGGACGACGACGGGTCCATCCGGATGCGGCCGTCCCAATCCACCGACATGAAGCGGAACGTCTGATCCACGACGTCGCTCACCACGGTCAGATCAAGATGGTAGCGCTCCGCGATGGGAGCCCAATAGTCGACGCCGGCCCCGCCGAGAGGGTCCACGCCCAAGCGCAGCCCCGCGCTCTGGATCGCCGCCATATCGATGACGTTCCCCAGATCGCGCACGTACGCGTTGAGATAGTCGTGCCGGTGCGTCGTGGCGGCGCGCAGCGCCTTCTCGTATGGAATGCGTTTCACTCCTTCGAGGCCGCGCTCCAGCAACTGATTCGCCCGGGCTTCGATCCAGCCGGTGACGGCGCTGTCGGCCGGTCCCCCATTGGGCGGGTTGTACTTGAACCCGCCGTTGTCCGGCGGATTGTGCGACGGCGTGACGACGATGCCGTCCGCCAGCCCTGTGCTGCGCCCACGGTTGTAGCTCAGGATGGCGTGCGATACCGCGGGCGTCGGCGTGTACGCGTCGTGCTCGGCGAGCATGATGTCGATGCCGTTGGCCGCGAGCACCTCGACAGCCGTGGTGCAAGCCGGCACCGACAGGGCGTGCGTGTCGAAGCCGAGAAAGAGCGGGCCGCCAATCCCCTGCTGCCGGCGGTAGCGGCAGATGGCCTCGCTGATCGCGAGCACGTGCCATTCGTTGAAGGTCCTCTCGAACGACGACCCGCGATGGCCCGACGTGCCGAATGTGACTCGCTGGGCGGGCACCGAGGGATCGGGGATCTCGGCGTAGTAGGCCGTGACCAGCTTCGCGACGTCGAGTAACATCGCCGGCGGAGGTGGATGGCCTGCGAGGGGACTGATCTTCATGGCGTTAGGTCAGCGGCGGCCGCCGCATCCACATACCAGCGCACGCACCCATTGGACGGTGCGATCGCCTGCGCCGGCAACTCTTGCGGACGGCGGGGACCCTCGAGCACTCGGCGGAGAATGCCCGCTTTGGCGCTGCCGGAGACGAGGAACAAGACCTCGGCCGCGGCGTTGATGACCGCCGGCGTCAGGGTGATCCGCCACATGGATGTCGCATCCGCGCGTGCGGCCATCACCCAGCGTGTCTGCTCGTGAACGGCGGCGCTCCCCGGAAAGAGCGACGCGGTATGCCCATCCTCACCCAGTCCCAAGAGAACGAGGTCGATCCGGAGCAAGGCCCGCAGCGTCGCTTCGTAGACTCGCGCAGCGGCGACAGGATCGTCTTCCCCATGGATGCGGTGCACATTCGCCGCGGGGATCGGTACGCGGTCGAGCAGCGTTTCGCGCGCCATGCGGTAGTTGCTCTCCGCATGATGCGGGGGCACGCAGCGTTCGTCCCCCCACAGGACCTGTACTCGCGACCACATCACTCTGGACACGAGAGCCTCCGAGCCGAGCCGGCGGTAGGTGTCACGCGGCGTCGAGCCGCCCGACAGCGCGACGACGAACTGTCCACGCGAGTCAATCGCGTCCCCCGCGACCGCAATGAAACGTCCCGCGACCGCGTCGGCGAGCGCGGTAGCGCTGGGCAGCACCTCGAGATCAGCTCGCAAGGACCCTCAGCTCGTTGAAAAATAAACGGCCGCCGCTGGTCGCGACGGCCGTTCCGTTTGCCTTCTCTAGCGTCACTCCTTGCGATACCGCCATGCCGCGATCGTCGCCCCCGCCGGCTTGAGGGCGAATTGCTGGCTCTGGCCCGGCTGGATGGGGTCCACCTTTACGGTATCGCTCGTGACCACGTGCCCCTGCAGGTCGACAAAGTCGAAAACCAGCTTGTAGGGCGCATTCGGCGCTTCGCGCGGATTCGTGACGAGCCCCTTCACGTCCCGGCCGGTATCCGTCGAATCGAACAGGCTCACCGCCACGTCGCCGAGCAGGGTCGAGTCACTCAGCCGGTAATAAAACAGCGCAGAATCGACTTTGCCGTTCTGGGACTGCGCATACGCCATGATCTTGATGCCCGTCCGGTTCATCGGATCGATGGCGAGCAGCCGGCGCGACATCGCGAGCGCAGTCACCGAATCGCGCATCCCGAGCGCTGTGTTGGCCCGGAAAATCAGCGTTTCCCGAAAGTAGGGGTTGATCTTGAGACTCGCATCGAGGGCCTGGGCGGCCAGCGAGAACGCCTCGCGCGAGTTGTTGAAGAAGGACCGAGCAATCCCCTTGCTCACTGAATCACAGCTCGCGCGGATGCGCGCCGGCGTCCACGGTGGCCGCTTGGCCCGCGCCGCGGAGCGGCAGCTGTTTCCGCTGACCGCTGTGTCGGGGTCCTCCGGCACGCTCTGGGAGATCTCGGCGCCGACCCGGTAGAGCTGGTAGTAACCCATCGAGTCGCCCTTGCTGATGATCTGGCGGTAAATCGTGAACGCACTGTCGCGGTATGTACTGTCCTTCGTGATGTTCTGCATGTAAGCGCCGCCCAGCGCCGCCATGATCTCCGGATCGTTCGGATACAGGGCGAGATACTCCCGATAGGTCGCCATCGCCTCCGGCAGCTTCTGCAGGCTCTGCTGAATGCGGCCCAGGTTGAAGAGCGCGTCTTTGCGGTCCGGCGCAAACTTCGGGTCCGCCGCAGCAACATCTGCGGCACGGCGGAAAAAGATGACGGCGGAGTCGGCTTTGCCCAGGTTGTAGTACAACGTGGCGACGTACTTGAGGCCCGTCGGCTCACTCGGGATCAGCGCGGTGGCGCGCCGGAACGCCACGATGGCGGAGTCGAGGTTGTTGGCCTGCCAGGCAGCGATGCCCGCGTTGAACGTGGGCACCCAGACGAACCGCCGCCAGATCTCGATGTCACCGCCGCACTCGGGCTTCAGTGCCTCGGCGCGCGTGAACGCGGAATCGATCCCCCCCGCGTCATTCGTAATGATGTAGTAGCGAGCCAGGTAGTACCACGCGGCCGGGTTTTTCTCCTGGCCGCCGGTCGTGAGCGCCTGGGTCAACACGCGCTGTGCGTCATTCAGATCTTTCTTCTTCTGATCCTCGAACCGCCCGGTCGTCGCGCTCTTCAGGAACAACATGCCCTGGTTCACCAGAACATTGTTGGGTTTCAAGTCGCACTTGGGATCCGCCCAGCGTCCCTGCGCCGGCTGTCCCCCCCCACCTCCCCGCTGCTGCTGCGCGGCCAGCGGGAGCGTCATTGTCGTGAACACGAGGACCGCAAGATTGCGAACTGTTCGCACGTTCACTCCTTGGCTTTCGCGATAAGAGCCTCGGCGTCACGCTCGACGGCGCGCGCCACCTCGAGCGGCGGTCGCCCCAACGCCTGCGCCGCCGCCAGGACATCGTCGTATTCTGGCTTCACCCGCACACTCCCGCCATCCAGCACCTTGACCCGCACCGCCACACCGTCCAGCCGCACCGTGAGCTGGTGGCGCGGGAGCGTGGCTCGCTCCGCGACCCAGCGCCGCACCCCGGCCGTCGTGCTGTGGCGGAACAGCTCGGCCGTCACCGCGTCGGCAAGCGCCTCGGGCGCCATGACCTCGACGCGGAATCCCTGCCGACCCTTTTTCATCTGCACCGGCCAGGTCTGCACGTCGAGCGCCCCCGCCTGAACCAGCGCCTGGCGGAGCGGCTCCACATACTCGGGACTCATGTCGTCCACGTCGGTCGCGAGCAACACAACCCGAGCGGCCTCGCCGGCGGCCTCGGCAACGAGAATGCGTAGCGCGTTCGGGTAGTGCTTGGGATCGCGCTGCCCCGCGCCCCAACCGCTGCCCACCATACGCCAGCGATCGGGCGGTGGGCCGGCCGACAGCACGCGGAGCAGCGCGGCGCCAGTTGGCGTCGTGGCCTCGCCCTCAACCGGCCCGCCGGCGGCGATCTCGAGGCCCTCGAGCAGAATTGCCGTGGCCGGCGCGGGGACGGGCAGCTTGCCATGCGCGGCGTCCACCCACCCCTGCCCCACCGCGACCGGGAGGTTGTGCACGGCTTCAACGCCAAGCCGCTCGAAGCCTTCGATCGCGCCTACGATGTCGAGCACCGCATCAACGGCACCGACCTCGTGCAGGTGCACCTTCTCGGGCGCGACCCCGTGCACACGCCCCTCGGCCTCGCCCACCAGCCGGAACGCACGCACGGCGCGCTCTTTCACCCAGTCCGACACCGGCGCCCGCTCGACGAGCTTGATCAGCTCACCAACGTGACGGCCGTGCGGTTGCTCGGGGATGTTGAAGTCGATCTGTCTGCACGTGATGCCGGCGCGGCGCACGTCGCGAACCGTAACGCGCACATCGCCTACGCCGAGCCGGCCAGGCAGCTCCTCGAGCCACGAGACCGGCAGGCCCAGCGAGAGGAGGGCCCCTAACGTCATGTCGCCGCTGATACCAGCGGCCGGATCCAGGATGGCGATGCGCATGGGGCGAAGTATTGGAATATAAACGGCTTAGGCTCTGTAGAGCCACCCGGCGCCTGTATTGAAGAGCACTATGCGCTGCTCGGGACGGAGCACACCTCGGTTCTTGAGCGCGACGGCGCCCGACAAGGCGGCTCCACCTTCCGGCGATGCATCGATTCCCTCAGCGACTTGCAGCTCGCGCGAGGCCGTCGCCAGTGCTTCGTCACTCACGGCGACCGCGCCGCCACCGCTCTCCCGCAGCGCCCGCAGCATCAGGCGATCGCCGAGCGGCGAAGGCACGCGCAAACCAGCCGCCCGCGTTTGGGGATCGGGCCACGGCTCGCATCGCTCGGCGCCCGATTCGAATGCCTGCACGACCGGGGCGCAGCCGCTCGCCTGCACGGTGAACATCCGGGGCAACGGCCCGCGCAGCCAGCCGCTTTGGCGTAGCTCCTGGAACGCCTTCCACATCCCGATGAGACCCGTCCCGCCGCCCGTCGGATAGATGATCGCGTCGGGAAGCGTCCACCCGAACTGCTCTGCCAACTCGAGGCCGAGCGTCTTCTTCCCCTCGATGCGATACGGCTCTCTCAGCGTGGAGACGTCGATGGCGCCGGTTTCAGCGGCGTGCAGCCGAGCGGCAATACCACAGTCGCCGATGTGACCATCGAGCAGTATCAGATCTCCGCCAAATGCGCGGATCTGATCCAGGATGGGGCGTGGCGTCGTGACGGGGGCGTACACCCGCGCGGACGCACCCGCGCGGGTCGCGTAGGCCGCGAGCGCGATGCCCGCATTGCCCGCAGTTGGTACCACGAATTCTTTTGCTCCCGACAGCGCAGCACGCGTGACCGCGGCGGCCATTCCTCGGGCCTTGAACGATCCCGTGGGGTTTGTGCCTTCGTCCTTGACCCAGAGTTGCTCGAAGCCTTGGCGCGCGGCGATGCGGTCCACCTTGAGCAGCGGCGTGCCACCCTCCCCGAGGGTGACAGGCTGTTCGCCGTCGTGCAGCGGCAGCCAGCCGTCGTAGCGCCACATCGTCCAGCGTCGCCCGCGCAGCTGCGTCTTGGCTTCGGGCGCGGGCAGTGTCGCGTAGCGAACGAGATAGGGCGACCCGCAGACCTCGCAGACGCCGGGAAAGCCGTCGGCCTCACGCGTGCGCACTGGATCGCACGCCGAACATTCCAACGTCCAGTCGGTCACGCGCGTTGGTGCAGCCGGTCGAGGACCCGGTCGGCGAGCTTGGAAGAGAACCCCGGCAAGGCGGCGATCTCGGCAGGGGTGGCCGTCCGCACCCCGGCGAGTGAGCCGAACCGCTCGAGCAACAGCCGCCGTCGCGCGGGGCCGATCCCGGGAATCCGCAGCAGCTCGGAGGTGAGCGTGCGCGCGGAGCGCCGCTTCCGGCTGTAGGTGACCGCAAAGCGATGGGCCTCGTCGCGCGCTCGCTGCAGCAGCTTGAGCGACGGACTGCGGCGTGACAGGCGGAGCGGCTCGCCACTCGTCGCGAGGAAGATCTCCTCTTCGCGTTTCGCGAGGCTCACGATCGGCAGGCGCTCCTGGCCTTGGGCGCGCGCCGCTTCGACTGCTGCAGCCAATTGGCCCTTCCCCCCGTCGATGACGATCAGATCGGGAATCTGTTTGTTCTCCGCAATCCGCCGAATGAGGAATCGTGAGACCACTTCCTTCATCGCCGCAAAATCATCGATTCCTTGTACCCCTTTGATGCGATATCGCCGGTACTCCGCTTTGCGCGGCCGCCCGCCCTCGAACCACACGAGCGAGCCCACCGTGTCGCGGCCCTGATTGGTCGAGATATCGATGCACACCATGGCGCGCGGCACGACCGGCAGGCCGAGGTCCCGTCCCAGCGCGAACACCGGATCGGCGGACCGCTCGTCGATGTCGAACGCATCGATCTTGAAGCTGTCGAGCAGGTGCCGGGCGTTCTGATCGGCCAGCTCGACAAGCTTGGCGGCGGCTCCGCGCTGGGGAACTGCAAACTCTACGCCGGGTGCCAGCTCTCGCACCGCATCGAGGTCGGCCGGTACAAAGGGCAGCACGACCCGTTCGGCGCGCTGCTCGAGCGGCAGGTAGTACCCCACGAGGAACGTCCGGAGCACTTCGCCCTCGAGAGCGTGCTCGACGTGCTCCAGGAAGCGGTGCTCGCGCGCCACCAGCTTGCCGTCACGAATCCGGAGAATGACGCCAACGGCGTCGTCGCCGTCGCGGGCCAGGCTGATCGCGTCGGCGTCGCCGCCGCCTACCACCTCCACCGTCTGCGGCTGCTCGAGCTGGTCCAGCCATTTCAGTGCGTCACGCAGCTGCGCGGCGCGCTCGTAATCCTGGGCGTTGCTGGCCTCGTGCATCCGCTGCCGCAGCCCGCCCCGTACCTCCAGTGTCTTTCCCGAGAGGAACAGCAACACATCGTCGATCATGCGGCGGTAGTCTTCCCGGCTCTGGTAGCCGACGCATGGCGCCTTGCAGCGCTCGATATGAAAGTCGAGACAGGGCCGGTCGGGTGCGTCGTCAGGCAGATTCCAGGAGCACGACCGCACCGTAAAGATCCGGCGGATGATTTTCAGCGTCTGGCGCAGCGTCGCGACGTCGGTGTAGGGCCCAAAGTAGCGCGCGCCGGGGATGGTAACGCGCCGGACCACCAGCACGCGCGGAAACGGCTCGGCCAGGGTGACCGCGATCTGCGGATAACTCTTATCGTCGCGCAGCCGAATATTGAACCTCGGCTGGTGTTCCTTGATGAGCGTATTTTCGAGGAGCAGCGCCTGCGCCTCGGTCGGCACGACGATCGTTTCGAGATCGGCAATCTGCCCCTGGAGCGCTTCGCGCTCCGGACTGCCCTGGTCATCGGCGAAGTACTGGGGGACACGCGAGCGAAGGTTGGCCGCCTTGCCGACGTACACGATCTCCCCAGCCGCGTCTTTCCAGAGATAGACGCCGGGGCGAGCGGGAAGTGCCGCTAGTTGGCGGGCGAGCCGGTCAGAGATTGCCATGCGCGTATCGCGTCGGGGTGACGGAACGCCAGCGTAAGCGCTCCGTATGCCACACCAAAGATACCCAGCACGGCAATGCCCCGAGGGACGGGGCGCCAGGGGGCGGCCAGAAGTCCCGTCCCGGCCGCGAGCCCCGCGGCGATCAGCGACGCGACGACCACGAGCCCGATGATCCGCCAATCGGCGGTCTGCAAGATCGTCCCGATACGCTTGTCGAGATCGTACAGATGCATCACGGTATTGAACGTGCCGCCGATCGACGAGCCGAGGGCGATCCCCGCCGGGCCAAAGCGACGCATGAAAAACCACGAAAGCAGCGCGGAGATGACGAGCGAGGTGATCGCAATCCGCACCGGCGTGCGGGTATCCCGCATCGCATAGAAGCCGGAGGCAAACAGCTTCACGGTCGACTGCCCGAGGAGACCGATGCCGTAGGCCGCCAGCACGCCGCCCACGAGCACGGTGTCGTCGGCATCGAAGCGGCCGGTCTGAAACAATGCGCCGATGATCTGCGGGCCCAGCGCGGCGAACGCGAAGGCGGCTGGAATTACGAAGAACGCGATGCGGCGGAAGCCGACCGCGATGCGTGCACGCAGCTGCTCGTTCGCCGCCTCCCCCCCGCCCCCGGCGATCGCATCGCGCGCCAGATCGGGCAGCGCGACCGCGGTCACCGCCACGCCGAACAGGCTGATCGGCAACACCTGGACCAGCTGGGCATAGCCGAGGCTCGCGAGCCCCCCTTCTCCCGTGAACGAGCCGAGGAACGTGTCGACGAGGCCGGACAGCTGGGCGACGCCGGCGCCCACGAGCAGCGGCAGCCACGCGGTGATCACCTGCCGCACACCCTCGGGGGCCAGGCTGACGCGCAGCGGGATCCCCTGCAGCAGCCGCCAGCAGGTGGGCAGTTGGATCGCGATCTGCAGCACGCTGCCGGCGACGGTGCCCCAGGCGAGCGCGAGCGACAGCCCGTACAGCCCCTCGCCCTTCAGCCAGACTGCCGCTCCGACCATCGCCGCGATGCCCGCGACGTTCCACAGGGCCGGCGCGGCATAGGGGAGAAAGAAGCGGCGGTGCGTATTGAGGATCCCGAGACACCAGGCGGACACGACCATGAGCCCGGTCATCGGGAACAGGATGCGGACGAGCACCGTCGTCAGCTCGCGGCGGGGGCCGTCGAACCCCTGCGCCACGAATGCCGTGATGGCCGGCGCGAACGCGATGCCGATGACAGCCAGCACGCCGCTCGCGAGGAGCAGCAGCCCGAGAATCGCGCCGGCTAACGCGCGCGCCGCGTCCTTTTTCTGTTCATTGAGCGCGGCATAGACGGGGATAAACGACGCCGACAGCGTGCCTTCGCCCAGCAGATTGCGCAGTGCGTTGGGGATACGCAGCGCCGCCCGGAATGCGTCGGCGGCGGCGCCGTTGCCGAAGTAGTGGGCGAATACGCGCTCGCGGACATACCCGAGCACGCGGGTGACGAGGATGCCGGCCGCCACGCGCGCCGCGTGACGCCCTCCCCCGCCCCCCCCGCCCGATTTCCAGACGTTTCTTGCGGCGGGGATCTTCCAGCAGGCGCTGCATGAATTGCAGCTCTTCCCGCATTCCGGCGACCGATCGGTTGAGATCCTCGATCTCGGTCTCCATCAGCTCGACCTTGCGCTGCATGTCGCGGACCTCAGGCGTTGCGCCTCCCGCGTCCGCGCGGCCCTCCATCCGCCGCGCCACCGACTTGCCCAGGGGCGAGTCGACGAGGATGGCGGCGACCGGAATCAGCAGCGCGACAATGAGGATTATGGCGAGCACCCACATAGATCGGATTCTATAAACCTGCCGCCCAGCGCGCCACCTCGACGTCGATTTCGTCGAGCAGCGACCCACTGTAGCGTGCCAGAAAGGATGCGACAGTCAGCACGCGCTCCTGCGGCTTGCCGCCGGGGGCGAGCGCGGCGCGGGCGCGCGCGAGCTGGCTCAGCACGGTGCCCTGCGTGCGCTTCACACTCGCGAGGAGCTTCTTCTCGATTTCGTTCGTCCCGGCAAGCGCCGCGTTGCGCGCCGACTGCACCGTGCGCTCCAGTGTGGGGTCGAGCTGTGCCACCTCGCCGCTGACGCGTGCAAAGCGCGCTTCGACGTCGTTGCGCAGCTCCCGCAGCGACGCGGCGAGCTCCGGCGGGAGGTCCGCCTGCGCGAACCGCGCCTCGAGTACGCCCGGCGCGCTCTCGAAGTCCGCCGGCGTGAGACCGTGCTTCTGCAGGACTTTGTCGATGCGGGCTTCGATGATCAGTCCGGACCAACGCGGCACGTGCGCCTGTGGCGCGACGCCTAGCGACGCGAACAATGGGGCGGCCTCGGGGAGGTACTCCATCTCTCCGGGACCGCCGACGTAGGCGACCGTAGGAAAGAGCGCTGCCTCGATCACGGGGCGCAGCAACACGTTGGGCGACAAGCGCTCCGGTGTGTCGGCCGCGATCTGCTCCAGCTGCCCGCGCGTGAGTCGCTCGCCGCTCCGGCGTGTGATGTAATCGCTCCCCCCCCCGTCCCGCCGCAACCGGTCTCGGCCGAGCCGTCCCTCGACCATGACGGGCGTCAGCCCATCGGTCAGCGTCTCACCCAGTCCGCGCAGGATCCACGGCGCCGCCGCGCGCTTGGCGCTCCGGTCGTGGGCCCGAAAGACGGCGAGACCACGCCCGCCGAGCAGCTGCTGGAGCGCAGCGGCGCCGGCGTCCGCCAGATTAGTGTCTGGCTGATAGGTGGATTCGAGCCACTGCCGTACGTCCGGCTTGCACTCCGAATCGGGCAACGCCTTGTCGAGGGCGTCGAGCGCTGCACGGATGTCTGGCCCCAACGACTCACGGAACAGCGGCAGCTGTGGCGCCTCGTGGGGGCGCTCGCGCAGGACGATTTTCACCGGGTCATTGTCGCGGCCCAGCACCCAGGCGTGATTCGCCTCGGCAAAATCGTGATCGTCGCCGGCGACCCAGAAGACCGGCACGACCGGCACGCCGCGTTCGTGTTCGAGCCGGCGCGCCAGCGCAATCGCCGATAGCGCCTTGTGCACGGTGTACAGTGGCCCGGTGAACAGGCCGGGCTGTTGTCCCGTGGTCACCGCCAAAACGTCTCCAGCCGCAAGGCGATCGCGGCCCGGTCCCGGCAGGACAGCCGCCAGCACGTCCGGCGAGACGCGGCCACGTTTGCCGGCGGGAATCTTCTCCGCCGCCGCCGCAATGGGCGTGGACAGAATGCGCGCGATCATGGACGAACGGCCACGAGGATCACCCGCGGTGTCGAGGGCCCGGCGGCGGCACCGTCATAGTTGCCGAATCGCGCCGTCACCCGGAGACCCGCATCCGTCAAGAGGTCCACGAGCTCGTCGGCCCCGTACAGTCGCACGCGCTCCTGAAACCGTCGTCCTTCAGCACGCAGCTCGATCTCCTTGATCACAAAACGGTTCGCGCTGTCGATGCGGCGCGTGACGATGACATCCTGGCTTGTGGTCTGCTCGATGACGTTGAGCGTGCGCCGCACATACTCGGCATTGAGGTAGTCCAGCACGAAATGACCGCCGGGTGCCAGCGTTGCCGCCACCTGTTGGACCACGCGCCGGTGTTCGTCATCGTCCAGAAAGTAACCAAATGACGTGAAGAGATTGACAGCGAGCGCGAAACTGCCGGCGCGAAACGGCAGTGCCCGCATATCGCCACGCACCAGCCCCGCGGTCCCGCAGGTACGGTCGTGCGCGCGCCGCAACATGGCGCGCGACAGATCGAACCCGATCACCCGCCCTCCCCCGCGCGCCAACTCGGCCGCGTGGCGGCCGGGTCCGCATGCCAGATCCAGAATGCGATCGCCGTTGTTCCAGGTTACGGCACTCCGGATCAGCGCGACCGCGCGGCGGGCATCCTCATCGTCGCGGTGTGGATAGAGGTCATGATACTCTTCGCCGAACCAGTGCTTGAACCATTCGGTCATTCGACGAAGACGTCCGCTGTGAACGTGAAGACGTGGGTGTCCGGTTCCCGCCAGCTGCCCGCCGCCAGCCCGGCCTTGTGACAGACCGCGTTCAGGAACGCCTCGGGCCCGAATCCGTGCTCGGTCGCCACCTGCGGCAGCAGCACGGCCTGGGCGCGCCCCCGGCGCACGAGCAGGCCGTCCCGCCCGATCACCAAGCGGCAGCGCTCGGACGGCGCGACGTGCACCGGCTGGGTGAGAACGGAAATCTCGATCCGCAGCGCGCCCAGCTCATCGAGCTCCACCGCCGGGAAGCGCGGATCAGAGCGTGCCGCGGAGACGGCGACCTGCCGCACGATTTCGCCGAGCGGCCTGTCGCCCGGGATGTGGCCAATACAGCCGCGCAGATCGTGTCCTTCCTTTTCTTCCAACGTCACGAACGCGCCGCGCCGCAGGGCCGCGCCTGGCACATCGGGCAGTTCGGGCAGCGAGCGGCCGGCGAGCGCCGCGGCGATAGCACCACGCGCCAGCGTGAGCAGCGCAGCGCGATCCGTCGCGGTGAGCTCAGGATCCCCGATGGTATTTCTCTCCGCGCCGGATCGTATGCGCGCGATAGAGTTGCTCGTAGACGACGACACGGGCGAGTTCATGCGGCAGCGTCAGCGGCCCCAGGCTCCATGTGCGCTCGGCACTCTTCAGCACGTCGGCGGGGAGCCCGTCGGCTCCGCCGATCACGAAGGTCACGTCACGGCCTTCCATCTCCCACCGCCCCACCAGGTCGGCGAGCTGCTCCGAGGTCCAGCCCTCGCCGCCGGCCGCAAGCGCGATGATGTGCGAATCCTCGGGGATGCGCGCTTCTGTCGCTTCCCGTTCTTCGATCTTGCCGTAGTGGCGGATCCGGCTCAGGTAGTCGTCACACGCTGCCCGGAGCGCCGCGCTCTTCATGCGGCTTCCTCCCAGGGCGACGACGCGATACCGCATCAGGCATACATGCCGCGCAACCGGTGCATCCCCGCCACGCGATCCACGGCCACGATGTAGGACGCGATCCGGTTGGCGACCTTGTGCTTCGACGCCATCGCCATCACTTCGCCGAAGGAGCGGACCAGAATCGCCTCGAGCCGGCGGTTCACCGTCTCCTCGTCCCAGAAATAGCCGCCACGGTCCTGCACCCACTCGAAGTAGCTGACGGTCACGCCGCCGGCATTGGCGAGGATGTCGGGAATCACGAACACGCCCTTGTCCTCGAGAATCTTGTCCGCCGCGGCGCTGGTGGGTCCGTTCGCCCCTTCGCAGATGATCTTGGCTTTGATGTGGGGAGCGTTCTTGCGGGTGATGACATTCTCGGTGGCGGCGGGGATCAACACGTCGCAGTCCACGGTCAAAACCTGTTCGTGCGTGATGGTTTCGGCCTTGGTGTAGCCGGCGAGTTGGCGACGCTCCTTCACCCACTTCATCATGTCCTGCACGTCCAGTCCCTTGGCATTGTAGAGCGCCGTCGACTTGTCCGAGACGGCGACGATGATTGCGCCTTCCTTCGCCATGAGGTCGGCGGCCACGGACCCCACGTTGCCGAACCCCTGCACTGCCACCCGCGTACCCTTCAGCGACATGCCCAGCTTTGCCAGCGCCTCGCGCGTGACGATCATGCAGCCCCGGCCCGTCGCTTCTCGCCGCCCCAGCGAGCCGCCCATCTCCACCGGCTTCCCAGTCACCACGGCGGTCACGGTGTGGCGCTTGTGCATGGAATAGGTGTCCATGATCCACGCCATCACGCGCTCGTTGGTGTTCACATCGGGCGCCGGGACGTCGGAATCGGGCCCCAGGATTTCGATGATGCTCGAGGTGTAACGCCGCGTCACTTTTTCCAGCTCGGCCATGGACATCGTGCTCGGGTCGCACACGACGCCGCCCTTGGAGCCCCCAAACGGGATGTTCACCAGGGCGCACTTCCACGTCATCCAGGCCGCCAGGGCTTTTACCTCTTCGAGCGTAACGTTGAGATCGAAGCGGATGCCCCCCTTGGCCGGCCCGCGCGACGTGTTGTACAGCACCCGGTAGCCGGTGTAGACCTCGACTTCGCCGTTGTCACGCAGAATCGGGACCGATACGATGATTTGCTTTTCGGGATTGCGCAGGACCTTGTACAAGCCGCGATCGAGATTGAGGAGCTTCGCGGCGTGGTCAAAACGCTCCATCATCGCCTCGAAGGGATTCTCCTCGGCAAGAAAGGTCTGCTTGTCGGGACGAATAATCGCTGGTTCGCTCATACCACCCTTTTCAGGACCCCTTCCAGGACTCCTTCGACGGCGTCGCCGTTCAGTTCCCACCGCAGCGCGAGCTCCGCGACGAGCGGCTCCGGCGCATCCGCAGGCCAGCGGCTGCGCAGCTTCACGGCATCCTTCTCGGTAACTACAACATAATCAGCGTCTTTTGCGGCCCGCGCGAGCCGGGCGACATCGCCGGGCGGGTAGGCGTGATGATCTTGATACGCCATGAGTTGCACGCTCGCGCCAACGGCGCGGATTTGCGCGGCGAAGCTGACGGGATCGGCGATCCCGGCGGCGACGACGACTCGGCTTTTCGCGAGCGCCGCCAGCGCCACGCGCCGCCCGGACTTGAGTCCGGCGAGGCCATCCAGCGCCAGCTGCACGCTCGCGACCACCGCCTCCGGCCACCGGGCCGCGATCCGGCCCGCAAGCGCGCGTGACTCGGCCACTGCCGCCCGGCGGCGCGTGACGACGATGACGTCGGCCCGGCCCAGGGCGCCCCAGTCCTCGCGCCACGGACCCGCCGGCAACGGCCAGGCGACGTGGCGCGGTGGCGAGCTCTCCGTGCTCACGACGGCGATGTTGACGTCGCGGCCGACATTGAGCCGCTGATAGGCGTCATCGAGGACAAGGACGCGCGCGCCCTGCGCACGCGCTTTCTCGGCGCCCGCGAGTCGATCGGGGTCGGGCACGACGATGGCGCCAGGCACGAGCCGTTGATGCACGGCCTGCTCGTCGCCGCGATAGCCCCGCAGCAGGATTCCCGGTTTCACCCCGCGCCGCGCGAAGAACGCCGCCGTCCAGGCCGCGAGCGGCGTCTTCCCGGCCCCGCCGACGGCCAGATTGCCGATCGCGACCGCCGGCAGCGGCAGTGGCCGCTGGCGCAGCCAGCCGCGGGCATAGGCCTTCGCCCGCGCGCTCATGATCGTGCGATACACAAAAGCAAAGGGCAGCAACACGCCGCGCGCCGCGCGCGCGGGTGCGGCGCCGCTCCACCAGATCCACTGCGCGATACGCTGCGCGCTCACGCGGTCCCCATGACGTCATGCAGGCGTTGGGAGACCAGCTCCATGCCGCGTCGCAGCTCTCCCTTGCCTGGCGCAATCTCGATCGGCGGGGCGTAGGTCACATCGATTCTCGTGAAGGGCTTGGGAATACACATACGATCCCAGGAGCCCAGATACCATGCGGAGGCGACGCGGGCGCCTACCGCGACGATCGGCACACCGGCGTGTTGCGCGGCGGCGATCGCGCCGGGCTGCACGCGCTCGGCAGGCCCCCGCGGCCCGTCCGGGGTAATCGCGACGACCGCACCCGCTTGTAAGGCGCGCACAATACCCAGCAGTCCCACCTCGCCACCGCGTTGCGTAGAGCCACGCACCGAGCGGTAACCCCACTGCTCGGCGAGATCGGCGAGGTATCCGCCGTCGCGGTGACGACTAATGAGCAGCACGACACCTTGACCCCTATGCCGAGCGAACAGCGGGAGAATACGCGAGTGCCAGAGAACGAAGATGAACGGCCGCTTCGCCGCCCACAGCGTCCGCCAATGTTCGGCGCCGCTCTCCCGGAACCGCCACGTCGTTGCCAGCGCCCGCATCAACGGCGGGCCGATCGCCGCCGCGATCGGCTCCGCCCAGCGCAGCTTCATCGGATCAGTCCGGCGGCCAGCTCGGCAACCCGATCCGCGGCGCCCGGCGCCCCCAGGCGGTCGCGGACCAGCTGCAGCCCTTCCCGCTGGCGGCGCGTCGCGGCATTCGTGGCATCAAGCAGCGGCAACACGCCGCCCGCGAGCGAGCCGGCGGTCGCGCGCCGCTGCAGGAACTCGGGGGCGACCTCATACCCCGCTACGAGATTGACCAGGCCGACCCAGGGCACCTGGAGCAGCCGGAACGCGATAAACGACGAGATCGGATGCACGCGGTACGTGATGACCATCGGCACGTCCGCGATGGCGGCCTCGAGCGTGGTTGTGCCCGACTTGCAGATCCCCGCATCGGCAGCCGCAAACACGAGCAACGGGTCGCCCAGATGCACCCTGATCGCGCCCGGGTCGGCATACTCCGCGTCCTGCGTGCCCGCGACGACGACCTGGATATCCGGCCGCGCGGCGGCGACGCGGGCGGCGGCTTCGCGAAAGATGGGCCAGTGCCGGCGGACTTCTTGTCTCCGGCTCCCGGGGAACAGACCCAGCGTGGGCCGGCCGGGATCGAGGCCGATGGCGCGGCGTGCGGCCGGGCGCGCCGGCGGCGCCGGCCGGTCCTTGAGCGGATGGCCGACGAATGTCGCCGTGACTCCCCGCTCGCGAAAAAACTTCTCTTCGAACGGCAGAATGACCGCGAGCTGATTCACGGACGCGAGCTTGCGGACGCGCTTCGGCCCCCAGGCCCACATCTGCGGCGCGATGTAATAGAGCACCGGAATGCCGGCGGCGGCGGCGGCAGCGGCCGCCCGGAGATGGTAACCGGGGTAATCGACGAGGATGACAAGATCGTAGCGCTTGTCCGTGAACGATTTCTTGATGCGGTTCAACAGGCGGTAGTGCGCCGGAATCTTGGCAATGGCCTCGACGAACCCGACCACGGAGTACGATTCCATCCGGTCCAGCACGCGGACACCCGCGCGCTCGAGCAGCGGCCCGCCCAGCGCCTCGAGCTCGAGCCCGGGAAGGCGGCGCCGCAAAGCGGTGGCGACCGCGGCGGCGTGTGCGTCCGCCGACGGCTCACCCGCCGAGATGTAGATCCGGGTCACGGCCGCGCCGCGGCGAGCGGCGAGGCGCTGATGGCGTCGGCGACGCGATAGGCGAGGTTCAGGGCCTGCACTCCGGCGGCACCAGTGACCACGACGTCACCGTCACCGCGCACGGCGCGCAGGAAACTCTCCAGCTCGAGCTTGAGCGGCTCCGCCTCAGGGGCCTCGAGCTTCACGTGCTCCACGATGTCTTCCATCCGGGTGGCTTGGGCCTCCTGCCAACCCGATTTCAGGCGATAGAAGTGGCCGCTCCCCTGCGCGAGGTCCAGGGAGAAGTATCCCGTCGGCTGGAAAATCCGCAGTTTGCGCGTCCGCTCGCGCGACACCCGGCTCGCGGTGATGATCGCGACGGCGCCATTCGCGAACTCGATGCGCGCGTTGGCGATGTCGACGTGCGGCGACAGGATCGGCACGCCCGTCGCCCGCACCTCGCCGACTTCCGATCGCACGAGCTCCAGCACCAGATCGAGATCGTGAATCATCAGGTCCAGGATCACGGCGACATCGGTGCCGCGCGGCTGAAACGGCGCCAACCGCTCGGTCTGGAGAAACCGGGGCTCGTCGAGATAGGGTGCCGCGGCACGCACCGCGCGGTTGAATCGCTCCACGTGACCAACCTGGAGACAGACCCCGTGCTCGCGCGCGAGGTGCACCAGCTGCTCGGCTCCGGGCACGGTATCCGCGAGCGGCTTCTCGATCAGCGCGTGCAGGCCGCGCTCGAGCACCGCCTGCCCCACCTCCACGTGCGCCGGCGTCGGCACGACGACGGTAATCGCCTCGACGCGGTCGAGCAGCGCCTCGAGGGTCGGATGCGCGACCGTCTCGAGCTCCTTGGCGACCTGGGCGGCGCGCGGCGGATTGTGGTCGTAGAAGCCCACGACGTCCGCACCAGCGATCTTCTTCAGCAGCCGTATGTGGTGAAAACCAAGCGCGCCCGCGCCGACCACGCCTACCTTGACCGGCCGGACTCGCTGCGTCACACCATCACCCCGCGCTGCGAGGCCTCGATGAACTGCAGGAACGTTTCGACTTCCGCGATCTGCGGCAACTCGACGCGGGCACGGGCGATTCCCTGGCTCACGGTGAGATCGGAGTTGAACACGAGGCGGTAGGCCCGTTTCAACGCGAGCTTCAATTCGGGCGAGAAGCCGGCGCGCTGCAGACCCACCGAATTGAGCCCGTAGAGATGGACCGGATTCCCGGCCGCTTTCGTGTAGGGCGGCACGTCCTGATTGACCCGCGACCCACCGCCGACGAACGAATAGGTCCCGATGCGAACGAATTGATGGATCGGCACGAGGCCGCTGATGATCGCGCGATCGTTGACGGTGACGTGACCGGCCATCTGCACCGCGTTGGCGATGATGACGTCGTTGCCGATGATGCAATCGTGGGCGATGTGGACATAGGTCATCAGGAAACAGCGCTCGCCCACCGTCGTCTTGCCCGTCGCCGTGCTGCCGCGGTTGATCGTGGAGTACTCGCGGATGATCGTGCCGCTCCCGATCTCCACCCACGTTTCCTCGCCCTTGTACTTGAGGTCCTGCGGGTCGTTGCCGATGACGGTGCCGTACCCGACCTTCACGCCGTCGCCCAGCCGCGTGTTGCGCTCGATCACCGCGTGCGCCGCGATGCTGCAGCGCTCCCCCACGGTGACCTTGGGGCCAATCACGCAGTAGGGGCCGACGGAGACGTCGCCGCCCAGCTCGGCGGTCGGATCGATCAGCGCCGTTCGATGGATCACTTGTCGACCACCATCGCCATCATCTCCGCTTCGGCGACGATCTGCCCGTCCACGAAGCCGGCGCCCTTCATCCGGCACGTCTTGCCGCGGAACTGCACCATCTCGAGCTCGAAGCGGATCTGGTCGCCCGGGACGACGGGGCGGCGGAACTTCACGTTATCGAGCGACATGAAGTACACCACCTTGTTCGCGGTATCCTGCCCCTCGAAGTGGCTCATCAACAGCATCCCACCGACCTGTGCCATCGCTTCGATGATGAGCACGCCCGGCATGATCGGATGGCCCGGGAAGTGCCCCTGAAAAAATGGCTCGTTGATCGTGACGTTCTTGATGCCCACGATCCGCTTCTGCCCCTCCACCTCGATGATCCGGTCCACCAGCAGGAACGGATACCGGTGTGGCAGGTAGTCCATGATCTTGCTGATGTCCATCGCCGGCATGCCGGTGCGCCTCCCTGCGCGGGCGAGCGCCCGGGCCAGGGCGATGTTGCCGCCGTGGCTGGGCCGCGTCGCGACCACATGAGCCTGAATCCGGGCGCCCGTGAGCGCCAGGTCCCCCACGATGTCTGCCGCCTTGTGCCGCACGAATTCATCCGGCCAGCGCAACTTCCCGCCGTTTACGACGCCGCGCTCGTCGAGCACGATCGCATTCGTTTCCGATGCGCCCTTGATCAACCCGCGCGCCTGCAGCTCGGCCACCTCGTGCGTGAAGCCGAATGTCCGCGCCGGCGCGAGCTCCGCGGCGAAGTTTGACGGCGTGACTTCGTAGGCTCCGGCCTGCCGCCCGATCAAAGGATGCGGCCATTCGATTGATACCGTCAGCCGGAAGGTCTTAGACGGTGCGACCACATAGGCCGCATCCTTGTCGGTCACCGTGAACGGGGCCGTGACGGTGAGCACCGCCGGCTCGCCCCCCACGGAACCGGGTTCCGCCTTCGTCAGCGCATCGAAGTACGGCTGCACACTGCCGTCGAGAATAGGCGGCTCGGGGCCGGTGAGCTCGATCGTCAGGTCGTCGATCAGGTGCGCCGCGACCGCCGCCAGCACGTGCTCGACCGTGTGAATCGTCGCCGCGCCGTGCCCGATCGCCGTGCGCCGCTCGACCGCCTCGACCTCCGATAGCAGCGCCGGGACTTCGGGCTTCCCCTCGAGATCGGTACGCCGGAACACGATCCCGTGGCCGGCCGGCGCCGGGAGGAATGTCGCCTCCGTCTCGACCCCGGTATGCAGCCCCGTGCCGCGGAGCGCCGCCGGGCGCGTGACCGAGCGCCTAGCGCTCTGCGGCGGCAGGGGGAGGCTCTGGTTTGGATTCCACGAGTGCTTCGAGCTCGTCGACGATCTTTGCGAGGCGGTACAACGCGGCCTGGGCGCGAAGCACCTCACGGTGCGGGCGCGCCGGATACCCCGAGACGGTGACGCCGGCGGGGACGTCGGCGATGATACCCGACTGCACGAGCAAGCGGGCGCCGCGCCCGATCGTGATGTGGTCCGCAATGCCGGTTTGCCCCGCGATGATCACATCGTCCTCCACCTGGCAGCTGCCTGCGATACCCGCCTCCGCCATGATGAGGCAGCGCGCACCGATCCGCACGTTG
>Ga0193723_1000270_pt1 | contig 19706 bp, 22 predicted proteins | sample H2m2metaG_FD_143042 | JGI IMG/M metagenome (GOLD analysis project Ga0193723, IMG submission 143042) | Soil microbial communities from a riparian zone of the East river system, Colorado, United States - H2m2 | ecosystem: Environmental > Terrestrial > Soil > Riparian zone | place: USA: East River...
GGTTCGCCGCTACCGCGGGCGTCAGTCTCGAGGAATTTCGCCGCCAGTTCGAGTATCTGGTGCAGGCCGAGCCGCCGCCGCTCTTCATCGCGCCGGAGGCGCAATCGTCCGGAACCGGTTAACCGCGGCGCGCGTGCAACCTTTCTTGCCTCCCGTGCGTCTTACCACCTGAAGCGTGCAGTCGGGGTTGGCCCGACAGCCGAGACGACATAGGAGGAGTTATGCGTGGCTTGACGATTCTAGTTGCGACGGCCCTCACCGTTGGATACGGCTTCGCCGCCCAAGCCGCCATCACGGCCAGCCGCGTCGAGACGATCCGGCGCGTGACCGGCACCATGGAAACCGCAGCGCCCCCCCCGAGCCCCGTCGAGGCAGCCACTCACGTGTGGTATGGCGGGATGTTGGCTCCTGTCACGGTCGAGGCGGCTCCGGTCGACCCGACCGCCGCGAAGTGCGCGCTGTCCTGACCGGCTGAAACTTGACACGGCATGCACCCGTAGCCACTACTATGAGCATGCCGGCCGACCAGCCCCTGACGTTCCGCAGGTTCTTGAGCACGTGGCGTCGCGAAATCATCCGCGGCGGCGTGCTCTTTGCCTTAGTACTCACCGCCGGCCTGATGTTCACCAGGGTGCGCGCCAGCGTCGGGGTCCCGTGGGCCTCACTGCGATCCCTCGGCAACTTCGATTTGAATTTCGACGGCGATCTCTTCGGTCCCGGCCGCGAAATCGGTGACGAGTGGAAGTGGACCGGACGATTGACGCCGGCTCAGCAGGTGTGGATTCGAAACACCGTTGGCCCGGTGGAGGTCGTGCAGGGCAGCGGCGACGTCCTCGCGGTCACGGCGGAGAAGAGCTGGCGGCATTCGGAGCCAGGTGCGGTCCAACTGGTGCCGGTGACCAGCGACGGCGGCGTGACGATCTGCGCCGTGTGGGAAGCACGGGAGAGCAACTGCGGCGCCGCCGGTGAGTACCAGCTGAGCCACGTCCACAACAACGACGTCGCCGTGCGCTTCACGGTACACTTGCCCCGGGGCGTCAAGATTGATGTGTCGACGATAAGCGGTGAAATCGTGATCGATGGTGCCGCGGCCCCCGTCGTCGCGAATACCAAGAACGGCAAGATCCTCGTGCACACCAGCGTGGGCCCCGTGCAGGCCAATACCATGAACGGCAGTATCGAAGCGGCGATGGACGGGTTGACGGGCGGTGATATGGAGCTCAGCACCATGAACGGCACCGTCACCGCGGTGTTGCCGAGCAGTCTCAACGCCGTGGTCGATGCGTCTACCGTGAACGGGCGGGTCGAGACCGACTTCGCGCTGCAGGTCCTCGGCAAACTCAGCCCGCGACATGTGCGCGGCACGATCGGCCGCGGCGGCATGACGCTCAAGCTCAGCACCTTCAACGGTTCGGTCCTGATCCGCCGCGCGGGGGACGGGCATCCCGTCCAGGTCGACTCACGCCGCGTCCGCCGCGAGACTCGCGTCAGGGTCACGCCGGCGCCGGATGCGGTTCCCGCGCCGGCTGCGCCGCCCCGGCCCTAGCTTTCTAGCGACCGAGGCTGTAGGGCCACGCCTCCGGGTAGACCGTCGCGAAGTAGTAGATCATCAGCGCTGCCCCCGCCATTACGATGTTCTTCCAGAAGTGAATCATCTGATTCTGCGCCACCATCGGATCACCGACGCCCCAGAAGCGGTGCATGACGATCGCCGTGGGGACGAGGAACGCGACGAGCAATAGCGCGCCGATCCTCGGCTCGAAACCCAGTAGGAGGCTGAACCCGCCCGCCAGCAGCATCACACCCGTGACACCGACTCCGAGCTTGGGCATCGGGACGCCCTGGCTCCCGGCGTACTGCGCCATCATGCCCAGCTTGGTAAGGTGATTGTAGCCCGACATGATGAAGAAGATGGAAAACAACGCTCGGCCAAGCAGCAGGATCCACGCGTTCATGCGATCAACCTCCGATGAGGTAGCGTGCCACTTCGTCTGGGAACGTGCGCACATCGATGGGCTTGGTGATGTAACCGTCGAACCCCGCCGCAAGCGCCCGGGCGCGGTCCTCGGGCATCGCGTGCGCGGTGAGGGCGACGACTTTCCACGGTCGTTCCGGCAGCCCCTTCAACTCTTCGAGCACCGCGTACCCGTCGCGGCCGGGGAGCTGGATGTCGAGCAGGATGAGAGCCGGCGTCGGCTCGTGCGTGCGCGCCACTTCCGCCACGCGGTCGCCGTTCGGCAGGCCGACCACCTGATGCCCCTTCAGCGTCAACAGCGTCGACAACAGCTTCAGACTGTCGGGCTGGTCTTCGACCACGACGATGGTTGCCAAATGATCTCCTAGGGCGCCGTCGGAAGCGTGAACCAGAAGGTGCTGCCCGTACCGATTTCACTTTCGACGCCGATGGTGCCGCCGTGCAGCTCGACGAGTCGCCGCGAGAGCGCGAGCCCGAGGCCCGTCCCCTCGTACTTCCGGCTCGCCGACGCATCGAGCTGGACAAACTCCTGGAAGAGCTTCACCTGATCTTCCGGGGCAATCCCGATGCCGCTGTCGGTGACCGCGACGCGCGCCGCCACCCCCCCGTTTGCGGGCGCAGCCTCGAGCGCGATGCGGCCCCCGTCCGTCGTGAACTTGATCGCATTCGACAGCAGGTTGAGCAGCACCTGCCGCACTCGCTGACGGTCGGCCATCACGCGGAGGCCCGCGGGCGGCGGGTGCACGACCAGCGCGTGCCGGCGCTGCTGCGCCTGTGCCTGCACACTCCCCACCGCCTCCGCGAGTAACGCGGCGAGGTCGATCGGCTCGGGCCGAAGGTCCATGCGGCCCGCGGCGATCCGCTGCAGGTCGAGCAGCTCGTTGATCAACTCGAGGAGGTGGCGGCCATTCCGGGCCACGGTGTCGAGGAAGTCGCGTTGCTGCTCCGACAGCGGACCGGCCCCCAGGTCCTGGGTGAGCAACAGATCGGTAAAGCCGATGATGCTGTTCAGGGGCGTGCGCAGCTCGTGCGAGATGTTGGACAGGAACTGATCCTTCGACCGCATGGCGACGTCGAGCTCGGTGTTGACCTCCTGGAGCCGGCGAGCGGTGAGACGGACCTCGGTCGCGAGCCGGCGCGTGTTGTGATGGGCCGATTCGCGTTCGCCGGCGATGGCGAGATTCGGGGCCGCCTGTTCGAGGGCCGCGCGCGCGTCGGCGCCGAAGGGTGCGCTGGGGACGACGCACAGCACGCCAACCAGTTTGCGACCCGACCGGAGCGGCGCCAACACGAGACCGTGTGGCACGGCGACGGTGAGGTGCATCTGGTAGCGGATGGGGTTCGCGCCCTCGCCGTGATAGTGAATGGCCTGGTCGGCGTCGCCGATGATCGTGCGCATCGTCGTGCGCGACACGGGACGCGCCTCGAGGCCCCGCGCCGCGGTCGCCACCCACTCGTTCGTGTCGTAGCTGGGCTGGTACAGTGCGATCCCCGTCGCCTTCGTGGCGCCGGCGATCACTCCCAGGGCCTGCGTCAGGCCGCTCGCGGTGTCGTCGGGGGGGAGGTTGAGCGCCGCAAGCAGCTGCGCGAGGTACTCGTGCATCCCCTCGCGCCACGCCAGCGTCGCCGCCATGCGGTTCACGCCGCGCGCGATGGCGCCGAACTCGTCGGGCTGATCTTCAGGGACGCGCTCGGCGTAGTGGCCTTCGGCGACGCGCTCGAGCGCCGAGACCACGCGCCCGAAGGGCGCCGCCAGCCGGCGGCGGTTGTACCAGAACCCGAGGCCGAGGACCGTCAGCATCGCGACGAACAATACTGTCGCCGCGACTGCCGCCTGCACGGCGTCGTCGCCCGCGTCGACCGCGAGATCCTCGAGCTCTGTCACCCGAGTGGTCAGCTCGGGCGACGGGCTCAGCCGCTGCAGCTGGTCGAGGCGTTGCGCCAACTCCACCATCGCGGTCTGGGTGCTGCGCGCGCTGCGCCACGTCGCGATCTGAGTGACGAGACCGACGAGGGCTACGGCGATGAACGTCGCCGCGAAGAGGCGCGTGATGCTCGGGGCCGCACGCATGGGGCTCCATAATATGCGGGCGCCGTGTAGCTTCCAGCCCGTGCGGCCCAATACCCTAGGCATCATTGGCCTCGGCGCCATCGGCGGCTCCATCGCCCGTCAGGCGAAACTGGCTGGCGTGGCCAAGGTCGTCGGGTGGTCCCCGGAGCCGTCGGAGCGGGCCGCCGCCGCGCAGCAGGGCGCGCTCGACGACGCGCCGCCCAAGGCCGCCGACGTGGCGCGCGCCGCCGACCTGTTGATCCTGGCCGCGCCTCCCGCCGCGAATCTCACCCAGCTCGAAGCCCTGGCGCCGCACCTGCGCCCGGGCGCGCTCGTCTCCGACGTCGGCTCCGTGAAGCGGGCGATCGTGGCGCTCGCCGAGCGCCTCGGGTTGGGGGCGGCGTTCGCGGGGAGCCATCCGCTGGCCGGGACGCACCGGCGCGGCTTCGAGGCCTCGCGCAGCGACATGTTTCGCGGCGCGGTGGTCTACGTGACGCCGTGCGCCGCCCCCGGTGGCGAAGGCGCCGCGCGCGAGACGGCCCATTTCTGGGAGGCCGTCCTCGGCGCGCATGTCGTCACCCTCGACGCCGCCGGTCATGACGCGCAGCTCGCCGCCACGAGCCATGTGCCGCAGGTGGTCGCGTCGCTCCTGGCGCAGTTCCTCGCGCGCGCCACGCCGCCCGGTGCGTCGCTAGGCCCGGGGGCGCTGGACACGACACGCCTCGCCGCCGGCGACCCCGGCCTGTGGACCGAGATCCTATTAATGAATCGGGACGAGGTGCTCCCGGCGCTGCGCGCTCTGGAGGAGCCCCTCGGCGCCGTCGAGCGCGCCCTCGAGGCGGGGGATGGAGCGGCGCTCACGGGGTGGCTCACGAAGGCCGCGGAGTGGCGGCGTCGAGTCGAGCCGTGAAGGTTCAGGGCACCGTCCGCCCGCCGGGTGACAAGAGCATCTCCCACCGCGCGCTGATGCTCGCGGCGCTCGCGCGCGGCACGAGTGAGATCTCGGGGCTCCTCACGGGCGCCGACGTGAAGAGCACCGCGCGCGTGTTACGCCAGCTGGGTGCGGACATCTCGAGGATTCAGGAGTCGGGAGTCCGGGTTTCGAGCTCCCGGCTCCTGGCTCCCGACTCCCGATTGAATTGCGGTAACTCGGGGACGACAGCGCGTCTGGTGTTAGGCATCCTTGCCGGCCAGCGCTTCGCGACGACGCTGACGGGCGATGCGTCGCTACGCCGCCGCCCGATGCGTCGGGTCACCGAGCCCCTAAAACAAATGGGAGCCAGGATCGAGGAGCGAGGAGACGGGCTGCCCCTGACCATTCGCGGCGGCCGGCTGCGCGGCCTCGTCTACACGAGTCCGGTCGCCAGTGCGCAGGTGAAGAGCGCGCTCCTTCTCGCGGGACTCACGGGCGGCGTGCCCGTGACGATTCGTGAGCCCTATCGCTCGCGCGATCACACGGAGCGCCTGTTTGCGCACCTCGGCTTGGCGATCCACGAACACGACAGCGTGATCAGCTATCAGCCGTCCGCCGTCAGCGTGCCACCATTTCAAATCGCCGTCGCGGGTGACACGTCGAGCGCCGCATTCCTCGTGGCGGCCGCGGTGCTGGCGGAGCAGGGCGAGTTGTTGGTCGAGAATGTCGGCGTCAACCCAACGCGCACCGGATACCTGGTCGTCCTGCAGCGGATGGGTGCACGGGTTGACCGCGTCAATCTGCGCGACGAGGGCGGGGAACCGGTGGCGGACTTGATCGCGAAACCGGCCCATCTCAGCGCCACCGCAGTCTCCGCCGCCGAGATTCCGACGCTCGTCGACGAGGTGCCGATCCTCGCGGTGCTGGCGAGCCGGGCGCGGGGCGAAACGGTGTTCCGCGAGGTCGGCGAGCTGCGCGTGAAGGAGAGCAACCGCCTGGAGCTCGTCGCCGCGAATCTCCGCGCCGTCGGCGTTCGCGCCGAGGCGCGGGGCAACGACCTGCACGTCGAGGGGACCGAGCGGCCGCCGCGCGGCAAGGTCGACACCGCCGGCGATCACCGCCTCGCGATGGCATTCGCCGTTCTGGGCACGGTGCCGGGCGCCGATATCCGGCTCTCCGAGCGGCGCTCGGTCGCGATCAGCTATCCCAACTTCTTCAAAGATCTAAAGAGGATGCTGCGCTGATGCTCCGCGTGGTCGCGATCGACGGCCCGGCGGCATCCGGCAAGTCCTCCACCGCGGCGCTCGTGGCGGAGCAGCTCGGCTGGGCGCACCTCGATTCGGGGGCGCTGTATCGGGCGCTGACGCTGGCGGCTTTGGACGACGCCGAAGGGCGGCGGAGGGCGGCGGAGGACGGCGAAGGGTGGTCGCCGCAGCGGATCCTGGCCCTGGCCGAGGAGCTGCCCGTGCGTTTGGTGCTCGTGGGCCGATCGTTTCGGCCCGAGGTGGCAGGGGTCGACGTGGAAGAAGCCATTCGCACGGAGCGCGTGACGCGGCATGTCTCACAGATCGCGGCGATCCCCGAGGTCCGAACGTGGGTCAATGCTCGGCAACGCGAGGCCGCCGCGGATCATCCGTCGGGCGTCGTGGTGGATGGCCGCGACATCGGGACCGTGGTCTTTCCCGACGCGCCCCTCAAAGTCTTCCTGACGGCCACGCCCGACGAGCGGGCCCGCCGCCGGCTGTCGCAGCGCGGCCGGGCCGTGGGGGACGACGAGATGCGGCGTGAGAGCCGGGCGTTGGCGGCCCGGGACGAGGCCGACTCGACGCGGGCCGTCGCACCCTTGAAGCCCGCCGCCGATGCGGTCTTACTCGATTCCACGGCCCTGACACTGGAAGAACAGGTCCGGCAGGTAGTTGAACTGGCGCGGCGCAGGCTCCCCGGCTAGGTTTCCCGGCTTCCCCGGAGCACAAGGGCTCCGGAGGACAACCTCAAACCCATTACCAAACCGGTGTCCCGAATGTTGGTAGAAGAAAAAGACAGAGACGTAGAAGATTCCGAGGAAGAGCGCCCCGCCCGAAAGACCACCCACTCCGTTCTGCGTGTCCGTGCCGGTCTCGACGAGGAGTATTCGTCCGACGAGATCGCGAAGATGACCGAGCTGTACGAGGGCACGCTCTCGAACATCGAAGAAGGCGAAATCGTCAAGTCGCGCGTGCTGCGCGTGACCGACACGGCCGTCATTCTCGACGTCGGGTTCAAGTCGGAAGGTGCCGTCTCGATCGACGAGTTCAAGGATCCCAAGAGCCTCAAGGAAGGCGACGAGATCGAGGTCTTCCTCGAGCACCTGGAGGACCAGGAAGGCGCCGTCGTCCTCTCGAAGAAGAAAGCCGACTTCATGCGGGTCTGGGAAAAGATCCGCGAAGCGCACGAGAAGGACGAAGGCGTCAGCGGGACGCTCGTCAAGAAGATCAAGGGCGGCGTCGTCGTCGACCTGATGGGGGTGGATGCGTTCCTGCCGGGGAGCCAGATCGCCCTGCGCCGCGTCCCGAACATCGACGAGCTGCTCGGGCAGAGCTTCGAGTTCAAGATCATCAAGCTGAACAAGCGGCGCCGCAACATCGTCGTCTCGCGCCGCGTGCTGCTCGAGGCCGAGCGCAAGACCAAGCGCGACGTCCTGATGAAGGAGCTGTCGGTCACCCAGGTGCGCAAAGGCGTCGTGAAGAACATCACCGACTTCGGCGCCTTCATCGACCTGGGCGGCGTGGACGGCTTGCTGCACATCACCGACATGAGCTACGGCCGCGTGTCGCACCCGTCCGAAATGGTGCAGATCGGCCAGGAGCTCGAGGTGAAGGTCCTCGACATCGACTGGGAGCGCGAGCGCATCTCGCTCGGCCTGAAGCAGCTGCAGACTTACCCGTGGCAGAACGTCGCCGCCAAGTATCCGGTCGGCACGCGCGTGCAGGGGAAAGTCGTGTCGATCACGAATTACGGCGCGTTCGTCGAGCTCGAGCCCGGCATCGAGGGCCTCGTCCACATCTCCGAGATGAGCTGGACCCGGAACGTGCGGCATCCGTCGAAGCTCGTGTCGATCGGCGAATCGATCGAGGCAGTGGTGCTGAAGGTCGACGAGAGCGAGGAGAAGGTCTCGCTCGGCATGAAGCAGACGGAGCAGGATCCGTGGATGGCGTTGCCCCAGCGGTATCCGGTGGGCACGCGCCTGCGCGGCAAGGTCCGCAATCTCACCTCGTTCGGCGCGTTCGTCGAAATCGAGCCGGGGATCGACGGGCTGATCCACATCTCCGACATGTCGTGGACCAAGCGCGTCCAGCATCCGTCCGAAGTCGTCAAGAAGGGCGATGAGGTGGACGTCCTGATCCTGAACGTCGACGCCGAAAACAAGCGCATCTCGTTGGGCTTGAAGCAGGCGCAGGAGGATCCGTGGCTGCGCATCGGCGAGACGTACCCGGTGGGCACCGAACTGCGCGGCCGCGTCATGCGGCTGATGGACAAGGGCGTGGTCGTGGATCTCGGCAACGACATCGAAGGCTTCATTCCGATGTCGCAGCTCGGCATCCCGGACATCTCGGCTCCCGCCGACGCCGTGAAGGAAGGGCAGGCGGTGGAGTTGAAGGTGCTCGAGGTCGACCCGATCCATCATCGGATCGTGCTGGCCGCGACGGGATTCCCGCCGGGGGATATCATCCCGCCGCCGCCACCCCCACCGATCCCAGCTGATGAGGACGTGCAAAAGCTGGACGCGTAGACGCGCCGCGGTGAAGCGGTGAACAGGTCCTGGGGGGCAGGGTTATCTTGCCCCCTTTTCACGTCTAGATTCTCGGCATGAGTATGCGAGAGAAGCTGGAGCTGCTCCAACAGAAGCGCGCCGAGTCGGAGCAAGGCGGCGGCGCCGAGCGCATCGCGACCCAGCACCAAAAAGGCAAGATGACGGCCCGCGAGCGGCTCGATGTGCTGCTCGACCCCGGCTCGTTCGTCGAGCTCGATCGCTTTGTCACCCACCGCGCCACGGACTTCGGGCTCGCCGACCAAAAGATTTTGGGCGACGGCGTGGTCACGGGGTGGGGGCGGGTCGAGGGGCGCATCGTGTACGTTTACTCGCAGGACTTCACCGTGTTCGGCGGGTCGCTGTCGGAGGCGCACGCGGAGAAGATCTGCAAGGTGATGGACCTGGCGGTGCGGAACGGCGCGCCGGTCATCGGCCTCAACGATTCCGGGGGCGCCCGCATTCAGGAGGGCGTCGTGTCGCTGGGCGGCTACGCCGACATCTTCCTGCGCAACACGCTCGCGTCCGGTGTCGTGCCGCAGATCAGCGCGATCCTCGGACCCTGCGCCGGCGGCGCGGTGTACAGCCCCGCCATCACCGACTTCGTGTTCATGGTGCGCGGCATCTCCTACATGTTCGTCACGGGCCCGAGCGTCGTGAAGACGGTCACACACGAGGAGGTCGACTTCGAGCGCCTCGGCGGCGCCGATGTCCACGGCGGCACCTCGGGGGTCGCGCACTTCGTGCACGACTCCGAGTTGGAATCCCTGACGGCGATCCGGACCCTGCTTTCGTACCTGCCGTCGAACAATCTCGACAGTCCGCCCATCCGCCCATCCGACGATCCGTCGGACCGCCGCGACGAGGAGCTGCTCGATATCGTTCCGGACGAGCCGGCCAAGCCGTACGACATGCACGACGTGATCCGCCGCGTGGTGGATGGCGGGACGTTCTTCGAGATCCAGCGCGACTACGCGGGGAATCTGCTGACCGGCTTCGCCCGGCTGGGCGGGCGGCCCGTGGGGATCGTCGCCAATCAACCGTCGAACCTGGCCGGCGTGCTGGACATCGCGGCCTCACAGAAGGGCGCGCGCTTCATTCGGTTCTGCGACGCGTTCAATGTCCCGCTGGTCACCTTCGAGGACGTGCCGGGATTCCTCCCCGGCGTGGCGCAGGAGCACGGCGGCATCATCAAGCACGGCGCGAAGCTCCTCTACGCCTACTGCGAGGCGACGGTCCCCAAGCTGACGGTGATCACCCGCAAGGCGTACGGCGGCGCCTACGACGTGATGAACTCGAAGCACGTGCGCGGGGACTACAACGTCGCCTGGCCCACGGCCGAGATCGCGGTCATGGGTCCCAAAGGCGCCGTGGAGATCCTCTATAAGGATGAAGCGACGGAAGAGAAGGCGAACGAATACCGGGACAAGTTCGCTCACCCGTACCAGGCGGCGGCGCGCGGGTATCTGGACGACATCATCGATCCGCGCGACACGCGCCCCCGGCTCATCGAAGCGTTGACCACGCTCGCCACCAAACGCGATCGGAATCCGTCCAAGAAGCATGGGAATATTCCTCTATAAGGCGGCTCTGGTGCTGGCGCTGCAGGCGCCGGCGCCGGCCGATTCCGTGCGCGCGGCCGTCTGGGCGCGCATCGCCGCTGACTCGACCGACGCGGAGGCGTGGCTCGACGTGGGGCGCGCCTACGTGCAGGTCGTGGGCACCTTCCATGCGCATCGCGCACCGCTGGCCGATACCGGCTGGGCGCGCGCCGTCATCGACACTGCCGAGCTGGCGTTCGCGCGCGCCGCGGGTTACGGACGCGGCACTCGCACCGCCGATTCGGCCCTCGTGTTCCGGGTGTACCTGTGGGGACAGAAAGCGCTGCTCGCCTGGGAGGCGGACGGGGTCGAAGGGGCCACAACGACTTGGCATACCCTTCCCGAAGCCCTCCGGTTGCCGCCGGTGCTGGAAGAGTTGGGCGAGAACCTGCTCCGCGCCTGCCCGCGGCGCGGCATCCTCCTGACCGCCGGCGAAACCGACACCTACGCGGCGTGGTACATGCGCTTCGCGCGCGGGTTGCGACCCGACCTCTTGATCCTCCCCCTCGCCGCCTGGACCGGCGATTCGGTGCTGCGCAATCGCGTGCTGCGGGAGGGACGCCAGCGGGGTTCGGCCCTGCCGGCGCTCGCCGACCGGCGCGGCGGCCCGCTGTGCGCCAGCGTGGGATTCGCGCGTGCGCCCGAGCTGCGTCCCAAGGTTCGCTGGAACACTCGGCCCCTCGTCTGGGTGGCGGGGAAGGAGTCCAAGAACGACCGCGTGCCCGCCGAGGATTTCGTGTTTGCGGCGTTGAAGCTCGCGATCGACCAACACGAGACGTGGAGCCCCGCGGCGATCACGTTGTACAAACAGGCGGCCGACCTCACGTCGGCGCTGTGCCGGCCGCTCGGCACGTTCGGGATCAAGGCCGAAGTGGGGTGTTGATCAAGCGGGTCCTCGTCGCGAACCGCGGCGAAATCGCTCTGCGCATCATTCGCGCCTGCCACGAGGAAGGCCTCGAGGCGGTCGCCGTGTACTCGGAAGCCGATCGCCTCTCCCCGCACGTGCGTGCCGCGAACACGGCCGTGCTGCTCGGCCCCGCGCCCGCGGCTGACTCCTACCTCAACATTCCGAAGCTCATCGCCGCCGCGAAGCGCACGGGCTGCCAGGCGGTCCATCCGGGCTATGGATTCCTGTCGGAGCGCGCCGCCTTTGCGGACGCGTGCGTCGAAGCGGGCCTGGTGTTCATCGGACCGCCGGCGAGTGCGATCCGGGCCATGGGCGACAAGACCGAGGCCCGGCGCCGCATGCAGGCGGCCGGCGTCCCCGTTGTCCCCGGCGGCGCCGCGACGCTGCGGGACGCCGGCGATGCGCGGCGCGAGGCCCAGCGAATCGGGTTCCCCGTCCTTCTGAAGGCGGCGGCCGGGGGCGGCGGGAAGGGGATGCGGCTCGTGCGCGCGGAGGGCGAGATCGAGTCGGCGTTCCAGGGCGCGCGCAGCGAAGCGCAGAAGGCGTTCGGCGACGGTAGCCTGTACGTCGAGAAGTACCTCGAGCGGCCGCGTCACATCGAGATTCAGGTGCTCGCCGACCGGCACGGCCGGGTGGTAGCCCTGGGCGAGCGCGAATGCAGCATCCAGCGGCGACACCAGAAGTTGCGCCGTCGCCCGCTGTATCGCCGGCCTTACGGCGGCGCCTTTCCGAAGCCGCGACCGCAGCCGCCGGAGCCGTGGGCTACACCGGTGCCGGCACGATCGAGTTCCTGTTGGCACCCAACGGGACTGATTTCTACTTCCTCGAGATGAACACCCGCATTCAGGTCGAGCACCCGGTCACGGAGCTCGTGTACGGGGTGGACCTCGTACGCGAGCAGCTGCGCATCGCCTCGGGTGAGGCGATGCGGGTCCATGGCGGCCTGCTGCACCCCCGCGGGCACGCCATCGAATGCCGCATTACCGCCGAGGACCCGTTCAATGATTTTCTGCCGGCCACCGGTGTGCTCCAGTACCTGCGGGTGCCGTCGGGGCCGGGAATCCGCTGGGACGGCGGGGTCGAGGCGGGGAACGAAGTGACGCTCTTCTACGACCCCCTGATTGCGAAGCTCGTGGCGTGGGGCGAGACCCGCGACGTCGCGATCCAGCGCATGCGTCGCGCGTTGCGGGAGCTGGTCATCGTCGGCCTGCCGACCGCCCAGCCATTTCACCTGCGCGTGATGGACGATCCTGAGTTCCGTCGCGGGGAGCTGGACATCACGTATCTGGAGCGGGTGGGCTCGCGCGTACTCGCGGCCCCGCCGCAGGCCGGGCTCGAGCGAGCGGTCGCGGTTACGGCCGCGCTGCTCGCCGAGGAACGCCGCGGCGCGACCGGCCCTGCAGCACGTTCCGACGTTCCGACGTTCCAACGTTCCAGCTGGGGTGATGCCGCGCGGCGCGAGGGCCTCCGTGAATGACGTCGTGACCATTACGGGGATCGCGGCCGGCGGCGACGGGGTCGGCCGGCTCGCCGATGGGCGCGCGGTCTTCGTGCCGCGCACCGCGCCGGGAGACCGCATCACGATCAAGGACGGGAGCCTCAAGCTGTCGCGGAGCTTCGGGCGCGCTGCCGTGGGCGAGGTGGCGGGCGCGGGGCCGGGACGCGTTGTCCCGCCGTGCCCGCACTACACGCAGGACCGGTGCGGCGGTTGCCAGTTGCAGCATATGGAGTACGACGCCCAGCTCGCCGCGAAGCGAGCGATCGTGGGGGACGCGCTCCGCCGCATCGGCAAGCTCGACGTCCCCGATCCCGAGATCGTCGAAGCAGTGGAAGAATGGCGCTACCGCGCCAAGATCTCGATGGAAGTGAAGGCGGGTACGGCGGGTTTTCACCCGCACGATCGGCCCAGTTTCGTTTTTCCCCTCGGCGACTGTCACATCGCGGACTTTCGCTTGATGGCGTTGTGGCGCGAGGTGCGCGCGCACTTGAACCTCCTGCCCCCGGGCCTGACGCGACTCACCCTGCGATTGGACCGCGAAGGGCGGCGGCACCTGATCGCTGAGGCGACGGGAGAACCATGGCTCGACGCCGAGCGGCTGCGCCGGGCCTTACCGAACGGCGATGAGGTGATCTGTTGGTGGCGCCCGGTGGACGGCGCCGCGCGCGTGATGGCCGGACCCGCCACCGGGTTTCCCGCCACGGCGTTCGAGCAAGTGAACCCGGAGATGGGGATCCTGGCGCGCCGCTGGGCCGTGGCCCAGATCGGCGAAGTGCGGGGCCGCACGGTGTGGGATCTCTACGGCGGGATCGGCGACACCGCGGCGCTCCTCGCCGAACGCGGGGCGAACGTCATCAGTGTGGACGCCGACGAGGCAGCCATCGGGTGGGCGCGCACGCGCGCTACGGCAGAGCCGCCCGTGCGCTTCATCGCCGGCCGCGCCGAAGACGTGCTGCCGAGCCTTCCCGAGCCCTACGCCGTCGTCGTCAACCCGCCGCGCGCGGGGCTCCATTGGGACGTCACGCTGCGGCTGACCGCCGAGCCTGTCCAACGGCTCGTCTACGTCTCGTGCGACCCGGCGACGTTGGCGCGCGATCTCCATCGGCTGAACGTGAACTATCAGGTCGCGGCGATACGGGCGTTTGATCTGTTTCCTCAGACGGCACACGTGGAGACGGTCGTCGTGATGGAAGCCGCGTGACTTTGTGAAATACTTCGTCACTCTCCGTTCCCGCACTTACGAAATCGACGTCGGCGGCGGCCGTGTGACCGTCGACGGCGAGCCGTTCGAAGCGCACCTCGCCGCCGTGCCGGGGACCCCGCTGTACCACCTGCTGCTGGCCGGGGAGTCGTGGACCGTCGCCGCGCAGAGCCTGGACGGCGTCGCCCCACTGCGCTGGGCCCTCGGCGCCGTGGGGGAGCGGTTCGAAGTGGAGGCAGTGGACGATCGCACGCGCCAGATCCAGGCCCTGACGGGCCGCGGCAAGGCGCCGGCGAGTGGGGGCGTCGTCAGGGCCCCGATGCCCGGTCTCGTGGTCCGGGTGGAAGTGGCGGTCGGGCAACAGGTGGAAACCGGGGCGGGGTTGGTCGTCGTCGAGGCGATGAAGATGGAAAACGAGCTGCGCGCCACGCGTCCGGGCGTCGTCCAGACGATCCACGTGGCGCCCGGCCAGACCGTCGACAAGGGCGCGTCGCTCGTCACACTCGGACCCGTCCAAAACGCGGAACCCTCGGGTTGACAGGCCCTTACGGCCCGGTTAGATATCGCGTCTGTCAAATTCCGGGCGCACAAAGGGCATGAAGACGTTCACGCTGAAGACCGAGGACATCAAGCACGACTGGTGGATCGTCGACGCGGCGGGACAGCCGCTCGGCCGGCTCGCCAGTCGCATCGCGCAGGTCCTCCGTGGCAAGCACAAGCCGACGTTCACGCCGTACGTGAACGGCGGTGACGCGGTCATCGTCATCAACGCCGAGAAGGTGAAGCTGACGGGCCGCAAGATCGAGCAGAAGCGCTACTTCCGGCACACGGGCTACATGGGGCACGAGCGCTTCACGCCGGTCCAGAACGTGCTCAACAAGCACCCGGAGCGGGTGATCGAGAAAGCGGTGTGGGGGATGTTGCCGAAGACGACCCTGTCGCGTCAGCACGTGAAGCAGATGCTGAAGGTGTACGCCGGTCCGACGCATCCGCATGCGGCCCAGCAGCCGACGCCCCTCGTGGCCGTGGTGGCCAAGTGACGGCGATCCAACCGGAGCTGCGCTGGCACGCGATCGGTCGTCGCAAGCTCGGCATCGCGCGCGTCTATCTGACGCCGGGGTCGGGGAAGTGGCACATCAACGGCCGGACGCTGGGGGATTACTTCCCGCGGCCTTCGCTCGTGAGCCACATCCAGCAGCCCTTTGTGGCGACGGACACGCTTGGCGCCTTCGACGTGAAGGCGCGGGTCAACGGCGGCGGCCAGACCGGCCAGGCCGGCGCGCTACGCCTCGGCATCGCGCGGGCGCTCGTGCTCGCCGACGACCGGCATCGCAAGAAACTGCGGGAGCAGGGGCTCCTGACGCGCGATCCGCGCGCCGTGGAGCGCAAGAAGCCGGGCCGCGCCGGCGCGCGGAAGCGGTTCCAGTTCAGTAAGCGGTAAAATTCTCACGCCGCTTGATCTCGCCCTGGGTCCCTGCGGGGTGGGGCGAGAGATGAGAGCGGCGGCGGAGTCAAAACCCACGAAAGGAATGCATGGCTCAGCCTCAGTTACAGGATTTGTTGGAAGCCGGTGTCCATTTCGGACACCAGACACGCCGCTGGAATCCGAAGATGCGCCGGTTCATTTTCGCCGAGCGCTCCGGCATCTACATCATCGACCTCCAGAAGACCCTCCACCAGCTGCACGAGGCGCAGGAGTTGCTGCGCGCGGTCGTGCTCAAAGGTGAAGGCGTCCTCTTCGTCTGTACCAAGAAACAGCTGAAGGGGATTCTCGAGGCCGAGGCGAAGCGTTCCGGGGCGTTCTACGTCACCGAGCGCTGGCTCGGCGGCACGCTCACGAACTTCCAGACGATCAAGAAGCAGATCAAGCGTCTGAAAGAGCTGGAGCAGGGCGCGGCCGACGGCGAGTTCGCGAACTACACGAAGAAGGAGCAGTTGCTCTTCGACCGCGAGCGCGTCAAGCTCGACAAGAACCTCGCGGGGATCAAGAACATGGGCCGGCTTCCGGGCGCGCTGTTCATTGTCGACTCGAAGAAGGAGCGCATCGCGGTGGCCGAGGCGAACAAGCTGGGGATTCCCGTGGTGGCGATCGTCGACACGAACGCCGACCCGGATCTGATCAACATCCCGATTCCGGGCAACGACGACGCGATTCGCGCCGTCTCGCTCATCACGGGAGCGGTGTCCGATGTGATCGGGGAAGCGCGGCACCAGATGCCGCTGCGCGACAGTGCCGAAGAGGGCGAGGGCACGACGTACTCGACCGAGACGGGCGTCGAGGCGGAGGCAGACGGTGGGAAGAAGAAGGGGCCCGCGCGGCGCAAGCGGCGGCCCAAGCCGGAGGCGATTGCCGCCCGGCTGCGGACAGAAGAGCCGCCTCCAGCTGAGCCCGTCAGCGGGGGCGAGGCGTAACCTTTACCCGTTGGGTGTATTACCGACCGCCGCCCTCCGTCCAAACGGCGCGAGGGCGGCGTTTTTATGAGGAGTGAGGAACAGTGGCAACTGTGAAAGAGATTCCCGCAAAACTGGTGGCCGAGCTGCGCGCCCGGACGGGCGCCGGCATGATGGACTGCAAGAAGGCCCTCGAAGAGACGGGCGGCGACCTCGAGAAGGCCGTCGATCTGCTGCGCAAGAAGGGGGCGGCCAAGGCCGACAAGCGAGCCGGGCGTGAGGCGTCGGAGGGGTGGATCGGCTCCTACGTCCACTTCGACGGCTCCGTCGGCGTCATGGTCGAGCTGAATTGCGAGACGGACTTCGTGGCTCGCACCGACGATTTCCAGGCGCTGGCCCGCGAGGTCGCCGTGCACGTCGCCGCGACGAACCCGCTCGCCGTCCGCATCGAAGACCTGCCGGCGGACGTCGTGGAGCGCGAGCGCAAAGTCTACGAGTCCCAGGTGGCCGAACAGAAGAAGCCGGAGAACATCCGCGCCAAGATCGTGGACGGCATGCTGCGGAAGTTCTACGAAGAGCGCGTCCTGCTGGAGCAGAAGTTCGTGAAGGACGACAAGCGGACCGTGGGCGAGCTCGTCAAGGACCTGTCGGCAAAAACCGGCGAGAAGGTGGAAGTACGGCGGTTTATAAGATTTGAATTGGGAGGTAATTAGGTGGCCAAGCTGGCGTACCGGCGCGCGCTCCTCAAAGTCTCGGGGGAGGCGTTCGCCGGCCGCGCCGGCGCGGGGATCGACTTCCAGGTCATCGAGCGGGTCAGTGACGAGCTGAAGCAGGTCGCGGCCACGGGCGTGCAGCTCGGGCTCGTGGTGGGCGGCGGCAACATCCTGCGCGGCACGACCGCCAGCCAGCAGGGCATGGACCGGGTGTCCGCCGACTACATGGGCATGCTCGCGACGATCATCAACGCCCTGGCGCTCCAGGACATCCTGGAGAAGAAGGGCGTCGATACGCGGGTGATGACGGCGATCCGGATGGAGGAGCTGGCCGAGCCCTACATCCGGCGGCGGGCCGTGCGTCACCTCGAGAAGGGCCGTATGGTCATCTTCGCGGGCGGCACGGGAAACCCGTACTTTTCGACCGACACCGCCGCCGTGCTGCGCGCGCTCGAGATCGAGGCGCAGGCCATCCTCAAGGCGACCAACGTGGACGGCGTGTACACGGCCGATCCCAAGAAGGACCCCAAGGCCGAGTTCATCCCGGAGCTGTCGTTCCAGGAGGCGCTCGTGAAGGGCTACGCCGTGATGGACGCCAACGCCTTCGGGTTGTGCAAGGAGAACAAGCTCCCCATCGTGGTATTCAACATCAACCAGCCCGGCGCGACGGCCAGAGTGCTGGCCGGAGAGCGCGTCGGCACGATCGTCAAATGACGACCACCCTGGCCGACCAGCTGAAGCACGCCAAGCAGCTGATGGACAAGACGGTAGACGCGGTTAAGCGCGAGTTCTCTACGGTGCGGACGGGCAAGGCGAGCACGGCGCTCCTCGATCTCGTGCGGGTCGAGGCGTACGGGAACGACATGCCCCTGACCCAGGTCGCGAGCGTCGCCGCGCCCGAGCCCAAGCTCCTCACGATCCAGCCGTGGGACAAGACACTCCTCAAGGCGATCGAGAAGGCGATTCTCGCCTCCGACCTGGGACTCACGCCCTCCAACGACGGCAACATCATCCGGGTCCCCGTGCCTTCCCTCACGGAGGAGCGGCGCAAAGATCTGGTGAAGGTGATTCACAAGCTCGCCGAGGAGGGTCGCGTCGCGATTCGTCACGCGCGCACCGAGACGATGGGGAAGATCAAGAAGACGGAGCACGTCTCGGAAGACGAAATCAAGAAAACCGAGAAGGATCTCCAGAAGATCCACGACGAGCACCTGAAGCTCGTGGACGCCGCGGTGAAAGCCAAAGAAGCGGAGATGATGGAAGTCTGATGCTGTCCGGTCCGATTCCCCGCCACGTGGCGATCATCATGGACGGCAATGGGCGCTGGGCGGCGGAACGCCGGCTCCCTCGGCCGTTCGGCCACCGCGCCGGGATGAAAGCCGTGCGCGAGACGGTCGAAGGCGCGATTGAGGCGGGCGTCGAGGTGCTGACGCTCTTTGCCTTCTCCGAGGAAAACTGGCAGCGCCCCCCCACCGAAATCTCGGCGTTGATGGACCTGCTCGAGGAGTACATCGCCGCGGAAGTTGCCGAGCTGGCGCAGCAGGGGGTCGCCGTGCACGTGCTGGGGGACCGGAGCCGCCTGATCCCGACGGGGCGCGAAGCGGTCGAGCGCGTGGAGCGCGAAACCGCGGCGAACACGAAGCTGGCGCTCAATCTGTGCATCTCGTACTCGTCCCGCGCAGAAATCGCGCGCGCCGCGCGCCTCCTCGCCGAGGAAGTCCTCAAGGGGACGAAGCAGCTCGAGGACCTGGACGAGGATGCCATCAAGGCGAAGCTCTACACGGCTCCCTGGGGCGATCCCGATCTGTTGATCCGCACGTCGGGGGAGCTGCGGCTTTCGAACTTCCTGCTGTGGCAGGTCGCCTACACGGAGCTGTACATCACGCCTGTGCTCTGGCCGGACTTCACGCGCCAGACGCTCTTCGACGCCATCCTGGATTATCAGCGGCGCGAGCGCCGGTTCGGCAAAGTCACAGTCTGATGGCGAGTAACCTGGCGCAGCGCATCGCCGTCGCAGGCATTGCCATTCCTTTGGCGGTGGGGATCGTCTGGTTGGGTGGGTGGCCCTTCGCGATCGCGCTCGCAGCGCTCGGCGTGCTCGGCGCGCGCGAGATCTACGACCTCGCGCGGCGCCAGGGATTCGATGCGCTCGACCGCACCGGGTGCCTCGCCGCGGCGGCGATCCCGCTCTTGGCCTACTGGGCGAAAGGCTCCGCCGCCGCCTACTTCGGGGCGGTATGGCTCATGTCGGCGCTCGTCGTCGCGATGTTCCGGCGCGGGCCGACGGGGAAGCCCCTCGCGGTCGTGTCCGTCACGTTGTTCGGGTGCCTGTACGCCTCCGCGCTCCTGGCCTTCCTGATTCCCATCCGCCACGGGGGCAACGCCGCCCACCAGCCCTTCGCGTATCTGTGTCTTGCCCTTTTCCCACTCATTATCACCTGGATCGGGGACACGGCGGCGATGGCGGTCGGGATCAAGGTCGGCGGCCCGAAACTCGCGCCGGTGTTGTCGCCGAATAAGACGCGGTCAGGCGCCGTCGGCGGCTTCGTGGGGTCGATCATCACGGCACTGGCTCTGGGCTTGCTCGTCTTGAACCGCGTCGGCTGGAGCTTCGCGGTGTGGCAGCTGGTGATGGTCGGTGCCGTGGTTGGCGTGGTTGCGCAAGTCGGC
>Ga0193723_1000271_pt1 | contig 19700 bp, 17 predicted proteins | sample H2m2metaG_FD_143042 | JGI IMG/M metagenome (GOLD analysis project Ga0193723, IMG submission 143042) | Soil microbial communities from a riparian zone of the East river system, Colorado, United States - H2m2 | ecosystem: Environmental > Terrestrial > Soil > Riparian zone | place: USA: East River...
TTCCCCGATCCGAATGACATTGCCGAAGTTGTTGGTGACGATGCCGAGGTGATCGCGGTGGTAGTTGATGTCGGTGGGCAGGAAGGTGCTGTCGCGCCAGCCAAGGATGACCTGATTGCTCCGATCGGGTGCCTGCCAATCCACTTCGACATCGAGCTCGTCGGCCTTCACCAACCGCGGCGGCTCGGCCAATCCTTCGCCCACCTGTGCCAGGAAGAACACGAATCCATGCGCGCGCGTGCGGTAGCTCGTGAGCGACGTGTCGGCCTGAACGGCCAGCCGGCGCTCAACGGCTCTCTGTACCAGGGTGAGGGCCTGAGAGGAGTTCCAGTTCTGGGCGGCGAGAGGTGTGATGGTGAGAACGAACATCCCCACAATCAGTAAGGGCCGGCAGCGCAGCACCGACCTCCCGAACCCCTGCTTACTTCTCACTCCTTACCTCTTACTTTCTGGCATGCCCCGCTCACCTCTCACCTCTCACCTCTTACGTGGTAGGTCCTCGGCAATATCCCAATGGCCCGCGCATTGGACAACCTTACTCGGCACCGCGTGGCTCGCGGCCATGCTCGGTTGCGGAGGCCGGCAGCCGCCCACCAGCAGTAAGCCCCCCGCGCCCACCGTCGCTCGGGTGTTACCCCTGGCGCGAGTCATCGTGCTGGAGACTTCCGGCCCTGCTCCCTCCGACACGTCGGTAACCTTTACGGCCGGCGAGCCGCGAACCATCGTGCTCCGGCACGGACCTCCCGAGAACATCGTCTTTGCCAGACTCACGTTCTCAGCGGCCGCTTTCGCCGACACTGGGCAGACGGTAAAGGTCGACGTGCACCCTCGCCCCGGAGTCTACGGCATCGACCTGACCACCAGCCATCCCCTGCGAGAGAAGGGCGCGAGCCTGGTCTTCGAATACTCCCGATTCTTCTCCGCACCCGCCCGAGCACGCCAGGTCTACGGCAGCGATGTCGCGTTCGAGCGGGCCCTGGCCGTCGGCCGCTTGCTACCGGATGCGCACATCGAGCTGCTGCCTCAGTCCCGCCCCGCGGCCGATAACCTGGGTGCCGAGCTCCCGGCGCCCGGGAGTTACCTGGTGGCCGCACCCCAATGAGCTCGGGGTTCGAGCTTTTCCTGGATCGGGCCAGCCAAGGCGGGATGGTGCCGGTGACCAGGCAGGTAGTGCTGGACGGCGACACGCCGGTCACCGCCTTCGCGAAGCTGCATCAGGGTCCCTATGGCTTTCTGCTCGAATCCCTCGAGGGAGGCGAACGCTGGGCCAGATATACCTTCCTCGCTACCGATCCCGATGAGGTGTTCCGCTACCGTGGCCGCCAATGCTCGCGCTGGACCCGCGAGACCGGGTGGACCGTGGTGGAGGCCGACGTAGCCCCCCTCCAGCACCTGGGTCGAACCATGCGGCGGCACCCTCCCGTGGAGGTGCCAGGGCTACCCCGGTTCACCGGCGGGGCGGTAGGCTATCTCGGCTACGACATTGTTCGCAGTATCGAGGCGTTGCCCGAGCCGCCGCCTGACGACCGCAACCTGCCCGACGCAATCCTGATGGTAGTCGGCACTCTCCTCGTCCTCGACAACCTGTTCAACCGGGCCACCGTCATCGCCAACGTCGAGGTCCCCCGAGGTGCTTCAGAAGCCGATCTGCGCCGGCTGTATGATGCGGCGGAGAAACGGATCGATTGCTGGCTCGGCCGTCTCGCGGCCCCGAGCACCCATGAGCCGCTGGAGATAGAGCCCACGCCGTCCTTGCCGGCGCCTTCATCGGTCTATTCCGACGGCGCATTCCAGGACGGAGTCCGGCGGATCAAGGAGTACATCGCTGCCGGAGACACCTTCCAGACGGTTCTCTCCCGGCGGCTGGACCTCGCCGCGCCTGACCCATTCCTCACCTACCGCTATCTCCGGGCACTCAACCCGGCCCCGTACCTGTACTACCTGCACTGCGATGACATGCACATCATCGGCAGCTCGCCGGAGATTCTGGTTCGGGTGGAGGAGGGGGAGGTCACATTGCGCCCCATCGCCGGTACCCGCCCGCGCGGGCTCACGAGTGAAGAGGACACCGCGCTCGGCGTCGAGCTGACAGCCGACCCGAAGGAGCGGGCCGAGCACCTCATGCTGGTGGACCTTGGCAGGAACGATGTGGGACGGGTGGCCGAGTTCGGGAGCGTGCGGCTTACCGCATTCATGACCATCGAGCGCTACTCCCACGTGATGCACCTGGTGAGCGAGGTACGGGGCCGGCTCCGTCCGGGTCTCGACGCCATCGCCGCGCTAGCGGCCTGCTTCCCCGCGGGCACGGTGTCGGGCGCCCCAAAGGTGCGAGCCATGGAGATCATCGACGAGCTGGAGCCCACTCGGCGGGGCCCCTACGCCGGGGCAGTGGGCTATGTCGGCTGGGGTGCCCGCACCCTGGATACGGCGATCGCGATCCGCACCTGCGTGATGAAGGGCGGACGCGCCTGGATCCAGGCGGGGGCCGGGATCGTGGCCGATTCGGACCCGGCTTCGGAGTGGCGGGAGACCGAGGCAAAGGCGCGGGCGGTATTGTTGGCGCTCGCATTAGCGGGGCGGCGGGGCGGCGGGGCGGCGGGGCAGTAACTCAAGCATACCCCCGGGTCTTACCGGCTTGCTGCCCCCCCTGCCCCGCTTCCCCGCTTCCTCGCATCTTATCCACCATGCCTTACCGCCTCGTGAGCTTCTCAGGCGATCAGAGCTTCGAGCTGCTGCCTGGCCGCAGTCTTGTGGTCGGCCGGGGAGTCACTAGCGACATCGCCATCTACGACCCGACCATCTCCCGCAGGCATGCGGAGCTGACCGTCGAGACCGATGGCGTCCAGGTCAAGGACTTGGGCAGCTCCAATGGCACCTGCATCAACGGCAACCGGGTCACGGCGGGACGGCTGAACCCCAACGATTCCGTCACCTTCGGCAAGGTGCTCTTCCAGCTGGAGGAGCTGAAGTCCGGCGGCCGCAGGTCGGGAGGGGGAGCCGTACTGCCGGCCAACCCCGTCCACAGCGACCCCATCGTCCGCCAGCTCATGGTGAGCGGCGGCGGGCCTCCCGGAATTACCAGCCGGAACCGCAGCTCGGGATTCGGCCAGCTTCGGGTAGCGGCCGAGTCGGCGGAGGAGCGTCAGGCCAAGAAGCTCTCGTTGCTGCTGGACATCTCCCAGAAGCTCTCCGGCGAATTCGATCTCGACAAGCTTCTCCGCAATGTGGTGGACATGATGTTCGAGGTCATGAACGTGGACCGGGTGTCGATCCTTTTGCGCAACGAGACCACTGGAGATCTGGTACCTTCGATGTCGCGGAGTCGCCTTGGTGACACCGACTTCCAGAGTGTCCCCCGCTCGATTGTCGACAAGGTGATTCAGGAGCGGGTAGCGGTCGTCTCCGACAACACCCGAACCGACAGCCGCTTCAAAGGCCACTCGATCGTGGCCCAGAGCGTTCGGAGTGCGATGTGCTCGCCGCTCATGGCTTCGGGCGATCAGATTCTCGGTCTGCTGTACGTGGACAGCGTGACCGCCGCCAACTCTTTCAGCGACGAAGATCTTCAATTTCTGGTCGCCTTCAGCGGTCTGGCGGCCATCGGAATCCGGAACAGCGGGTACGCCGAGCGGGTGCGGCGCGAGGCGCTGGTTCGGTCCAACTTCGAGCGCTACTTCGCCCCGAACGTCGCGGCCGAGATCGCCCAGCAGGACACCGCCGTGCCGTTGGGCGGGGACCGGCGGCCGGTCACCATCCTCTTCAGCGACATCCGGGGCTTCACGTCCATGGCCGAGTCGATGGGACCCGATGCCATCGCGCAGCTCCTGACCGAGTACTTCAGCGAGATGGTCGAGATCATCTTCGAGCACGGCGGGACGCTCGACAAGTTCGTCGGCGACGCGATCATGGCGCTCTGGGGGGCCCCCATCGCGCACGCGGACGATCCCGATCGCGCGCTCCGCGCTGCCGTGGCGATGCAACGCGGCATTGCCCAGCTCAACCAGCGGTGGGTCAGCGCGCGCCGGCCTGAGATCGGGGTTGGCATCGGGATCAACTATGGCGACGTGTTCGCGGGTAACATCGGGAGCCATCGGAGACTGGAGTACACCGTGATCGGCGACGCGGTCAACGTGGCTCACCGACTCTGCTCCGAAGCCGGGCCGGGAGAGATCCTGGTGAGCGAGGCGGTGTGTCAGGTGGTGAAGGACCCGGCGGATTACGAGTACCTGCCTGCGACGTCGCTGCGGGGGAGGACGAGGTCGGTGCAGGTCTACCGGGTGAAGGGAGTCACGAGCTAGGAGCTACTTTCCGAACCGATACTCTCGCCCCGCCTCTCGCATCAGGTTCAAAACCAGCCGCACCGGGAGCCCCATCACGCTGAAGAAATCTCCCTCGATTCGCTCCACCAGCGCCGCGCCGTAGCCCTGAATCCCGTAGGCCCCGGCCTTGTCCATCGGCTCGCCGGTTGCCACGTAGGCCTCGAGAAAATCATCGTCCACCCGCCGAAACGTCACGTTGGTCACGTCGGTGGCCTGGTGCACTGTCTCATTGGCCACCAGTGCGACTGAGGTCACCACCTGGTGGGTTCGGCCCTGCAGCCGCTGGAGCATGCGCAGCGCATCGGCTGCGTCGGTTGGCTTCTCCAGCACGGCGTCGCGCACGACCACGGTCGTGTCGGCCCCGAGCACCAGCTCACCGGGAACGCTGAGCGCCTTTTCCCGGGCGAGCCGCTCGACGTAGTCCATCGGGGTCTCCAACGAGCGCCGGACCTCCGGCACGTTGGACGGAACAACCCGAAGCGGAATTCCCAGCATCTCGAGCAGCTGCTTTCGCCTCGGCGAGCCCGACGCGAGGGTCAGCGGAGCAATGCTCATGGGGCCCGATCCAGGATCAGCGTCACCGGCCCATCGTTGTGAATCTCGACCAGCATGTCGGCTCCGAATTCTCCCGCGGCAACGGTGAATCCCCGCGCGCGAACCGCCGCGAGGAACCGCTCGTAGAGGGGCACGGCCAGCTCGGGCCGGGCGGCATCGATGAATGAGGGACGCCGGCCCTTCGACGTATCGCCGTAGAGCGTGAACTGCGAGACGACGAGAACCGCACCCCCGACATCCTCCAGCCCCAGATTCATCTTGCCATCGGCATCGCTGAACAGCCTGAGCCCGGTGACTTTCTCGGCCATCCAATCTACCTGGGCCGCAGTATCGCCGTGGGTGAACCCAACCAGCAGGCAGAAACCCCGCCCGATGGCGCCGGCAACTCGCCCATCGATCGTGACCGATGCCTTGGAGACACGCTGGAGCACTACCCTCATACGAGAAGCTCCTGCCGTTTCCAGCCTCCGCAACTACGTAGCCAAAACAAATAGATTCCAGCAGTTCTTGCGGTCTTCCGTGTGTTCCGTGTTTCCGTGGTGAAGTCTTGTTCTGGGTCATTCCAGTGAGACTATAGATGCCCAAGACTAACATCGCCCCTGCCCCGCAGCATCCCGACCCGCACTCGTGGAGTGACGACACGCTCACGGCCGCATGGCTGGGCCACGCGACGGTGCTACTGAACTTCTACGGCTCCTGGATCCTTACCGATCCCGCGCTGGAGCGGCGGATCGGCATCGGCCGCGGGTTGGCCAAGCTGGGACCGCGCCGTCTGGTGCAGCCCGCGCTTCGGGTCCGGGAGCTGCCACCGCTCGACCTGATTCTCCTGTCGCACGCTCATATGGATCACACCGACCTGGGCACGCTGCGGCTGCTTCCTGCAGGCACTCCAGTCGTGGTGCAGGCCGGCAATCGTGATCTGGCCCGGCGGTTCGACCAGGTACACGAGCTGGAGTGGGGGCAGAGCGTCGACCTGAACGGTTTGCGGATCGAGGCGACCGAGGCCAGCCATTGGGGTGCACGCATGGTGACCGACCGGCATCGAGGGTACGGAGGGTACCTGCTCCAGAAGGAAGGCCATTCGGTGCTCTTCGCCGGCGACACCGCCTACACCGACGCGCTCACCCGGCTCAGACAACGAGGACCAATCGACCTCGCCATCCTGCCGATCGGCGCCTACGATCCGTGGATCACCAACCATGCCTCGCCCGAGCAGGCGTGGCTCATGTTTCGAAGGCTGGGCGCACAGTATGTGCTGCCAGTCCACCACTCGACCTTTCGTCTGAGCCGTGAGCCGGTAGACGAGCCCATCAGACGCTTCCTCACCGTCGCCGGCGAGGAGCGCTGGCGGGTGGTTGCCACCGAGGTCGGGGCCACCTGGTCCCTACCTGCCCCGTAGTTTGATCGGGTGTTCCTGGGGTCGGTTTCACCCGGCCCTTGCGGATGTATGTTATAACAGCTAATATGGGGTATGCCTGGACGACTGCAAGCCGAGCTCAAGCAGAGCAAGCCATTTCCTAGCCCCACGGCCGAGGCCCTGTTGGGCATCCTCCGGACCGCAGCGGTACTGGATCATCACCTGGCCGAGGCACTCAAGCCCTACGGAATAACCACGACCCAGTACAACGTGCTTCGGATCCTCCGCGGTGCAGGGCAGAAGGGGCTGTGTGGTCGCGAAGTGGCGGCGCGCCTGGTATCCAAGGTGCCCGATGTCTCACGACTACTCGACCGCACCGAGGAGCTCGGCCTGATCAAGCGGGAGCGGGATCCGGCGGACCGACGGCACGTTACCGCCCGGATTGCGGAGAAGGGTCTGGCTGTGCTGGAGCAGGCCACACCAGCGTTGGAGGCTATCCAGCGACGCCGGTTCGGCAGTCTCGATCCGGAGGGGCTCCAGCGCCTCATAGCAGCCTTGGAGGATGTCCGAGGCGCCCTGTGAAACTTTTATGGGATGACATGTGTTATGACAGCTAGTGTTTAAACCTCTACTGGAGCGCTCTTATGGACAACTTCGTTGACGCCAGCACCGGCCTGTTGATCGCTCGGCTGGTTCTGGGAACCTTGATAGCGGCCCACGGTGGCCAGAAGTTGTTTGGCTGGTTGGGCGGCTACGGCCTGACCGGGACCGGCGGATTTTTTGAGCAACTCGGTTTTCGTCCGGGACGCGCTTTTGCGGCGGCGGCGTCGGTCAGCGAGATCGCAGCCGGTGTCCTGCTCGTGCTGGGCTTTCTAGGCCCCATCGGCCCTGCACTGCTCCTTTCCGTGATGATCGTGGCCGCGGTGAGCGTACACTGGAATCATGGTCTGTTTGCAGCCACTAACGGGATCGAGGTGCCCCTGCTCTACGGAACCGGTGCCTTGACGCTGGCGCTCACCGGGCCGGGGGCGTACTCGCTGGATGCTGCGCTGGGGCTGGACCGGCTGTGGAGTCCGGGGCTGGAATGGGCTGCTCTCGGGGCCGGCGTTCTGGCGGCCGTGGTCAATCTTGCAGCCCGGCGTCCGGCACCAAGCGTTGCGAAAGCCTGATGCGGGAAATTCAAAGCCCCCGACAGCTGATCGGGGGCTTCGAATAGATAGCCAAGTACGATGGGGTGTGGCGGCGTTATCAGTTCGCCGGCTACTCCACCGTCACCGACTTGGCAAGGTTCCGCGGCTGGTCGACGTTGCAGCCTCGATTTACTGCGACGTAATACGAAAGCAGCTGGAGCGGGATGCTGGTAAGGATTGGCGTGAGAAGGTCGAGCGTCACGGGAATGGTGAACGTGGCGTCCGCCAGCCGCTCGATCTCGGTGTCTCCCTCGTTGATGAGCGCGATGACCTTTCCGCCTCGCGCTTTCACTTCCTCGATATTCGAGACAATCTTCGAATGCACGGCATCGCGCGGGGCGATGAACACGACCGGCATGTTCTCGTCGATCAGCGCAATGGGGCCGTGTTTCATCTCAGCCGCGGGGTACCCCTCGGCGTGGATGTAGGAGATTTCCTTCAGCTTGAGCGCGCCTTCGAGGGCCACGGGGAAATTCACTCCACGGCCGAGGTAGAGCGCGTTTTTGGTGGTCCGGAGGAAGCGGTCGGCCAGGCGCTCGATCTCGCTGGAGCGCTCCAGAATCTGAGTCACTTGCCCCGGGAGGCGCTGGAGCGCGCGGATGAACTCGCGGCCCTGAAGAATGCTGAGGTTCCGCAGCCGGGCGATGCGCAGCGCGATCAAGGCCAATGCGGCCACCTGGCTGGTGAACGCCTTGGTGCTCGCCACGCCTATTTCGGGGCCGGCATGGAGGTAAATGCCTCCGTCCACCTCTCGGGCAATGGTCGAGCCCACCACATTGACCAGACCGATGGTCCGTGCTCCACGCCGCTTGGCTTCACGGATGGCAGCAAGGGTATCGGCCGTCTCGCCGGATTGAGAGATTCCGATAACCAGGGTCTTGGGATCCACCACCGGGTTGCGGTAGCGGAACTCCGACGCGTACTCGACCTCGACGGGAATCCGCGCCATCTCTTCCAGCATATACTCGCCGATGATGCCGGAGTGCCACGAGGTGCCACACGCGGTAATGATGATCCGCTCGACCTGCTTCAACTCTTCGTCGCTCATGTTGAGCCCGCTGACGCGAGCGGTCCCTTCTTCTTCCAGAAGGTGTCCCCGAAGCGTGTTGCACAGGCTCTCGGCCTGCTCGCAGATCTCCTTGTGCATGAAGTGGGCATAGCCGCCCCGCTCCACCTGGCCCAGATCCCAGTCGATCTGATTGACTTCCTTGCTGATCCGGGTGCTCTCCAGGTTGCGGACGCGGTATCCCTCACGGGTCAGCACTGCCATCTCGCCGTCGTCCAGATAGACCACCGACCGGGTGTACTGAAGTAACGGAGAGGCGTCCGAGGCGACGAACCACTCGTTCTCGCCGACCCCAATCAACAGGGGCGACCCCTTGCGAGCCGCGACGAGGACGCCGGGTTCCTCGGAGGAGATGAAGGCCAGTCCATACGCGCCGTCCACGTCCTTGAGCGCGGCGGCGACAGCCTCTTCCAGGTTGCCCTGGTACAGCTCGCCCACGAGATGCGCGAGTACCTCGGTGTCGGTCTCCGAGGTGAAGGTATGGCCGCGCTGCTCGAGCGCCTTACGGATGGCGCCCGAGTTCTCGATGATTCCGTTGTGAATGACGGCGATGCGGCCGGATTGGTCGGTATGCGGATGCGCGTTGGTGGTGGTCGGCGCGCCATGGGTGGCCCAGCGGGTGTGCCCGATGCCGATGGTGCCCAGCGGCATGTCCTCGTGCAGCTCGCTTTCGAGCACCGAGAGCTTGCCGGCGGCCTTCATGATCTTGAGGCCGCGGCCGTTGAGGACGGCGATCCCGGCGGAGTCGTAACCGCGGTACTCCAGCCTGCGAAGCCCTTCGAGAAGCAGCCCGGCAGCCTGACGCGGTCCGATATATCCCACAATACCGCACATCGCCATGACCTCAGTACAAGAGTTCTCGGCCGGCCGCTATGAGCTTCGCGGCTTCGGCCTCAGTCGGTGCCTCAGCTATCAATCGTACAATCGGCTCGGTTCCAGAGGGCCTCACATGCAGCCATCGATCGGGCCAGGCGAGCCGGAGTCCGTCGCGGTCATCGGCAGTGGCATCGGGGAATTGCTGCAGTAGGCGCTGGTAGAGCGGGGCCAGCTTGGGCCCCCGAGGCCCCTTCGCCTTGACGATCGTGTACCGGGGAGATGCGGCCACCAGCCGAGAGAGCGTTACCCCAGTCGCTGCAAGAAGATGCAAGATCAAGGCCACCCCCAGGGGCGCATCGCGGCCGATGTGGAGTGCGGGAAACATTACTCCGCCATTCCCTTCGCCGCCGATGGTGGCCCGCTCGTCCCGTATGGCCCGGGCTACGTTCGCCTCGCCCACCGGGGCCCGGATGAAGCGTGCACCGGCGGCGCGGGCCGCGTCTTCCACCACCAGGCTGGTGGAGAGATTGACGACCACCGTCGGGATCTCCGCCGCACTGATGCGCCCGTCCAACACTGCCTTGACCGCAAACGCCAGCGTGTAGTCCTCGCCGATCGGCCGGCCGGTTTCATCCACCAGTGCGAGCCGATCCACATCGGGATCGACCGCCAAGCCGACGTCGGCCCCGGTCTCTCTGACCAAGCGGCTGAGGTCGCCCAGATTTTCCGGCACCGGCTCCGGAGCATGGGGGAACAGCCCGTCCGGCTCGAGGTTGATGCCGTGGACCCGGCAGCCCAGACGCTCCAGCAGCGGAACGATGGCGGTTGCGCCGGCGCCGCGCACGCAGTCCAGCGCCACATTGAACCCGCGCTTCCGAATCGCTTCCACGTCGACCACCGGCAAGGCCAGGATCGCGCTGAGATGCCGGTCGATGGCTCCGGGATCCTCTCGCACGGCGCCCAGCCGGTTCCAGCCGGCCCGAGGCGGACCTTGCTCGGCCAGACCACCCACGACGGAGCCGGCTTCCGCATCGAGAAAGATACCGTCCGGCCCCACGAATTTCAGCGCGTTCCACTCGATCGGATTGTGGCTCGCCGTAAGAATGAGGCCGGCTCCGGCGTGGTGATACTCGACGGCCAGCTGCACCGTCGGCGTCGGCACCATACCGAGATCGATCACGTCCACGCCGACCGACATCAGACCGGCCGTCGCGGCCCGGGCGAACATCGGCCCGCTGGTCCGGGCATCGCGGCCGAGGACGACGGACGGACGGGCGGGCCGGGTACCCGCGGAGCGGGTGGTGGCGGGCGGACCGGAAAGGGACCAGGCGCCTAATGCGGCGGCGTAGCGCGCAACCAGCTCAGGCGTGAGATCGGTGCCGACGTGGCCCCGTATGCCGGAGACGCTGATCATCAGGGTGTCGGACATCGAACCTGCCGGCCCGCGATTAGGGGATGGAGAGCAACGAGCCGTCGGCATGCGCTCGGATGAAGGCTTCCACTACCTCGGAATCGAAGTGGACGCCCGCGCAGCGCCGTAGCTCTTGAATTGCTTCGCCCGAAGGCCGGGACGGCCGGTAGGCTCGGTTGGTGGTCATGGCATCGAAAGCATCCACCACCGCCACGATGCGGGCCTCGAGCGGGATCTGGTCGCCACGGAGCGCGTCGGGGAACCCGCTGCCGTCCAGCCGTTCGTGGTGCGAGCGAGCGATCCGCAGCACGATGGGAGATTCGGTGAGGAATGGTGCCAGGATCTTCTCCCCCAGCGTGGTGTGCAGCTTCACATGCTCGAACTCCGGCGCAGTCAGCGGCCCGGGCTTGTTCAGGACGTCTTCCCGCGTTCCGATCTTCCCGATGTCGTGGAGCTCACCCCCCAGGCGGATATGCTCCAGCAAGTCATCGGTGAACCCGAGCAGCACCGCGGATTTGGTGGCATAACGGCTCACCCGGCTGGAGTGCCCGCTGGTGTAGGCGTCCTTGGCCTCGAGTGCGTGCACCAGCATCTGCACGCCGTTGATGAGCGAGGTCCGGTTTCGCTGGTCCAGCTCGCGGACCCTGCCCTCGAGGGTCTCCTGATAAAAACGGTTCTGCAGAATCAGCTGGCGCTTCTCCAGCGCCTTGTCCAACCGGGCGCGGACCTCTTCGACCATGACGGGCTTGGAGATGTAGTCGAGGGCCCCGAGCTTCAGGCACTCGACGGCGGTGCTCACCTCCGCCACCCCGGTCAGCATGATCATGGCCATATCGGGGTAGCGCTTGACCGCTTCCTTCAGGAACGTCACCCCGTCCATCTCGGGCATGTAGATGTCGGAGATGCACACCGGCACCTCCCCCTCTCGCTCCAGCGCCGACAGGGCTTCGGCACCGGAAGAGGCCTCGATCGGGGACAATCCGTGCGTCGCGATGACGCGCGCCAGCACGTGCCGGACCTGCGCGTCATCATCGACGATGAGACAGCGAGCGGTGGCCCCATTGGGTGAAGCGGAATTCACGCAGCGAAACTAAATAAGGCCAGGGGCTATTGGCTATTGGCTATGGGCTGATCAGTCATCGCGAGCGGCCCCTTGGCCGCGTGGCGATCCAGCGGTTCCCAACCCAGTCCGCTGGATTGCTTCGGCCGCTGCGCCGCCTCGCAATGACTCCCATTGCGACCAGCTAGCAGCCCATAGCCCATAGCCCATAGCCCCATTACGCTTCCTCTATCTCCTAAACTCAGACTATGACCCGGATTCTCCCGCAGGACCAGGACCACGGCTTCGCCACGCGCTCCGTGCATGCCGGGCAGATCATCGAGCCGCTGGCGGGTGCCGTGATGACCCCCATCTACCAGACGTCCACCTACGTCCAGGCCGGCCTCGGCAAGCACAAGGGTTATGAGTACGGCCGGACTCAGAACCCGACCCGGGAGGCGCTGGAACGAAACGTGGCCAGCCTCGAGGGCGCCACGCACGGGATTGCCTTCGGGTCCGGCCTGGCCGCACTCGACGCGGTGCTGAAGCTGTTCCAGTCCGGAGATCACATCGTTTGCGGCGAGAACGTGTACGGTGGAAGCCACCGGCTCATGGAGCGGATCTACGGCAACCTGGGCGTCCGCGCCACCTTCGTGGACATGCGCGACATCGACAACATCGAGCGGGCGCTCACGCCGACCACCCGCATGATCTATTGCGAGACGCCCACCAACCCGATGATGAACTTGACGGATCTGGCCGCCGTGGGAGATCTGGCTCGGGCCCGGGGCCTTCTGTACGTGGTGGACAATACCTTCGCCACGCCCTATTTCCAGCGGCCGCTGGAGCACGGTGCTGACGTGGTCCTGCACTCCACCACCAAGTACCTGAACGGGCACAGCGATATGGTCGGAGGCCTGCTGGTCACCTCGCGCGACGACGTGGCCGAGCGCCTGGCATTCATTCAGAATGCCTCCGGGGCCGTGCCCGGACCGATGGACTGCTGGCTCGCGCTCCGGGGGATCAAGACCCTGCCGCTTCGCATGCGGCAGCACGATTCGAGTGGCCGCCGCATCGCCGAGTGGCTGACCCGGCAACCGATGGTCCGCAAGGTGTACTACCCCGGTCTCCCTTCCCATCCGCAGCACGAGCTGGCGTGCCGCCAGATGAGCGGATTCGGGGGCATGATCTCGCTGGATCTGGGCGACCCGGGACTGGCGCGGCGGTTCGTGGAGCACACCCGCATATTCGCGCTGGCGGAATCGCTCGGGGGAGTCGAGAGCCTCATCGGCCATCCGGCCACGATGACCCATGCGTCGGTTCCACCCGATATGCGTCAAGCGATGGGTCTGACCGAGAGCCTGATCCGGCTGAGCTGCGGCGTGGAGGACACCGACGACTTGATCGAAGACCTGGACCGGGCGATGAGGGCGAGCATGAAGTGATGTCACAACTTGAAACCAGCACCTTGTAAGTCCGTAGAGTGCCGCATCCCCAACCGTTGAGTCCCCATGAGCACAAGCCTCGCCCCTCGTCCCCGCCAGCGCTTCCCCGAGATCGCCGCCGTATCCTGGGAGCATCCAGCCGACCGGGCGGCGCTGCAAACCCTCAGGACCGTACCCGGAGTCGATGAGCTGATCCGGAAGGTGCTGGCGATGCTCGGCGGGGAACGGGGTATCCGACTCCTGTTTCAGGGCAATGCAGTCCGGATTGGCCCCACGCAGTTCCCCAAGCTGTGTCACCTTCACACCGAGGTATGCACCACCTTCGATTGGCCGACGGTGCCGGAGCTCTATGTCACCCAGACTCCGATCTTCAATGCGGGTGCGTACGGGATCGATACCCCCTTCATCGTGGTGCACTCGGCAGCCATCGAGCTGCTCGACAACGACGAGCTTCGTGTGTTGCTCTCCCACGAGCTGGGGCACGTTATCAGCGGGCACGCCCTGTATCGCACCATCGCAGCCATTCTGGCGCTGGTCAGCCTGGGTGTCCTTCCGATACTGGGCGAACTCGTCGTGCTCCCCATCCGCCTCGCATTCCTCGAGTGGTCCCGAAAGTCGGAGCTGTCTGCCGACCGGGCCGGGCTCCTGGGCAGTCAGGACGTCGTCACCGCACAGCGGCTCGACATGAAAATGGCCGGTGGTGGCCGGGGAGCGGGATTTGCCGGCCAGCTCAACGTGGAAGCCTTCATGCAGCAGGCACACGAGTACGCCAGCAGCAGCGAAGGGCTCGACGTGGTTTACAAGCTCCTGAGCACGCTGGCGCTGACCCACCCGATGCACACCGTGCGGGCGGCGGAGCTGCAGCGCTGGGTCGCGAGCGGCGAGTACGACCGGATTCTTCGCGGCGAGTATGTGCGGCGGGGCGCCCAGGCCGATGAGCGCCCGTTGCGCGACGACATGGCAGCGGCCGGGAGCTACTACGCCGGCGAGGCCCGGGAGCTGGCTGGACACCTGGCGGACGCCGCCCGCCGCGCGGCAGATCGGGCCCGCGAAGCCTTCAGGAACGCCCAGAAACCGTGAGGGCACTGGTTGTGGGCGGGGGCGGACGAGAGCACGCCCTCTGCTGGTCGCTCCGCCGCGAGAACCCTCAGGCCGATCTCTACTGTGCGCCGGGTAACCCCGGCACGGCCGACATCGCCCACAATCTGCCGATCGCCGCCGACGATCTCGATCGTCTGGCCGACGCGGCGGATATGTACGCCATCGACCTGACCGTGATCGGACCCGAAGTTCCGCTGGCCCGTGGCCTGGCGGACCGGCTCAGAGCCGAAGGCCGGGCCGTACTGGGACCGAGTGCGGCGGCAGCCCAGCTAGAGGCATCGAAGGCTTTTGCCAAGCAGGTGATGGCTAGTGCCGGGGTTCGCACCGCCGCCAGCGAGAGCTTCAGCGATCTGAAGCAGGCGTTGGCGTATGTAGACCGACACTCCGAGCCATTGGTGGTCAAGGCATCGGGCCTGGCTGCGGGGAAGGGAGCGATCGTATGCGCCACCCGCCAGGAGGCCGCGCGCGCCGTGCGGTCGATGCTGGAGAGCGGAGATTTCGGGGACGCCGGCCGGACGGTGGTGGTGGAGGCCTTCCTCGAGGGCGAGGAGATCTCGGTCCTCGCCATCACCGACGGACGTGACCTGGAGCTGTTGCCGGTATCTCAGGACCACAAGCGCTTGCTGGCTGGAGACCGCGGGCCGAATACCGGCGGGATGGGCGCGTACAGCCCGGTCTCCCTGGCAAGTCCCGCTCTGCTCGAACGGATCAAGCGGGACGTACTGTTCCCCACGCTCGAGGCCATGCGCCGGCTCGGCACTCCGTTTACCGGGGTGTTGTATGCCGGATTGATGATAGATCCGGCAGGTGTACCGTCGGTGGTCGAGTTCAACTGTCGGCTCGGCGATCCGGAGGCGCAGGTCATACTCCCACTGATCGCCAGCGGTTTGACCGACTGTATGTGGCGAGTGGCCAAGGGTGAGCGGCCGTCCCGGATGGATGCTACCAGGGCAGCGGCGGTGACGACGGTGCTCGCCTCCCGGGGTTATCCGGAGCATCCCGAGAAGGGAGCGGCGATCACGCTGCCCGAGAGCGTGCCGGATGGCGTCACGATCTTCCATGCCGGGACCGGGCGGAGCGGGGACGGCGTGCTTCGGGTCGAGGGAGGCAGAGTGTTGACGGTCACCGCGGTCGCCGCTTCCTTCCGGGAAGCCCAACAACTGAGCCGCGACACGGCCGACGCCATCGAGTTCGACGGAAAGCTCTTCCGGGATGACGTCGGATGGCGAGAAGCGGCTCGGCTCGACCAGCGGCGGCCGGCCACAGTGCGTCGCGGGTAGGTCCCCAGCATTGCCTGAACTTCCCGAAGTCGAAACCATCGTTCGAGACATCCGGCCTGCGTTGGTCGGGCGTCGCATCCGCAGAGCCACCCTGAGCCACGATGACGTGTTGCGCGGTGTGACTCGGCGCCGCCTGATCCGCCGGCTCACCGGTGCCAAGATCAGATCGGTCTCCCGCCGAGCCAAACACGCCGTGCTCGAGCTCGATTCGGGCCGCCTCGTGATCCAGCCCGGGATGACCGGCTCGCTCATGGTCCATCGTCGTCCGCTCGAGCCCAAGGAGGCCAAGTATGCCGTCCTCCGTGCCGAGCTCGATCGCGGCGGTGAGCTGGTCTACGAGGACGTGCGCCGTCTAGGTACTCTGCTCTTCCTGGACGAAAAGGCGTGGCAGCGGTATAGCGCGGCGATCGGACCCGAGCCGCTGGAGGACGATTTCTCGGCCGAGCAGCTCGGTGCGGCACTCCGGCGCAGCCGCCAGGCGATCAAGAAGGTGATCATGGATCAGCGATACCTCGCAGGTGTCGGGAACATCTACGCCAACGAGGCGCTCTTCGCCGCCGGCATCGACCCATCGAAACCGGCCCGCAACCTCAAGCCGGAGGATCATCGCCGGCTGCACGAGGAGATTCGCCGGATCCTGGGGGCGGCCATCGCATCCAACGGGACGACATTCCGGGACTACCGGACCGGCACCGGCGAGTCAGGGAACTTTCAGCTCGAGCTGCTGGTGTATGGCCGCGAGGGTGAGCCCTGCCGGGTCTGCGGTACCCGGCTGACCGGGACACACGAGATCGATGCGCGCATCTCCGTGTTCTGTCACCGCTGTCAATCGTGAGGCGGGGAGGCGGCAGGGCCCAGCGGCTCGCGCCGCTTCCGTCGACCGACCTGGACCAGTTGCTGTGCCGGGTACGCTCGCTGGCAGAGAATCGTCCGGCGGTCTACCGGATGTTCGACGCCACGGGCCGGGTTCTCTATGTTGGCAAGGCCAAGCGGCTCCGAACCCGGCTGCTGACCTACTTCCGCGCCAGTTTCCCGGATGACAAGGCGGCGCGGATTCTCTATGCCGCGAGCGAGATCCAGTGGGACTACGTACCCAGCGAGTTTGCCGCCTACCTCGGCGAGCTGCGGCAGATCCGGAAGTTCCGTCCCTACTTCAATCACAAGGCCAACCGCACCCGGCGCTCCGTGCTCATCAAGATCGCGGGAGGGCCGGCGCCCCGGGTGTACGGTGGTGGAAACGTGACCAGCGGGGATATCCGCTGCTACGGTCCGTTCCATTCCATGACGCGCATGCTGGAGGCGGTGCGGACGCTGAACGATCTGCTCGGGCTCCGCGACTGCGCCGCCACCATGCCGGTGGTCTTTGCCGGCCAGGGGGATCTCTTCGAGGCTCCGCGCCAGGCCGGGTGCATGCGGCACGAGTTCGGGTTCTGTACCGGACCGTGCGCCGGATTGGTCGCCGAGGGGGATTATCGGCGCCGGGTAGACACCGCCATGGCGTTTCTCGAGGGCCGGACCATTCAACCGATCGATCGGGTGGTCACTGCCATGCAGGAGGCGGCAGGGAAGGCGGAGTTCGAGATGGCGGCGCGCTGGCGGGAGAAGTTCGAGCAACTCGAATGGCTGCTGGCGGCCACCAGCCGGGCGCGTACCGCCGTGGATCTGCTCACGTTCGTGTACCGCGACCCCGGCGACTTCGGCGACGACCGGGTCTATATCCTGAGGCGAGGAGTAGTCCAGGCGTCGTTCCCGTATCCGGCAACGCCGATCGAGCACGAGGCGTTCCGTGGGGTGGTGGCCGAGGAGACGCGTAAGCCCGATGCGCCCGTGGGCCCGCTGCCGCTGGATTCGATTGACGAGGTGTTGCTGATGATGGCGTGGTTCCGAGCCCATCCGGATGCGCTCAGGAGGACCAGTAAGTACGAGCAGTGGATGTAGCGTAGCACCGCTCCACCTCGGCCCGCGGCGCTGGGCCGGGTCTCTGCCGTTCAGTCCGCGTCGAGCTCCAGCAGCGGGAGCAGCCTTCCTCGAGGCGGTATTCCGGCCTCGAGCTCGAGGATTCCAACCGAAGGGGGGATCTTGAAGCGGCGAGGGCCGGCACTGCCGGGATTCATCACGGTGACCACCACATCCACGATGGTGAGCAACGGCCGGTGAGTGTGCCCGTACACGAGGATCTGCGCTTCGGGAAATGCGGCGTTGAGCTTCTCCGGCGTGGGCGAGCCGAACTGGTCACCGTGCGTCACCACGATATCGAAGCCGTCGAGCTCGACCCGGGCAACCCGTGGGACCCGGTTCCTGAGATCAAACCCGTCGGTGTTACCGTAGACCGCGGTGACCGGGGCGAGCGACTCGAGCTCGGCCAGCAGCTCGGGCGATCCGATATCGCCGGCATGGAGGATGTGATCCACTTGGGCGAAGGCGTCGAAGACCTCCGGCCGGAGCAGGCCATGGGTGTCGGAGATGACACCCAAACGCATCAGCGCCGGCCCTCAGCTATCACCTTTCCATCGTCGCGCGATCTCGATATCGATCCCCAACTGGTCGAGCACCCGCTGCACCATGAAGTCCACCAGCTCACTGACCTTGGTCGGCCGGTGGTAGAAGCCCGGCGCTGCCGGCACCACCGTGGCACCCGCCTCGGTGACCGCGACCAGGTTCCTGAGATGCACTAGCGACAGCGGTGTTTCCCTCGGCACCAGGATAAGCTTCCGCCGCTCCTTGAGGGTAACGTCCGCGGCCCGCTCCACCAGCGAGCGGCTCGTTCCCATGGCGATTGCTGCGACGGTGCCCATGGAGCACGGACAGATCACCATCCCGCTCGTTCGCTGGGATCCAGAGGCCGGTAGCGCACCACGGTCCTCGTCGGGGAAGAGGGTCACCGAGGCCCAGTCACCGCCAGTCGCCTCCCGTAGCCCATCCAGCGACTTGATCCCACATTCATCGCGCATCAGCCGCAACCCGTGCTCCGATGCGATCAGCCACACCGGCACCCGCTGGCTCGCAAGTACGCCGAGCAGGCGGACGCCATAGGGGGCACCCGAGGCGCCCGTCAGGGCGAGAACAACCGGATGCTGAGTCATCGGCCCCGGCGGTTCGGGGTAGGCGAGTGATGAGGGTGCTTAGAAGGAAGCGTGAGCGGTAAGCGGTGAGCGGTGAGCGGGAGTTCCTTGTGCTCGGGCTCCGGCCAGGCCCGTTGACGCTTCTTGGGAGCTGGCTTAGATGGCTTGCCACCAGATTTCCGTTGCTTCGCCCGCTTACCGCTCACCGCTTACCGCTCACGTTTTTCATCCGACGACCCTATCAAGAAGGGCAAAGCCAAATACAGTAAGCGACATCACCCCGTTCATCGTGAAGAACGCGGCGTCGAGCCGGGACAAGTCACCGGGCCTCACCAGCTGGTGCTCGTAGGCAAGGATGGCGGCCGCCGTGATGAGGCCCATGTAGTACCACGGTCCGAAGCCGGCCCCGTAGCCGAATAAGGCGAGGGCTGGAATCGTCACTCCGTGGAGCAGCTTGGCCAGGCGAATCGCCCGGAATTCGCCCAGGCGCACCACCGCGCTGCGGAGCCCCTCGGCCCGATCGAAACCCGCATCCGGCAAGGCGTAGAAGATGTCGAACCCCGCCACCCACGTCGCCACCGCGAGCGTGATCGCCAGAAGCACCCAGGCAGGTTGGCTCCAGCGCCCGGTGACCGCGAGATATCCGCCGACCGGTGCAATGGCGAGACTCACACCCAGCCAGAGGTGCGGCCACCAGGTAAACCGCTTGGACAGACTGTAGAGCAGGATCCAGCCGAGCGCCAACGGGCTCAACCACAGACACACGGAGTTGAGCTGCGCTGCGGCCATTACGAAGAGCCCGCCCGCGGCCAGCACCGAGACCCAGGCCTGGGTCACCGACAGCTTTCCTTGGGGCAACTCGCGATTGAGCGTCCGCGGATTACGAGCGTCGAAGTGCCGATCCGCGATCCGATTGAAGGCCATGGCTGCCCACCGCGCGGCGGAGAAGGCGAGCACGACCAGGGCCACCACGCGCGCGGTGATATGGTTGGTCCGGGAGGCCGCCAGCACGCCGAGCAGCGCGAAGGGGAGGGCGAAGAGGGTGTGCGGGAGCTTCAC
>Ga0193723_1000272_pt1 | contig 19695 bp, 22 predicted proteins | sample H2m2metaG_FD_143042 | JGI IMG/M metagenome (GOLD analysis project Ga0193723, IMG submission 143042) | Soil microbial communities from a riparian zone of the East river system, Colorado, United States - H2m2 | ecosystem: Environmental > Terrestrial > Soil > Riparian zone | place: USA: East River...
CCCGCCCCCCCCACCTCCGCTTGCCCCACCGGACCCGAGGCGCAGGCCGCCCCGCATCGTTCGTCCCATCCCATCGCGCATCAGGAGGAGCGCGCCGACGAGGGCCGCGAGCGTGGTCATGAGGCGCACGTCCAGGTTCTTCACGTGGCCCAATTCGTGGCCGATCACCCCCTGCAGCTCGTCGCGGTTGCAGATGGCGAGCAGGCCGCGCGTCACGGCCACATGAGAGTCCTTCGGGTCGTGGCCGGTGGCGAAGGCGTTGGGGTCGTCGTCCGGGACGATCCAGACGCGTGGTCGCGGTACGCCGGCGGCGATCGCCATCTCGTCGACGACGTTTGTCAGCTGGCGCTCGGCGTCGTTCTGGGGATCGATGACCTCCCGAGCCCCAGTCGCCCACAGGACTTTCTCGGGTCCGGTCCGGTAGGCGTAGCGCGCAATGCCGATCGCGATGGCGGTGAGGATCAGGCCGAACCAGGGGAAGACGTGGTGGTATTGTGCGGGCGGCGCGTCGCTGGTGGCGAGCCAGAAAATGACGTCGCCGCCGAAGCCGAGCCAGGCGAAAAATAGAACGAAGCCAATCACCAGCCACGTGGTGCGCCGGCGATTGGCTTCCTGTTGCTGAAAGAGGTTACCGGGAGGAGAGGTCAACCTTCGGCACCGCCCGTTCGCCCTGGTCCTCGATCTCCCACAGGTCCGCGGGCTGCGCTTTGGCGAGCCCCGCGACCAGCGTGGTCGGGAACTGCTGCTGCTTGGTGTTGTACTCGGTCGCCGTGTCGTTGTAGAGCTGGCGTGCGAAGGAAACCTTGTTCTCGGTCGACGTGAGCTCTTCTTGCAGCTGCCCGATGTTGCCGGTCGCCTTGAGCTGCGGGTACTGCTCCACCACGACCATGAGACGCGACAGCGCGCCCGACAGCGCGTTCTCCGCCTGGCTGATCTGCTTGATCGCCTCGGGGCCGGAGGCGTTGACCTTCACGGCCTGGTTGCGTGCCTGAATCACCGCTTCGAGCGTCGATTTCTCGAAGTCCATCGCGCCCTTCACCGCGTTCACGAGGTTCGGAATGAGGTCGTGCCGCCGTTTGAGCTGCACGTCGATTTGCTTGAAGGCGTTGACGGTCTGGTTCTTGAGGGCGATCAGGCCGTTGTAGGCGCCGACCATCCACAACACCACGACCGCGATCAGAATCAGGAGGACCCAGCCCATCGTGACTCCCGGGAAAAAGGGGGCAGCCCTGCTACTACGTCGCGGAGTGCGGCAGGAGTTTCGCGAGTGCCTGCCGCACGATGTCGGCGACACCGGCGTCGTCGGGCCCGACGCGTGCCAGCGGATGGTCGGCGTCCACGTGCAGCTCGACGCCGCGCGCGACGGGGATACGGCGCCACGTCGTCGGGACGCCCGCCTCCTTGGTCGTATCGCGCGTCAGCCACGCGGTGAGCGCCCGTCCCGAGCGGCCGCGCGGCATCCCCTCGGCGCCCTTGAGCGGCAGACGGTCGGGCAGGGGCAACGAGGCGCCGAGCACCTGCGCGGCACGACGCTCCAGCACGTCTCCCGTCTGGTCTTTCATGTCCTTCGTGAGGGCGGCGAGCGTCGCACCCTCCATCTGACGGAGCTTGATCCAGAGCAGCTGCAGGAAGTGACGGTAGGAGTAGGTCGCTGCGGTGCCCCGTCCTTCGGGCGGGCTCACGAGGCCGCGCGTCACGTAGAAGCGAACGGTGCGCTCGCTCGGTGAGGCGCGTGCGGCGGCGTTGATCGGCGTCACGGCGGACGCGTCCAACACGGCGCCGACCAGCACCGAGAGGTCGCGGAGGTTCCAGGGCGCGAGGTTCGCGTACTCTCGCAGGACGTGCAGCGGATCGGGGTGAACCGCGCCGGTCATGCGTCCATGGCCCCCGTCGAGCGGCCGCGCGGCTGCAGCACGGCCGCGACCCACTCCGTCACCTGGTCGAGGTTGAACGGCTTGCGAATCACGGTGCAGCGGTGGTGCTCCAGCCAGGTCCGCACTTCCTCGGCTTCGGCGTCGCCCGTCATAATGGCGATGCGGCCTTCGAGGGCCGGCCAGCGATGGATGATCGCCAGGTACAGCGCGAGCCCGGACATCGTGGGGAGGTGGATGTCGAGCAACAGCGCGTCGGCGCTCTCGGAGGTGAGTAGCTCGTACGCGGTCTCAGCGCTCCCCGCGGTAAGCACGCGGTAGCCGTGGCGCGACAGGATGCGCTCCAGCACGCGGCGCAGGCCGGCCTCGTCGTCCACGACGAGGATGGTGGGCGCTTTGGCGGCAGGGGCGTGCATCATGACGCGCTCACGGCCATGCTCGCCAAAGGCGCGGCGATGCTTCCCGGTGGCGTCAGGAAGCCGCCGAGAATGCGATGGGCGGCGTCATCGGGCGTGAGCGAGAGACGCATCTCCCCGGCGGTGAGACCCAGGTAGGCGCGGGCGTGCTGCTGCAGTGTCTTCGCCTGCGCGTAGCCGAGGCGTTCGGCGACGTCCTCGATCGTGAAGCCGGGGTCCTGCAACAGCCGGTGCGCGTAGAGGACGCGCGTTGCCGCGAGGAAATGCCGCGGGCTCGGCAGTCCGGCGCGCGCGAACCAGCGCGCGCAGGTCCCGCGATCGACGCGCGCCCGTGCCGCAACCTGCTGGATCGTCTGTACCTCGCCCGGCGTGCGGAGCGCTTCCTCCAGCACCCAGCGGAGCTCGCGCGGCAGCGGTGCGAGCGCGGCGGCGAGCTGTCCCAGGAGCTGGCGCGAGGCGGCGTGCATCTCCTCCGCTTCGACCACCTCGCGCAGCCGTTCGGGATGATCGTCGATGCGCGCGAAGACGACGCTGTGGATGCCCCGTTGGCCGAGGCCGAGCAGAACGGCGGCGACCTGGGGCGTCAGGGCCGTGTAGAGGATGAGGGGCAGCGAAGGGAAGAGGACGCGCAGCCGTTCGATCTCCTGGCCCCGCGGGTGGCCCGACAACAGCGGATCGACGACCGCGATTTCGACCGGCCGGCCGCGGATCGAGGCGAGCACCGCATCCCAGGTTTGGGCGTGCGCGACCGCGAACCGTACCGCGACGGCGCGACGGAGCTTGTGATACTGGATGTCCGGTACGGCTGCCAAAACCAGCATGGCCCCCCCGACTCGCTCGGTGCCGCAAAAACGCCCTACGATGCAGCAAAAACACCCTAAACCCGGAGGGTCGCCGCACTCATGTTGGGGTGTTCCCTGATGCCCCGCCCAACCTGACCTGTGGAGGCTCTCATGGCCCGCCGGATCCGCTTCGCCCTTTCGCTGCTGCTCGTTTCGTTCGCGATGGTCGCCGCCGCGTGCGCCGATGCCAGCACCGGCCCAACGCCGAACGCTGAGACGACTTGCGAACAGAACAACCCCAACACCTGCAGGTAGTCGTTACGCACTTAGGGCAGCGAGGGAAGCTGACACTTCCCTGAGCTGCTCGGTCCAAAGCACGGGCTCCTCTGCGGCGCGCTCGACGTGTTCGAGAGCCTCGCACTCGTGGAGCCCGTTCTTTATCCGTTCCATCCGGACGATCGCGTCGTGCAACCCGTGGGCGTTCGCGATCTCTAGAGCCTGCTGAATCTGCGCTGCAGCCTTGCCGTAGTTGCCGAAACGCGCCAGGCCGATCCCCACCTTGAGGTGATAGTCGGCACGGATGTGCGGCAGCGTGTCCTCGAAGTGATCGAGGGCGCGTTCGCGCCAACGCTCGAAACCCACGCGGTCCCGACGGAACGATGCGCAGTGCATCAACTCGATCTTGGCGTTCGCTAGGAGGTCGGGCAACTTAGCGCGTCGCGCCACTTCGGTCAGCGCACGTTCAGCCCCGAGGATGTCCCCGAGCGCCAGCATGAGATTACCCAAGTCGCCCAGGGCGCGCAGCGCGCCGTCATCCTCGTAGAGCTCGTACGCGCGCCACAAGTGCGGCGCCGCCTCGTGGGTTTGGCCCCGGCGGTGGAGGATGGTTCCCAAGCCGTGCTCCGCCTGCGCCTGCACGTTGACGAAGCCGCCGGCGGTGGCGTCCGCCAGCACACTTCGCCAACCTTGCTCGGCCTCACCGAGATTGCCGCGAAAGTGGAGAACGTTGGTCTGCCCAATTCGACTGAGTAGCACGCCCTGGCGGTCGCCCGCGGCGGCCGCGATCTCTCCCGCTGCGGCGTAGGCGGCGTCGGCGCGATCGAAGTCGGTCTGCAAACGCCGCACGCGACCCACGCGCAGCCATCCGGCCGTGGCATCCGAGGCGGCGAGACGTGCCCCGCCGACGCGAATCAGCGTCAGCAGCACGTCCTCGGCTTCGTCGAAGTGCGCATCCTGCTCGAGGTACAACGCGTAGGCGAGCAGCGCCGGCGCGAGCGCGCGGACGTCATCGGTGCGGTGCGCCTCGCCGGTCGCCCGCACGATCCCGGAGAGGTGTGCCGCTTCGGTGCCTTCGCCCGTCAGCTCGCTGCAGTACCGCTCTGTCGCCGCCCACTGGTAGCGGAAGACGTCCGGGGCGGGCGGCTCCCGGTCGGGCGCCAAGAGATCGACGAACCGCAGAGCCAAGAACGCCCCCTGGCCGAGGCGCACCTCCGGCGACGTGGCCGGTTCGTCGGCCACGCGCTGCAGGAACACCGCGTGGGGGAGTCCCATCGGTCGGGCTTGGGCTGCTGGTGTCATCGAGACTCCCCAAATGCAGTGCGTGTGCCTGAACGCAAGGCTATCAGTCGCTTGAACATAGCGTTCCAGCCCCGGACGCGTTAGCCCGCAAATGGCGCGTTTTCTGGCTTTTCACCGGGTTTTTCCGGTGCCGGTACCGCGCGCTGCGTGCCCTATAAGTGAGAGCGTGGCCAAGGGCTTTTCACTCGTCGAGCTCGTAATCGTACTGCTCATCGTCGTTCTGCTAGCGGCGGTGGGGGTTCCCCGGTTGGGACCGTTTCTGGACCGGATCGCGGCGGATCACGCGGCCCGCGAGGTCACGACCGCGCTGGCGATTGCTCGACACGGGGCCGTGCTCGTGGGGACGCGCACGCGGCTCACCATTGCGGCTGACTCGCTGCGCATCGACCGCCTGGAGCCAGGCGGGTGGACCCGGTGGAAACAATGGCCCGGACCGACCGACCTCGGCGTCGACCTCGCCGTCTCAAACCCCGTGGTCGTATTCGGGCCCAGCGGCATGGGGTGGGGGGCGTCGAACACCGCGGTCGTCTTGCGCCGTGGGTCTCAGGTCGAAACGATCACGGTGTCGCGCGTGGGCAGGGTGAAACGCTGGTAGACGCAACCCTCGGCCGGGATCGGGCATCTAATCAGTTGAAACAAACGTGTGAGTTGAAACAAACGTGTGCCTGGATCGTTTGAGTAGGGGTCGCGGCCGAAGTGTGACGGCCACTTCGCCCGACCGCCAGCCCGGGGAGCTTTCAGCCCCGGGTTTGGTTTTTTGTGGGCCCTTAGGTCTTCACGAACGTCAACCGCACGTGCACCTGCACGACAGGCCCCATCCGCGCAATCACGAACTTCACCGGTGGCTTGATGCCGTAATCCCGCATGTCCACTGGGAAGTCCGCCACCACCGTGACGCTATCAGCGGCCGAGCGAACGCTGACCGGCCAAACGACGTCGCGCGTCACGCCGTGGAGGGAGAGCCTGCCCGCCAAGCTGTCCGCTCCGGGCCGCAGCCCGGTCACATCGAAGCGAATCAGCGGGAAGTGGTCCGCGTCGACCGTTTTGAGCATGTGCCGGTTGCGCGTGCCGTTCTTCGTGTCGATATCGGCCCATCGCACTTCTACCCAGTCGAGCGTGCCGGTCGCGACGGTGGTCCGACCCTGGAAGTCAGCGACGCTCGCGCGGGCGTCGAACCAAATCTCGGCGGAGGCCAGTTTGGCGGAGGGGGGGAGTGCTTGAACGAGGACGGCGAGGAGGGTCAGCACGCTCACCACTGAGTCAGATAGACGGCCCGGCGTCCTCATCGAGGAAGACCAACGTGCCGCGCCGTCCGACGATGCGCGTGAGCGCCTCGAACACCTTCGGGTCCAGGACCGTACTCGAGAGATCCGCCAACCGCTCGATCGCCTGCTCCGGCGTCATCTTGTCCTGGTAGGGACGAGAGGTGGTCAAGGCGTCGAAGACCTCCGCGGCCGCGATGATCCGGCCGCCGATCGGGATCTCTTCCCCGCGTAGGCCTTCGGGATAGCCGGTCCCGTCCCAGCGCTCATGGTGGCTGCGCACCATCGACACGACGTCGCCCAGATGCGTGAGGGGAGCGAGGATCTGCGCGCCGATGATGACGTGCTGCTTGACGTGCTCGAACTCTTCGGGGGTGAGCGGCCCTTCCTTGTTCGTGACGCCCTCGCGGGTGCCGATCTTGCCGAGGTCGTGCAGCCGCCCTGCCATGCGCACGCGTTCGACTTCCTCTTCGGGCAGCTCCAGCTCGGCGGCGATGTTGGCGGAGAAGTCTGCGACCCGCGCCGAGTGGCCCCGGAGATAGGGGTCCTTCGCTTCGAGGGCGTTGACCAGTGCCTCGAGCGTAGCGGTCGAAACGCGCTCCAGCCGGTGGCGTTCCCGCTGCAGCTCGGCGGTGCGGGTGGTGACCTCTTCTTTCAGCCATTGGTTGAGCTCGCGGTTCTCGAGCAGCATCTCGCGCCGCTTCAAGGCCCGCTGCACGGCCCGGCCCAGGTCGGCGAGCTCGATCGGCTTGGTGAGGTAGTCCATGGCGCCCCGCTGCATGCACAGGGCGGCGCTGGTGGCATCGTTGACGGCGGTCAGCATCAGGATGGCGAGATCGGGCTCGATCTCGAGGGCTTGTGGCACCAGGTCGACACCGCTGGTGCCCGGCATGCGGATGTCGGAGAGCATCAGCGACACCTTGTGCAGCCGCAGCTGCTGGAGCGCCTCGTCACCGGAGCCGGCTGTATACACCTCGAACTGCTGCTGTTTCAGGAATTTGCGCAGCGCGTTCCGGATGGGCTCTTCGTCGTCGACGACCAGCACGGAAACCATAGGCCTTAAGGATTGGCGCTGAGGAAGGTTACGTCAATCGGCCCCGGAATGAGCCCGGCGCGGTGGCCCCGCTGGAACAGCTCCACCACCGCCTTACGACCTTTGGGACCGTAGTCGACGGTGTAGTCGTTGACGTACATCCCGACAAACCGATCGGTACGAACCGGGTCGAGCCCGCGGCTGAATCCCTGGGCATGGCGTAGCGCCTCGGCGCGATGGGCGAGTCCGTACTCGATGCTCGCCTTCATGTCGCGCGCAATGGCGCGCAGCAGCTCGTCGCCCAGATCGCGGCGCACGACGTTGCCGCCCAGCGGCAGCGGCAACCCGGTCTCGCCGTGCCACCATTCGCCCATGTCGGCCCAGAGGTGCAGGCCCCGGTCGCCGTAGGTGAGCTGGCCCTCGTGGATCAGCAGGCCCGCATCGGACTTCCCGGCGAGGACGTGGTCTTCGATCTGATCGAAGGGCACGACGACGGGCCGCACGTTGGGCTGGTACAGCTGCAAGGCGAGCCACGCGGTGGTCAGTGTGCCGGGGATGGCGACGCTGCGGCCGGCCAGCTCGGCCCGCGGGTCGACTGGGGCGCGCGCGCGCGCCACGATCCGCGGGCCATAGCGGTCGCCGATGCTGGCGCCATGCGCGAGCAGCGCGTACCGGTCGGCGAGGTGCGCGTAGGCGTGGAGCGAGACCGCGGTGACTTCCAGCTCGCCGGCAAGCGCGCGGCGGTTCAGGGTCTCGATGTCGGCCAGCTCGTGCACGTAGCGACGGCCGCCGGTGTCGATCTTTCCTTCCGCCATCGCCCAAAACATGAACGCGTCGTCGGCGTCGGGGCTGTGCGCGACATGGATCACGCGCGGCGCGGTGGCGGTCACGAAGCGGGACGCGACGCGGTCTGCTGCCGGCGCGCTTCCTCACGGAACGCCGACAACGCGTTTTCGTGGTCGCTGTACTCAGGGCGGTTACGGGCCATCTCCACCGCTTCGTTCTTCAAGAAGTCGGCGTACGCCCGGCGCTCCGCCTGCCGGTTGCCCTGCTGCTGAAAGGCATGAGCCCGCAGGACGTATGCGAACAGGTGGGTGGGGACTGCCTTCTGGATCGTGTCGGCCTGGGCGAGCGCGGCCGCCGCGTCGCCGCCGGCGAGGTGCAGCAGCCCGACGTGGTACCGGGAATCGGAGTCCAGGGCCGGCAGCTGATCATATGCGCCGATCGCCATGGGGAGGAAGAACTGGACGCTGTCTTCCTTGCCCGCTTGCGCGAGGACCATGACCCGATCGAAGAGCCGGGTCGCCCGTTCCTCGGGCGACATCTGCGAGATGTCCGGCGGTCTGACTCCGACGGGACCACCAAGTGTCGCGACTTCCTGGGGCGGCCGTCCGCCGATTCGCATGGCCACTACTGTGACCAGCGCGCCGAGCGCCGCCCCGGCCACCGCCCAGGGGAGGCCGACGCGCCAGCCGCTCGCTCCGGCGGTTGCGACGGCAGCGCCGCATTTGTGACAGAAGCGGACGTTTGCCGAGAGTTGTGTCCCGCAGGCATGGCAGGTCATGGGCCACGGAATCTAACTGGCAGGAAACGGAGGGGGAGCGTAGTGTAATGCCCATGACCAACGCCTTCCCCGGGCAGGAGCGCGCCAAGCATATGGGGGAGTTAAAGCGTGGCGACCAGCGCTGGGACGTCTACGTCGAGGCGCTGCCGGACAGCGAGCTCGGCGCGGTGCGTGGGCGCATTCATTTCGTGAGCGGCGCGCTGCACCGGACGACGGGGTGGATCTTCCTTGAGTGGCAGGAGCGGGACGTGCACGAGCGCTTCGGGGAGTTTTCGGCCGTAGAGCTGTTGCACTTCGTGGAGTCCCTGGAGAGCTAGTGTTGCAAGTTTTCCACAGCACCGTGTCAATTTCCTGGCGGTCCGGAATACCTTGAGGGCTTTTTTTGCAGTTTATGCACGGAATCCTTGACACCTCCCGCCGTGGTCCATACCTTGCCTCATGCCCACCCTAACTACTGCCAGGAGACCGACCGTATGACCGCGACGTTGGAACCCACCGTAGCCACGGGCGCGAAAGCCGCCGCCGCGCCGTCCGCGGCGGATGTGATTCGCCGCGCCAAGGAAGCCGGCGTGCAGATCGTAGACGTCAAGTTCACCGACCTGCCCGGCACTTGGCAGCACTTCTCCGTGCCCCTGAAGGAGCTGACCGAGAGCGTGTTCACCGAGGGATTGGGCTTTGACGGCTCGTCGATCCGCGGCTTCCAGGCGATCAACGAGAGCGACATGCTGCTCATCCCGGACCCGGCGAGCGCCTTCGTCGATCCGTGCCTACAGGTGCCGACGCTGTCGCTGACGTGCGACATCGTCGACCCCGTGACGGGCGAGGCGTACACGCGCGATCCGCGTTTCGTCGCGCGCAAGGCTGAAGCCTATCTAAAGAAGAGCGGTGTGGCGACGACGGCGTACTACGGGCCCGAAGCGGAGTTCTACATCTTCAACTCCGTGCGTTTCGACCAGAACGCGCACGAGGGCTACTACCACATCGATTCGGAAGAGGGCATCTGGAACTCCGGGACAAACGGCGCGCCCAACCTGGGCCATCGTCCCCGGCATAAGGAAGGCTACTTCCCGGTGCCGCCGGTGGACCGGCTGCAGGACCTGCGGTCCAAGATCGTGCTCGCGATGATGGCCGCGGGGATCGACGTGGAAGTGCACCACCACGAGGTCGGCACCGCGGGGCAGACCGAGATCGACATGCGCTTCGGCACCCTGACCCGCATGGCCGATCAGATCATGATGTACAAGTACATCGTGAAGAACGTCTGCCACCAGCACGGCTACACGGCGACGTTCATGCCCAAGCCGATGTTCGGCGACAACGGCTCGGGGATGCACGTCCACATGAGCTTGTGGAACGGCGACACGAACCTGTTCTTCGACCCGAACGGCTACGCATTGCTGTCGGACCAGGCGCGCTGGTACATCGGCGGCTTGATCAAGCACGCGGCTGCTCTGCTGGGCTTCGCGGCGCCGACGACCAACAGCTACCGGCGGCTGGTGCCGGGCTATGAGGCGCCGATCAACCTCATCTATTCGCAGCGCAACCGCTCGGCGATTTGCCGCATCCCGATGTACTCGAAGTCGCCCAAGGCGAAGCGCATCGAGTTCCGGGCGCCCGATCCCGCGAGCAACCCGTATCTGACGTTCGCGGCCCTGCTCATGGCCGGCCTCGATGGCGTGAGGAACAAGATCGAGCCGCCCAAGCCGATGGACGTGGACCTGTACGAGCTGGAGCCGGCGGAGCGCAAGCACATCAAGAACACGCCGGGCAGCCTGCAGGAGTCGCTGGCGGCGCTGGAAGCCGACCATGCCTTCCTGCTCGAGGGCGGCGTCTTCACCAAGGACCTGATCGACACCTGGCTCGGCTACAAGCGCGCCAAGGAAGTGGATCCGGTCGCGCTGCGGCCTCATCCGTACGAGTTCTTCCTGTATTACGACGTATAACTGAACGGCGGACTGAAGGCGGAGAACGGCGGGGGAGGGCGGTACTTCCTCCGCCGTTTCCCGCCTTCGCCCGCCTTTCCCCGCCCGAGTTCCCATGACCACCAAGCGTGAAATCCTGGACGTCGCCAAGAAACAAGGCGTGTCCTTCCTGCGGCTGCAGTTCACCGACATCCTCGGTGTCAACAAGAACGTCGAGGTGCCCGAGAGCCAGTTCGAGAAGGCGCTGGAGGGCGACATCATGTTCGACGGCTCGTCGATAGAGGGATTCGTACGGATCGAGGAGTCCGACATGGTGCTCAAGCCGGACCTCGAGACATTCCGGGTCCTGCCCTACGACGACGAGGGCGGGAAGGTCGCCCGGGTGATCTGCGACATCTACAACCCCGACGGCTCGACGTTCGCGGGATGCACCCGCCAGGCGCTGAAGCGCCAGATCACGAAGGCCAAGGAGCTGGGCTACGAGATGATGGCCGGCGTCGAGGCGGAGTTTTTCATTTTTCAGCTCGATGCCAAGGGAGATCCGACCACCGAGACGCACGACCGAGGCGGCTACTTCGACCTCACGCCCGTCGACCGGGCGGAGGAGATCCGGCGCCTGATCATCAAGGACCTGGTGTCGATCGGGCTCGAGGTGGAAGCGGGGCACCACGAGGTTGCGCCGGCGCAACACGAGATCGACTTCCAGTACGCCGAAGCGCTGCAGACGGCTGACAACCTCGCCACCTTTCGGTTCATCGTGCGCAACGTCGCCTACCGGCACGGCTATCTGGCGACGTTCATGCCGAAGCCGATCTTCGGTCAGAACGGCTCCGGGATGCACACCCACCAGTCGCTGTTCCGCAAAGGGGCGAACGCGTTCCACGATCCCAAGGCGAAGTGGGAGCTATCCCCCGTTGCGCTGCAGTACATCGCGGGTCTCCTGAAGCATGCCCGCGGGTTTTGCGCGGTCACGAACCCCCTCGTGAACAGCTACAAGCGCCTGGTTCCGGGCTACGAGGCTCCCACCAACGTCGCGTGGTCGATGCGCAACCGGTCGCCCCTCGTGCGCATTCCCGACCGCCGCGGCGTCGGGACGCGCTGCGAGCTGCGCATGCCCGATCCGTCGGCCAATCCCTATCTGGCCCTCGCCGTGCAGCTGGCGGCCGGGTTGGACGGGATCGCGCGCAAGCTCACCCCCCCCGACCCCGTCAACAAGAACATCTTCGCGATGAGCTTCCGGGAGCGGCGGAAGTACCGGATCGACGAGCTGCCGCGCGACCTCCACGAGGCGTTGGACATGCTCGACAAGGACGACGTGGTCCGCGACGCACTGGGCCCGCACATCTACGAGCGGTTCGTCGAAGCCAAGCGTGAGGAATGGCAGGAGTACATCGGCCGCGTAAGCGAGTGGGAGATCGAGCGCTACCTGGCCCAGTACTGAGCGTCGCCCCCCCCCTGTCGCACCCCATCCCAATGGCATAATGTATGCATGTTCATGCATAAAATGCACGAAAGCTGGTGCATGCGTGCATGTAATGCGATTGGGTAGTTGCAGATTGTACACGAAATCGTGCATATTTTGCACGAATTTGATGACACTCTGACCACCGACGGGGGTATGGACGCCAATACTGTTGCCGTGAACTTCGTCTGGACGCTGGTCTGCGGGTTCCTCGTGATGTTCATGCAGGCCGGCTTCGCGCTGGTCGAGACCGGCTTCACCCGCGCCAAGAACGCCGCGCACACCATGACGATGAACTTCATGGTGTACGGCATCGCGATGCTCGCGTACTGGGCGGTGGGCTTCGCTATCCAAGCGGGCGGCGTGGGCCCCCTCGGCACGCTGGGCGGCTACGATCAGCTGTCGCACGAGGTCTCGGTCACCATCGGCGGCAAGACGTGGGGCCTTTTCGGCGCGACCGGGTTCTTCCTTTCAGGCGTCGCCTACACCGCGCCGGTGTTCGCCTACTTCCTGTTCCAGATGGTCTTCGTGGACATCACGGCCACGATCCCGACAGGAGCGCTGGCCGAGCGGTGGAAGTTCTCCGCGTTCGCCGTGTTCAGCGTGTTCATCGGCGCCGTGATCTATCCGCTCTACGCCAACTGGACCTGGGGCGGCGGCTGGCTCGCGATGCTCGGCAAGAACCTCGGGCTGGGCCACGGGCACGTCGACTTCGCCGGATCGTCCGTGGTGCACCTGACGGGCGGGGTCACCGCGTTCGTCACCGCGATGCTGCTGGGCCCGCGGCGCGGGAAATACAACGCCAACGGAACCGTAAACGCCATTCCGGGACACAACATTCCGATGGCGCTGGTCGGCACGTTCATCCTCGCCTTCGGGTGGTTCGGATTCAATGCCGGATCGACGCTGGCGGGCTCTGACCTGCGCATCGGGGTCATCGCGACGAACACGATGCTGGCTGGGGCGGCGGGCGGGGTGACGGCGATGCTCTACGTCTGGCTCAAGTACGGCAAGCCGGATCCCTCGATGCTCGCGAACGGCACGCTGGCTGGCCTCGTGGCGATCACCGCGCCGTGCGCGTTTGTGACGGCCCCGTCCGCGGTCTTGATCGGCGGCGTGGCCGGCGTGCTCGTCTGCGCGGCGGTGCTTTTCATCGAGCGGTCGCTGAAGATCGACGACCCCGTCGGCGCCATCTCGGTGCACGGGGTGTGCGGCCTGTGGGGGGTTCTCGCGGTCGGGCTGCTGGCGGACGGCACCTACGGCGCCGGCTGGAACGGCGTCGACGGCGCGGTGCGCGGGTTGTTCTACGGCGATGCGGCGCAGCTCGTGGCGCAGGTGGTGGGGGGCGTGACCAACATCGTGGCCGTCGGAGCGATGGCGTACGTGGCCTACAAGGTCACCGGCCTCATAGTAGGCGGCCATCGCGTGTCGACGGAAGTCGAGGAGCTTGGGCTCGACGTGCCGGAGATGGGGGTGGAAGGGTACCCCCGCACGCCGGAAGCCGCGACGGTGATGGTCATGAGCCAGCGCGTGCTGGTGCCCGCGGAACCGGTCTTCGAGCCCCAGCCGGAGCCGATCTGATGCGCGCCCCCATCCTTGCTGGTCTGGTGCTGGTGCCCGGCGTGCTCGCCGGGCAGGTCAAGCTGAGCGGCTTCGCTGAGGTGTCCTACGCGTACTCGGGCCACAGCAGCGGGGACTCGATGATCGTGGGGCGGCTATACGACCGCTTACAGAACCGGTTCACCCTCAACGCCTTGGGGGTCGTGTTGGAACAGGCGTACGACCCCGCAAAGCGTAGCGCCGGGTTCCACACCGAGGTCCTGTTCGGCCAGAACGCGACGGTGATCAAGTCTGGGGGAGGGGCGCTCGACATCGGCACGCAGGGCGACATCCCACAGCTCTATGTCACCCTGAACCTCCCGACGGCCAATGGGAGCGGGGTGCAGTTCAAGGCGGGTCGCATCCCCACGCTGTTGGGGCTCGAGGTGATCGAGACTGCCGCCAACCCGAACGCGTCGGAAGGCAACCAGTTCGTCTACGTCGAGAACTTCACGGGGTTCGGCGCGAGCGTCGAAGCGAGGCTCAATCGGCTCCTGGACGTGCAGCTCCGGCTGATCAACGGGTGGGACCAGGTGTCCGACAACAACCATCGCAAATCGCTGATGGGACGCGTGGGAATCTCCCCCAACGCCGTCACCTCGATCGGCATTGTCGGATTCTGGGGGCCGGAGGAGCCCGGCGACGATACTGCGAACCGGTACGGCGCCGAGGCGCTGCTCTGGCGGAAGCTGGGCAAGGTCCAGGCGTGGGTGCAGGGTGACTACGGCAGGGAGCAGGCGAACGCAGCGCTGCCGGACCCGACGCAGGATGCGAAGTGGTGGGCGCTCGGCGGCTGGGTGAGCTACGACTTCGCCTCGACGCTTGGCCTGGCGTTACGGGGCGACTACGTGGACGACCAGAACGGCGCTCGCAGCACGTTCAACGGGTTGGTCGGATTCCCTGCGAACACCGGGCAGAAGTTCGGCGGCGCCACTGCCACCCTGAACGTCCGTGCCTGGCCGAGTGCCCTGGTCCGGCCTGAGGTGCGCTACGATCGCTCCACCCTGGCGGCGTTCGATGGCAAGAAGGACCAGCTCACCTTCGCGCTGGTCGTGACCTACCTCTACTAGAGAGCCGCGGTGCTGCCGGACAGTCGTTCGGCAGCGCCGCGGTGTGTATCTTCCGCTACCCTATGACAGCGCTTCATACGGTGGCCCTCATCGCCGGGGCGATCTCGGCGTGCGACATCCTGCCGCGTGCCGGAGACACCCAAGGAGACCAGAAGGCCGGCCGGTGGGACTGGCACGGCCGGCTCAGCGTGGAGACCGACGCCCGCTATACGCTGGTCCGGCTCAAGGTGGATACGACCGGCGTCGCCGACCGTCACGACGTCGTGAGCGCGCGGTTCGAGTTCGACCCGAGCGACGCGGCGGGAGATGAGTACGCCCTGAGCATCGCCCTCGAGGTCGGCGACGCCCGCAGGCTCGACGCGAATCACCCATATCGATTGGGCGACGAGATTCCCGCCTACGCCACCGTCACCTGCTTCTGCCGCCCGCTGCGGCCCGACTCGGTGCGCGGTAGCTACACGATGGCGACGCGGGGCCTGCGGCAGCTCGCCGGCCGCATCGACGCCACGCTGTACTTCACGGCGTGGGATGACCCGAAGGTGCACGCGACCTATCGCCTACGGCAGCGACTTCATGGGGTCCGGCCGTGATGGCGGTCGGGCTGGTGGCGCTGCTGCTCAGTGCCGCGCCGCAGCAGATCGTAGACACGATCGTCGTCGACAACCGGAACATCTTCGATCACGCCAACGACGGACCCGGGTTCGTCGCGAAGCTCGCGAATGCGCTGCACATCCGCACTCGCGCGTCCGTCATCCGGCGCTCGCTCCTCTTGAGCCCCGGGCAGCCGTACGACTCCGCCCGCGCCGCCGAGAGCGAACGCGCCCTGCGGGCGCTGGGCGTGTTTCGGTTCGTGCGGGTGGACACGGCCCGGCTCGGCGCGGCCGGTGACGGACCCTTCGCGCTGCGGGTGCGAACCGCCGACGGGTGGAGCTCGAAGCCGCAGGCAACCTTCTCGACGGCCGGCGGCGACCAGACGTGGGCGGTCGGATTCGTCGAGGAGAACTTCCTCGGTACGGCGAGCGAGCTGGGGGTGTCCTATAGCCGCACACCCGACCGCCGCCGCCTTGATTTCCAGTATCTGAACCCGCATTTCCTTGCACGGCGCGCGACGCTGCTGCTGCGTTACGGGGACCTGTCCGACGGCAAGAAGGGCGCGTGGCAGGTGGGGGTGCCCTTCTATCAGACGGCGGCCCGTGGCGCGCTCGTGACGTACGGGGAGTCGGCGCGGGAGCGCGTCCTGCAATTCAAGGATGGTGTGCTGCTGGACAGCTTGGAGCGCCGCGTGCTGCGCGTCGGGGTGACGGGCGGCGTGGCACTGCATGCCACCAGCCGCGACTACGTACGCCTATGGCTCGGCGCGGAGTCGCGGCGCGAGGATTTCGCGCCGGCGGCGACGGCCCCGTTTCCCCACTCGACGTTCACGACGGGCCGAGTGGGAGTCGAGATCGGGCACGTACGGTTCCGCGTGCTCGAGCAGTTCAACTCCTACGCGCGGCGCGAGGATGTCGACGTGTCGCAGGCGCTGTACCTCGGTAGCGTCGTCGAATCGGGGATGGGATACGAGGTCCGCGGGCAGGTGTCGACGGTGTGGCGCGGCGGGTTCGCCCTCCTATATGGAGAGGCCATGGGACTCGACTCGACGCGCATTCGGGGCCGCCTCACCGTCGTGAGCCAGAATCTGCCGCGTCAGACGCTGATCGCCCACCTCGAGGGCGGCCGGCTGCAACGGCCGAAGCCGGGGGCGGAGTTCGATCTCTGGCTCGATCAGCGGGGTCCCCGCCTGTTCGGGGCGCACGCCTTCACGGGGACGCGGATGACGTGGCTCGCGTTCGAGGACCGGATTCTCGTCGCGACCGACCTGTGGGGGATGGTGGGATTGGGTCTCGCGCCGTTCGTCGACTACGGGGGCGCGTGGTACGGCGACGAGTCAACGCGTCTGGGGGGCGATGCCGGCCTGGCGCTGCGGTTCGGCCCCACGCGGGCGGTGCGGGGAGACGCGGGCGAGTTGGCAGTGGGGTATCGTTTCGGGAGCGCCGTGGGGATCAAGAAGGGGTGGGCGCTCGCCGTACGCAGAGGATTCCGGTTTTGAACGAGGAGATCTTCGACGTCATTCGGGCGGGCGACAAAGCGCGGCTCGAGGCGCTTTTGGCCGCCCACCCCAAGCTGGTCGATGCCCGCAGCGACCTGGGCCACTCACCGGTGCTGATCGCCCAGTATCATCACAAGGCGGATCTCGTCGCGGTGTTGCTCGCCGCCGGCCCGACCCTCGACATTTTCGACGCCGCGTCGGTGGGCCGCACAGCCCGCGTGGCCGAGCTGCTCGACGCCGATCCGACGCTCGTGAACGCCTATTCCCGCGACGGATTTTTTCCCCTCGGCCTCGCCGCGTTCTTCGGCTTCCCGGACACGGTGCGCCTGCTGTTGGCGCGCGGCGCCGATGTCGCGCAGGTGGCCAAGAACCCGATGCGCATCCAGGCGATCCACGCCGCGGTCGGCGGGCCCTCGCGCGAGGCGGTGGAGCTCGTGGTCGAGGCGGGCGCGCCGATCAACGCGCAGCAACACAAAGGGTGGACGGCGCTGCACGAGGTCGTGAACAAAAAGGACCTGGAGCTGACGCGCTATTTCCTGGCACACGGCGCCGATCCCAAGGTGCAGAACGACGAGGGGAAGAGCCCGATCGGACTCGCGGCGGACCAGGGGAGCACGGACATCCTGAAGCTGCTCAAGGGCCAGGGCTAACCTAGCCGATCTACCGATACCACTCCCCGCTCCACATTTCCATCGTTCCTTCGAACCCGCACTCGAAGGAACGCAACATGCCGGCAACACTCTCGACCTTCTCCGACCAGCTTGCCGACGCCGTTGAACGCGGCGCCAAGTCGGTCGTCTCCGTCCACGCCCGGCCGCGGCTGCCGTCCACCGGCGTCCATTGGCGGGATGGCGTCATCGTCACCACCGAGGCGACGGTCCGGCGCGACGAGAACATCACCGTCACACTGCCTGATGGCCGCCGCATCCCGGCCCAGCTCAAGGGCCGCGACGCCGGCACCGACCTCGCCGTGCTCAACATTCCTGCGGGCCAGCTCCCCGCCGCGACGCTCGGGGACCCGACGGCGCTGCGCCCCGGACACCTTGTGCTCGCCCTCGGCCGCAGCGGTGACAGCGGCGCGCGAGCCGCCTTCGGCGCAGTCAGCGCGACGGGCGGCAAATGGCGCTCGTGGAAGGGCGGCGAAATCGATCTCTGGATCCAATCCGACCTCACCATCTACCCCGGCCTCGGCGGCGGGCCCCTCGTTTCGCCGGATGCCACGATCTTCGGCATCAACTCCGGTGGCCTGAGCCGCCCGCTGGCCACGACGATTCCCGTCAGCACGGTCGAACGAGTGGTCACCCAGCTGCTCGCCAAGGGCTACGTGGCCCGCGGCTGGCTCGGCGCCGCCATGCAGCCGGTGCGGTTCTCCGACCAGCAAGGCGGCCTGGTCATTCTCTCCGTGGAGCCCGACGGCCCCGCGGCCCTCGCCGGCCTCATGGTTGGGGACGTGATCATCAGCCTGGACGGCCACGCCATCGAACACGCGGACCAGGTGCTCGAGCTGCTCGGCGGCGACGTCGTCGGCCGCACCCTCAAGGTCGAGCTGGTGCGCGGCGGCAAGCAGGAGCGCGTGGACCTGCTGGTCGGGGAACGCCCGCGCCGCGCGAGATGAACACCGCGCCTTACGAAGCGGCTGCCTGGGTGAAGGACTGTGTGGTCGAGGTGCGCCAAGGAGCGGGCGCGGGATCGGGGCTCACCTGGGCGTTCGACGTGGTGGTGACCAACGCTCACGTGGCGCGGACGGGCAAGGTGGACGTGCGCCTGCCCAACGGACAGGTCCGGGAGGCCTGGGTACGGTTCGCCGATCGGGAGCGCGACATCGCGGTGCTCGAGGTGCCGCGCCTTGGGCTGCCCGCCGTGATGCGGCGCGACCCCGCCGAGCTGAGGCCGGGTGAGGTGCTCTTCGCCATCGGCCACCCGCTCGGGGTGCGTCACGCGATGAGCTCGGGCATACTTCACGCTGTGGGTCCTCTGCCCGACGGCTATCCCGTTCCACCGCAGCTGCGGCGCCTCGCCTGGGTTCAGGCCGACCTACGCCTCGCGCCGGGCAACTCCGGCGGGCCGATCGCCGACGCCGAGGGGCGCGTCGTGGGCGTGAGTACGATGATCGCCGGCGGGCTGGCGTTGGCGGTGCCGATCACCGCCGTCGAAGCGCTGGTGCGCGCCCGGGCGGCATGAAGCTCCGCATCTACCTCGGCGTGGCCAATGCCGCCGAGCGGCGACGGCTGCGCGATCTGTTGCGCCACGATCCCGACATCGTGTTCGTGGGTGAGGCGGAGGAGGCCGACGTCGTCCTCGATGACGCCGCCGCCACGCGCCCGGTGAACGGCCCGCAGGGCGTAGAGGCTGGCGCGGCTCTTACTGTGCGCGAGACCGAAGTGCTGCGGCTCATGGCCCAGGGGTTGGGCAACAAGGGGATCGCAGCGGCGCTGGGGATTTCGGCGCACACGGCCAAGTATCACGTGGCGTCGGTACTAGCGAAGCTCGACGCACACACGCGGACCGAGGCGGTGACGCGGGGGTTGAGGGAGGGGCTGCTGCCGCTGTAGTTTATTCCTCCTTCGGCGCCGTAGCCAAGTGGTAAGGCAGAGGTCTGCAAAACCTCGATTCGTCGGTTCGATTCCGACCGGCGCCTCTCCTTGACGACGCGGTGCAACTTCAGCCCGGAGGATCGCCGTGCCCGCTCCCCGCCTCCTCGTTTTCTGCTGCTTGTGCCTCGGCTCGCCCCTCCTTGCCCAGGCGCCAAAGTACGACTCGACCGTCTTCGCCGCCCTGAAGTGGCGCGAGATCGGAATCTTCCGCGGCGGCCGGTCGGTGGCCGTCGCCGGTTCGACGGCCCGCCCCGCCGAATACTGGATGGGCACGACCGGCGGCGGCGTCTTCAAGACTACCGACGGCGGCAACACCTGGCTCCCGGCGACCGACAAGTACTTCGGCGGCACCATCGGCGCGATCGGGGTGAGCGAGTCGAACCCCGACGTCGTATACGTGGGGACGGGCGAGTACGCGATCCGCGGTAACGTCTCTCGCGGCGACGGCGTTTT
>Ga0193723_1000273_pt1 | contig 19641 bp, 16 predicted proteins | sample H2m2metaG_FD_143042 | JGI IMG/M metagenome (GOLD analysis project Ga0193723, IMG submission 143042) | Soil microbial communities from a riparian zone of the East river system, Colorado, United States - H2m2 | ecosystem: Environmental > Terrestrial > Soil > Riparian zone | place: USA: East River...
TCTATGGGAAGTACAGCGGCACGCAGGTCGAGTTGGACAACGAAGAGATCATCCTGATCAAAGAAGCCGACGTCATCGCGAAGCTCGCGTAAGCATTCTTCCGGAGGACGCACAGACATGGCAGCCAAGTTTCTGGAGTTCAGCACCGAGGCCCGGGCCCGCCTGAAGCGCGGCGTGGATCAGCTGGCCGATGCGGTGAAGGTGACACTCGGCCCCAAGGGCCGGAATGTCGTCATCGACAAAAAGTTCGGCAGCCCGACCGTCACCAAGGACGGCGTGACTGTCGCGAAGGAGATCGAGCTCGACGACGAGATCGAGAACATGGGCGCTCAGATGGTGAAGGAAGTGGCGACCAAGACGTCCGACCTCGCGGGCGACGGCACGACCACGGCGACCGTGCTCGCGCAGGCGATTTACCGCGAAGGTCTGAAGTCGGTTACAGCCGGCGCCAACCCGATGGCCTTGAAGCGCGGCATCGAGAACGCTGTCGAGACCGTCGTCGCTGAGCTGAAGAAGATTTCGGTGCCGACCTCGGGCCGAAAGGACATCAAGCAGGTCGCCACGATTTCTGCCAACGGCGACGCTGAGATCGGCGATAAGATCGCCGACGCGATGGACAAGGTCGGTAAGGACGGCGTGATCACGGTCGAAGAGGCCAAGAGCCTGGAGACCACGCTGGAAACCGTGGACGGCATGCAGTTCGACCGCGGCTACCTCTCGCCCTACTTCATCACCGATCCCGAAAAGATGGAATGCACGATCGAAGACGCCTACATCCTCGTCTACGACAAGAAGATTTCGACGATGAAAGACCTCCTGCCCGTGCTCGAGAAGGTGGCACAGTCAGGCCGGCCCATGCTGATCGTTGCCGAGGACGTCGAGGGTGAGGCGCTCGCGACGCTCGTCGTCAACAAGCTCCGCGGCACGCTGAAGGTCTGCGCCGTCAAGGCGCCGGGCTTTGGCGACCGTCGCAAGGAGATGCTGCGCGACATCGCCATTCTCACCGGCGGCCAGGTGATTTCGGAAGAGCTCGGGTTGAAGCTCGAGAACACGACGCTCAATGATCTCGGCCGCGCCAAGCGCGTCATCGTGGACAAGGACAACACCACGCTCGTCGATGGCAAGGGCAAGGACGACCAGATCGAAGGCCGCAAGTCGGAGATCAAGGCCCAGATCGAGAAGTCCACGTCGGACTACGACAAAGAGAAGCTGCAGGAGCGGCTGGCGAAGCTCGCCGGCGGCGTGGCCGTGCTGAACGTCGGTGCGGCGACCGAGACCGAGATGAAGGAAAAGAAGGCTCGGGTCGAGGACGCGCTGCATGCCACTCGCGCGGCGGTCGAAGAGGGCATCGTGCCCGGGGGCGGCGTGGCGCTGCTCTGGTGTCAGAAGTCGCTCGACAAGACCAAGGGTCACGATGACGATGAGAAGACCGGCATCGAGATCGTGCGCCGGGCGCTCGAGGAGCCGATCCGCATAATCGCCCAGAACGCGGGCGCTGAAGGCGCGATCGTCGTCGGGAAGGTGAAGGAGTCGAAGGACAAGAACTTCGGCTACAACGCTCAGACCGATAAGTTCGAGGATCTGGTGGCGTCGGGCGTCATCGACCCCACGAAGGTCACTCGTACGGCATTGCAGAACGCCGCCTCGATCGCGAGCCTGCTCCTCACGACCGAATGCGTCGTGGTGGAGAAGAAGGAGAAGGACAAGGCGCCCCCGATGCCGGGTGGTGGCATGGGCGGCATGTATTAAAGACTAGACGCCGAGACGCACAGACGCCTAGTTGACATAGACTTACGTAGCGCTCCCTCCCGTGTGACGTTCGGCACGGGGGGGAGCACTATTTTGTGAGGCTATGACAGCCCCGGAAAAGGCCGCTCTTTCGCGAGAATTGGCCGATTTCCTCATCGAGCTCTCGATCGCCCTCCACAAGCACGCGATGTATCCGGAGGGGCATCCGTCGCTGGCGCCAGCCGCCGCGGGCGTCACCCGTCGGGCTGAGCACCTGTTCGAAAACCGCTCCACACTTGCCCTCGGCGTCGCCCGCCAGCAGCTCGTCATCGAAGGCGTCGCCACCGACCCCAAAAACCCCCTCCTCGCCGAGCTTGCCGGTCGCCTGCATCGCCACCATCTCGGGGCCGTGACGTTCCACCGCGGCCTGCGAGTGAGCGAGGTCCTCGATGTGTTGAAGACGCTGTCCGTCGAGGCTGAGCGCAGCGGCGAGCCGCTCGGGCTGGGGTCCCCCGAACAGTTGCGCGCCCGGGACCACATCCGGCTGCACCCTGTCACGTACGAGCGCTTGGAGCTGCTCGAGGAGGATGACCAGGCTCCCGCGCCCGAGGACAAAGGCTCCAAGGACCGCGGGTTGCGGGGCGCGCAGCTGTGGGTCGGGCTGGCACGCGCCGCGCTGACCGCCGAGGCGATGGGGGGAGGGGGGGGGGATGACGCACCGCCGCAGGCCGCTGAGCCGACGCTGATTGCCAAGGCCATCGACGAGCATCCCAAGAACGCGGCGTACGACCAGGTGATCGTGGGATACCTGCTGCAAATCGCCGATGAGTTGAAGCACGCGGGAGGCACGGAGGCGGTAGCGCTGCGGCGCCGCACCTCCAAGCTCGTCGGCGCGTTGCAGCCCAGTACACTGCGCCGGCTCATCGAAATGGGCGGTGACAATGCACAGCGCTTCAAGTTCGCGATCGACGCGACGCATGGGCTTGCCGTCGACGCCGTCCTCGAGATCGTGCGCGCGATGGCGGATGCGTCGCACAAAACGGTTTCTGATCCGCTCGTGCGAATGTTTTCGAAGCTCGCGCAGCATGCGGAGCATGGCACGGCGGAAACCCGTCCCCAGGCGGACGAGGCGCTGCGCGAGCAGGTGCGCGATCTCCTGCAGGGATGGACCCTCGAGGATCCGAATCCCGACGCCTATGGTCAGGCGCTGCAGAAGATGGCCGCCGCCGCTCCCGCCGCGAGCCAGCGGCGCGAGGGGCAACAGGCTGCCGAGCCGTTACGCATCGTGCAGACGGCGGTGGAGACCGGCGCGCTCGGCTTCGGCGCGTGGCGTGCGGTCGAGCGTCTGGTGGCCGAGCATCACGTCGGCGAGCTCGTCGACCTGCTCGCCGAGTCGCCCGACGCCTCGCGCCCGGCAGTGCGGGCCGACATCGCGCCGCTCTGGACGCGGGTCACCTCGCCCGACGTGGTGCGCCAGCTCGCGAGCGCCGAGCCGCCCGACTTCGTCACGCTGGACCGCGTATTGCCGCGCCTCCACGTCGACGCGTTCGAGCCGCTGCTGGACGTGCTGGGGGAGTCGGAGTCGCGTACGACGCGCCGCGGACTGCTCGATCGTCTGACTACGCGTGCCCCGCGCGAGCTCGGCCCCGTCATTGCCACGCGACTCTCGCGCGAAGTGCCCTGGTACGTCACGCGCAATCTGCTGCTGATTCTCGATGGCCTGCCCGCACTCCCCGCGGGCTTCTCGACCGCGGCCTTCACCGCCCATGAGGACGCGCGCGTCCGGCGCGAGGCGTTGAAGGTGTCGCTGAAAGTCCCTGCGGAGCGGGAGCGGGCGTTGCTCGGCGCGCTCCGCGATTCCGACGCGCGCATGGTGCGGCTGGCCCTCGGCGCCGCCCTCGAGGACTGTCCGCCGTCGGCGCTGGCCGTCGTGATGGAGCTGGCGCGTGACGCCACCGCCGCGTCGGAGCTGCGCGTCCTCGCCATCAAGGTGCTCGGCCGCGTGAACAACACCCTCGCCTTGAGTGCGCTGCTCGCCCTCGTGGATGGTGGGACCAATTGGCTGGGACGCCCACGGCTCGCCGGCCGGTCACTCGAACTGCTCGCGGCACTCATGGCGCTCGCCGCCGGATGGCGCAACGATGTCCGGGCCTCGGTCCTCCTGGCCCTCGCGGCTGCCTCCAACGATCCCGACGTCCGCGGTGCGGCGAGCCCCACGCCGCGCACCGCCGCGCCAATCAAGCGATGAGCGGCGATCCGGCCCGTTTTCTGAACGCGTTCGCCCAGGCGCTCGCCGCGATGGCGCTGTATCGCGCCGGGCACCCGGCGCGGGAGCGTGCCCTGGATGTGGCGTATCAGCAGATCCAGGATCTGCAAAGCGACACGGCGCGTCCGCTCTTCACCTTCCTCGGTGACGAGGTGGTGTTCGGGCGGCTCCCGCTTCGCGAACTGAAAGCGTGGGACTGGGGGAAGCGCCTGGCGCAGGCGGGCATCCAGCGGCTCGAGTTCGACGAACGCGTGAGCCGCGAGGACTTCGAAGGATTTCTGGAAGAGGCCCTGGCGCGCCTCACGTTGTCCGCGATCAGTACCGAGGCACGCCAGATGCGCCGCAGCAGCATCCGCTTCGGTGCCGTCGGATTGAAAGGCGAAAGCGAGCTCGCGCCCGCGCCGCTGCCGACCGCGACGATCAGTTTCTCATTGGGGGAGGAGGTCGACACCCTCCAGTGGCTGCAGCGCGAAGTGCAAACCACCGGCGCGATCCCGCTCGCCGAAGCCGAGGCCGTCGTGCGCTCGCTCGCCGTCGCGATGCACGGTGGCCGCCAGGTGATCGTCCCGCTGCTCCAGCTGAAGGAATTCGACCAATACACGACGACCCACTCGCTGAACGTCGCGGTGTTGTCGATGGCGCTGGCCGAATTCATTGGCCTGTCGGCGACGGATGTGCGGACGTTCGGGATCGCCGGGCTGTTGCATGACATCGGCAAGATCAAGATTCCGCTCGAGGTGCTCACCAAGCCGGGCCGTCTCACCGACGAAGAACGCGCCCTGATGAATGAGCACCCGGTGGCGGGCGCGCGCATGCTGCTCGACGTCGAAGAAGATCTCGATCTCGCGGTCGTGGTGGCGTATGAGCACCACATCATGATCAACGGCGGCGGGTATCCCGTCCTGCACTATGCCCGCGATTGTCATCACGCGAGCAAGCTCGTGCACGTCTGCGACGTGTACGATGCGCTGCGCACCCGCCGCCCGTACCGGGAGGCGTGGTCCGTCGAGAAGACGCTCGGGTACCTCGAGGAGCGCAGCGGCCTCGAGTTCGACCCCGAGCTGGGCGGTGCGTTCGTGCGAATGATGAAACAGTGGGAAGGGCAGGTGGCGGTGCTCACCGATTCGGTCGCGCCCGTAAGCGGAGACGGTGCCGCCGGTGCAACACCGCACCAAACCGGGGTATGATTGGACCCATGATTCGGCTCTGGGTGATCGGAACGGCGGTCCTCGCGATCGGGGCGCAGGCACCGGTCCGCCTGACGGGCGATTGGCAGGCGAAAACCGGCGATGAGATCCGCCACATCATGGTGCGCAACGACAGCTCGGCGCAGTTCGGCCGGGACCTGGCTCGCTGGCGCCTCGTGGGCGACAGCCTCTGGATCACCCTGGGCGACGGCGTCTGGCAGGTCTACGGCATGAAGCTCTCCGGCGACAAGCTCACGATCAGCGGCGGAGACTTGGAGAAGCCGGTGACGCTGCGGCGCGTCGGTCCGCCGACGGCGCGCCCGGACACCCTGACGATTCCGGAGCCGCCGGCGCCGAATCAACGCGCCTGGTAGTCATTTCAGCTCCGTAACCGCCGCCAACCTCCAACCGACGTCTCTCCGCTCGAACCGCATCGCGAACCGCCGGCGGTCGACGCGGGGCGCGCCGCCGCGTTCGGGCACGTACTGGAACATCGCGCGCACGTTGGCCGTCGCCGTGGCGCCCTGAACCTTGAAATCTTCCATCGCGAATTTCGTTGTGATCTGACTCCACTCCCGGAAAAAGGCCTCCCACCCGCGCCGCTCGTCGTCGGTCAACCCGGGATACAGCACGCGAACGTTGGAAATGCGCTGACTCGACAACGCGCGGGCCAGATCGCTGAGCAGCACGTCGATCGCGCCGCGGGCGTCGCGAGGCTGCGCGCTCGGTGGCGCGATCCCCGCGTCGATGCCGATCTGCTCGGCACTCTGCGCCGCGACTTTGGCGAGCGTGAAGTCCTGGACGCGGAGTAACGATTCCGCGCGCGCCAGGAAGACTCCGGCGTTGGACGCGGCGCGTCCCGTGGGCAGCGCCTGGACGACCGGAGTGACACGCTCGATCATGCGCTGCGCTTCCACGTCCATCGCCCGCGCCTCCTCCCGCGCCTGGCCATAGCGCTGCGCGGACTCGACGTACCCGCGGAGGGCGAGCGATTGGTCGCCGCGCTGCAGCGCCCGATCGGACGTCTCGAGCATCGTCTGCGCGAGCAACAACGAGGGCACGCTGTTCTTCTGAGCGCCCGCGGCGAGGGCCCGATCGCGCGCGGAGAGCGCCGAGTCGCGCCGCACGCTGACGGCCAGGGAGACCGGAGGACCGTCCGGCGCCGGCGGGGGGGCCACGAGTCCGCCCGGCTGCGCCGCCGGCGGAGCAATGACCGGTCCGGTGGCGGCCGCCGCCGGTGCGTCGACCGGTTGTCCCGGGGCATACACCAGGAGCGCCACGACGGCCGCGAGCGCGCCCAGCACCGCGAGCCGGGCTCTCATCGAGGCGTGGGTGATCAGCTTCAGCATCGGCTGGGGCAGCGGCGTCCAGCGTCCCAGGGGCTGGGTGGCCTCTTCGTCGGCGCCCGACAACGCCGCGCGGATCTGCTGCAGCGTCGACATCATCTGCCCCGCGGATTCGTAACGCTCGTGCGGAACCTTGTTCATCGCCTTTGCCACGACGCGCTCGAGCGCGGCCGGGATCGACGGCGCCACGGTGCGCAGCGGCCGTGGCTCCGTCGTCAGCACCTGATACAGGACGCCGTGCACGGACTCTGCCTCGAACGGCCGCTGATAGCAGAGCAGCTCGTACAGCATGCAGCCCACGGAGAACACGTCGGTGGCGGGCGTAATCGCGCCGTTGGTGATTTGCTCGGGCGCCATGTACGTCGGCGTGCCCACGATCGCGCCCGATCCCGTGGCGTCGGCCTTCTGCAGCCGGGCGATCCCGAAATCCATGATCTTGATACGGCCGTCGGGCATGACCCGCACGTTGGACGGTTTGACGTCGCGGTGAATCACGCCGCGCTGATGGGCGAACTGCAGACCGGCGAGCACCTCCATCGCGATATCGAGCTTGCGCTCCAGCGCGAGCGGATCGCGCAGGGCGATCATGTCGGAGAGATCGCGGCCTTCCACGAGCTCCATCGCAATGAACAACTGGCCCTCAGCCTCGCCGAGGTCGTAGACGGTGACGATGTTGGCGTGCTGGATGGCGCCGGCGGCTCGCGCCTCCCGCAGGAATCGTTCCTGCATGTCCTTCGTTTTGCGAAAGCTCGCGCTCAACAGCTTCAGCGCGACAAAGCGCCGCAGCACTGTGTCGTAGGCCTTCCAGACGATGCCCATCGCGCCTTCGCCCAGGAGCTGGTGCAGCTCGTACTTGCCAAGCCGCCGGAAGCGCTGCTCCAGGTTGCTCATCGCGTCAGCCAGTCGAAGGCGCGCTGCAGGTAGGACCGCATCGCGTCCGTCACCTCGACGTTCCGCCGGGGAAGGACGCGCTCGACGGTCGCCAAAAACTTCTCGGGCGTCATCCGTTCCGATCCGGACCCTCCCCAGTCGAACGGCGCGACATACTTGGGCGCGCGCACATCATCGAACAGACTGGCGCCGGCGCCGATGACCGATCCCGCATCGAGCAGCGTCCCGATCGCTGTTTTCGCGTGATCGCCGATGAGACTGCCCAGAAACTGGTGTCCGGTTTCCAGCCTCGTCCCCGCCACGTCCAACCGGATGTCGCCGTACGTGCTTTTCAGGTTGGAAGTCGTGGTCCCGGCGCCAAAATTGACCCACCGCCCCAGGACCGAATGCCCCAGGAAGCCGTAGTGGCCCTTGTTGGCGTAGCCGAGCATGGCGGTCGTCGACACCTCACCATGGACGACGCACCACGGCCCAATCGCGGAATTGCGGATCGGTCCGCCGACGACGCGCGTGTTGGCTCCGACCCACAGCGGTCCTTCGAGCCGGGTGCCGGACCGTACCTCGACACCGCTCTCCAGTACCACGGGCCCGTTCCGCGTGTCGAAGACCACGCCCGGCTCGACGGCCGTCTCGTGCACGGCGATCCACGCGGGGTCGCCCACGACGATCGAGCCCTGCGGCACCGGGTCGGAATCACCCAGCAGCTTGAGTACGTCGTCGCGCAGCAGCTGCTCGAGTGCGCTGACCAGGTCGTGCACTCCCCGGAGCACGACGCCTTCGACACTCATCGGCTGCGCGTTCGCCACCGCGCCCGTCCACGTGCTTCCTGCCGGCACCGCCCAGCCGACGGTGACGCCGTCGTGTGTGAGCCGCGCGGGCGCGTCGGGGAGCGGGCCGGCGATGCCCCGGGGCGCGAAGGTCGACGAACCGATCACCGCCGGTCCGGGGACCGGGCGCCTCGCCTCCACGACCGGTACGCCGGGCTCGGGGAAATCGGCGAGGTGCGGCAGGGCAAAGATCGCCGCAGCCTCACTCCCGACGAATGTCTCCCAGCGCTGGCGCACGAGATGCGCGCCCGCGCGCAGCTCGCAGAGCGGCCGGATCCCGGCGAACGGCGCCCAGGCCGGCGCCGGATCGGGGTCGAGGAGATACAGCCCGTGGGGGGAAAGGGGGGAGGGGGTCGGGGTCACAGGTTCTGCACCAGAGCCTTCAGTTTGTCCGGCCGGCCGGTTGGCATCACGAGCGTGTGCCCGTTGGCGCGGACGACGACCATGTCCTCGATTCCCACGACCGCGATGTTCTCATCTTCCGACCAGATCACGGAATCCTTCACGTCGTCGCCGAGTGTCACGTTGCCCACGGTGACATTGCCGCGCGCGTCGCGTCTCCGGACGCGGAGCAGGGCGTCCCACGAACCGATGTCGTCCCAGGCGAACGCGCCCGTCACCACCGCGAGCCGGGTGGTCCGTTCGAGCACCGCCACGTCGACGGCGACGGGCGTCACGGCCGCGAAAAACCTAGGCGCGTCGCCATTCGTGAGCGCCGGCCACCCGGGCGCGAGCTCTGCCGCGTAGGCGCCGGCTTCGCCGAGAAATCGCGCCGCACTCCAGGCAAAGAGGCCGCTGTTCCACAGGGCGCCCCGCCGGCGCAGCAGCGCTGCGCGCGCGGCACTCGGCTTCTCGATGAAGCGCTTGACCTTCCGCCCGCGGCCGGCGGCAGCGCCCGGCACGATGTAGCCATACCCCGTTTCGTTGCGCGTCGGCTTGATGCCCACCGTCACCAGCACGTCCTGCTCTACCGCGACCGCGAGCGCCTGGGCGGCCGCGGCGCGGAAGGCGGCGTCGTCACCGACCGCCCAGTCGGCATGGAGGGACAGCATCTCACCGCCGGGATCGTGTTTTGCGATCCAGTACGCCGCCCATGCGAGCGCCGGCGCGGTCGATGCGGCGCGTGGTTCCGCGAAGATGTTGGCGTGCGGGATATCGGGAACGGTGGCGGCGACGCGGTCGACGAGCGACGGGCCGGTCAGGATCAGCATGCGCTCGGGGGGCACGAGGCCGTGCAGGCGCGCGACCGTCTGCGCCAGCAGCGGGCGGTCGCTGATCAGCGGCAGAAACTGCTTGGGCCGTTCCGGCGTCGACAGCGGCCAGAACCGCGTCCCGGATCCGCCGGCGAGGATCGCCGCCCACGTGCTCACGGCACCTCCGGCTCGGCGTCGCCGAACATGATCGCGATGCGCTGGCTGAGCTTCGTCGGGCTGAACGGCTTCGTCACCAGCGCGGCACCGAGCCGCCGGGCTTCACGCAACACGCGATCCTCGCCTTCGGCGGTGAGGACGAGGACGGGAAGGCTGGCGGTGCCGTCCTGTTTGCGCAGATCGCGCAGCAAATCGAGCCCCGACCCATCGGGGAGATGGAGATCGAGCAGCAGGCCGTCGGTCGACGGGCTCGCGCGCAGGGCGGTCCGCGCCTCCGCGAGCGTGCGCGCGAAGCTCACGCGGTAGCCGAGTTGCTCCAGGTACGGGCGCAGCACGAGTCCGATATGCGGCTCGTCATCCACCACCAGGAGATGCCGTACGGAGTTGGCGGGGGCCACCGGCGGACCGTCGGGTTACAGCAAACCGGCGATGGCCGTGCGATGTCGGCGCAGATCGAACAGCAGGGCGCCCACGTTCGTCGCCGGCTGCACCAGCACGATCAGGAGCGCTTCGGCGTTGAGGACCGCAACGATGGCGACCCCGCGCCCGAATTCCAGGACCGCGGTCGCGAAGTCGCCGCGGCCGCCGGCATCGCCGAGCTGCGCCATGTGCTTGATTGCGGTTGGCAGGAGGGCGGCAACGCTGTCAGCGTCCACCCCGTTGGCCACGCGCGAATCGATGGGCAGGCCGTCGCGGCCCACTACCACGACCGCGTCCACGCCGTTCGAACGGCTGAATGCCTCTACCACGTCGCGGATGGTCGCCATACGCGCGGCAACGTAGGTTTCCCGGATGTCGAAGTCAAGCAGCCACTGTGGGTTGACCCACTCGAACGTGGCCCTGTAAGTTCCCAGCACTTCAATGCGCTACCTCATGCTGCTCCTGCTGGCGTGTGGCGTCACCGCCGCCTGTGGCAATCCCAACGGCCTGACGGCCTACGTCTTGAACCGTGACACCACGGTGTCGATTTACGCCCTGAGCGGAACGCCGGTCTCGCTGCCCTCGGGGTACTTGATCCCGGCTCAGCAGCCGGTGCGAACCGACGCAGCCGCGTCGTTCGATTTCGCGTTCGACATCGACACGGCGGGTCGGGCAGTGCTGCTGCCGACCGGGGCCCTGAAGCTGGGGAACGGGTCCGGACTCCAGATCACGACGCAGCAATTCGACTCCATCAAGTTCGCGCCGACGGGCAACTACATTCTCGACAGCGCCGTGGTGGTGCATGATAGCACCGTCATCATCGCGCACTCGACTCTGGTGACGTGCTCGTTCGGCGTCGCGACGTTCTACTACGCGAAGATCCGCGTCCTCGCGATCGACACGACGTCCGGTCCGACAGGGCGGCGGATCGACTTCGAGATTCTCACGGATCTCAACTGCGGCTTTCGCGGGCTCGAACCAGGCCTGCCGAAGAACTAACCCGTGATTGATCTGAAGTTGCTGCGCGCGTCGCCCGCTCAGGTGCGGGCGGCGCTCGGGCGCCGCGGCGATCCGTCGTTGACGCGGCTGCTCGACGAAATCGAATCGCTCGACATGAAGCGCCGCACGTTGACCGCGCAGCTCGATACGCTCAAGGCCGAGCGCAACGACGCGGCGAAATCGGATGCGGTCGCCGCGAAGTCAGGTGGCCTCCCGGCGACAATCGTTGCCGAGCGCCGCAAACTGGGCGAGCGGATCACCGCCCTCGAGTCCGAGCTGCGGCAGATCGAGACGACGCTCGAAGCGAAGGCGCTCTTCGTGCCGAACCTGCCGTTGCCCGACGTTCCCGACGAACAGACCACGTTGCGCAGTTGGGGGACACCGGCACCCAAAGGTGGCAAGCCACACTGGGAGATCGCCGAAAATCTCGGGATCCTGGACCTGGCGGCCGGCGCGAAGCTCGCGGGTTCGGGGTTCCCGGTGCTGCGCGGGATGGGCGCCCGGCTGGCGCGCGGGCTCATCAACTTCATGCTCGATCTGCACACGCGCGAGTACGGCTACATCGAAGTCGAGCCGCCGTTGCTCGTGCGCCGGGAAGTGATGACGGGCACCGGCCAGTTGCCGAAGTTCGAGGATGATGTCTATCGCACGACCGACGATTTGTTTCTCGTCCCGACGGCCGAAGTGCCGGTGACGAACCTGCATCGCGACGAAATCATCGACCGCCCGCTGCCGCTCGGCTACGTCGCCTACACACCGTGCTTCCGGCGCGAGGCGGGGGCCGCCGGAAAGGACACGCGTGGGCTGCTGCGCGTGCATCAATTCGACAAAGTGGAGCTGGTGCGGTTTTGTCGCGCCGCCGACTCGCCGGCGGAGCACGAGAAGCTCACCGGCCACGCCGAGGAAGTGCTGCGCCGGCTGGAGCTCCCGTATCGCGTGGCGGTCCTTCCGGCCAACGACTTCGGATTCGCCGCCGCCAAGACGTACGACCTCGAAGCGTGGGCGCCGGGCGTCGGCCAGTGGCTCGAGGTCTCGAGCTCCAGCACCTTTACCGACTTCCAGGCGCGCCGGGCCAACATTCGCTGCCGGCCCCGCCCGGGAGAGAAGCCGGAGTTCGTGCATACGCTGAACGCGTCAGGCGTCGCGCTGCCGCGCACGATCGCGGCGCTGCTCGAAACCCATCAGCAGTCCGACGGCTCCGTGACCGTCCCGCCGGCATTGGTGCCGTATGTCGGCACGGATCGACTTGCCTAAAGGCGCGCTGCGCCGCGCCGGTCCTCCCGCGCTCATGATGGCTGCGCTGCTGTTCGGCGGGCTCTCGGTGGGGTACGCCTGGATCGTCGCGCGCCACCTGCGCGACGACGCGCGAGAGACGAGCCGGCTGCTCGGCCATGTCTTCGCGGGTCTGAACGATCCGCGCGAGGGCGCCGCCGCCGATGCATTGCTCGCCCTGGCCGACGAAGTGCGGCGGCTTGGTATTCCGCTCGCCGTCACCGACACCGCCGGCCGCATCACCGCGCTCGATAACGCGCCGTTCGATGCGGACGCCGGCGACGCGAGGCGGCGCGCCTGGATCACGGAGCTCGACCGCATCCAGCCGCCGTTGATCCAGCCGGGGGTCGGCACGATCCACTACGGGGCGCTGCCGGCGGCCAAAGCCTTCACCGGGCTCGCCGTGTTGCAGGGCGCCATGTTCCTCTGTCTCGTGCTGCTCGCCGTGTGGGCGATGCGCGAGCGGGTCGGTGCCGCCCGCGATCGGCTGTGGGTCGCGATGGCGCGCGAGTCGGCGCATCAGCTCGGCACCCCGCTCATGAGCCTCACGGGTTGGATTGATTACCTGCGGGAGAATCCGGATACCCCGGGCAGCGAGCTCGTCGTACATCTTGAGGCGGACGCCGAGCGCCTGCAGCGCGTCGCGAAGCGCTTCGAGCGCATCGGCCGCCCCGCCCGCCGCGAGCCGGTGGGTCTCGGAACCGTGGCCGAACGGGTGGTGGCGTATTTCCGGCCGCGGCTGCCGACGCTCGCTCATTCGGTGACGATCAGCCTGTCTTCGCCTGGCGCCGGTCCGACCGTGACCGGCGATCCGGTGCTGATCGAATGGGCGCTGGAAGTGATCGTGAAGAATGCCGTCGACGCGTTGAGCGGCCGCGGCGGGCGGATCGATGTCGAGGTCGAAGGCACCGCCGCCGTCGCGCGCCTGAGCGTGCGCGATGATGGCCCCGGCGTCGCGCCTGAGATGCAGCGCGAGTTGTTCGAGCCCGGCGTCTCCAGCAAGACGGGCGGCTGGGGGATCGGCCTGGCGCTGGCGCGTCGTATCGTCGACCAGCAGCACAACGGCCGCGTGGCGTTCAGCCCGGGCCCGGAGGGCAAGGGTTCCGTATTTGTGCTTGAATTCCCGCTGAGATGAACCCGCTTCCACTGAATCCCGCCCAGCGGGAGGCGGTCGAGCATCCGGGTGGGCCATTGCTCGTGCTCGCCGGGGCGGGGTCGGGAAAGACGCGCGTCCTGACGGCCCGGATCGCGCACCTGATCACCACCCTGCACGTCGCACCGCAACGCATTTTCGCCGTGACGTTCACGAACAAGGCGGCGGGGGAAATGCGCACCCGCGTAGCCCAGCTGCTCGGCACCGACCCCAAAGGGCTATGGATCGGCACGTTCCATTCGCTCTCCGCCCGCTTTCTGCGGCGGGAAGCACCGCTGCTCGGGTTCGGGCCAAACTTCACGATCTACGACACGGACGACTCGGAAGCGCTCGTCAGACGTCTCCTCGAGGCCCGCCAACTTTCCCCCAAAGCCTATCCGCCGCGCGCCATCCACGGCCTGATCTCGGGTGCGAAGAACCGCATGCTCACACCCGAGGAGCTGCGAGCCCAGGCCGACACGCCGTACGTCAAGGTTGCGGCGGATATCTTCGCCGACCTGGGACCGGCGTTGCAACAGGCCAACGCGATGGATTTCGACGACCTGCTCATTCATCCACTGACGTTGTTCCGGGAGCACGCCGAGCGCCTGGCGTACTGGCAGGACCGCTTTCAGCACGTCCTCGTGGACGAATTCCAGGACACGAACGCGGCCCAGTATCTGCTGGTGAAGCATCTCGCCAAGCGTCACGGCAATCTCTACGTGGTGGGCGACGACGACCAGGCGATCTACGGCTGGCGCGGCGCCGATGTGCGCCACATGCTCGCGTTTCAGAACGACTTCCCGGGCACGAAACTCGTGCGGCTCGAGCAGAACTACCGGTCCACGCAGATCATCCTCGATGCGGCGAACGGCATTATCGCCGAGAACACGGCCCGGCTCGGCAAGACGCTCTTCACGGAGAAGCAAGGCGGCGCACCCGTGACGTTGCTGAGCGCGGCCGATGAGCGCGACGAGGCCGAATGGCTGGCGAACGAGTTCGCCCGGCGCGCCGCTGAGGGCGACATCGCCTACGAGGGGATGGCGATCCTGTACCGCACCAACGCCCAGTCCCGCCCGCTCGAAGAGGCGTTCCGCTTCCGCGGCATCCCGTACCGGCTGATCGGGGCGATCAGCTTCTACGAGCGGCGCGAGGTGAAGGACCTCCTGGCCTACCTGCGGCTGATCGCCAACCCGGCCGACGACGAAGCCTTCCTCAGAGTGGTCAACGTACCGCGGCGCGGCATCGGCGACGCCTCGTTGGCCGTGCTCGGCAAGGCGGCTGCGGGGTGGCAGCAGCCGCTGCTCGAGGCGGCGCGGCGCGCCGGCAGCGTGAGCGAGCTGCGGCCCAACGCGCGGGAGGGGCTGGCCGGTGTGGCGGCGCTCCTCGACCGGCTGCGCGACGCGGTGGGGCAGGCTGACCCGGCGACCGCGCTCGAGACCATCCTCGCCACGACGGGATACGAGCAGTACCTGGCGGAAGAGGGAGCCGAGGGGATGGAGCGCATCGACAACGTCCGGGAGCTCGTGGCCGGCGCCGCCGCGTGGGCCGAGGTCCAGGATCCCGACGCCGCCGAAGGCACGGGCAATCCCGTGGAGCGCTACCTGACGCAGGCCGCCCTCATTACGCCCGTCGATGAAGCGCGCGACGTGCCGGGGGTCACGCTGACCACGACGCACATGGCGAAGGGACTCGAGTGGCCCTTCGTGGCGCTCGCGGGTCTCGAGGATGGACTCTTTCCGCTCGGTCGCTCTACCGAGCAGCCCGGCGGCGTCGAAGAAGAGCGACGACTCTGTTACGTGGGCCTCACGCGCGCACGGGAAAGGTTGTATCTCTCATGGGCGCGCACGCGCTACCGCAACGGGAGGCTGGAGCTCGCGAAGCCGTCGCGCTTTCTCGACGCGTTGCCGCCCCACGTCGTCGAAGAGCGAAGTACGACGCCATCGTGGCGCCCGCTGCGAGGCTCAGGGGCGATGGCGCCACGCGCCTCCCGACCGCGCGGCGCGGCGGCGCGGCGGCTGCTGCCGGAGCTCGGATTTCCGGACGAGGTCTCGCAGGACGCGCCGCGTTACGTCAAAGGTGAACGGGTTCGTCACCGCAAGTTCGGCGGTGGCGTGGTGCGCGGGGTGTCGGGCGAAGGCCGCGACCTGCGCGTGAGTGTGGACTTCGACGATCCGGACATCGGCACGAAGCAGCTGTTGGCCGCGTATGCCGGGCTCGAGCGTGATTGGGAAGGAGAAGGGGCATGAGTGTTTCGCGGGACGACGTTCTCCGTATCGCGCAGCTCGCGGAGCTGGATGTGGCAGACGAGGCGCTGGCGGAGATCGCCGATCAGATGTCGCGCATCCTCGACTATGTCGCGCAGCTCAGTGCGATCCCCACGAATGGCAGTGTGAAGACGTTCGTGCCCGGCCCGGACGCGATTCGGTTTCGTCCGGATGAAGTCGCGCCGGCCCCACTCGCGTTCGGTCCGGAGGACTTCGCGCCGGCCTTCAAGGAGGGCTTCTTCGTCGTTCCGAAGCTCGGCCAGTTCGAGTGAGTGACGCGAAAGCGGTCGCCGACCGCCTGGTGAAAGCCAAGCGCCTCAACGCGCTGCTCACCCCACCCAAAGATCTCCGCAAGTCGCTGCTCGCGCAGGCCGCCGCCGCGCGCCCCACCGGCGTGCTCTACGGCATGCCGGTGGCGGTGAAGGACAACATCTGCACGCTCGAATTCACGACGACCTGCGGCTCCAAGATTCTCGAGGGCTATCAGTCGCCGTACGAAGCGACCGCGATCACGAAACTCAAGGCCGCCGGCGCGCTCATCGCGGGCAAGACGAATTGCGACGAGTTCGCGATGGGCTCCTCGACCGAGTACTCCGCCTACGGCCGCGTCGTGCATCCCCTCGATAAGACGCGCGTGCCTGGGGGCTCCTCCGGCGGCTCGGCGGCGCTCGTGGCGGCAGGCGTGGTGCCTGCCGCACTCGGCTCGGAGACGGGCGGTTCGGTGCGGCAACCGGCCGCGTTCTGCGGCGTCGTCGGCATCAAGCCGACGTACGGGCGCGTCAGCCGCTATGGGCTCGTCGCATTCGGATCGTCACTCGACCAGATCGGTGTGTTTGGGCGCAGCGTGCACGATGCTGCGCGCGTGCTGTCGGTGATCAGCGGGCGCGACCCCAGGGATGCGACGTGCGAAGACCGGGATCCGCTGCGACTTCCCACCGTGCCGGAGTCGCTGCAAGGCTTCGTGATCGGCCTGCCGCGGGAGTACTTCCCGCCGGAGCTCGATCCGGCTGTCCGGCGGGCCTGCGATCGCGCGATCCGGATGATGAAAGAGCTCGGGGCCGCGGTGCGCGAAGTCTCGCTGCCGCATACGCCGTACGCGGTGCCGACGTACTACGTGATCGCGCCGGCCGAGGCGTCGTCCAACCTGGCCCGCTACGACGGCGTGCGGTATGGCCCCCGTTTCGACGGCAACACCGATCTGCGCGGGCTGTATCGCGCCACGCGGGGGCAGGGATTCGGCCCCGAGGTGCGCCGCCGCATTCTGGTCGGCACCTATGTTCTGTCGGCGGGTTACTACGACGCGTACTACCGGCGCGCCCAGCAGATGCGCGCGCTGATCGCGCAGGACTTCCGCAACGTGTTCGATCGCGGCGTCGACCTGCTGTTCACGCCGACGGTGCCGAGTCCGGCGTTCAAGGCAGGGGAGAAGCTCTCCGATCCGATCGCCATGTACATGTCCGACATCTTCACCGTGACCGCGAATCTGGCGGGCCTGCCCGCGATCTCGCTGCCGATCGGGCGCGTCAAAGGATTGCCGATCGGCGGCCAGTTGATCGGCCAGGCGTTTCTGGAGGACGAGATGCTCGAGGCCGCCTACGCCCTCGAGCGCGTCGTCCCGGCGACGGACGACGCATGAGCTGGGAGACGGTCATCGGGCTCGAGACGCACGTGCAACTGCGCACCAAGTCGAAGATGTTCTGCGGCTGCTCGACGGCGTTCGGTGCGCCTCCGAACACGCAGGTCTGCCCCATCTGCTTGGGCCTGCCGGGTGCGCTCCCCTCGGCCAATGGCGCCGCCATCGGCCTCGCCGTGCGCGGCGCGCTCGCGCTCGGCTGCACGGTCCACCCGCGGAGCATCTTCGCGCGGAAGAATTATTTCTATCCCGATCTGCCCAAAGGCTATCAGATCTCGCAATTCGACCAGCCGCTGGCGACGAACGGCACGCTGGCGTTCAACTCCCCGGAGCGCGGCAGCGTGAACGCGACGATCGTGCGGCTGCACCTCGAAGAGGACGCCGGCAAATCGATTCACGATCGCTTTGCGAAAGGGACGGCGGTCGATCTCAACCGGGCGGGCGTGCCCCTCATCGAGATCGTCGGTGGTCCCGACTTGCGCTCGCCGGCGGAAGCGCGCGCCTACCTGCTGACACTGAAGCAGCTGCTCGAGTACCTCGGGATCTCCGATTGCGACATGGAGAAGGGCAGCCTGCGGGTGGACGCGAACGTCTCCGTGCGCCGGGCCGGGGAGTCGTCGCTCAATACCCGCACCGAGGTGAAGAACATCAACTCGTTCGCGTTCGTCGAGAAAGCGCTGACCGTGGAACGCGACCGCCAGATCGCGCTGGTCGAGTCCGGGGGCAGCGTCACGCAGCAGACCATGCTGTACGACGCGAAGGAGAACGGCGTCCGTCCGCAGCGCTCGAAGGAAGAAAGCCACGACTACCGCTATTTTCCCGAGCCCGACTTGCCCCCGCTCGTGCTGTCGCCGGAATTCGTCGCCGAGCAGCAGGGCGAGCTGCCGGAGCTGCCGGCGCAGAAGCGCGAGCGATTCGTCGCGAGCTACGGACTCAGCCGAGAGCACGCCACCGTCATCGCGTCCACGCGCGCTGTGGCCGATTATTTCGAGACGGTCGCCAAGACGAGCGCCGAGCCGCAGGCCGCCGCCAACTGGGTCATGACGGAGGCGCTTGCCGACGCGAAGGACCATGACGACCAGCTGCGTGTGTCACCGGCCGCGCTCTCGCAGATCATTGGGCTGGTCAAGGGCGGTACGCTCAGCAACCAGGCGGCGAAGCGCGTCTTCGCGGAGGTCGCTGCGAAAAGCGGAGATCCTCGGTCGGTGGCCGAGTCGCTCGGTCTCATCCAGGTGGCGGATGCGAACGTCGTCACGGGGTGGGTGACGGACGTGCTGGGTGCCCACGCGCCCGAGGTGGGGCGCTACCGGAAGGGCGAAACGAAGTTGATGGCGTTTTTCGTGGGGCAGGTGATGCGGGCGTCGAAAGGCAAGGCCGACCCCAAGCTCGCGCAGCGGGTCCTCGAAGAGAAGCTCGCCTCCCCCTCTCCCTCCTAGCCCTCCCGCCAGGGGCGCTGCGCGCGCGACTGTTTCCAGTAGTCGAGCGCAGGCGTCGGCAATCCGAAATGCTGTTGCGCGGTTTCCTCGACCCGTTCGGGCTCGTGGCGGCCACCCTCCCGGAGTGCCTGCCGCCGCATCCGCTTCGCGAGCCCGAGCGCCTTTTCTCCTGCGGGATCGAGCCGCCTCGCCGCTGCGTCGCTGGCATCTGCGCCAAGCGTTTCCATGACGTACTCGAACGCGACCGCCATGTGCTTTTCGATGTCCGAGTCGGCGAGGTCCCAGCGGCTCGCGCCCGCGATCACCTGAAATACCCACTGCCAGCTCTGGCTCTCGGTGAGGTGCACCATGCCGCGAAACAGAGCTGGCAGTGTCCGCACACTGAACAGCGTCGGCGACAGGATTTCGTCCAGGTGCGTGTCGCTCGCGGTGTGATCCTTCAGGATCACGTCGCGCGCCTCGCGCGCGTACGCGTCACCGAGGTGTGTTTCGAACCGGCTCTCCCAGTAGGAATGACCCAGCGCCACGGTGCTCGACGTGAGGACGAGCTGGCGCGGCACGAAGAAGTTGTGGGCGATCGTGTCGGCGGCGAGATGGGAGAGGTAGCCGAGGCCAAAGGCACGGAGCGGATCGCTGGGGGCCAGGTCGAAGATTTCCTGGCCGACGTGCCAGGCGTGGCAGTGCCGGCCGACCGGCGCATACTTCTTTGCCATCGACGTGTCGGCGGCGATGTTGCCGTAGAGAAAGTCGTACGGGAACCCGCGCAGCAGATCGGCCACGATGGTGGGCAGCTGGTGCAGATTGGCGAGCACCGACTCGCCGAGGAAGATGTGCGTCCCGGGCGTCCAGGCGTGCGCGACGCCGGGG
>Ga0193723_1000274_pt1 | contig 19634 bp, 17 predicted proteins | sample H2m2metaG_FD_143042 | JGI IMG/M metagenome (GOLD analysis project Ga0193723, IMG submission 143042) | Soil microbial communities from a riparian zone of the East river system, Colorado, United States - H2m2 | ecosystem: Environmental > Terrestrial > Soil > Riparian zone | place: USA: East River...
CAGATTCCACGCCGCATCATTGAGATGAGCGAGCTGGTCGGAGAGCTCGACGCCGCGAGTGTAATACAACGTCTTGTCGGTGCTATCGGCGCCCGGGGTCTCGATGATCGACTCCTCGAGATCTCGTGTGGCACGGGCCAGGAGAAGACGCCGGCGGGAAAGTTCGTTGGGTCCAGCGGCGGCAATGGCTGAGTCGATGCGGGCGACATACCGGTGGAGCGCGGGAGGCGTGTCATCGCGGAGGACCAGCCTGGCTGCCCCTCCGACGCGGCGTCGTTCCCCCAGCGGCATGCCGGCCATCGTCGTATCGATGCCGGTGAACAGCCCGGCGGACCCGCCTCCGGTGCGGTCTTCCCAGAGTGCCAGGCGAACCTTGGACGGTCCAATCTGCTGGAGCTGGCCCATGTCCTGAGAGCGATGCAGGCTCCGTCCCGCCATCGCGATCTGATGGTAGGACTTTCCGACCGCTGGATCGAGCACTCCCCCGTTCAGCGTGAGCGTGGTGGCGGCAGTATCGAAACGGGCGCTGCGGTAAAGTTTGAGCGGAGTCCAGGGAAGGAGCCCTTCCTGACCCAATAACTCGGGAAAGCGAGTAGAATCACCCGCCACCCGAAACGCCTCCTGTGCTACCCACCCCGCCGCCTGATGCTGCCCATGACCATCGCGAGGGGTTCCACTGAAGATCGAGACGATGATCTGCGGCCGGAATTTCCGGACGATCCTCACCACATCCTTCAGGATCTCATCCCTCGGCCAGTGCTGCCAGGTCTCATCAATGCTCTTGGAGTACCCGAAGTCATAGGCTCGGGTGAAGTACTGATGGGCGCCGTCGAGCCGGCGCGCGGCAAGCAGCTCTTCGGTGCGGATCAGCCCGAGCGCCTCACCCAGCTCCGGGCCGATCAGATTCTGTCCACCCTCGCCCCGGTTAAGGGAGAGATAGGCCGCTTCCGCGCCCAGGCCGCGGACGAGGATCGTCAGCAGCTCGGTATCCTCGTCGTCGGGATGGGCCCCGATCATCAGGACCCGTTTGTAGTGCCCCAGCATCCGAAGCTCCTGGTCGAGCGCGACCGCTCCGCCCGTAGACGGTGGTTCGAGCTGCCCCAGGAGCGATGATGTCGAAAGGACGCACAGCAGGAGGACAGCGGGACCTATGGAGAGCAATCCGCGAGGCACAGACCCCAGCCGTAGTAGTTGAGGCTGGAAGGTAACTCGGGTCGGGGCCCTACGAAATCATGGAGCGTCCCCGAGCGGGGTCTCCCGGCAGGCGCGACGGAACTCCGGGTGCTTGTACCAGAGATACAGACCCATCGACACCGCGGCGAGGGTGTTGGCCGTGACGACGGCCCAGAAGGGGAACAGCTCGTTGGTTCGTTCGGAGAAGACCTCGAGCAGGCCGTAGAACATCACTTCGAAGACGAGAAAGACCGGAAGCAGGGCGTATCGGACCACTGAATCCCGCTCGCCCCAATGCACCAGGACGACCAGTCCCATCCCGAGCAGCGCGAACACCGCGAAGTGAAAAGCGGTATAGACCAGAATTGCCCCGAATACGAGGTGACTGGTGTCGGGAGTCGAGTCGCCGAAGAGCACGACCTGGCCCAGCAGACTCGGGGTCTGGAAGGGGTGGCCCGCGATGGTATCGAGGATCAGGAACCAGGTGGCGACAGCCAGGCCCCCGATAATGCCGACGTCGGTCCCCTCCGCCATGACCGAATGGGAGTTATCCAGCATGGGTACACAGTGGGGGAGGCGTCTCCAGAGCGCAAGACGCGAGAGTCACCTTCCCCGGGGTCACCCCGAAGCAGGCTGGCCCCTGCAGCCAGGACAAGGACAGTTTCGGAGCAGCTGCTCGAAGGTGTAGATGCCGGTCCCATGCCCGTCGCTCCAGTTGATGCGCAGACCGTAGGCGCCGACCAACTGGACCGACACCGGTCGGATATCGGGCGGCACCATGGCGGGATCGAGCAAAGGTCGCCCGCTGACCTCTTCGACGCAGCCGGCGCAGGGGCACGCCAGGCGAAGGGAACGAGCAGGGAAGAATCCCAGGTGACCGCGCTCGTCCCACTCGATGAGGAGGCCGTCGTCGCGCCGGTTGATGGCGTAGGGGATGGGGTTCATGGTGGCTATGGGCTATGGGCTATGGGCTATAGGCTATGGGCTATGGGCTATGGGAAAATAGAAACCCCCCGGATCATCGGAGGGTTTCTAGACATCGGAGCAGCCAATAGCCCACAGCCAATAGCGAATAGCGAATAGCCTCCTAAGCAACCAGATCCTTCAGCCGATCTCCGGTCTCGCCTTCGCGCAGGCGGAGGAGGGCGCGGTCCCGCAGCTGACGGATCCGCTCACGGGTAACCCCCATCATCCGGCCGATCTCCTCGAGCGTGCGGCTGTTGCCGTCGTCCAGCCCAAAGTAGAGCCGAAGCACCTTGGCGTCCCGCGGCGGGAGGGCGGCGAGGGCCGCCTCGATATCCCGCGTCTGGCTGTTGGCCATGGTCGTCATGTCGGTGCTTTCCTGCTCGCCACTGGTGAAACGTTCGATCCGCTCGTTGCCTTCGCCGTCCCTGGTGGGATGGTCGAGCCGTACCGCCTCGGAGTTGAGGGCGCTCAGCGAACGCACCGCCTCGACCGTGAGTCCGGTTGCCCGGGCCAACTCCTCGGTGGTCGGCATCCGGCCCAGCCGATCCTTCAGCAGGGTGGTGGTCCTACCCAGGCGACTGAGATCCGCCGTACGGTTGAGCGGTACCCGGACCGGACGGCCATGCCGCGCGATGGCGGCCTGCACTGCCTGCCGGATCCACCAGACCGCATAGGAGATGAACTTGACGCCGCGATCCGGATCGAACTTCCGGGCCGCAGTCATGAGGCCGAGGTTCCCCTCGCCGATCAGGTCCACCAGGGGTACGCCGCGATTCTGGAACTTCTTGGCCACGGAGACCACAAAGCGCACATTGTGGCGAGCCAGCCTTTCCTGGGCCGTCACATTGCCCTTGAATGCCTTGCGGGCGAGCTCCATCTCCTCCTCACGGTTGAGGAGGGGAACCCGGCTGATCTCGTCTAGATACAGATCGAGACTCTCGCGGCCCTCATCGATTGCACGAGCGATCTGCGCCGGTCGCACCGGGCGACGCTTGCTACGTGCCTTGATTGTCACGCTTCTAGCCTCCAATGGGACTCCCGTCCCCTGCTCGGGTGCCAGCCACGACTGAGGCCGAGCCAAATTTGAGTCGGCCAATATACCACCTAAGATGCGGAAAATCAACACCTTAGGTAAACTGTAGCGGGATGGAGAGTTGCGGCGACAATGCACAGACGACAGTCACTGTGGCCTAGTGTATGTAACTTTGGCAGTCACCCAGCAGTTGGTGGTGCTTGGCCGTACCAGTATGGAACAAGCTCCGGGTTAACCCCGCATAGCCTTTATCGCCTATTGGCCCGATGGTCCTCCCATGCCCGGCATCTCCTGGGGCCGCTCGGTAATGGACGACTTAGCCCCATTGCCTTGGACAGCCAATTCCATCTGGTAGTTCTTCCCCACCGACTTCACCAGCGCAAACGGCACCGATGACGCGACCCAGCTATCGGAGCTGTACTTGGCACTGTGGTAGTGCCGGGCCTGGAACCGGCCGGCCGGAACGGTGACCTTCTCAGTGCCGACCAGGCTCACTTCCTTGCAGACGTCGCCCAGGAAGTTCTGCTTCTCCAGCTGGCCGCGAATCATGTTCACCATCATCCCGTTCATCTTCATGGCGGGCTTGTCGCCGGCCTTCATGATGATCTCCTGGACGTTGGCCATCTCGGAGGGCGATCCTGGTACCTTCACCTACCAGGTGAAGGTCGTGGCCGCGTCCTGCCCCACCATCCGGAGCTCCACCCATTTCAGATCCGCCCCGTCCCGTTTCTCGCTCCCGATCACGCTGTAGCGGACCGTGTAGGGGTCCTTTCCATTGTAGAGCGCCTTGTACTCGGCCCAACGGCCGACCTTGGGAAACCTGATTTGCTCGAGGCAATCCTGGGCCCGGACGGCAGGAGCTGCGGCCAGCAGGAGAACCAGCGACAGAGCGGGCAATCGCATGACGGCCTCAGGGCTGAGAAAGAGGAAGAGCGGTCGGCGGGTGCACTGAGATCTCAATGCATGCCACCGCCGGATAGTTGCTTGACCAGATCGCCGACCACGTTCTTGGCGTCCCCGAAGAGCATCCAGGTTTTCTCCGAGAAGTACAGCTCGTTATCGATGCCGGCGAACCCGGGATTCTTACTTCGTTTGATGGCGAAGACGGTTCTTGCCCGGTCAGCGTCGATAATCGGCATACCGAAGATGGGACTGTTCTTGTCGGTCCGGGCTGCGGGATTCACGACGTCGTTGGCGCCTACCACCAGGGCAACGTCGCACTGGGGCATTTCGGGATTGATCTCATCCATTTCCACTAGATCGGTGTATGGAATGTTCGCCTCGGCCAGCAGCACGTTCATATGCCCCGGCATCCGCCCCGCCACCGGGTGGATGGCGAACTTTACGGTCACCCCGCGCTTCTTGAGCTGGTCATACAGCTCACGAACCTTGTGCTGAGCCTGGGCGACGGCCATGCCGTAGCCGGGCACGATCACCACCAGGTTGGCCTGCTCCAGAACCTGGGCTCCGCCCTCGATGGTCTCCGATTTGTACGCCTTCTGATCGCCACCGGCCGTGACCTGCTTGGCCTGGCCGAAGGCGCCGAAGAGCACATTGGTGAACGACCGGTTCATTGCCCGGCACATGATGATGGCCAGGATCAGGCCGCTCGAGCCATCCAGCGCGCCAGCCGTGATGAGCAGCTTGTTGTCCAACACGAAGCCCATGGCCACCGCCGACAGGCCGGCGTAGGAGTTAAGGATCGCGATCACCGTCGGCATGTCGGCGCCGCCGATGGGTATGATCAGCAGGACCCCAAACACCAAAGCGAGCGCGATGATCACTGGAAAGAGGGCCGGGCCCCATGCAGCGGTGGGGTGGAGAACCAGTGCCGTGCCGGCCAGCAAGGCAACCACCAGGAGGCCGAGATTGGTCAGGTTCTGCAGCGGGTAAGTGACCGGTCGCTGCGGGATCCACTTGATCTCCTGCAGCTTGCCCGCTGCCATGAGGCTTCCGGTAAACGTCAGGTAGCCGAGCAGGACCTCCACGATGATGGCGACCATCCTGAACGCGGTCAGATTCTCGGGACCCTCGGACGCCCAGAGGTAATACTTGGCCGTGCCGACCAGGCCGGCGGCCAGGCCGCCGAACGCATGGGAGAGAGCGGTTCGCTGGGGGACCGCGGTGAGCGGCACTCGGGACAGCGGCACGCCGACGACGAACCCGGCGATGATCGCCAGGACGATCCATCCGTGATGGACCACCTCCGGCTGAGCCCAGGTTGCAATGATCGCGATGGACATCGCGACGACCCCGGCGTACACGGCCTTGCGGGCCGTGTCCGGTGTATTCATCCAGTGCAGCGCGAAGATGAACAGGACCGTGGCGACGAGGTACGCGAGCTGGACGATCCCGTGGCTCATGAGCCGCCGTCCGCTCCCGGCTTACGCTCCGACTTGAACATCTTCAGCATCCGGTCGGTAATGAGGAAGCCGCTGACGATGTTGGTCATGGATGCGAACAGAGCGATCGCGCCCATGATCCGGATCCCACGCGGGTAGTCGGCACCGGTCACGATGATCGACCCGACCACGGCGATGGCCGAGATGGCGTTGGTGATCGACATCAGCGGCGTGTGCAGCAGCCGCGACACCCGCCGGACCACCCCCACTCCAATGAAAGAGGCCAGCACAAAGACGAAGAGCATGGACCAGAAATCGAGCGGTTGCGTCATGTTGCCACCTTTTGCAAGGCATCGCGGGTACGCTGGTGTTTCACCGCGCCTTCGTGAGTGATCACCGAGCCCAGCTGGATGTCGTCGGTGAGGTCCACCACAAAGGCGTTGTCCTTGGTGAAGGCCTGAATGAAGGCCGTGAGGTTGCGGGAGAAGAGAAGGCTCGCGTGCAGGGGCATCGTCGCCGGGAGGTTGAGTGGAGCGAGGATGGTGACCCCGCCGACGCTGACCTGTTCTCCTGGACGGGAGAGCTCGCAGTTACCGCCGCCGTCGGCGGCAAGATCCACGATTACCGAGCCTGGTTTCATCGACTTCACCATGTCAGCGGTAATGAGACGGGGCGCGAAGACACCGCCGATGAGCGCCGTGGTGATCACCGTATCAGACTGGGCGCATTGCGCGGCGAGGAGCTCGCGTTGGCGCAACTGATCGGCCTCGGTGAGCTCCTTGGCATAACCACCTCCCGCTGAGGCACCGCCCGCCAGCTCGATGCCCACGTATTTCCCGCCGACGCTCTCGATCTGCTCCTTGACCTCAGGCCGCACGTCGGTGGCGAAGACGTTGGCGCCGAGCCGTCGCGCCGTCGCAATGGCCTGCAGTCCTGCAACACCGGCGCCGATGACGAATACCTTGGCCGGTGGCACCGTCCCGGCGGCGGTCATCAGCATGGGGAAGTACTTGTTCAGCTCGGCGGCTGCCAGAAGGGCTCCCTTGTACCCGGAGATGCTGGCCATCGAGGAGAGTGTATCCATCGATTGGGCGCGGGTAGTGCGGGGGATAGCGTCGGTGGAGAACGCCGTAATCCGCCGGGCGGCGAGCGCGCGCACGGCCTCGAGATTCCGGAGCGGCATCAGAGAGCCGATGTAGATAGCGCCTTCCCGCATCCAATCGGTCTCGCTCCCCTGGCCGTTTCCGGCACTGGGGGCGTTCACCTTCAGCACCAGGTCGGCCGAGCTGAGCAATGCAGCCGGGTCGTCCCATAGGGTGACCCCGGCCTCGCGGTATGCGGAATCGGAGAAGCCGGCCGCATCGCCGGCCCCGGCTTCCACCGAGATGGTGTAGCCCGCCTGGATCAGCTTCTTACCCGACTCGGGTACGAGCGCTACGCGGCGCTCGCCCGCCGAAGTCTCCTTGGGGACTCCGATGCGCATGGATTTTCACTTTGAGTAGTGAACGTGTAAACCGGATTTCGCCTACAACTTGATTTTGGGTAACTCAATCCCCGGCGCCAACCCGCGGGTCAGCCGCTGCAGCTCGGCATTCAATTGCTTCTGCACCTCGTCGATTCGCTGCTTTTCGGCCTGAATCCGCTGAGTGGATTCGGTCTGTACCGCAGCGACCTGCCGCTTCACCGGCTCGACCTTGTCGGTCACCAGACTGTCCACCTTCGCGCGTACCATCTTCTCGGCCTTGGCCACCTCCTCGCCGATGACCGCCTTAAGCTGCCGGGCGATCGCCTGGTCGAGGTTGCTGGAGACCGAAAACTTGGGCGACGCGATGCTTCCACTCAGCTCGGCGACGACCTGTAAATCGTTCAGCCCCGACACGACCCGCACAACCAGTCGCTCGATATCGTTCAATCGCCGTCCGGCACTGTCCGCGATCCAGCTGACTTTGTTCGAGCCGATTGCCCAACGCCCACGCAGCTCGGCGCCGGCGTTTCTCATCGAAAACATGAGGCTACTCGACCCGATTCCCGGGTCGACCCGCAACGGGAGACCGGGAAGGTCGAAGGAAGGCAGCTTGATGCCTTGCAAACGAGCACTGGCAGAGTCGTGGGTACGTGCGGTCAGGTGGTTGAGAACCCCGCCGACGTCAATCGAGGCGAGCGCCGATCCTCCAGGAAGGCGGCTGGCGGTGATCAGTGCGGGGCGGCCATAGAGGGCCGGCGTCGACGTCAGCCCCCGGACGGTGACGGTGTAGGCTCCCTGGATCGGGCTGGTCCCACCAATCGAGAAATCGAGCTGGCCCTGCTCGAGTAGGAATCGGGGCAACTCCTTCGGCTTAGGGAACTCGATCGTCTCTCCCGCGGCTCGAAGCCGCTTGGGGCCCGGCGTAGGACGCGGCAGAAGTCCGGGGGGCATGTACTGCTGAGCCAGCTCGGCCCAGTATGCCGCCTGCTTGAAGCGATCGATGCTTACCTTGCCGAAGAGGGCGCCCCCGATCTCGGGAGCGGAGAAGGTCGGTAATTTCAGCAACGATTTGGCGAACGCGAAGTCCTTCTGCCGGGCCTGATCGAGACCCTGGACCCCCTGCCCCAGAAACTGACCTGCACTCTGTGCATTCCGCTCCAGCGCCTGCACTCGTTTCTTGGCGTTCTCGACCTCTTTCAGCGTCTGCTGGACCGACTGGATAGCCTGTCGGGTGCCGTCGAGGCCGAGCGTCTTCGGGTCGGTGGCAGCGAGTCGCTGGGCCATTGCGCGAGCGGAGTCGAGCGTGGGTCCGATATTCAGCTGCTGAAACCCCTGCTCCAGTCCCTTTCGGACCGAGTCGGTTCGCGTCAGGAGCGACTGGGCTTCCCGGATGGTGGTGAGCTGGGTGGGGTCCAGCGCAAGCTGGCGAATAGTATCGATCGGCGTGAGGGACAGCAGCGGCACATCGAACTGCTTCGCCCATTGGTTCACCGCTCGGTAGACCTGGGGTGCAAAGCCCTTCCCGCTGGGGGGCCGAGCGGGCTTTTTCCGCGTTGTAGCGAATCGCATCCCATGCAGGCTCAAGTTTTCGATGACGATCTTCTTCTCCGCCAGCGCGGCAGGATTGAGCTTGAGCCGGATCTCGTCGGCTTCGATGAGGTTGCGGGTGAGCACGAAGGGGTCGGCGATCTGGAGGGCGCCCAGCTCGACCGAAGCCTGCCGGGGCAGCAGATCGAGCTTCCCCACGTCCACCTCGGTTCCAAGCAACTCACTGCTCGCTTCCTCGGTCGTTTGCCGGGCCACCGGCTCGGCGAAGATCCACACCAGGACGCCAAGCAGGATGAAGAGCAGGAGCAGCGGTCCAATCGCCTTCCAGCGAAAGATCTTGACCTTCATGGCCGAAACATCTTGTAGATGTTGTAGACCTGGGAGGCGGTGAGCGCCTTGTAGGCCTTCGACTGTCGGACTCGCTCGCCGATCGTGGCCCGATACTTCGCCACGCCGTATCTGGCCGCGAAAAAGATCGGGACGGCCAGCACCAGCCAGGTGATGAAGCTTCCCAGAACGATGGTGTTGTTGAAATCGGTATAGGGCAGGAGCGGGGTGTTGGTCCAGTCGGTCCAGAGCGGCCTCAGCGACGGCGCGGTGAGCAGGCTCAGACCGACCTTATCGAATGCTGGATCCAGCAGAAATCCGACCGGCACGAAAAGCATCCAACCGAGCATGCCTCCGCCGAACGACACATTCAGCAGCACCAGCAAGGAGAAGATGGCCAGGTTGTGCACGCTCATCAGAGGGGTGAGCCCGAGCGCGGAGCCGAGAGCCATCCCGGCGGCTACCTGGCCTGGCGTCCCTGCGGAGTGCAGCGTCTTGATGAGGGACTGGATGAGCTTGAGGAGCGCGAGCATGGGGGGAAGGTAGAAGAGCTAGGAGCTAGGAGCTAGGAGCTTGGATGTCCCAGCTCCGAGCTCCTAGCTCCTAGCTCCAGACTGATCCCCGTGTTAACATCGACCAAACTATGCCACGTCATCGCCGGGCACCGTCGGTGCACAAGTTCGGCGGTGCCTCGCTGGCCGACTCCCCCGCCGTCTGCCATGCCGTCGAGATCATCGGGAGCTACCGCCCGGAGCCCACGGTCGTCGTCGTCTCCGCGATGGCGGGCGTCACTGATGCACTCCTCGAGGTGGCCCGGCAGGCGGGGGACGGCGACGAGCGCACCGTCGCTTCGCTCATAGCGCAGCTGCGCTCGCGTCATGCAGAGGTGGCCCGGGCACTGTTGCCGGCTGGACGAGCCCGGGCGGAGATGCTGGCCTATGTCGCCGAAGTATTCCAGGAGCTCGAGGCATTGGCACAAGGCTTACGCCTGGTTCGAGAGCTCACCCCCCGGACCAACGATTACCTCGTCTCCCGGGGCGAGCGGCTGAGCGCCCGACTCTTTGCGGCCGCGCTCGAGCAGGCCGGGGCCAAGGCCCGGTACGTCGATGCAGCGGACGTCATCCAAACCGACGGCATATTCGGGCAGGCTTCGCCGGATTTTCCCCGCACCGACCGGAACGCCCAACGGATCTTGCAGCCGATCCTCGCCCGCGGCGCCATTCCGGTTGTCCCGGGATTCCTCGGCGCCGCTCCGACAGGAGAGGTGACGACTCTCGGCAGAGGAGGCTCCGACCTCACCGCCACCCTGCTGGCCCGCGCGCTGGGTGCGTCCCGGGTGCTGCTCTGGAAGGATGTCCCCGGCCTCCTCACCGCCGATCCGCGGGTGGTGCCGGACGCGCGGGTCATTCCCCAGCTGCATGCTCGCGAGGCGGCTGAGCTCGCCTACTACGGCGCCAAGGTACTTCACCCCCGCGCGCTGATCCCGCTGGCCGGGCGACGCATCCCGATTCACGTACGGCCGTTCGCGGATCCTGCCTCCGCGGGGACCGAGGTGTCCGAGCGGGCAGCTCCTGGAAAGTTCCCCGTAAAGGCGCTGACGGCGGCCGGAGGCCAGGCGCTCATTACGGTGACCGGAAACGGGATGCTCGGCGTTCCCGGAATTGCGGCCCGGACCTTCGCTGCGCTCCACAGCCGTAAGATCTCGGTCTCGCTCATCTCGCAGGCGTCCTCGGAGCACTCGATCTGCTTCAGCGTGCCGGAGCCGTTTTCGGAGCCGGCGCGCCGGAGCTTGCTGGCCGAGTTTCAGGGCGAGATCGCCCGACGGGAGATCGATGGCGTCGAGGTGAGCCCGGGGATGGCGACGGTGGCTGTGGTAGGACTGGGTATGCACGGTACGCCTGGCGTCGCAGCGGCGGTGTTCTCTGCCCTTGCGGCCGGAGGGATCAACGTGGTGGCCATCGCGCAGGGGTCCTCCGAGTTGAACATTTCAGTGGTGGTGTCGGCCCAGGAGGCCGCCGAGGCGCAACGCCGGATCCACACCGCCTTCCAACTCTCACGGATCGCCGGAGGGTCGGTCGTGCGGCCCGAGCGGATGGAGCTGGTGCTGCTGGGTTATGGTCAGATCGGGCAGGCGCTCGCCTCGTTACTGGGCCGGGTGGATCGTCCCGGTCTCTCCCTCCAGGTGGCGGCAGTGATCGACCGCTCCGGCTTCGTCTTCGACCCACAAGGGATCGGTCCACGAAAGCTGGCGAGCCTCGCATCCGAGAAACGGAAAGGGCGTCGGCTGGCGGATCTCCGAAACGGTCGCGCAGCGACGGCCGAAGAGGCAGTCGCTCACATCGCCAGCTACGCGCTGACCCGGCCGGTCCTGATCGACCTCACAGCTGACGACACTGGACCCGCCCTCCAGCAGGCGCTCACCCATGGGATGGATCTGGTGCTTGCCAACAAGCGCCCCCTGGCAGGTCGGCGGCTGGTCAGCGATGCCTTGTGGCAGACCGGCAGGGCCCGGGGCCGGCGGATCCTGCACGAGGCGACTGTAGGTGCCGGGCTACCCATCATCGACACCTATCACAAGCTGGTGGAGTCGGGCGACCGGGTAGCCCGTATCGAGGGACTGCTCTCGGGCACTCTCGGCTATGTGCTCAGCGAGGTCTCCGCCGGAGTTTCGTTCTCGGAGGCGGTACGAAGTGCCATGGCGAAAGGCTATACCGAGCCTGATCCCCGGGACGATCTCTCCGGCATGGATGTCGCCCGGAAGGCATTGATCCTCGCTCGTCTGCTCGGCTACCCGGGCGAGCTCCCCCGGAATGCGGTGGAGTCGCTGGTGCCCAAGTGGGCGCGGTCGCTCTCGCTCGAGCAATTTCTTGATCGACTGGAGGAGCTCGACGCCGGGTGGAAGCGCCGCGTCGAGGCGGCGGCGGCTGACAGAGCCGTACTGCGCTACGTGGCGGTGGTGTCGCCGGTAAAGATCGCCGTAGGTGTTCGATCGGTGCCGACCACCAGTCCATTTGCCTCGATCAAGGGCTCGGACAATCAGCTGGTGTTCACCACCGCGCGATACAAGGACAATCCCCTGGTGATTACCGGGCCCGGAGCGGGCGCCGAGGTCACCGCGGCCGGCGTGCTGAACGACATCCTGCGGCTGGCCGGCGCATGACCCGCGAGCCGAAGAATGCCACGGCATTCGCCCCGGGCGGTGTGGGCAACATCGGTCCTGGGCTCGACATCCTCGGTCTGGCTCTGGCGGGCCGGGGCGACACGGTGCGGGCCGAGTGGGCCGATGAGCGCGGGATTCGAATTCTCGACTCCGGCCATCCCGATCTGCCCATGGACCCGGCGCACCACACCGCAGGTCTTGCAGCCAGCGCGGTGCTGGAGCGAGCCGGGGACCAGCGCAGCCGTAATAAGGGGATCGCGCTCACCGTGCAGAAGGGGCTGCCCCTCTCCGGTGGTCAGGGAGGCAGTGCGGCGTCGGCCGTGGCGGCCGCGGTGGCGGTCAACGCGCTGCTGGGGAATCCACTTGATCGACTCGCGCTGGTGAGCGCATGCCTCGAGGCCGAGGAAGGAGTGTCGGGGCGACATGCCGACAACGTCGCGCCTTCGCTCCTCGGGGGGATCGTGCTGATTCGATCGGTCGAGCCGCTGGACCTGGTCCAGCTTCCTGTCCCCGATGAGCTCTACGTCGTGGTCGCACTGCCCGACCAGCAACTCCGTACCTCACATTCCCGTTCCGTGCTGCCGGCAGCAATTCCCCGGGAGGTCGCCCTGCACCAGGCAGCGCAAGTGGGCGCCATGGTCGCCGCGCTCGCCTCGGGCGACTACGCCCTGCTCGGTCGTGCCATTGACGATCGCATCGCCGAGCCGGCGCGCGCTGAACTGCTGCCGGGGTTCCGCCAGGCCAAACAAGCGGCGCTCGCCGCCGGCGCGCTGGGCAGCTCGATCTCCGGGGGCGGGCCCACGGCCTTCGCCCTGGTTCGGGGACCCAGGGCTGGTGACAAGGTCGCGGCAGCTATGGCCGACGCATATACCACGTGCGGCTACAAGAGCGAAGTGCGGGTAGCTCGGATCGACCGCCAGGGCGCCCGTATCGTCGGCGATTCCGCGCGAGCGCAGACATGAGGTTTCAGACTCAACGCCCAGCGAGCTGGCAGGTGTGTATCGCCTGCGGGAACGAAATGGTGGAGACCGATCCGCATCCCCGCTGTAATGTCTGCGGCGGGCTGCTCGAGATTCATCACCGACCACCGCACCTCACCCCGGCCGAGCTGCTCCAACGGTTTACCGAGCGGCGCGGAGGCTCTCCGGGTGCTAACGCCTCCGGTGTCTGGCGTTTCCGGGAGATCGTGCTCCCGTCCGCGGACGCGGTCGTCTCCTACCCGGAAGGCAACACACCGCTGCTGCACCGCGTCGTGCTCGACCGCTGGTCCGGTGTCGAGCACCTCCTGCTCAAGCACGAGGGGCACAATCCGACCGGTTCCTTCAAGGACCGGGGTATGACCGTCGGTGTGACTCAGGCCAGACGAATCGGTGCCACCGCAGTGGCCTGCGCCTCAACCGGGAACACGGCAGCATCGCTCGCCGCCTATGCCGCCCAGGGGGGGCTTCCCGCGCTGGTGCTGGTGCCAAGGGATGGGGTGCCAACCGGGAAGCTGGCTCAGGCGCTGGCGTACGGGGCGAAGACCCTCCTCGTGCGAGGCGACTTCGATGACTGTCTCCGTCTGGTGGAGGAAGCGAGCGAGCACCTCGGCGTCTACCTGCTCAACTCAATTAACCCGTTCCGCATCGAGGGGCAGAAGACCATCGTCCTCGAGCTCCTCCAGCAGCTCTCCTGGCAATCGCCGGATTGGATCATCTTCCCGGCCGGCAACCTGGGCAACACGGCCGCGTTCGGGAAAGCGCTGCGGGAGGCGCGATCGTGGGGATTGATCGAACGCCTGCCGCGACTTGCCGCGGTGCAGGCGGCCGGGGCGGCGCCCTTCGCGCGCAGCTTTGCGGAAGGGTTTGTCGAGCGGCACCGGGTCAAGGCCACGACGGTGGCCACTGCGATCAAGATCGGAAACCCAGCGTCATATGACCGGGCGGTGGTGGCCATCCGGGAGACCAATGGCGTGGTGCTCTCGGTGCCGGATGCCGAGCTGCTCGAGGCCAAGGCGACAATCGACGCCTCAGGCGTGGGCTGTGAGCCCGCCAGCGCCGTCAGCCTGGCCGGGCTCCGCCAGCTGGTTCGCTCAGGCCAGGTAAAGCCGGGCGACCGGGTGGTGGCCGTGCTCACCGGGCACATCCTCAAGGATCCGGATCTGCTCCTGCGCTATCACCAGGAGACGGACCCGCCGCCTCCCGGGGCCAACCGGCCGGTGGAGATTGAGCCGACACTGGCGGCCGTGGAGCGGGTGCTGCACGAAAAGCGTGAACAGTGAACGGTAAACAGTAAACGGGCCACCCAACCCCCGTTCACCGTTCACCTTTTACTGTTCACGTTTTTGTCTTCGTCACCCGCCAAATCTTCCCATTCTGATCGGCCGAGATATACAGCGACCCATCCGGCGCCACCGCCACCCCGCTCGCGCGCAGCGAGGTGGGGCCGCCCTTGTCCATGGCAAAGGTGGAGTACTCGCCGCTTGGCTTACCCTTCGCGAAGGGCACGAACACTACCCGGTAGCCTTCCTGCGGCAGCGGAGCGCGATTCCACGATCCGTGAAATGCGATGAACAAACCTCCCTGATAGGTCGGGCCGAACTGATCGCCGGGATAGAACGCGAGGGCCATGGGCCCCCAGTGGCCGGGGAAGGACATCAACGGGTTCTTGGCCGCCGCGCAGCGGCCGACATTCTGGCCATCGCCGCCATAATCGGGAGCGAGCACCTTCTTCTGGTACTGATTGCTGTAGTAGCAATAGGGCCAGCCGTAGTCGTCGCCGGCCTGGATCCGAACCAGCTCCTCGCCCGGATTGTTTGCGTTCACCTCGTTGCTGAAGCCCCAGTTATCGCTCAGCTGATCGCGGCCGTGCACGGCGGCATAGAGCCCGCCGGTTCCGGGGTGGGTCGTGACCGCGATCGCGTTTCGAAGCCCAGTCGCATATCGCCGCCCGTCGGCGAAGCGCTGACCGGGACGGCTGGCCGAGAACTGCCAGATACCGGCCCGCTTCTCCAGCTCCTTGCAGGGGTCTTTCCCGGGCGATGCCGGAAGACGATCGATCTTCTGGCAGCTGTTCGTCGCCGACCCAATGACGACGAACATCGAATCCCCCGACCCGAAGGCTAGACTCTTGGCCTTGTGGTTGCCGCCGTCGGGAAGGCCGGCCACGATCGTTTCCTCCTTCCCTTCAGGCTCGAGCTTGCCGGAGAGACGGTACCGCACGATGCGATCATTCGGGGCGAAGTAGAGATAACCGTCGTGAACTTCGACATCGTTTCCGCCGCCCGGCCCGAAGCTGGCGCGCTCGTCCGGTTTCCCGTCGCCATCACGGTCCCTGAACGCCAGCACACCGCCGGTCGCGTCGAGGAATTTTCCGCTCAGCGCGGCGTAGAGGTCGCCATTGGGAGCGACTGCGAGCTGGCGTACCGGTCCGAGCCCGCTCGCCACAACGGTGGCACAGAAGCCTTCGGGCAGCACCAGGCCGCCGTTATCGGGATCGCATTTGGGATTGGCCCGAGGGGGAACGGTGGCAGAAAGGCCCAGGACAAGAGGGCTCAGGGCCAAAGCCGCAGAGCGGAGAATCGAGTTTGCACGAGTCATAACTGCACCCTATCTAGAGGCGGAAAGGGGGCCGCCACTCCCGGAAACCATGCCCGAACATATAACCACACCCCCCTTATCCGGGCACCGCCCGGGGGGCTTCATGGCTTTTCAGAGGGGGAAATCGGAAATTACCTATTGCAACTGGGCGCGTCTTGCTTACTGTTGAGCACGGTAGTTCTGCTTGGTTCAGAGGCACAGCACGGTTCTCACTCATTATGGGAGACTCGCGATGGCCACCAAAAGAAAAAAGAAGACTGCCGGCAGGAAGAAAGCAGCGAAGAAGTCCAGGCGGCCCGCCGCCCGAAAGAAGGCTGCGAAGCGAGCCAAGAAGTCCTCTGGTAAGAAGCGCGCACCGAACCCCGCATTCATGAGACCGTTACAGCCCAGCGCAAGGCTCGCCGCCGTCGTCGGCAGCAGCCCCATCCCCCGGACCCAGGTCATCAGTAAGCTCTGGGCATACATCAAGCGGAATGGTTTGCAGGACTCGAAGAACCGCCGGGCCATCAACGCCGACGATAAGCTCCGTCCGCTGTTCGGCGGCAGGAGCCAGGTTACCATGTTCGATCTCGCCAAGATCGCGAACAACAACCTCAGCTAGCGCCGCTAGCCGCGGTACAACCGAGGGCGCTCCCGCTGGGGCGCCCTTTTTGTTTCGAGGAGGGCTCCCCTATCTTCCTCCCCCTATGGCCGGCGAATACATCTTCACGATGCGCGACCTCAGAAAGGTCGTGCCCCCCTCCCGCGAGATTCTCAAGGGCATCCATCTCTCCTTCTACCCCGGCGCCAAGATCGGGGTGCTCGGCTCCAACGGCGCCGGGAAGTCCACACTTCTCCGCATCATGGCCGGAGTGGACAAGGACTTCCTGGGTGAGGCTCGGCCTCTGCCCGGAATCAAGATCGGGTATCTACCGCAGGAGCCGCAGCTCGATCCGACCAAGGACGTGCGAGGCAACGTGCTCGAGGGGGTGAGAGAGCAGCAGGCGCTGCTCGACCAGTACAACGAGATCAGCGCCAAATTCGCCGAGCCGATGGACGACGAGCAGATGAACCGGCTGCTGGAAAAGCAGGGCACCCTCCAGGAGCGCATCGAGGCGCTCGGCCTGTGGGAGCTGGATCACAAGATCGACCTGGCAATGGACGCCCTCCGGCTCCCACCCGGTGAGGCCGACGTCTCGAAGATCTCAGGAGGCGAGAAACGCCGGGTGGCGCTTTGTCGCCTGCTCCTCGAGCAACCCGACATGCTCCTCCTCGACGAGCCCACCAACCACCTCGACGCAGAGAGCGTGTGGTGGCTGGAGCGATACCTGGCCGAGTTCAAGGGCACGGTGGTGGCGGTGACCCACGATCGCTATTTCCTCGACAACGTGGCCGGCTGGATTCTGGAGTTGTATCAGGGCGCCGGGATCCCCTGGGAGGGGAACTACTCGTCCTGGCTGGAGCAGAAGGAGAAGCGGCTGGCAAACGAGGAAAAGCAGGCCTCCGCCCGACAGAAGACGCTGCAGCGGGAGCTGGAGTGGATCCGGATGTCACCCCGGGCACGCCAAGCCAAGAGCAAGGCCCGCATTACCGCCTACGAGGAGCTGCGAGCCGAGAGTGAACGGCAGCAGGAGGGCACGGCCGAGATCATGATCCCGGTTCCGGCCCGGCTGGGTGACGAGGTGGTGGTGACAGAGGGTCTCAACAAGGGATTCGGCGACCGGCTCCTGATCGACGACCTGACCTTCTCCCTGCCGCGCGGTGGCATCGTAGGGGTCATCGGGCCGAACGGCGCGGGCAAGACCACGCTGTTCCGGATGATCACGGGGCAGGAGGAGCCCGACGGCGGTTCCCTCAAGGTGGGCTCAACGGTGGAGGTCGCCTACGTGGACCAGAGCCGCGACGATCTCGATCCCAGCAAGACGGTCTACCAGGAGATCTCAGGTGGGCAGGATCAGCTTCAGTTCGGCCGCCGCACGGTGAACGCCAGGGCGTACTGCGCGGGCTTCAATTTCCGGGGGAGCGACCAGCAGAAGAAGGTGGGAACGCTCTCCGGCGGCGAGCGGAACCGGTTGCATCTGGCCAAGCTCCTCAAGAGCGGCGGCAACCTCTTGCTCCTCGACGAGCCCACCAACGATCTCGACGTGGACACCCTCCGGGCGCTGGAAGAAGCGCTGCTCGGCTTTGCCGGGTGCGTCGTGGTGATCAGCCACGATCGCTGGTTTCTTGACCGGGTGGCCACCCACATGCTCGCCTTCGAGGGTAACAGTGAGGTGGTGTGGTACGAGGGGAACTACCAGGAATACGCCGCCGACTACCACAAGCGGAAGGGCGCGTCGGTGGATCAACCGCATCGGATTCGGTACAAGAAGCTGGTGCATTAGGCAATGCGGCTGGACTCCGGCGAAGGAGGCAACGTGCTCCATCGAGCGGTAAAGTATGCAGCCACGGTGGTGATGTTCGTGGCCTGCACCTCAGCAGGACATGAGCAGCTTGCGCAGGAGACTCCCCCAAACATGCTGACGCCTGCGGAGCGCGATGCCGGCTGGCGACTTCTCTTTGACGGCAAGACCACGGCCGGCTGGCGGGGCTACCGTCAGAAGGCAATGCCTGCCGGCTGGCAGGTCATCGACGGTGCGCTCACCCGGGTGGACTCGGCGGGTGACATCGTCACGACCGATCAGTACGGCAATTTCGAGCTCGCGCTGGAGTGGCGGGTAGCGCCGGGTGGTAACAGCGGGATCTTCTATCGGGTGAGTGAGGATTCCGATTACGCCTGGCGCAGCGGCGTGGAGATGCAGGTGCTCGACGACGCCAGACACCCCGACGGCCGCTCGCCGCTCACCTCGGCCGGAGCGCTCTTCGCTATCTACCCTGCCCCTCGGGGTGTGGTGCGGCCGGCGGGCGAGTGGAACACAGTACGAATCGTGGTCAACGGGAAACATGTGGAGCACTGGCTCAACGGCGTCAAGGTCGTCGAGGCGGAACTCGGCAGTCCCGACTGGGAGGCGCGGGTCAAGCAGAGCAAGTTCGCCACGATGCCGCGCTACGGGCGGAACGACTCGGGCCATATCGGCCTCCAGGACCACGGCGACAGGGTGGCCTACCGCAACATCAGGATCCGCGTCCTTCCGTGAGCGGGGTTCGGCTTCGCCTCTCGGCGATGATGTTCCTCCAGTACTTCATCTGGGGGGCGTGGTATGTCACGCTGGGAACCTATCTGTCGAGAGCGCTTCACTTCGACGGCGCCCAAGTCGGCCTGGCGTACGGCAGCACCGCCATTGCGGCGATGATCTCGCCGTTCTTCATGGGGCTGATCGCGGATCGTTTGCTGTCGACCGAGAAGATTCTTGCCGGGCTCCATCTCACCGGAGCGTTGCTCATCTACGCCGCCTCGACGATCGGGAGCTTCGGCCGCTTCTACCCGGTGCTGATCGCGTACGCATTGCTGTACATGCCCACCCTGGCGCTCACCAACTCCCTCTCCTTTCACCACCTGACCGACCCGCCGAAAGAGTTTCCCGCAGTTCGCGTGCTGGGAACGATTGGATGGATCGTGGCCGGTCTGATGGTCGGGCGGCTCGGGATCGAGGCGACGGCAATCCCGATGCGGATCGCCGCCGGAGCGTCGGTAGTGATGGGCCTCTACTCGCTCGCGCTTCCGCATACCCCGCCGGGTCCGAAGGCTGGTCTGGTGCGCGCGAGGGATGTCCTGGGGCTCGACGCCCTCACCCTGCTCAAGGACCGCTCGTTCGCGGTCTTCATGCTGGGCTCCTTTCTGCTCTGCATCCCGCTGCAGTTCTACTATGCCTTCACCAATCTCTTCCTCAACGAGATCGGATTCCCGGAGCCGGCAAGCAAGATGACGCTGGGACAGGTGTCGGAGATCGGCTTCATGCTCCTCATGCCCTGGTTCCTGCTGCGGCTCGGGCTCAAGCGGGTATTGCTCCTCGGCATGGCGGCGTGGTCACTGCGCTACCTCCTCTTCGCCTACGGCAACGCCGGCGCGCTGGCGTGGATGTTCTATGTCGGCATCCTGCTGCACGGGGTCTGCTACGATTTC